>Ga0335084_10001638_pt1 | contig 21164 bp, 23 predicted proteins | sample Lox_Sample_44_FD_206721 | JGI IMG/M metagenome (GOLD analysis project Ga0335084, IMG submission 206721) | Soil microbial communities from Loxahatchee National Wildlife Refuge, Florida, United States - Lox_Sample_4.4 | ecosystem: Environmental > Terrestrial > Soil > Wetlands | place: USA...
GTTCGTTAGCCGGATCCGGCCCTGAACCTTACGCCGCAGAACGATCAACTGATGTCGGAGAACCGCATTCTCTGCCTCAAGTCGGCTCTTCGACTTGAATGGCAAGGCCACGAGAGCAAGGAATAAATATAGCAGCCCAATCATTGGGCCAGCTTAGGCGATTCTGCCACCTCATCAACGCGGATAAGGTTTTCGGTACACACAGGTGCGACGCGAACAAACGTCAGCCCCGCGAGGCGATCCAGCGAATGGTTAGGCTGGCTTGATCGCCCGCTCCTTAGCGAGGAGTAGATCATGTCTTACGAATCATCACATACGCGTTCCACCGTGGTCACGGTGGTGACCATTCTGGCACTGCTGGGATCCAGCTTCTTGCTTCTTGCGCCACACGCAAAGACCCGCCCGGAGGAGACGCCGCTTACGACGCTTGGGTTTTCAGATCAATCAACGGTTGCTCGCACAGGTGCTTCGGACCGCTCCGCGGCTTTTGACCCTACGCCAATTCAGCAGCAATACAACCTGACGTCCGACGGTCAATAGCCCGGACAATCAAGCGGCCCCAAGAATGGTCACTGGGGCCGTGCCCCAGCAGGGCACTAGCGCCGGACGTGCTGTGGTTCGAAGCGGTGATTGTGCATGTCCGCTCTGGTCTCGCGTAGTCCTTTGGGATGGTTAGCTGAGGTCTATTGGAAGCCAACGAATTGCAGCATTGAACATGGCCGCGCGCACGCGATTTGTAGAATAAGGCATGCCATACAGCCGCAATGTTTCTTTTGTATTGCCCTGCACCACGACTACCTCGGCCATAGTTTCTCCGCGTTGTGCCAATCGTTCGCGCATACGCGCAGCAAGATGCTCGGTCTCGAGCGGCTCAAGTAGGACGCCTTCAATTCTCAGGGCATAGATCACCGTGCGCGGCGATTCTTGCACGGTACCGTAAGTCAGTCGCCATGAAGCTTTGATCTTTTCGCCACTAGAAGATGATCCTGCCGGATGGCGAGCGGTCTTTCTTTTCTTTACCATGATGCCCCATACGCACAGTGATCTAGTTACTTGGGCTGGCCGGGCTGCCCCTAACCCTCGACGAGCACCCGAGACTGACCATCTTTCACGTCACCGATGATGCGAGCCGCAGGATACTCGGCGTCAATAATGGTCGTGAGTAATGTGTCTGCATCTTCCGGTGCGCAGGCGATGAGCAGGCCACCGGACGTCTGCGGATCGCAATAGAGTTGCCGTCGCCAGTCGGCAGTGTTTTCGGGAAGTGTGACGCTCGTCTCGTAGCTCTTCCAGTTACGTCCCGATGCGCCGGTGATGAACCCCTTTTTCGCGAGTGCCTCCGCTTCGTTGAGATAAGCGAGTTCCGCCGAATTTATGACCACTGTCTTCTGCGACCCACGGGCCATTTCCAGCGCATGGCCAAGCAGGCCAAAGCCGGTCACGTCGGTCATGGCATGTACGGCAGGATTTTCTGCGAGCTTTGCGCCGATACGATTGAGCAGAGTCGTGCTGGCGATGAACTCATCATAGGCCTCGCGGGACAGCGCGCCTTTTTTGAATGCGGCGGAGTAGATGCCGACGCCCAGTGCCTTGGTGAGAATCAGCCGGTCGCCGGCCCTGGCGTCGCTGTTGCGCCGGATGTTTGCCTTCGCAGCCGTACCGATCACGGCGAGACCATAGATCGGTTCGGGAGAGTCGATCGAATGGCCGCCGGCGACCGGAATCCCCGCCGCGTCACAGACAGCCGCGCCGCCCTCGAGAATCTTCCGCACCATCTCGGGAGGAATCTTGTCGACCGGCATGCCAAGAATGGCCAATGCGAAGATCGGCATGCCCCCCATGGCATAGACGTCGGAGATCGCATTCGTTGCGGCAATACGCCCGAAATCGTGCGGGTCATCGACCATCGGCATGAAAAAATCGGTGGTGGCGATCACGCAGGTGCCGCCGTCGAGTTCCCAAACAGCCGCGTCGTCGCCGGTCTCAAGGCCGACCAGCAAATTTTTGTAGAGGCTCGCTGTCGAGTGGCCCGACAGCAACTGCTGCAATACCGAAGGCGCCAGTTTACAGCCACAGCCGCCACCGTGCGAAAGATGACTAAGCCGAATTTGCTGTATGATGTTCATCGATGTGCTCTCTTGGGCGCGCGTTCACGCGCCGGTTGCTGCAACGAGTGCCAGGCAGCCGCCAGGCTTGCCGCCGCGTCGTTTACCTCATCAATTGTCGTGGCCCGTCCAAGCGACAGACGCACGGTGCCGAGCGCCTCCTCGCGCGGGATACCGAGGGCGAGCAGGATCGCCGACGGCTCTTCACTGTCGGCGTGGCAGGCAGAGCCGTTTGACGCGAGCACCTCCGGGCAGGCTTCCAGAAGGCGACGGCCCGAAACGCCGGGGAACAGCACGTTGAGTGTGTTTGGCAAACGCTGGGTCGGGTGCCCTGCCAGGGTTATTCCCGGAACGGCTTGGCACAGCCGTTGGAAGAAGTGATTTGCGAGGGTCTCCATCTGCGCCATGTTCTCGAGTGCCGTTGCCGCGAGTCTGCAGGCCTCTCCCAAAGCGACGATGTAGGCAACATTCTCGGTCCCGGGTCGGCGGCCGTGCTCCTGGCCTGCGCCGACCAGCAGCGGAGGCAGCCTTACACCGCGGCGGATATAAAGAGCGCCGATGCCCTTCGGCGCGTAAACCTTGTGGCCGGCAATCGACAGCAGGTCGACGCCCAGTTCATCAACATCGACTGGTATTTTTCCGATCGATTGTGCTGCATCGGCATGGATAAGCGCGCCGGCAGTCTGCGCGTGCCGGGCAACCTCTGCGACGGGCTGAAGCGTTCCGATCTCGTTTTGAGCGTGGATGATCGTAACAAGGGCCGTATCTTTGAGCATCGCCTTCTTCGCGGCAGCAGGATCGACACAACCATCGGCATCCACAGCCACTCGCCGAACTGGATGGCCTTCGCGCTTAAGGAGCGTGCAGCAGGCATCCGTTGCCGGATGCTCGACATTCGTGGTCACCACGGCGCACCGCCGGGGGTTTATCGAAGCGCCGCCGCGGATCGCGATGTTGCTGGCCTCCGTTCCGCCGCTCGTAAAGACAATCTCGTCAGCAAACGCGCCGATTAATGACGCAACTTCGCTCCGGGCCCACTCGACGGCGTCGCGCGCCCGGCGGCCAAGCTCATGCGCCGATGAAGGATTTCCGAACTGCGTGTGCAGATAAGGAAGCATGGCCTTGAGCACGCCGGGATCGACGGGGGTCGTCGCGTTGTAATCGAGATAGACCGGTTGCATGATCGCCGTCAGTGCCGTTTTACAATCTTGAAGATGAAGAGCTTGCCCTTGCGGTGCCGGGCACTAAGCGTGTGACCGGTCTGATTGCAGAAATGCGGCACGTCGATCTCCGTCAGCGGATCGGTGCATTCAAGGATCAGGATGCCCCCGACCGGCACATCGCGAAGCGCCTTTTTTGCACGCAGCACGGGTTGCGGACATCGCAACCCGCGCAGATCGAGCGTTGTCTCGCTCAGCACCATGACATCGGCAGGCATCGTGCCACGATTTAGGCCGAAGTAATCTCCTTCGATGTGATCGTATATTTGAATTTGTCCGGATCGAGGCAATCAAGCCGGTGCGGGCCACACTCCGCTTGTGGGTACATCAGGAATCCAAGCTTGGACCCCGTTGATCCGGGCAGCGCGAGGTCGTGTGCGAAGTTGTAAGCTAACCAGTTGCCCTCCCATGCGCCGAACAATGTTTTGCGTGCGTCCGCAACCTTGGCGTCGTTGATAGCGAGATTGCCGGGCGGCTCCTCTAGGATGACCTTGCGTACGTCCGCAGGATCGGTGGCGATCCATCCGTATCCCGCAATGAATGTTTCCGCGCGGCAGTGCTGAGCCTTTGTAATGATTTCAGAACCCGCGCCGAGGCTTTTGTAGCCGAACTTCGACGGCGCGATCCGGATCCCGTAGACATCGCGGGCAGGAATGCCGGCCGCACGCACAAGTCCAACGTAAAGTGCGTTGATGTCGGCGCATTTGCCGCTGAGCGCGCCGGTCTTCAGCATCAAGACGATGTCGCCGATGCCGCAGCCGCGCACTTTGCCGTCGCGGGACGTGTTGGCGACGATCCATTCATAGATCGCGCGTGCTTTTTGAAGGTCGGTGCTTGCGCCGGCCACGATCCGATCCGAGGTTTCCTTGACGATGCCGTCGACCGGGATCAGTTCAGTCCCCTCGGTATAAAGTTTGCGTTCGGCGTCCGAGAGCGTCTTGACGTTACCCGGCTGCAACGGATCGGCCGCACGGTCGCGTGTCGAAACTTTGCTGACGACCTGGATGACGGGCTTTGATTCACCACTACTCCATTCGACGTGAACGAGCTCCGATCCGTATTTTGGATCGCGCACGAGCTGGGCCTTGCCATTGCTTGTCCATTCACTGCCAAGGGACTTGAACCAATCAGCCTCGTTGACGGAAGGCACCGGCACCCACGCCTGAGTTTTGCCCTCGGGATTTGCAATTTCGAGCCTTGTTACGACCTGGAACGCACGCCAGGGGCCTGGCTGCACATTGAAGCCACCTGACGCCGATGCCCAACGTGGCAACGCCGCCGCAAGCGGAATTGCAGCGCTACCTTGCAAGATGATTCGCCGATTGAAGTGCATGTCTGTCCTCCCTCAGGTGATTGTGTTCAACGTTGAAGCGGCGTCGCCGCTGGTATCGCCAAGGCTCAAATGAAATTTGTTCGCGCCGCACCAAAGAGAAATGGCGGCAACGGAATCCGTGCAAATAAGGCTGCCGGGAAAGCAACTGAGTAAGAATGTGCCCCGAGACTCGGGAGCGATCTCATCAATCACCAATACATCTTGCGATGCGTAGTTTCTTTCGGTCAACGGTAAACAAACAGACCAGAGAAAAAATATCGCGCGTCGGCGCCCATAGGTTTGGGCTATGCCTATGCTGCAATTTGCTGCGCCGTCTCGAGCGTCATCACGCCGATTTCGAATTTACTTTGTAACCAAACTCTTTCGGTCGGCTTTGGGTCCGGTCATTAGAGCGGCGGGGGCCATAGCCTGGGGCTATGTCCAAGACACATGTGCAATTTTTCCTGCGGCATCTTTGACAGTTATTTGACTCTGTAATCATTCAAAAATAGTTTTTATGCATGCGCGAACACGCGTGTGCCGAATGCGATCGGAGGAGCGCATTCGGCGAAACGTCCCCCGTCGGGGGCCATGCTCTCAAGGAGGGCAATCAATGAACATGGAGCTCTCGCGGCGCCAGTTTATGGCTGGCGCCGGCGCGGGTTTGGCGGGAACGTCTATCGGTGCGCTTGGATTTGGTGAAATCGAAGCAGCGCATGCGGCGTCAATCCGGCCATTCCGACTCGCGCAGACAAAGGAAGCGCGCAGCATATGTCCTTACTGTGCGGTGAGCTGTGGAATGTTGATCTTCTCGGCGGAGAGCAAGGCCGAGAAGGGCAAGATGGAGGTCGTCCACATCGAAGGTGACGTGGATAATCCAGTCAATCGCGGAACGCTTTGTCCGAAGGGTTCGGCCGCGATCGACTACATCCATTCCAAGACCCGGGTGAAATACCCGATGCACCGCAAACCCGGCACCGACAAATTCGAGCGGGTGACCTGGGACTTCGCGATGGACCGCATTGCAAAGCTGATGAAAGCGGACCGCGACGCCAATTTCATCGAGAAGAACAGAGACGGTGTGACGGTCAATCGCTGGCCGACCATCGGGTTCCTCTGCGGCAGTTCGGTCACCAACGAGACCGGCTGGGTGACGTGGAAGGCTACCCGCGGTCTCGGGATGCTGCAATTCGAGACACAAGCAAGGATATGACACGGACCGACGGTGTCCAGTCTGGGCCCAACATTCGGTCGCGGTGCAATGACAAACAACTGGACGGACATCAAGAACGCTGATGTCGTCTGGATCATGGGTGGCAATGCCGCAGAGGCTCACCCCTGCGGATTCAAATGGGTCACCGAGGCGAAGGCCGAGCGTGGCGCGAAGCTCATGGTGGTCGATCCGCGGTTCAATCGGTCGGCTGCGGTGGCGGACCATTACGCGCCGATTCGTCCCGGCACCGACATCGCCTTTCTGTCGGGCGTGGTGAATCACCTCCTGTCGAACGACAAGATTCACAAGGAGTACGTGCGCAACTACACCAACGCCGCCTACATCGTGAAGGAAGGCTACGGCTTCAGCGAAGGCCTGTTCTCCGGCTACGACGAGACGAAGCGCAGCTACAACCGCGGCACCTGGGAATATGAGATCGGGGAAGACGGCTTTGCCGTACGCGACCTAACTCTCGAGAACCCGCGGTGCGTATACCAGCTGATGAAGAAGCACTTCGCCCCGTACACTCCGGAAATGGTCGAACGCATCAGCGGCACGCCAAAGGACAAGTTCCTGAAGGTCGCCGAATGGGTGGGGTCGACTGCCAACGGCGAGCGCTCCATGACGATCATGTACGCGCTCGGCTGGACGCAGCATTCGCATGGCTCGCAGAACATCCGCACCGCGGCGATGATCCAGCTGCTCTGCGGCAACATCGGAGTGCCGGGCGGCGGCATCAACGCGCTGCGCGGTCATTCCAACGTGCAAGGCATAACCGACATCGGCGCGCTGACGGCCGCGACACCAGGCTACATGGCGCTTCCGATCGACGCCGAGCCGACGCTCGACTCGCACCTGGCCAAGCGAACCTTCAAGCCGTTGCAGGCAAACCAGACGAGCTACTGGCAGAACTATCGTAAGTTCTACACCAGCTTGCTGAAGAGCATGTACGGGGCGAAGGCAACCAAGGAAAACCAGTTTGGTTATGACTGGCTGCCGAAAGTCGATATCGCCTACGACTGCCTTCAGATGTTCGAAACGCTGTACCAGGGCAAGACCACCGGTCTCATCTGCCAGGGATTCAACCCGCTGATGTCGATCGCTCACACCAAGAAGAGCGTGGCAGGTCTGTCGAAGCTCAAATTCCTTGTCAGCCTCGATCCGATCGAAACAGACACGGCCCGGTTCTGGGAGAATCACGGCGAGTACAACGACGTTGATCCTTCCAAGATTCAGACGGAAGTGTTCATGTTGCCGATTACGTCCTTCGCCGAGGAAGAGGGGAGTCTCACCAACTCAAGCCGCTGCATTATGTGGAAGTGGCGAGCGGCCGATCCCTACTTCGAGGCCCGAACGGATTCGGTGTTCATGGCCGACCTGTTCATGCGTATCCGCAAGCTCTATCAGGCCGAGGGTGGCAAGGGTGTTGAGCCGCTGATGGCTGTCGACTGGAGTTACAAGAATCCGGCGGAACCGACACCTGAAGAACTCCTCAAGGAAATGAACGGCAAGGCGGTGACAGACCTTAAGGATGCGGAAGGCAAAGTCGTCCGCGCGGCTGGTTCGCAGCTCGCGAGCTTCGCCGAGATGCGCGACGACGGTTCGACCGACGGCGCCCAGTGGCTCTACACTGGCGTCTACGGGCCGAATGGTAACATCTCCCAGCGTCGCGACAACAGCGACCCCTCGGGGATGAATGTGTTCGGCCTGTGGGGCTTCTCTTGGCCCGCCAACCGCCGCATTCTCTACAACCGCGCGTCTGCGGACCCGCAAGGCAAGCCGTGGAGCAACGCCAAGAAGTACGTCTTCTGGGATGGTGCGAAGTGGACCGGTGCCGACGTGCCGGACTTCGTGCCGACCAACGCACCGTCCAACAATTCGGGCCCGTTCATCATGAACCCGGAAGGCGTTTCGCGCCTGTTTGCCCGGGGGTTCATGGCGGAAGGCCCATTCCCGGTGCACTACGAGCCGTTCGAGTCGCCGGTCACCAACCCCTTGTTCCCTAAGATCAAAGGCAATCCGGCGGCGCGGGTGTTCAAAGGCGATATGGAAGTCTTCGGCGATGCTAAAGAATTTCCTATCGTCGCGACCACCTATCGCCTGACCGAGCACTTCCACTATTGGACCAAGGCTGTCCACGCGAATGCGGTCGTGCAGCCCGAATTCTTCGTGGAGATTTCAGAAGAGCTCGCGAAGGAAAAAGGCATAAAGCCCGGCGGCTGGGTCAAGGTCTGGTCCAAGCGTGGATCAGTCAAAGGCAAGGCTGTCGTTACAAAGCGGCTCAAGCCGCAAAAGATTGACGGCAAGACCGTCCATACGGTCGGACTGCCGATCAACTTCGGCTTCATCGGCGAGGCGAAGAAGGCATCACCGATCAACGTGCTGACGCCGCCGGTCGGCGACGCCAACGCACAGACGCCGGAGTACAAGGCATTCCTGGTTGATATCGAGCCCGTTTCCGGGCCGGTGGCATAGGGAGAAAGCGTCATGTTTCCTCCGCTTCCAAACCCCACCGTCCAATCCACTCCGCCGAAATTCGGCGAGAAGGATCTGATCCGTCGCTCGGCTTCATCGGTCACGCCGCCTGCGCAGCGGCAGACCGAGGTCTCCAAGCTGATCGACGTGTCCAAATGCATCGGCTGCAAGGCATGCCAGACGGCATGCCTTGAATGGAACAACCTGCACGAAGAGATCGGTGTGAACGTGGGCCTCTATGAGAATCCCCACGATCTCACGGAGAACAGCTGGACGCTCATGCGTTACACCGAGTACGAGAATCCGGCATCGGGAAATCTCGAATGGCTGATCCGCAAGGACGGCTGCATGCATTGCGGGGATCCTGGCTGCCTCAAGGCTTGCCCGGCACCTGGTGCCATCGTGCAGTACTCCAACGGCATCGTCGACTTCGTGCACGAGAACTGCATCGGCTGCGGTTATTGCGTCAAAGGATGCCCGTTCAACATTCCGCGCATCTCCAAGGCCGATCATAAGGCCTACAAGTGCTCGCTCTGCTCGGATCGCGTCGCGGTCGGCCAGGGACCGGCATGCCAGAAGGCTTGCCCGACCCAGGCCATCGTGTTCGGCACCAAGCAGCAGATGAAAGAATGGGCCGACAAGCGCATTGCCGACCTGAAGTCGCGCGGCTTCAAGAATGCCGGCCTTTATGATCCGCCGGGGGTCGGGGGAACGCACGTGATGTACGTCCTGCATCACGCCGATCAGCCGCAGCTTTACTCCGGCCTTGCCAAGGACCCGAAGATCAGTCCACTCGTCGAAATATGGAAGGGCGGAACGAAATATGCGGGTCTGGCCTTGATCGGGCTCACCGCTGCCGCCGGTTTCCTGCACCATCTGGTGTCGGGTCCAAACCGGGTGTCGCGTGAGGACGAGAGCAATGCCAAGCGTCTGGCGGGAGGTCGTTCATGAGTATACGCGATGTTGCCCCGGGTGACGGTGTTCACCCGGGGGATCCCGTCGTTGTTGACCGCTATACGACGGGCGCAAGAATCAACCACTGGATTACGGCCGCGAGCCTTGTGCTCCTGGCGCTCTCCGGGTTGGCTCTATTCCACCCAAGCCTTTTCTGGCTCACCGGCTTGTTCGGCGGGGGGGCGAACACGCGCATAATCCATCCATGGATCGGCGTTGTGCTTTTCTTCGGTTTTTGCGGCCTGTTTCTGCGCTTCTGGAGGCTCAATCTCTGGGAGCATACGGATAATGTCTGGCTCGCCAAGATCCGGGACGTGTTGAGTCCGAACCACGAGGAAAACCTTCCCGAAGTCGGCAAATATAATGCCGGGCAGAAGCTGGTTTTCTGGTCAATGTCGGCGCTGATCATCGTGCTGATCACGAGCGGTATCGTCATCTGGGATCAGTATTTCGGCCCATACTTCTCGATCGAGCAGAGACGCATTGCCGTTCTGGTGCATGCCGGCGCTGCCGTGATCGCGATTTGCGTCTGGATCACGCACGTCTATGCGGCAATCTGGGTGCGTGGCACTATCAGCGCCATGACCCGCGGCCGGGTCACCGGCGGGTGGGCATGGAGACATCATCGCAGGTGGCTGAAGGAATTGGTCTCGGGCAAACCTGCCCGTTGAACGAAACGACAGGCGGCGCCGGTCCTCCGGCGCTGCCGCCGACATAACACGTGGCCCGGAGGGTTCGTAGTTCGTATGAGTAACGTCGGCGATATTCAGCCTGATCCCAGCATAATCGGAACTATCGCGAAGCCGCCGTTTGTGCAGCTTCCCGACCCGTCGCGAATCTTTGCCAAGCGCGCCGAACGGCTGCGCTCGTTGGCGGTTGGCCACCAACTCGCCGCATACCTGAATTTCCTTGCCGGTCTGACAGACGCGCAGTTGCGGGCCCTGCCGCAGCTGCCGGAACCGGAGATGCCTGCCGCCGACGTGCTCGCGCGTGCAAAAGAACATGCCATGCCGCCGCTTGACCGCGGGGGCTTCAAGCCCGACGCAGCATTCGATGCGACTCTTGAGCGAATTTTGTCGCTTGTGATCCCGCTGGAGATGCCGGCCGCTGCATCTGAAGCGCTACATCGATTCAAGACCAAAGATTCCGAAGCCCGCGAAGGCATGATCCATAATGTTCTGGCCGACTCGATTCCAGTCGAGGCGCTGGCAGAGCATGTATTTCTCGCCGCCGCACTGCAGGTGCATTATGCGCGCCTGGCGCAGCGTCTCGACAAGGATGGGCTGGTTGCGGTCGGCGACGGGGCGTGTCCCGCCTGTGGGGCTCCGCCCGTTGCCAGCGTTATTGTCGCCTGGCCGAGCGCCGTCGGCAGCCGGTTCTGTTCGTGCTCGCTTTGCAGCACGCTTTGGAATTTCGTTCGGGCACGATGTGCCGTTTGCGGATCGACGGACAAGATTGCTTTCCAGGAAGTTGAAGGCAGCGCCGGTGTGATCAAAGCGGAAACTTGCGAGTCCTGCCACAGCTACGTGAAGGTCCTTTATCAGCAGAAAAATCCGGATCTCGATCCCGTGGCCGACGACGTCGCCTCACTCGGCCTTGATCTCCTGGTTCGTGAGGCGGGCTACGGGCGGGGCGGCATGAATCCGTTCTTGCTCGGTTATTGAGGCCTGTTGTGGCCGTGAGTGACATTTCCAATCGGCGCAGGCTTCCTTCAGTCGACGAAGTCGTGCGTACGCAGGCCGCGCTGCTGGAGATGGATCGTTACGGCCGGCCGCTCGTGGTCGGCGCGGTCCGCCATGCGCTGGCGGAGATGCGGTCAAGCCGTGTCGAATCGGCCAGCACGGAAGAGGCCGCTCGTGCCGCGCTTTCGCGGCTCAAAGTCGATGCTTCTCCGCGTCTCAAGCCGGTCTACAACCTCACCGGCACTGTGCTGCACACCAATCTCGGCCGTGCCCAGCTTGCCGATGCGGCGATCGAAGCCGCGCAGATCGCAATGCGTAACGCCGTTGCGCTCGAGTTCGACCTCGGCGGCGGCCGGCGTGGCGAGCGCGACGACATTGTGCGCGATTTATTGTGCGAGCTGACCGGCGCGGAAGATGCAACCGTGGTCAACAACAACGCCGCGGCGGTACTGCTGGTGCTCAACACCTTGTCGCGCGGCCGCGAGGCGATCGTGTCGCGCGGCGAATTGATCGAGATCGGCGGTGCTTTTCGCATGCCTGAGATCATGAGCCGGGCCGGTGCGAAATTGAAGGAGGTCGGCACCACCAACCGCACGCACAAGAAAGACTATGTCGGGGCGCTCGGCCCGAAGACCGGTCTCATTCTCAAGGTGCACACGTCGAATTACCGCATTGAAGGCTTCACCAAAGACGTGGGCGCTCGCGAGCTCGCCACCCTGGCGCGCACGCATAATGTGCCGCTCGTCAACGATCTCGGTTCCGGCACGCTTGTCGATCTGTCGCGCTTCGCAGAGGCAATCGCCGAAGGCGCCGACCTCGTCACGTTTTCCGGCGACAAGCTGTTGGGCGGTCCGCAAACGGGCTTTGTCGTCGGCCGCAGGGCGCTGGTTGAAAAACTCAACAAAAACCCGATGAAACGCGCGGTGCGCGTCGACAAGATCCGGCTCGCGGCGCTGGAAGCGACGCTACGGCTCTATCGCGATCCCGAGCGTCTTGCACAGAGCCTTCCGACCTATCGGCTGCTTGCCCGGCCCGTCAGTGAAATGCAGGAGGTGGCGCGCCGCGTTTTGCCGGTACTGCAGGCCGGTCTTGGCGAGAATTGGATCCTGAAGACGGCGCCCTGCGCGAGTCAGGTCGGCTCCGGTGCCTTGCCGGTCGAGAGGCTTGCAAGTCTTGGCATCGTTATTGCGCCCGCCCGGCCGCGAACCGCCGGACGGCTGCTGAATGCGGCGGCAAATGCGCTGCGCAACCTTCCGATGCCGGTCGTGGGGCGCATCGAGAGCGGCGTGCTGCTGCTGGACCTGCGCTGTCTCATTGATGTCGAAGGCTTCATTGCCAATCTGGCAAGGCTCGCGCCGCCGGAGGCGACCGATGGGCTGGCTTGACGCTCTGAAGAAGAAGCCGGAGATATCGGTCAGCGAGCGCATGTCGTCTGCTTACGAAGCGGCTGCGCGCGGCGATTATGAGACCGCGCTGGAAATCTGGACGCCTCTCGCCCACGCCGGAGTCGCACGCGCGCAAAGCAATATAGGGGCCTGCTTTTCCGAAGGTCTCGGTGTCGATCGCGACCCCAAGCTTGCGGAGCGCTGGCTGCTGCTTGCGGCCGAGGCGGGCGATCCGGTCGGCCAGCGCAACCTGGCAACGCTCTATTTCAAAGGGGAGGGCGTCGATCAGGATAATGTCCGTGCGGCCACCCTCTATCGCGAGGCAGCCGAACAAGGCGACGCCCAGGCGCAGGACATGTTGAGCTGGATGCTCCTCGAAAGCGAGGAGATCGCCGTCGACTATGCCGAGGCCCGCCGCTGGGCGCTGGCCGCCGCCAATCAGGGCGTCGCCAGCTCGATGACGCGACTCGGCATGATCTTTCACAACGCGTTGGGCGTCGATCGCGACCCGGGGCAGGCCGCGTTGTGGTGGCAACGCGGCGCTGCCCGCGGTGACGCTGACGGCCAGGCCATGCTGGGCGCCGTCTATCACCTGGGCGCCGCTGTTCCGCGCGATCCGGTCACCGCATTTGTGTGGCTTACACGGGCTCGCGCCGGCGGAAGTCCTCTCGCCGCACAATTTTTCAACGCCGCCCGGGCGGCGCTTTCGCCGGCCGAGGTTGACGAAGCCGAGCGTCGCGCCGCTCTGCCCCTGGAGGCTGCGCCATGATCATCGGCACGGCTGGGCATATCGATCACGGCAAGACCTCCCTAGTCCGCGCTCTCAGCGGCGTCGATACCGACCGCCTCAAGGAAGAAAAAGCCCGTGGCATCTCCATCGATCTCGGTTTTGCCTATCTTCCCTCGCCGGACGGCTCGGTGCTTGGCTTTGTCGATGTGCCGGGCCACGAGAAATTCGTGCACAACATGCTCGCCGGGGCCGCCGGAATTGATTTCGTTCTGCTGGTTATTGCCGCTGACGATGGTGTGATGCCGCAGACCCGGGAGCATCTTGCCATCGTCGACCTGCTCGGCATCGATCGCGGACTTGTGGCGCTGACCAAAGTCGATCTGGTGCCCCAGCCGCGGCGCGTCGAAGCCATCGACGAGATTAGGCAGGCCCTCGCCGCAACCGGGCTGGCGAATGCCGACATCCTGCCCGTATCGAGCCTAACCGGAGAAAACGTCGATGAGCTGCGCCGGCGCCTGTTCGCTGTGTCGCAGGCGATCCATGTCCGCAACATCCGCGGCCGGTTTCGCCTGGCAGTCGACCGCTCGTTCACGCTGGCGGGCACGGGCACTGTCGTCACCGGAACGGTGCTGTCAGGAGTCGTCTCCGGCGATGATCGCGTGGTCATCAGCCCGGCCGGCCGGCCGGCGCGTGTTCGTTCGATCCACGCCCAAGATCGTGCGACTGCGCGCGGGCAAGCAGGTGACCGCTGTGCACTCAATCTTGCCGGTGATGGCATTGCCAAGGATTCGATTGCCCGCGGTGACATGATTGTCGATCCGGCTCTGCACGCGCCGACGGACCGGATCGACGCGACTGTCCGGCTGCTGTCGAGTGAAGAAAAATCCATCGGTCAATGGATGCCGGCGCGTCTGCACCACGCTGCTGCCGAGACCGGTGCACGCATTGTCCTGTTAGGCGAGGCACCGATACCGCCAGGAGGCGAAGGATTGGTTCAGCTCGTGCTCGACCGGCCTATTGCCGCCGCGGCCGAAGATCGTTTTGTTCTGCGCGATACGACGGCCCAGCGCACGATCGGCGGCGGACGATTTCTTGACCTGCGTGCGCCATCACGCAAGCGGCGTACGCCCGAGCGGCTGAGCCAGCTTGCCGCGCATGCGCTTTTGGATCCAGATGCCGCACTCGCAGCATTGCTGGAATGCCCGCCGTTCTTTGCCGACCTGTCGGTCTTCGCGCGCGATCGTGCGCTCGGTGCTGAGGATACGGTTGCACTGGTCGAGCGTCGCAATGCAATCAAGCTGCCGACGCCAAATTCTACATTGGTGATGTCAGCGGCCCAGTGGCTGAGTCTCAAACGCGCGCTGCTGGCCACCCTGCAGAAATTTCACGCCGAGCATCCGGATTTGCCGGGCCTCGGTCTTGAACCGCTGCGCATGCAGCTGCACCGGCGTCTCCCCGCGCCAGGATTTCTCTCGTTCCTTCAAGGATTTACGAAGTCAGGCGACATTGCCCTGGACGGCGCTTGGGTGCGTCTTGCGACGCACTCCGTGCGGCTGACCGATGCGGACGAAAAACTTTGGAGCAGGATCGCTCCGTTGTTGCAAGGGAAGGAGAGATTTCGTCCGCCACGCGTTCGCGACATCGCCGGTCTGCTCTCGGCACGCGAGCCTGACGTGCGCAAGTTGCTCAAGCTGCTCGGCCGGATGGGCAAAGTGGATGAGGTTGCGCACGACCATTTCTTTTCGCGTAGCACGGTTGCCGAAATGGTCGACATCATGATCGACAGCAGTGCGAACGCGGCGGATGGCCAATTCAGCGCCGCGCAGTTCCGGGATCGGGTCGATAATGGCCGCAAGGTGGCGATCCAGATTCTTGAATTCTTTGACCGCCACGGCGTCACGCTGAGGCGTGGCGATGTGCGCCGCATCAACAAGCATCGTCTCGATCTTTTTCGCCGCGCCGGCGAAGGGGCGAGTGCGGAAAAATCCATTTCAGGAAGAGAAACGTCCCCGGTGGGGCGTCCGGACTTCAAATCCGGGAGGGGCCGCGAGCCGGTCCTTGGTGGGTTCGACTCCCTCTCTCTTCCGCCATCCTCCAGGAACGTGCAATGAGCCCACTGCCTTCTTTCCTTCAGACACTCAAATCGGCGGCGGACAATGCTTCTGCCGCAGAAGGCGCATTCCACCGTGAAATCACAGAGCGGATCAAGACATTGGAGCAGGAGCGCGCTTTTGCATTCCGGCGCCTGAATCTCATGCAGTCGATCGCCGGAGCCGTGACGACAACCGAGGATCAAGCCGTCGCCGTTGCCAACAGTCTGGCTTTGCTCCGCTCGGAACTCGGCTGGGACGAAATCAGCGATTCACGCAGCGCGATCCTGTCACGGTTCGCTCCCGTGGCCTGGGCAGTCTTCGCGAATTTGACGCCGCCAAACGGGGACGCAGGGCGCGCGCCCTCTCCTGATGCAGAAGTAATCAATGCGCTTGCAGACTTTGAACGCTGGTATGCGGCGTCTTACCCGACTCCGTTCTGGGCTCTGTTCGACCGGTATGTTCCGGAGATGCCCCTTGTCGAGCGCTGAAGGCAGAGCCATGACCGATTTCGACCGTTGGCTTGTTGATCAATTCGCCGAGACCGGGGCTTTTACGACGCTTGTCGTTCTCGTGGGTATCGAGGCAGCTCGGGTGACGCCGTTGCGGTCCACTCACTTCAACATCATCGGCACCGAGACGAATTGGGCGGAGGTCAGCGCCCTTTTCATGGGCACCGGCCGCGACTGGGATGGAGTCTCTTTCTTCCCGGTCACGACAGCCGATGGGGGCTTGCTCGATAATCTGGCTGCCAGTTTGAAGCTGCGCGAGATCGAAGCGCGACTCGACGAGGACAGGCTTGTGCTCAATGAGGGACAGTTCTTCGACAAGTGGGGCCGCCGCATGCGCATCGATGAGGTCGAGTTGCAATGAGTGGCCCGTCCCGCCGTCTTCTCATCCTGCTGCTGAACACCGATCCTCGGAACGTCGAGGAGCTCGCCGCACCGCTGTATTACGCCGCGGTTGCGGCAGCCATGGATCATGAAGTCGACGTCTTATGCACCGCGACCGCGGGCAAGCTGCTGTTCAAAGGCGTGGCCGACAAATTGCATGTGAAGGCGGGCGACCCGAAGACTGTCCATGACTGGATCAAGGAAGCGCATGACCAGGGTGCGCGCTTCTGGGCATGCCCGGCAAATCTGGAGCTTTTCGACAAGGACGACAGCGAACTTATCGCGGAATGCAGTGGCATGATGGGTGCGGCCGCCATGATCCAGACTATCATGGATGGCGAGTCCCGCGTCCTGACCTTCTGAAGGCGCGGTCTCATGGCAATTGTCCAAGGACACGATTTTCCCGACGAACTTCTTTATGACGTGGAAAATCAGATCTGGTACGCGCCATTGCCCGACGGGACACTGCGCACTGGCTTCACTTCTTGGGCGGCTGCGCTCATGGGCGAAGTGCTCGTCTTTACGCCAAAGCGGCTGAATCACCCCTTCGAGAAGAACCGCTGGTTCGCGATGGTTGAGGGCGGCAAGTGGGTTGGCGCGGCGCGTGCTGCATTCGACGGCACCGTGATTGGTTACAACGAAAAGCTGGTCGCGCATCCGGAATTGTTGACGGCCGATGCCTACGGCAAGGGCTGGATGCTGATCGTGCGTCCTAGCGACCGGGAGTGGCGCGCAGGTCTTGTGACGGGCTTTGCAGTTGGTGGAACGATTGAGGCCTGGATCGCGGGCGGCTCATACAAGGAACGCGCCAGCTAATGTCACGGTTGTGATAGATGGCAGGAACTTTTCATTCGTGGCGAGGCCCGCGGCGGGCTACTATCGCCGGGCGATCCAGATCGGAGGGCCAGGATGCCGAATATCACGATGCTCGATATTGAGGAACTCCGGAAAACGAAACTTCGGCCTTACATCGACAAGTGTCTCGAACATCGAGCGCCGGATCCGGGATTTCACGCGATGATGGGTCACAATATTGACCTTTGCGAAGCGATGTTTGTGGCTTGGGATGCCTGCTTCAACAGGGGCAAAATTCCGCACACGATTAAGGAAGTGATCCGCGTACAACTGTCGCGGATGGCAGTGTGCAGTTATTGAGGGAATGTCCGGTCTGCTTCGGCGAAGCGACAGGGACTTTCCGAGGAGTTGCTTGACGAAGGCGTGGATAACTACGCCTCGAGTGCCCGATTTTCCGAGGCGGACAAGCTGGCTTTGCGCTACAGCGAACTGATGGCGACCGACCCTGATAAGGTTGATGCCGCGTTCTTCGACGAATTGCGCAAGCACTACAGCGAGGAAGAGATCATTGAGCTTGGCGCCTTCATCGGTTTCAATCTCGGCTACCATACGTTTTTCGGCTCTCTCAAATTCTATCCGCTGTTCTCTCCCGATGGCCGATTATTGACTCAGGCCGAATCTGAGAAGCTGTATGGGGCGGCGCCTACATCGTTGAAATCGAAGGAGGCCGCGGATTGACCCACGTCGCGCCACTCCCCAGGGAGGAAATCTCCGATCCAGAAATGATCGGGCTGATCACAGCGGCAGAAAAACTTGGCGTGCCCGATGATCTTTTTCCGCGCATTGTCGCGCGCGCTCCCGAACAGGCAAAACCTTTGATGCGCGCCTTGTTGATGAGTCACGCGCAGGGCAATGTCGACCACGGTCTGAAAGAGATTATCCGGATTTTGCTGGCGCGTTTCGCCAAAGACGAATACTTCTCGGCTTTGCGCTCGCGTAAGGCGCATGAAGCCGGACTGACCGAGACGCGCATTGACGCCGGGTGTTTTGAATATGAAAGCGACCCATCATTTACGGAAGCGGAGAAGTGGGCGCTGCGTTATGCGGATCTGATGTTTCTGGACGCTTCGAGAATTGATGCGAATTTCTACGCAGAACTCAAGAAACACTACACGGAAGCTCAGATCATGGAGCTGGGGGCATTTATTGCCTTCCACTACGGAATGCAGATGTTCATGCGCTCACTCGGTGCCGTAGCGTAGTTGGTGCGATAGATATGATGAAAATCGAGATCGAATATTGCGGTCAATGAGGATATGAGCCGCGCGCCCGTGCGGTGCGAGATCTCATCCACAAGCTGCAACCGTCGGCACAGATAAATCTGCGGCGGTCGGGCGGGGGAGTCTTCGAAATCAAAATTGACGGCCGGCTCGCGTTTTCGAAGAAGGCGACCGGTCGCTTTCCGACAGATGACGAAATAGATGACTGCCTCGGGTAGCCATTCACGCGTCGAGCGTGTCTAATGCTCCGCGATGCATGAGATAAACCGGCCGGTTCTGAATTCGAGAATTTACGACGTCGAGGATTTCGCCGCCGCTCAGGAATTATTTCATAGCAACGGCTGGACGGACGGTCTCCCAGTGGTGCCGCCGACAGAGGCCGCAGTCGAAGCCTGTCTTGACTGGGCCGTGATGCCGCCGGGCCAGTTGATCGGCATCGAACCCGTCCGCGCGCAACCGATCACCGCCGAAAAGCTGGCAATCAATGCGGTCATGGCTGGTTGCTTGCCGGTGCATTTCCCCGTCGTTGCGACCGCGTGGCAGGCAATGATGAAGGAAGAGTTTCTCTTGCATGGCGTGACTTCCAGCACGGGTGGCTGCGCCATCCTGCTCATCATAAACGGACCGGTCCGTCTTGAAATCGGAGCCAATGCGACTTTCAACGCGCTGGGCAATAGCGACCGTGCGACATCTGTGATCGGTCGGGCCATCCGCCTTGCCTTGATCAATCTGATGGACGTGCGGTCCGGAGGCATTGACCGCACGACGCTCGGCCACCCGGGCAAGTTTTCATACTGCCTGGCAGAAGATGAAGAGGGCACCGACTGGCAGCCTTTGGCGACCATGCGCGGAATTCCGGAGGGCCTCTCAGCCGTAACTGTGATGGCGGCGCTTGCCCCGCGCCAGATTATGAATGAGTGGACGACCGATCCGAAAGAAATCCTCGAAACGTTCGCCGCGGAGATGCGTGCCAATCAGCGCCACTATTCGATCTATGGTGGCAATTATGCCATCGTTATCCCGAAGCAGTTGCGCGACATTATTCAGTCGGCAGGTTGGACCAAACGAGACATTGCCGAATTCATCTATGAGCGCGCACGTGTTCGCCGTGGTGAATGGGCTGACGTTGGCAAAGGCGCCATCGTTCGTGATAGAGCCAACAAGATTCACACGGCTCTTGAATCGCCAGACCATCTTCTCGTGGTTGCGGCTGGCGGTCCGGCCGGCGGGTTTGGCGCGGTCATTCCACCGTGGATGGGTAGCAAGACCAAGGCTGTCACGGCGGCTATTGGCGCTTGCGTCGATTGTGAGCCGCCGAAGGGCTAGCTAAAATTGGTCTTTGCGAGCCGTGAAGGAACAGCGCATGATCGTTCGCATTCTCGATCCTACACACGAATTGAGAACAGCCGGTGCCCGGCCCGCCGAGAGACCGTCTTCGCTCAAAGGCAAGACGATCGGGTTCATCTCGAATGGCAAGGAAGGTACGAAGGGTTATTTCACCCATCTCGGGCGGAGACTACGCGAAGATTTGGGTGTTGCTGATGTGATATGGCGGACCAAATCGAATTACAGTGCTCCGGCAGACGCCCACATTATCGATGAGGCGAGGCAGTGGCACGCGGTGGTCACCGGCGTCGGCGATTGAGGGAGTTGCTCATCGTGCAGTCTGCACGACTCAATCGCAGTTGAGCGTCAAGGCATTCCGGCACTGGCCGTGATGACGTCGCGCTTTGTGAGCGCGGCGGAACTCATGTGCAAAGTTCTCGGCATGCCGGACTATAAGTTCGCCATTATCGATCACCCAATCAGCAGCGCGTCAGAGGGGCAGCTTGCCGCCTATGCGCAAGCAACTATCGAGCAAGCTCGGCAACTACTCCTGAGAAATATCTAAAGCATGTCCGCTTATGGCCCAAAGCAGAAATGAGCTAGTGCACTGCAAAGGTCTGCTTCCGGGGGTAAAGCAGACATGACTTTTGCAGGAAATCCGCTTTCGCGGTCGCTATTCGAGGTAAAGCTGACCTTGTTTGATCTGCATCAAACCTTCGATTGGGCCTTTCCCTAAACTTTGATTGTGGCGAATGACCTGTGGGGCGGTCATGCTGAGCGACCATAACCAAGCTTCTGATCCGCAATGCGAGCTTTGCGGCGCGACGATGACGTTTGTCGAGAGCACTCCAAAGGTCGGAGCATTTCCAGAATTGCTGACCTTCCTCTGCACTGAGTGTGGCGACGTTCGAACCGTCGAGAAGAAAGATGAATAGGCCGCTCCTGTTGGCGGGCGGTTTCCAAGTTGTGCCGCGCGCTGTCGACGGAGCGGCGATGTCTCCTTTCAGGGGCGAGGCTGATATTACAACGATGGAGCGTGCAATGCTTCGTCAGGAGCTTCGTCGCGGGCATTGTAACGCTTGGCGCTGACTGCTTCTGGATTGCGTATTTTGTGAGCCAATACGCGGGCATTGACGATCTTGATGCCTAAAGCAAAAGCAATCTGAGTTGTGCCTTTGCCCTGAACAAGCAGGCCGTAAATTTTACGCGACAGCGTGCCGTCTTTCGGGACCATCCACCCGCGTTCGTCGCGTGGTAGTCGCTTGTGCCCAACTTTTCTGCTCCTAGCTACGGCTGGAGAGCGTGACCAGGATTATGTGAGGTCGGCCTCCCGCTCCATCAATGCCGTGGCCGGCCACGCTGATTTAGTGAAAGATTGCCACCAACATCGAGCGCGACACAGTGACCCAATCACGCGATCATCGCCAGTATCAAAACCCAAATCGAAGCGATGGCTGCGTCCGAGTGATGGTCAGGGGCTTTGGGTGAAAGATCGTTCGTCATTGCTGTCACCTCCCAATGACGACGACTACCATGCGATCAAGCGGGGGCTGAGTGAGCTTGTGTGTACCGAAAACCTTATCCGCGTTGATGAGGTGGCAGAATCGCCTAAGCTGGCCCAATGATTGGGCTGCTATGTTTATTCCTTGCTCTCGTGGCCTTGCCATTCAAGTCGAAGAGCCGACTTGAGGCAGAGAATGCGGT
>Ga0335084_10001639_pt1 | contig 21158 bp, 15 predicted proteins | sample Lox_Sample_44_FD_206721 | JGI IMG/M metagenome (GOLD analysis project Ga0335084, IMG submission 206721) | Soil microbial communities from Loxahatchee National Wildlife Refuge, Florida, United States - Lox_Sample_4.4 | ecosystem: Environmental > Terrestrial > Soil > Wetlands | place: USA...
TGAATCGCTCGACGAGCGTGAGGGCGATGTCGCACGCTGCGGCCGGATCGCGCACGACGAACATGACCTCGTCGCCGATGACCTTCACGAGGCGGCCGTCGAGCGCCGTCACCACGTCGTGGGCGGTCTCCTCGAAGCGCTCGACCACCTCCCCCAGCTCCTGGGTCGAGATGCGGTGCGAGAGCGTCGTGAACCCGACCATGTCGACGAAGCCGACGGCGAGGAGCGCCGTGTCGGCCGACTTGCGCGGACGCGCCAGACGCAGGCGCCGAATCGCCGACTCGACGTGGGCGCGGAAGAGGACGTGGATGATGCGCTCGACGACCTGCAGCGCTTCGATCGCGCGGAGGTTCTGCTGCGCGAACTCGAGCTCGGTGCCTCCCGCGGCCCGGATCGGGCCCTCGACGTTCACCTGGTACAGCGTGACCGCCGCCTCGGCCACGCGGCCCAGGGCCGACCCGATCGTGTGCGTGAACCGCCGCGTCGCCGTCTCGCCGAACAGCGTCCGCCCCACCGCGAACCCCGCGAACATCTGCACGTCGCCCTCGGAGTACACGGCTTCGTCGCGCGCGACGTTGAGACCGGCGGCGAGGCTCAACCCGAGCACCTGCTCGACCGGCACACCGGCACGCGCTGCGACCTCGTCCGCCGTGAAGCGACGGCCCGGACGCAGGGCGAGGTCGGCGGCGAGGCCGGTGAGCGAGGTCTCGCGCTGCGCGTGGACCATCTGCTCGATCGTGATGCCGCGCGCGGCGAGCCACTCGAGGAGCTCCTGGCGCTCGCTCGCGTTGGCGGCCTTGGGATCGTACAGGCCGGCGGCTTCGTAGGGAGCGACGTCCATGAACGCGCCGATACGACTCGCACGGGAGCAACGCAAGGTTGCCTCGCCGCCGGCCGCGTCGTAGGACACGCTCATCATGAGCGATCCCTATTTCCAGCGCCTGTTCGCCGAACGCATCGGCGGCGCGGGCTACGGCAAGGGCACCGACATCTACAAGTTCGAGAAGATCAAGCGCGCGAAGCGGCAGGCCCTGGCCGATCATCCGGAGCGGACGCTCATCGACTTCGGGATCGGCGAGAACGACGGCATGGCGCCGGAGAACGTGCGCCGCGTGATGGTCGAGGAGATCTCCAAGCCCGAGAACCGCGGCTACGCCGACAACGGCATCCCCGCCTTCAAGGAGGCCGTCGCGCGCTACATGCAGCGCTTCTTCGGCGTGACCGTCGATCCGGCGACCGAGGTGAACCACTGCATCGGCTCGAAGCCGGCGCTCGCGATGGTTCCCGCCTGTTTCATCAACCCCGGCGACGTGACGCTCATGACCGTGCCCGGCTATCCGGTCGCCGGCACGCACACGAAGTACTACGGCGGCGAGGTTCATCGCCTGCCGCTCCTGCGGGAGAACCAGTTCTTCCCCGACCTCGACGGCATTCCCGCCGACGTCCGCCGGCGCGCCAAGCTGCTCGTCCTGAACTACCCGAACAGCCCGACGGGCCGCGTCGCGACGGTCGACTTCTACCGCAAGGTAGTCGACTTCGCGCGCAAGAACGACGTCGTCGTCGTGCAGGATGCGGCACACACCTGCCTCACCTTCGAGGGCGCGCCCCTCTCGTTCCTGGCGGTGCCCGGCGCCAGGGAGGTCGGGATCGAGATCCACTCGCTTTCCAAGGGCTTCGACATGATCGGCTGGCGCATCGGCTGGTTCTGCGGCCACCCGCGCCTCGTCCAGGCGCTCGCCGACGTGAAGGACAACAGCGACTCCGGACAGTTCATCGCCATCCAGAAGGCGGCGATCGCGGCGCTCGACGACCCGTCGATTCCCGTCCGCACGAAGACGAAGTACGAGCGGCGGCTCCGCAAGCTCGTCGCGATGCTCGGGCGCTGCGGCTTCACTTGCGAGATGCCCGGCGGCTCCTACTTCCTGTACACCCCGTCGCCGAAGGGCACCGCCGGCGGCCTGCGCTTCGAGGACGCCGAGGCGGCGAGCCAGTTCCTCATCCGCGAGCATTCGATCGTCGTGGTGCCCTGGGACGACGCGGGACCGCACCTGCGCTTCTCGGTCACCTACGAAGCGGCGGACGAGCGGGCGGAGGACGCGCTCATGGCCGCGGCCGAGGAGCGCTTGAAGCAGATCCGCCCGGTCTTCTGAGCATGGACTCGCGACACCTCGTGCGCGAGCAGTTCGGGCGGTCGGCGCGCGCCTACGCGACGAGCGACGTGCACGCGCGCGGCGACAGCCTCACGATCCTCCTCGAGTTCCTCGCGCCGGCCGCCACCTGGCAGGCGCTCGACGTCGCGACCGGCGCCGGGCACACCGCTTGCGCGATCGCGCCGCACGTCGCGCACGTGGTCGCGACCGACATCACCCCGGAGATGCTCGCCGAGACGGCGCGCCTCGCGCGCGAGCGCGAGCTCGCGAACGTCGACACGCGCCTGGCCGACGCCGAAGCCCTGCCCTTCGCGGACGCCAGCTTCGACCTCGTCACATGCCGGCTCGCCTTCCACCACTTCCCCCATCCCGCGACGGCGATGCGGGAGTTCGCCCGGGTGCTGCGGCCGCAGGGCACGCTCGGGTTCGCCGACAACATCGCGGTCGAAGATCCCGCCGGTGCGCGGGCCTACAACGACTACGAGCGGCTGCGCGATCCGTCGCACCACGAGGTGTTGCCGTTCTCGCGCCTGGTCGCGCTCGTCGAGTCCGCGGGCCTGCACGTCGAAGCCACGCGCACCTTCGCGAAGGAGTTCGAGTTCGGGCCGTGGGCCGACCGCATGCACGTCGGCGACGCGGACAAGGCGCACCTGCTCCAGATGCTGCGCGACCTGCCGGCGTCGGCGCGGCCGCTCCTGGCGCCGCGCTTCGCGGACGACGGCACGGCCTGGTTCTCGCTGTGGGAGACGGCGCTGGTCGCGCGGCGTCTCGAGTGAGCGGGGGCGGGGCTCAAGCCGCGGACAGCAGCCCGATCTGCTTCAGCTGCTCGACGACCGCCGCCTTCGCGAACGGCTTCATGATGTAGGCGTCGACGCCGGCGCCGAGCGCCTTCACGACGCGCGTCATCTCGGTCTCGGTCGTCACCATGACGAGGCGCAGCGCGTCGAACTCGCGCTCGGCGCGCACGGCCTGCACGAACTCGAACCCGTTCATCTCTGGCATGTTCCAGTCGACGAGCGCCAGGTCGGTGCAGCCGATCTCGTGCAGGCGCTCGAGGGCCTCGCGACCGTTGTCGGCCTCGAACACCTCGAAGCCGAGCTCGGCGAGAATGCGTCCGAGGACCGCACGCATGGCCCTGGAATCGTCGATGATGATCGCTCGCATCGTTGGCACCTCAACTCGCCGAGGCGGTCCGAATGATGACGACCGCCAGTGGCTCACCTTCGCAGTCGAAAAAGACCCGGGAGAGCATCAGGCTGCCGGGCTGGCGCGGCACGGTCGATCCGCTCCACACCGACGGCATCGAGAGCTCGCACGGACCGGGGAGCACCTCCATCAGGTTGCCGCCGGTGACGTTCGCGAGCTCGCGCAGCGCGTCCTCGGCCTGCGCCGCACTGATGGCGGTGCGGTCGAGCGCGAACATGATGGCGGCGGCCCGGTGCGCGAGCTCGGACGAGCACTGCACGCGGACCTCGCCGTCCCACGCGCCGCTGATGCGAACCGTCCCTGCCCACGCGTCGTCGACGCCGGACGCCGGCGGCGCCGGCAGCCGCTGGACGTCGAGCCCGAGCAGCGTCGACCAGACGGTCTCGACCACCTGCTGGATCGAGTTCGTGAGCGGGGCACTCATGCTTCCAACCGCTTCGAAGCAACCGTCGTGCCGCGCATCCCCTGCCCGCGCCGCGCGGAATGTGGCAATGCCGCAATCCGGATCCCTGACCCGCCCGCCAAGCGAATGACGGGGGCGGCACGCCCACCACGCCGCTTCTGGTCGAAAACGCAGCGCCGACGCGGCACGACTCTTGCCTTTGGGGGGGTCGAGCATGGATCCCGTGGTGGAGATCTTCTTCGAGGAGGCGGCCGAGCTGCTCGCCGACTTCGAGGCCGGGCTGCTCGAGCTCGAGGAGTCGCACGGGGACGCCGAGCTCCTCAACCGCATCTTCCGCGCCGCCCATACGATCAAGGGCAACGCGGGCATGCTCGGGTTCGAGGAACTCGCCCGCTTCACCCACGGGCTCGAGTTCCTTCTCGAGCAGATCCGCAGCGGCGCACGCTCGGTCACCACGGACGTCATCGAGGCCCTGCTGTCGGCCGCCGACGTCGTGCGCCGGATGCTGCGCACGCAGCAGACCGGCGCCGAGCCGAGCACGACCGAGATCGAGGTCGCGCAGGCGGTCCTCGATCGCCTGCAGGCCGCACCGGTCACCCACGGCCAGGTGGCGACCGCCGATCGGCACCATCCGAAGGCGTCGGCGCGTCCGACCGCGGGCGCGCAGATCACCAGCATCCGCGTCCCCATCGCCAAGGTCGACCGCTTGATCAATCTCGTGAGCGAGCTCGTCACCACGCAGTCGATCGTCGCACAGGGCGTCGCCAACTTCTCGCCCGACCGGCTGGCCGCGCTCGCCGAATCGGTCGCCCAGATGGACCGGCACGCGCGCGCCCTGCACGAGCACGTGCTCGCCGTCCGCATGATTCCCGTTCGATCGCTGTTCGCGAGCTTTCCGCGCCTGGTGCGCGACGTCGCCGCGGCGCTCGACAAGGAGGCGGTGCTCGAGATCTCGGGCGAGGACACGGAGCTCGACCGGACCGTCATCGAGCGGATCGGCGATCCGCTGACGCACCTGATCCGCAACGCCGTGGACCACGGCCTCGAGCCGCCCGAGGAGCGCACGGCGGCCGGCAAACCCGCCGCGGGCCGCATCCGCCTGAACGCCTACCAACAGGGCGGCAACATCTACATCGAGGTCTCCGACGACGGGCGCGGCCTCGACCGCGACCGCATCGTCGCCAAGGCGGAGCGGCACGGCCTCATCGCCCCCGGCCACCAGGCCACCGACGCCGAGGTCTGGGCACTCATCTTCCAGCCCGGGTTCTCGACTGCGGAGGCGGTGACGCAGGTTTCCGGCCGTGGCGTCGGCATGGACGTGGTGCGCGAGAACGTCGAAGCGCTCGGCGGGATCATCACCATCGACACCGAGTCCGGCCGCGGCACGAGCTTCCGCATCAAGCTGCCGCTCACGCTGGCGATCCTCGACGGCCAGGCCATCCGGGTCGGCTCGCAGGAGTACATCATTCCCCTGGTCGCCATCCGGGAGACCATTCGCCCGGAGCGCGGCAGCGTGCACACGGTCGGCCCCGGCGCCGAGCTGGTGGTGGTGCACGGCAAGCCCCTCCCCGTCCTGCGGCTCCACCGCGTGTTCGGTGTGACGCCCGGGACCGAGGATCCAGCGAGGGGATTGCTCATGATCGTCGAGTACGACGGCCGTCTGGCCGCGTTGCTCGTCGACGAGCTGCTCAGCCAGCAGCAGGTCGTGATCAAGAGCCTCGAGGCCAACTTCATCAAGGTCGACGGCGTCGCCGGCGCCACGATCCTGGGAGACGGCCGCGTCGCGCTGATCCTCGACGTCGCGGGTCTGATCGCGCTCGCCAACACCGACTCGGCCCGGCTGCGGGCCGTTGCCTGACAAGGAGCGAGGAATGAGGCAGGGCATTGGGAACTGGACCATCCGGACGAAGCTGCTCTTGAGCTTCGTCGTGGTCGGCGCGCTCGTCGCCGTCGTCGGGCTGCTCGCCAGCCGGCGGGTCGACGCCATCGGCAACGCCCTGCAGGAGATCGTCCAGGGCAACCAGGAGATGGCGCAGCAGAGCCGCCTGCGCACCGGCATGCTGCAGCAGATCGAGGCCGAGAAGAACTATCTCCTCTCCGGCTACGGCAAGTACGTCGACGTCCACCGCAAGCTCGCCCACGAGAACGACGAGCTCTTGAAGGCGCTCCAGACGTCCGCGGACGGTGACGACGAGAAGGCCACGACGCTGCGCGCGCTCGCGGGCTCGTACAACGAATACAAGGAGAGCTTCGACCAGGTCCAGCAGATGATCGCCGATCAGAAGACCGACGCGGCGATCTTCCACTCGACGACCCGCTCGGGCGCGATCGCCGAGAAGCTCATCAGCCTCTCGGACGAGCTGCGGGACCGGCACGAGGCGCGCGACCAGCTCGCGGCGGCGGAGGCGCGCGAGACCGTGCGGAGCGCCCACGTCTTCATGATCTCGGTCTCGATCATCGCGATGGCGCTCGCCATCGCGTTCGGCTACCTGACGAGCCGCCTCGTCACGCGTCCCGTGCAGGAGACCTGCGCGCTGCTGCAGGAGCTCGCCCAGGGCGACGGCGATCTCACCCGGCGCCTGCCCGCCGACCGCGACGACGAGATCGGCCAGATGGCGCGCTGGTTCAACACGTTCGTCGAGAAGCTCCATGGCATCGTCGCGCAGGTGGCCGAATCCGCGGAGTGGACCGGCGCGACGGCCCAGCAGCTCGCCACGGCGAGCCAGCAGCTCTCGAGCGGCGCGCAGGAGCAGGCCTCGAGCCTCGAGGAGACGGCGGCGAGCCTCGAGCAGATCACCGCCACCGTCAAGCAGAACGCCGACAACGCGCGGCAGGCGAACCAGCTCGCGACGGCCTCGCGCGAGACGGCCGACAAGGGACGGCAGGTCGTCACCTCGGCGGTGGGCGCCATGGGCGAGATCAACCACGCCGCCCGGCAGATCGCCGACATCATCAACGTGATCGACGAGATCGCGTTCCAGACGAACCTCCTGGCGCTCAACGCCGCGGTCGAAGCCGCGCGTGCCGGCGAGCAGGGGCGCGGCTTCGCCGTCGTCGCGGCCGAGGTCCGCAACCTCGCGCAGCGCTCGGCCACGGCGGCCAAGGAGATCAAGGGCCTCATCCAGGACTCCGCCACGAAGGTGGAGACGGGCTCCGGCCTCGTCGACACTTCGGGCCGTACGCTCGAGGAGATCGTCGTCTCCGTGCGACGCGTGACCGACATCATCGCCGAGATCAGCGCCGCCTCGCAGGAGCAGTCCCAAGGCATCGACCAGGTGAACCGCGCCGTCGCGCAGATGGACAACGTCACGCAGGCGACCGCGGCGCAGACCGAGCAGGTGTCGGCGACCGCCCAGTCGCTCGCCGCGCAAGCCGAGCAGCTCCAGGTGCTGGTCGGACGCTTCAAGCTCGGGTCTACGCGGGCGCGAGCGGTCGAAGCCACCGGGAGCGCGCCGGCGACGCCCGAGCTCGCATCCGCCCTGCCCCCCACCGCCCCGCCGTCGCGTATGCCGGCGCCCGCGGCGGACGTGAAGGGCTGGGCGGCCAGCCTCGACTCGGACTTCGAGGAGTTCTGAGGGCGCCATGGCTCGACTCGATCCGCTCCACAATCTCGGTTCCTCCGCCGCCGACGGCGTCCAGTACCTCACCTTCTCGCTCGGTGCCGAGGAGTACGGTGTCGAGATCCTGAAGGTGCAGGAGATCAAGGGCTACACGACGATCACGCCCATCCCGAGCACGCCACCGTACGTGAAGGGCGTCATGAACCTGCGCGGCACGATCGTCCCGGTCGTCGACCTGCGTCTGCGGCTCGGCATGCCCGCGGCCGAGTGCACGCCGTTCACGGTCATCATCGTGATGGCGGTCGGCACCAAGGTGGTGGGCGCGATCGTCGACAGCGTCTCGGACGTCGTCGACGTGCCGCGCGACGACATCCAGACGACGCCCCACTTCGGTAGCGGCGTGGACGTCCGCTACATCGCGGGCATCGCGCAGACGGGCGAGAAGCTGATCGTCCTGCTCGACGTCGACGCCGTGCTCCGCAGCGAGGAGTTGCCAGCGCCCCTTCCCGCCTCGTGATCGGCCGGCCCGCATGATGCCCGACGCGCCCACGCAGCCGAGCAGCATGACCGGCCTGGAGTTCCAGGTCTTCCGGGATCTCGTGCATCGCGAGACGGGCATCGCCCTCGGACCCCACAAGCGCACGCTGCTCGAAGCGCGGCTTACCAAGCGGCTGCGGGCGCTGCGCCTGCCGTCGTTCAGCGCCTACCTCGAGGTGCTGCGCCGGCACGACCCCCAGGGCGAGGAGCGCACGCGGTTCGTGAACGCCATCACGACGAACGAGACGGCCTTCTTCCGCGAGCAGGTCCATTTCACCTACCTCGCGTCCGAGTGGCTCCCGGCGCGCCGCGCGCGCGCGTCGGCGACCGGCGACCGCACGATCCGCATCTGGGCCGCGGCCTGCAGCACGGGCGAGGAGCCGTACTCGATCGCCATGACGATCCTCGCCGGCATGGACACCCTCGCCTGGGACGTGCGGATCCTCGCCTCCGACATCGACACCGACGTCCTCGACCGCGCCGCCGCAGGCGTCTACACGAACGATGCGGCGGCCGTCGTGCCGACGCCGCTGCTCCATCGCTTCTTCCTGCGCGGGGTCGGGCCGCGCAGCGGGATGGTCCGCGTCCGCCCCGAGGTGCGGTCGCTCGTCACGTTCCGCCACATCAACCTGCTCGAAACGCCCTGGCCGATCCGCTCGCGCTTCGACCTGATCTTCTGCCGCAACGTGCTCATGTACTTCGACCGGCCGACCCAGATCCAGATCGTCACGCGCCTGGCACAGCACCTGGTTCCGGGCGGGCTGCTCGCGCTGGGGCACGCCGAGAACCTCCTCGGTCTCGCGACCGACATGCGGCGCGTGACCAGCACCATCTATCGGCACGCCGAGGCGCCTCCCGCATGAGGCGCGCCATGGAGACGTCATGCCATCAACCATCCTGATCGTCGACGATTCGACCACGATCCGCGCCATGGTACGGCGCGCGCTCGAAGAGGATCGCCACGAGGTGCTGGAGGCCTCGCACGGGGCTGCGGCGCTCGCCGCGCTCGAGCAGGCGAACGCCGACCTCGTCATCACGGACCTCTTGATGCCCGGCATGGACGGCCTCGCCTTGACGCGCGCGCTGCGTGCGAGCGAGCGCTTCCGCGCCACGCCGATCCTGGTCCTGACCACCGAGGGCGGCGGCTCGATGAAGGAGCAAGGCCGCGCCGCGGGCGCGACCGGATGGCTCGTGAAGCCCTTCCAACCCGACGTCCTCCGGCAGACGGTCCGGCGCGTCCTCGAGCAGCGCGCGTGACGTACGAGAAGATCATCACCCTGCACGTGGGCGGCGTCCACGCATCGGCCGAGCCGACCGTCATCAAGACGCTGCTCGGATCGTGCATCGCCGTCTGCCTGTGGGATCCGCGGGCGCGGATCGGGGGCATGAACCACTTCATGCTGCCCGAGGGTCGTGGCGACGGCTCGATCGAAGACGCGACCCGTTTCGGCGTGCATGCCATGGACCGCCTGATCGGCGAGATGCTGAAGCTCGGCGCCGAGCCGCGCCGGTTCGCCGTGAAGGTCTTCGGCGGCGCCAGCGTGCTCGCGCTGAAGGGCGCGGCGAGCGTCCCGCAAGCCAACGTGGAGTTCGTCCGGACCTTCCTCGCCCGCGAGGGGTTCCACCTCGCCGCCAAGAGCGTCGGTGGGACGTATCCGCGGCAGGTCCACTTCTTCACCGAATCGGGGAAGGCGCTCGTGCGCCGGGTGGTAGGGCCCCAGGTCGAAGCCGCCCTCCTCGAGCAGGAGCAGCGCCGGCGGCCGCGGCCGCAATTCGGCGACGTGACCCTCTTCTGAGGCCGGACGGGATGGCGCGCAAGATCAAAGTCCTCGTCGTCGACGACTCGGCGGTCGTGCGGCAGATCCTCGCCAGCTCGCTCGCGCGCGATCCCGGGATCGAGGTGGTGGGGACGGCGCCGGACCCGTACATCGCCTGGGAGAAGATCCGCGCCCTCGCCCCGGACGTGCTCACGCTCGACGTCGAGATGCCGCGCATGGACGGCCTCGCGTTCCTGCAGATGCTCATGCGCCGCCATCCGATGCCGGTCGTCATGGTCTCGTCGCTGACGGAAGCCGGCTGCGCCACGACGCTGCGCGCGCTCGAGCTCGGCGCCGTCGACTTCGTCACCAAGCCCATGACGTCGATCGCCGAGCGGCTGCCGGAGCTGGCGCGCGAGCTGATCGAGAAGGTCCACGCCGCGTCGACCGCACGCGTGCGCCTCCCGTCGGCGTCTCCGAGCCCGGTACCGGTCGCCTCGCCCGCCCTGCCGCGCACCACCCACCGAATCATCGCGATCGGCGCGTCGACCGGCGGGACGGAGGCGCTGCGCGAGTTCCTCGTCGCGCTCCCGGCCGACGCGCCGGGCGTGGTGATCGTGCAGCACATGCCCGAGAAGTTCACCCACGCCTTCGCCGAGCGGCTCGACCGCCTCTGCCGCGTGAGCGTGAAGGAGGCCGAGGACGGCGATCGGGTGCTCGCCGGCCACGCCCTCATCGCACCCGGCAATCAGCACATGCGGCTCGCGCGCGACGGCGCGACGTATCGCGTCCGCCTCGGCATGGAGGCGCCGGTCAACCGCCATCGCCCGTCGGTCGACGTGCTGTTCCAGTCCTGCGCCGAGGTCGGCGGCGCCAACGTCGTCGGCGTGATCATGACCGGCATGGGCGACGATGGAGCCCGCGGGCTGCTCACGATGCGGCGGGCCGGCGCACGGACGCTGGCCCAGGACGAGGCGAGCTGCGTCGTCTTCGGCATGCCGCGGATCGCAATCGAGATCGGGGCCGCGGAACGCGTCCTGCCGCTCGCCCGTCTCGCGGAGGCGGCGCTGCTCGGCTGTCACGACGCGCATGCGCCGGGCCGTGCAGGGACGCCCGATTCGGGCGCCACGACGACCGGTCTGTCAGCGAAATGACACGCGCCACGCCGAGCCTCGGCTTCTCACTCGAATATGCCGACACTATCCTGTGAACGTGGTGGAGGAGTCTGCGCCGTCGGCGTCGACCTTCAAATCGATGCAGTCCGGAACGTCGAGTAGCGATCCCGCCGGGTCGGCGGGACCCGGGCACGTGCCCGTTGCGGCGGGGGATCGCTCCCCCGTCGACGCGCTCGCGCAGAGCGCGCTCGCCGCGATTCGTGACGTGAGCCTGGAAGTCGCGCGCCTGCTGTGCGCGACCGCGACGCGGGTGACCGACGGTACCCCGATGGCGCCGCTCGTCCGGGCCCTGCTGGGCGACGTCCGCGCGTCGCTCGAAGGCCACGCGACCCCGCCCGGCGTCACCGCCTGGGCCGCGCGCGTCGCCGACGCCGAGCAGGCGCTGGCGCTCGCCGTGCAACGCGCAACCCAGCTCGAGGAACGCCTCGAGCGCACCGTGCTCGAGCTGCGCGAAGCCGGCGATCGCGAGCGCGCGCTGCGGGGCGAGCTCTCGGCGACGCTGGAGCGCACGTGCGCCGAACGCGAGTCCATCGGGCGACGCGCGGACGAGCTGGCCGCCATCGCCGAGGAGCGGCGCGCCGCGGCCGCGCGCGAGGCGGAGTCGGCGCGCGCCCAGCTCGCCACCGTCCAGCAGGCGTCGCTCGCGCAGCGCAACGAGCTCTCCCTCGCGCGCAGCGAGACTGCGCGCCTCGGCGCCATTGCCGAGGAGGCGCAGCACGCTCGGACGAAGCTCGAGGAGGAGGCGCAGGCGCTGCGGGCGCGTCTCTCGGAGGCTCAGGAGAAGGCGCGCAGCCTCGAGATCGATCGCGCGCGCGCCGCGGAAGAGCGCCGGCGCGCCGAGCGGTCGGCGCAGGGCGAGCAGGCCGAGCGCGAGGCCCGCTGGCAGGAGGAGCTGTCGGAGCTCCGCCTCGAGCACGGGCGCGAGCGCGACCGGGCGCAGGTGCTGGCCGAGCAGCTCGAGCGGCAGCGGGTCGAGGTCGAGTCGAACGAGCGCCGCGAGCTGCGTCTCCGCGAGGAGCTGCGCGAGGTCACAGCCCGGGCCGAGGCCGACCGTGAAGAGACCGTCCGGCGCGCGCAGGAGATGGTTCAGGCGGCGGAGCGTGCTCGCGCCGCGGCGAACGCCGAGCTCGAGGCGATCCGCTCCGCGCTCTCGAACGACAAGGCCCGCCTCCACCAGATCCAAGCCGAGCAGGTGCGCGCCGAGCAGGGTGTCGCCGAGCGCGAAGCCGCGCTCTCGAGTGCCCAGGGCATCATCCAGCAGCTCGAGGCGAGCCGCGCCGCCGCCGCCGCCGAGGCCGAGACCGCCCGCGCACAGCTTGCCGAGACCGAGAGCAAGCTCTGGGCGCTCCAACACGAGCTGCGACTGGCGCAACGCCAGCTCGACAAGCTGTGCACCGCGCACGACGACCTCGTGGAGGATCACGCCCGCACCTCTGCCCTCCTCGACGGCGCGCACGCGACCGAGACGAACCTGTGGGCGCAGACCGACGATCTCCGCGGCCAGATCCGGGCTCTCGAAGCCGAGCGCACCCGGTTGCTCGAGATCGAGCGCAAGTACCAGGAGTCGGGAGGGCAGCACGCCGACGCCTCGGAGCGCGTCACGAAGCTCGAGGCCGAGCTCGAGGGCCTGCGGCGGTGGGTTCGGACCGTCGAGGGCGAGGTCGCGCAGAGCACCGCGTCGCTCGAGCAGTCGGCCCTTCGCGAACGACGCCTGCAGGAAGCGCTCGCCGCGACCGAGGCGAGCATGCGCGAGCACGAGGAGACGCTGCGCGAGGCGCGGGAGATCGCCGACGCCGCAGAGCGCGAGCGCGCGACGGCCGCCGCCGAGCTGGAGGCCCTGCGCACGGCGATGGCGTCGGCACAGCGGGTCGTGCTCGAGGCCGAAGCCGAGACGCGCGTGGCGCGCGCCGAAGCCGAACGTCTCGCCGTCGCGCAGGAGGCGACGCTGGCCGAGCAGCAGCGTTTGAAGGCGGGCCTCGCCGACCCCAAGGCGAGCGAGACGACGCCGCCGGAGCCCTCGGCGCCCAAGGCGGCGGCGCGCCCGGCCGCGCCGGCGAAGCCCGTGGGGCCCGTATCCCTCGAGGGGAAGACGCTCGTCGTCCTGGACGCCGGCGTGGAGTGGCCGGCGGCCGCGGGAGGGGTCGAGGTGCGCGTCCTCACGCCCGGCGAATCCGTTGCGGGCGAAATCGCAGGCATCGAGACGGGGGCCTGCATCGTCAACGTCGCGCGCGCCGACGCGCTGACCTCCGCGGTCGCGCTGCGCACGGCGGGCGTCTCGGTGCCGTTTTGGGCGGTTGTGGTGGCGAACGACGGGGACCGGGGGATCTGGCTGGGGCCGATCGACATCCTCGTTCGACCGATCGAGGCCGATGCCGTCCGCGCACAGTGCACCATGATCGCGCCGAAGAGCGCGCGCATCCTCGCTGTCGGCTCCGACAGCGCGACCTTCATCCCGTTGCGGCAGGGCCTCATGAAGGCCGGCATGTCGGTCTCGATCGCGTGGGACCTGAAGCAGGCGAGCGAGCTGATCGACATCGTGCATCCGCACGTCGTCGTGCTCGACCTGGGATTGCCCGCGCGGCGCGCCGCGAGCTTCGTCGCCGAGCTGTCCCGCGTCCAGGCGCCCCCCGCGCTCGTCGTGATCCCCGGGCCCGCCGAGACGTTGAGCGCGTTCAGCAACGCGATCGTCTCGCACATCCCGGCCGAGGGGGCGCGCACGCGCGCGAATCTGCTGCGCCGCGCGACCGACGCGGCGACCAAGCCGGGCGGCGCCTAGTCACGTCGCGCCTTGTCACCGCGACGGGGCATTGGCTATAGGCGCTCCGTGGCTGCGGACGACCCTGGCTCGACCGACGCTCTGCAGCTCGAGCATGCGGAGCTCCCCGACGCGCCGCTCGTCTGTGCCGGCTGCGGCGTCCCGATCGGCGACACCTACTTCGAGGTGAACGGGCGCGTCGTGTGCCCGTCGTGCCAGGGCCGCATCGTCGAGGCGCGCGCAGCGGGATCCGGTGCCGGCCGCCTCGTCGCGGCGGCCCTGCTCGGGGTCGGCGCGGCCGCGTTGGGCGCAATCGTCTGGTACGGGATTCGCGAGGTGACGGGCTACGAAGTGGGGCTCGTCGCCATCGGCGTCGGTCTCCTGGTCGGCGTCGCGGTCCAGCGCGGCTCGGGAGGTCGGGGCGGCGTGCCGTATCAGATCCTGGCCGTCGCCCTCACGTACCTCTCCATCGTCTCGGCGAACGCGCCGTACGTCTGGCAGGGGATCCGCATGGGCGTCGCGCGGCAGATCGACGCGCGCCGGGCGGGACAGACGCCGGACGTCGCCGCGGCGCAAGCGAAGACGCCGCCGAGCACCGAGGCCGAGGCGCAGGCCGACGAGTTCATGCACCACCTCCCCGCGGCGGCGTGGCTCACGATGGGGGCGATCGTGCTCGGCTCGCCGTTCATGGGCGGCTTCAAGAACGCCATCGGCTGGCTGATCATCTTCTTCGGGCTCCAGCAGGCGTGGCGACTCACCCGGAGGGCGCCGCTCAAGATCGCTGGCCCGTTCGCGCTCTCGGCGCGTCCGGCAAGCGGCGCCACGTGAGCACGCCCGCCGACGCGGCGGGCACGACCTGCGCCGGCTGCGGGGCGCAGCTCGGCCCGTCGATGCTCGCCTGCCCCGCATGCCGGCGCCTGGTCCATGCGGCGCGCCTGCAGGAGCTCGCCGCCGCCGCACGCGAGGCGACCGAGCGCGGGGACGCCGGCGCCGCGCTCGCCGCGTGGCGCGAGGCGCACGACCTGCTGCCGCCGCAGGCGCGCCAGCGGGCCGTGGTGGCGGAGCGCATCGCGGCCCTCAGCGCCACCGTCGGCGCGGCGCCGGCCGCGCGACCGCGCACGCCCTGGGGTTGGATCGTGTTCGCGATCGCCGCCGTCGCGGGCAAGGGCAAGCTCCTGCTCGCCGGCCTCACCAAGGCGACCACCATCCTCTCGATGCTGCTCGCGTTCGGCGTCTACTGGACGCAGTGGGGCTGGCGCTTCGCCGCCGGCTTCGTGCTGTCGATCTTCGTGCACGAGATGGGTCACGTGGCGGCGCTGCGTCGCTACGGCATCGCCGCCACCGCGCCGATGTTCCTTCCCGGGATCGGAGCGGTCGTGCGTTTCCGTCAAGGCATGGCCCCGGCCGAGGAGGCGCGGGTCGGGCTCGCGGGACCCGTGTGGGGCGGCGTCGGCGCCGCCCTCACCTACGCGGTCGCGCTGGCGACGTCGTCGCCGCTCGGGCTCGCGGTCGCCCACACGGCCGCCTGGGTGAACCTCTTCAACCTCCTGCCGATCGTTCCGCTCGACGGCGGGCGCGGCTTCCAGGCGCTCGACCGCGCGCAGCGCGTCGCCATGCTGGTCGTGATCATCGGCGCGTACTGGGCGACCGGCAACGGGTTGCTCGTCCTGCTCGTGCTGGGCGCCATCTATCGCCTGGTCGGACCGCCCGGCCCGGGCGACGAGCGCGCGGCCGTCGAGTACGCCGCGCTCGTCGCCGGCCTCGCCGTCCTGGCCCACGCGGCGGGGCCGAACGCGGGGTCGACCCCGCTCTGAGCTGGTCAGCGGGTGGCGCGCAGGATCACGACCGGGTACGCCGCGCGGATCTCGTCGCCGGCGCGGTGGGTCCCCAGCCCGAGCGCGTCGTCGTCGGCCGACGCGACGTAGGCGGCGCGGATCGTTTCCACGTCCTCCGGGCGCGGGAACGAGCGCTGGAGCAGGCCCTCGAGCTCGAACTTCAGCTTGTAGAAGGTCGCCGACGGTGCCGAAAGCCCGGCCGCCGGGAAGAGCCCCTCGAGCTCGGCCAGCGTGAGGGCGCGCGCGTGCGACGGATCGCGCAGCATCTCGATGCGATGGAACGCCGCCGCCTTCTTCGGATCGGGCGACGCCGTGAGATCGCACACGACGACCCGTCCGCCGGGCCGACACACGCGGCGCATCTCCGCCAGCACCGCGCCCGGATCCTGGAAGTGGTGGAAGGCGAAGCGCGATACGACCAGCGAGAAGGCGCCGGCGGCGAACGGCAGCGCGTACACGTCGCCGCTCTGGAGGGTCACGTTCGTGAGGCCGGCCGTCACCTCGCGCGCCCGCTCGAGCATCGCCGGCGTCACGTCGATGCCGGTCGCGTGCGCGGCGACGCGCGCGAACGCAGCGACGACGAGCCCCGGCCCGCACGCGACGTCGAGCACGGTGTCCTCCGGCCCGGCACCGCTCGCCTCGACCAGGAGCGCGAGCGCCCGCTCGTCCTTGATGCCGGGTGCGTTCGAGAACGGCACGGCCTGGCGGGTGAACTGGTCGACGATGCGGTCGCGGTGCGAGGACATGCCGTAGCCTAGCACGACGGCGACGCTTGACCGCCAGGCGGCCGCGCGCAACCGTGCGCGCCCATGCGAGTGGCAGGTGCGGTCGTCGTACTCGTCGTGGCAGCGGGGATCGCGGCCGGCGCGGCGAGGCCGGCGACGCCCGGGATCCGCTTCACGCCGCAGGGAATCGTGAAGCGCGTGCGGCAGGTGGTCGCCGTCTTTCCCGAAGCGATGGTGGCGCTCGGCGATCCGCGGCCGGTGGCCGATCCGTTCCAGGTCGAGTGCGCGGCGCCGGGAACGGGGCGGTGGATCGACACGCGCACGTGGACCTACGACTTCGAGCGCGACCTGCCGTCGGGGCTCCAGTGCCGCTTCCGCCTGGCGGCGGGCGTGCAGTCGCTCGCCGGCCGCCCGATCGTCGACGCCACCACCTACGAGCTCTCGACCGGCGGCCCCGCCGTCCGTGCCGAGGAGCCGCCCGACGACGGCACGATCGTGGAGGACCAGGTGTTCCTGCTCGCGCTCGACGGGCCGGTCGACGAGGCGTCGGTCGCAACGCAGGCGTACTTCGCGGTCGAGGGACTTCCGGAGCGGATCCCGCTGCGGGTCCTCCCGGCGGCCGATCGCGACGCCGTCATCCGGAGCGTCACGTACTGGGACAAGAGCGCGCCGTCGATCGCGGTCCAGGCCGAGCGGCGATTCCCGAACGGCGCCAAGGTCCACCTTCGATGGGAGGCGGGCATCCGTTCGCCGAGCGGTGTTGCGACACGTGACCCGCAGGTCCTCGATTTCACCGTCCGCGACGCCTTCTCGGCCGAGGTCGCGTGTGATCACGAGACGTCGCACGCGGGCTGCATCCCGCTGACGCCGATCGTGGTGCGCTTCACGGCACCCGTCGCGACGGCGCTCGCGCACGCGATGGCGCTCGTCGCCCCAGACGGCCGCCGATGGTCGCCCGAAGAAGCCGCGACATTCGTGCCCACCGTGCGCCGCGTCCGCTTCGTGCCGCCCTTCCCGCCCAAGAGTGAGCTGCGGATCGAGCTGCCCTCCGGTCTCGTCGACGAGGAGGGCCGCGCGCTCGAGGGCGCCGGCGTCCTCGCCCAGCCGATCCACACCGACGGCTACCCGCCGCTCGCGAAGTTCGCGGGCCGCTTCGGCATCATCGAAGCGAAGGCCGATCCCGCGCTGCCGGTGACGGTACGAAACCTCGAGCCAGACGCCGCCGCGAGCATCGCGCAGATCCGCGGGGTCATGGCGCGCATTCCCGCCGACGACGTCCCCGCGATGCTCGGGTGGCTGCGACGGGTCGGCAGCGCGCAACGTGACCGGTCGGTGTTCGCATCCGCCAAGCCCGCGCCGCAACGGACGTCGTTCACGCTCCCGCAGGCGAAGGAGAACGACGCCTTCGAGGTGATCGGCATCCCGCTCACGCAGCCGGGGCTCTACGTCGTCGAGCTCGCGAGCACACGCCTCGGAACGGCGCTCCTCGAGAAGCCGGCGCCGCTCTACGTGCCCACGGCCGCGCTGGTCACGGACCTCGGCGTGCACTTCAAGTGGGGGCGCGAGCGGTCGCTCGCATGGGTGACGTCGCTCGAGACCGGCAAGCCGGTGGCGGGCGCGCGCGTGCGCGTCGCCGACTGCCGCGGCACGGTGCACGCGACCGGCACCAGCGACGCACAGGGCCTCGTGTGGACGGGCGCGCTGCCGTCGGCGAGCGACCTGCCCGCCTGCAACGATCCCGCGCAGGAGAGCGAAGACGCCTACACCGACGGGCGGGAGATCGAAGCGCTCTCGAGCCTCGCCGGCGGGCTCCTCGTGGTCGCAGAGACGGACGACGACGTGAGCTTCGTCCACTCGTCCTGGACCCGCGGCATCGAGCCCTGGCGCTTCCGCCTGCCCGAGCGGGGCTGGAGCGGTCCGGTGGCCGCGCACACGGTGCTCGATCGGACGCTCTTCCGCGCCGGCGAGACGGTGCACATGAAGCACATCCTGCGCCGCCAGACGCTGGCGGGCTTCGATGCCGTGCCGGCCGCCGAGCGCCCGACGAAGGTCATCGTCCGTCACGAGGGGAGCGACGAGCGCTACGAGCTCGGCGTTGCGTGGGGCGAGACCGGGGCGGCCGAAACGACGTGGGACATCCCGCCATTCGCGAAGCTCGGTGCGTACGAGATCGTGCTCGCAACGGCGGCGCCGCCGGACGAGCCCTGGCGCCGCAATGAATGGACGAGTGGGGGATTCCGCGTCGAGGAGTTCCGCGTGCCGCTCATGCGCGGCACGCTGCGGCTGCCGACCGAGCCGCCGCTCGGCGGGAGCGTCGTCGCCGCCGACGTCGCGGTGCAGTACCTCGCCGGCGGTCCCGCGGGGAACCTCCCCGTGGTCCTGCGCGCCGAGACGCGCCCGGAGCCCTACGACACGCCGGATCGCCTGGCCGGCTACATCTTCTCGAACGGCCCCGTTCGCGAGGAGACCACGCGCGGCGGCGACGACTACGATGAGGACGGCGACGACCGCCAAGACGCGGGCAAGCCCATGCTGCTCGGCCGCCGCGAGGTGACGCTCGACGCCGCCGGCACGGCTCGCATCGAGCTCCCGAGCCTCCCCGCGACCGACGTCCCCCGGCGGCTCACGACCGAGCTCGAGTTCCGCGATCCGAACGGCGAGGTGCAGACGGCGTCGGCCCGCACCACCGTCTGGCCGGCACGCGTCTGCGCGGGCATCAAGGCGCGCGATTGGGCCAAGACGCGCGGAGACCTCCGCGCCCAGGTCGTCGTGCTCGATCTCGGGGGCCGGCCGGCGGGCAACGTGCCCGTGCGCGTCACCGCCTTCGAAGAGAAGATCTACTCGACGCGCAAGCGCGTGATCGGCGGCTTCTACGCCTACGAGCACGTGCGCGAGGTGCGCCGCGTCGGCGAGCTCTGCCGCGGCACGACGAGCGCCGGCGGCCACTTCAAGTGCGAGGGCCGCCCGAGCGTCGAGGGCGAGATCGTGCTGCAGGTCGAGGCGACCGACCGCGACGGGCGGACGAGCGCCGCCAACACGCACGTCTGGGTCGGGCGCGGCGACGAGTTCTGGTTCGCCGCCGACGACCACGACCGCATGGACGTGCTGGCCGAGCAGCGCCGCTACGAGCCGGGCGAGACGGCGCGGCTCCAGGTGCGGACGCCGTTCCGCCAGGCGACGGCGCTCGTGACGCTCGAGCGCGAGGGCGTGCTCGACGCGCGGGTCGTGCCCCTCGACGCGACCGATCCCGTCGTCGAGGTGCCGATCCGCGACAGCTATGCGCCCAACATGTTCGTGTCGGTGCTCGCCGTGCGCGGTCGCGTCGGCGACGTACAGCCGACGGCGATGGTGGACCTCGGGCGCCCGACCTTCAAGCTCGGGATCGCCGAGCTGCGCGTCGGCTGGCGCGCCCACGAGCTGCAGGTGCGCGTCGAGCCGGATCGCGAGGTCTACCGCGTGCGCGACCGCGCCACCGTGCGCGTCGCCGTGCGAACGCCCGGTGGCGCGCCGCCGCCGCCCGGCAGCGAGGTCGCGATGGCGGCGGTGGACGAGGGTCTGCTCGAGCTGTCGCCGAACCGCAGCTGGAACCTGCTCGACGCCATGATGTCGCTGCGCGGCTACTCCGTCACGACGGCGACGGCCGCGATGCAGGTGGTGGGCAAGCGCCACTTCGGGCGCAAGGCGCTGCCCTCGGGCGGCGGCGGAGGCCGGCAGGCGACGCGCGAGCTGTTCGACACGCTGCTCCTGTGGCGTGCGAGCGTACCGCTCGACGCCGATGGCCGCGCGACGGTCGAGATCCCCCTCAACGACTCCCTCACGAGCTTCCGCATCGTCGCGGTCGCGACCGGCGCGCTCGGCAAGTTCGGGACCGGCGCCGCATCGATCCGCGCCTCGCAGGACCTGATGCTGTTCTCCGGCCTGCCGCCGCTCGTTCGTGACGGCGATCGGTTCCGCGCCGAGCTCACCGTGCGCAACGCGACCACGCGGCCGATGACCGTCGAGGTCCGGGCGACCGCGCCGGCCCTTGCGGCGCCCCTCGCGCCGCAGTCGCTGCCCCTCGCCGCCGGCGAGGGACGCGTCGTCGGCTGGGACGTCACGGTGCCGGCGTCGGACGCGCCGCTCGCGTACACGTTCGAAGCCGGCGAGGCGGGCGGGCCGCAGGACCGCCTGGCGGTGACCCAGCAGGTTCGCCCTGCCGTGCCCGAGCGCACGCTGGCGGCGACGCTGCTCCAGCTCGCGGGCAGCTCGAGCGTGCCCGTGGCGCGGCCCGTGGACGCGCTGCCCGATCGCGGCGGCATCGACGTCACCATGTCGCCGTCGCTCGGCGTCGGGCTCGACGGCGCGCGCGACTGGATGCGGCGCTATCCCTACGGCTGCCTCGAGCAGCGCGTCTCGCGCGCCGTCGCACTCGGCGACGCGCGCGTGCGCGACGACGTCCTGGGTGCGCTGCCGAGCCACCTCGACGGCGCCGGCCTCCTGAAGTTCTTCCCGACCACGCAGAACGGCAGCGAGGTCCTGACGGCGTACGTGCTGTCGATCGCGCGCGCGGCAGGCTGGACGCTCCCGCCGAGCGTCGTCGACCGCACGACGGCCGGTCTCGCCTCCTTCGTCGATGGACGCCTGCGGCCGGACACGACGGTCCGCGGCGCCGATCTCGTGCTGCGCAAGCTGGCCGCCGTCGCCGCCCTCGCCGCCTGGGGCAAAGCCGAGGCGCGATCGCTCGGCGGCATCGTCGTCGAGCCGAATCTGTGGCCCACCTCGGCCGTCCTCGACTGGTGGGCGATCCTGCGCGCGCTGCCGGCGATCCCGAATCGGGACGCCCATCTCCGCGACGTCGAGCAGATCCTGCGCGGCCGCCTCGACCTCTCGGGAACGACCCTGCGCTTTTCGGGCCCGGGAGACCACGAGCTCTGGTGGCTCCTCGTGAGCCCCGAGACGAACGGGGCACGCCTCCTGCTGCTCGCGCAGAGCGAGCCCGCCTGGCACGACGATCTGCCACGGATCGTCCGGGGGCTCCTCGCGCTGCAGCAGCGCGGGTCGTGGGGGGCCACGACC
>Ga0335084_10001640_pt1 | contig 21148 bp, 19 predicted proteins | sample Lox_Sample_44_FD_206721 | JGI IMG/M metagenome (GOLD analysis project Ga0335084, IMG submission 206721) | Soil microbial communities from Loxahatchee National Wildlife Refuge, Florida, United States - Lox_Sample_4.4 | ecosystem: Environmental > Terrestrial > Soil > Wetlands | place: USA...
CTTCTATCCCCGACAACATGCGTTTTGGATGGACAGCCGTTGGCTTCCTGCTTCTCTTTGTTTCCCCGCGTTACTCCTGCCGCTTTCACAGGGTTCAGTATCCCCCACAGTTCGTCGAGATTGGTGAATGCCTTCCTCCCTTCGATCTCCGGCTCCTCCACCAGCCCAACAAGCTTTTTCGGATTATCCTTTTCATGGCGGTAAATGCGAACAATATAGTTTTTCAAATGTTGCCTTTATTCATAGATGGATACATAATCTGGCATTCATTCCCCTGAGCCTGCACAAACTGCCGATGTCGATCTCTCAAGCCTGACAAGCGCCTGCTCATGTTAATCCCGCTTTCCACATTTCAGCGCTCTTCATTGTGATATCGTGCCGAACAACGGCCTTGCCCACCTTCGTCATCGAACGCTTCACCTCGAAAACCACCAACAAATCCGATCTCGATTTTCTGTGGTGAGGCTTCCGATGGGTCTAAACAGGCTCTCCCTTCTTCTCCTCTGCAAACTTATTCATTCCATGGGGCGCCATGAGATTTTCTGTTTGCCACACCTTTAATCTTGTCAGGCACTCCCTCATCTCCTGGTCAACGTCGTTTTTTGGCCGGACTTTGTTCTTCAGGTGTTTCCTCTCTGCTCTCTCATTTTCTGAAGTTATTACCTGCATGGTATACTCCTTTCTTAAGGTCCTTCATGCTCTCCAAGACGGAACTACTCCCCCAACCGTTGTGCAAAGGTCCGATTGCCCTTTTCTAAAACCATCCAACCTCCCTGAGAATGTTTTGCATATCCCATTACCTCCTCTTTCGGGATCTTTCTCTAGCCATTTTTCTTTCCAATATCTTTTTGTTTGTAGACGTACGTTCATGTACAGACCTTACCAAAAAAGAGGTTACAGATTGGATACATATTCGGAAGGAAGGAAAGAGGAATGCAAAAAATGCTTTACTATCGAAGGGATCAGGCCGAAAAGAAGAAGCCTATTTGGATGCTCTTATGTCCTTTCGGACAGCTTCGGTGTCAGGGGATGGCTCAATTCCAAGGACTGATGAGAGTATATTACGGCAGCGTTCATACATCGCCAGCGCCTCAGTATGCCTTCCGATTTTCTGATAAGCGAGCATAAGGCGCCTGTAAAATTCTTCCTGCAGGTCATCAACTTCAAGCGCCTTCTGATAGCACTCTATTGCGTGTTCCCATTGTTCTGCCCCTTCATAATAATTGCCCACTCTGCCGACCAGAAGAATGAACTTGCTTTTCAAGCGCTCTCTCATCGAAATTGTCCAGGAGTGTTTGCGATCACCGGGAAGAAATTCACCGCCATACATGCTCATAGATTTTTCAGAAACCTGAATGAGCTGTGTTATCGCATTTTTATCAGTTCTCATTTCATGATTGTCTCTGTTTTCTTTCCAGAGGTTTTCAGCTTTTTCTGTGAGCCGTTGAAACGCCCATGCGTCAACCCAACAGTACTGAGGGGCAAGGGTTATCCGGCCCTCCTTAAATTCTATGGCCTCTTCTTTTCCTATTAACTGTCGCAACCGATGAAGGGTGGTTTTGAAGGAGAGACTTGCGACATCCCCGTCCGCCTCGGGCCAAAGGGTGTCTATCAGTTGTTCATCGCTCACTTCTCTACCTCCGAAGGCGATAATCGCCTTGAGCATATCAAGGGGCCTCTTTTGAACTTTTCCTTGAAAGGTAAGAGGGGTTCCGTCCTTTATCAATCCGAAACGGCCCAGCGTATGTATTTTTATTGCCCAAGGCCAGTTCTCCACATGGAGCGGCGGCGTTTCGGGGACCAACTTTCGCTTTCGGATCATTTCCATGACAAAGTCAGCCTCAATACCTGCTTCGAGTGCTCTTATGCACAAAGAAGACAATTCTTCCTTCTGCAAAAAGCTGAAATTGAATGCGGCGTATCCTTTTTCACGACCCATGCTCATGGCATCAAACAGGAATTTCAAGCCTATCTTTTCGTCGCCTTCCGCGAACGCAATTGCCGATTCTTCCAGATCACAACAGAATACAATGATGGAGCTTTTCATTTTTTGTCCGATCGCACGGCTTTTCGCAATATGCTCTTTCGCTTCTCCGTAGTTCCCTGCCAGATGCATATAATGAGCCTGAGCCAACCTGCCTCTGGCTTCGCCGCCAAGAATACCAAGCTTCGTGACCAGCGCGAGCGATGCCGATGAAAGCGCTATTGCACCCTGAATATCGTTGCTCAGAAAACTGTGCCAGCTTGCCATCCAGTAATAATAAAATTTGTCCAGGGGGCGGCCACGTTCGAGCGCATATGCCATCTGCTCAAGCAGCTCTTTGGACTTACGAACATCGCCGGTCATCAGTGCAGCAAACAATCCATTCCCGAGAAGCAAATGGTCCCACAGATGGACCCCGCTGTCTCTCGACATTTGAAGGCCCTCAACCATCGTCTTCAGAGAGCGATCATATGCGGACGTTGTCCATGCCATCCAACCATCGGCAAACTTTCCTGTGATGTAAGCTAGTGGCGAAATACGTTTGCTCGAGCTGATGATGACCCGCATCGTGCTCATTACGCGCTCGCACAAGGCGGCGTCGCCAACCACAAGTAAGTGTATGATCAGGTAAAAGCCGCAAAGCATTCGTAGGGTCGGGTCAGCTTTGCTATCCAGAAGCGCAATAGCCTTATCCCTCCATTCCTCAAATGCGGGATGCCACGGCTGCCTCATGGAAAGCGCTATAAAGATGCGGGTCGTTACATGTCCCTCGATCTGTGGTGAGGGGAAAGCTGGGTATTCATTCATGAGATCGTCAAGAAGCGCAATCCAAGGATCCATCTGACTTACATCCAGTTCCTGAATAAAGGACTCAACGACCCCAGACCAAGCAAGAAACACTCCTGATGCATCGTGCCGTTTTCTGAACAAGGAGAAGGCTTTCTCGAAGTACTTCCTACCTTCCCGAAGAGCGAAGGGCATTCTGCACACGCCCATCCAGTATAAAAGCCAGGGATCTTGATCGAGCAGGGAAGCCGGCAGACTGTTAAGCCAGGCCTCGATCAGGCGGTTCCTGCCCTGAGACATCATGATCTGTGCGTTGGAAAGGATGATCCGTACAAGGCCATCCCAGGCTTCCGATACACGGTACAGTTCCACTGCGTCCTCGAACTGGCCTGCCTCCTCCAGAAGTTCGGCGGCCCGGCTCAGGAGCGCGTAAATTTCCTTTCCGGAGTATATCTGCCTCGCCCGAGCCTGCAAGAATGCCCGAAACAGGGGATGGTACTGGTATATTGGATCACGACCCGGTCGCTGTTCGGTGAAGAAGTGATTGCGGCTGAGCGCCGCCAGGAGCGTCCCGGCCTGTACATTCCCCGTCAGCTCAGCGGCAGTGTTCGAGGAGACATTGGGCAGGAAGGCTGTTTTAAGCAGAACGTCCTGTGTCCCTTCGTCCGCCTTCTGGAACAGCTCGGTCGCAAAATAATCAAAAAACTCGTCGGGTTTTAACCAGTCAAGCTCGTGCGAAGCGCTTGTAAGCCTCCCAATCCGCTCCCTGAGAAGGGTCAGTCCCGCTGCCCAGCCCTCTGTTAAGCGGTGAAGCTGCTCGACGGTCTCGCCTGGCGGTCCTGTCCTTCTCTCCGCCTTCATAAGCGACCTGGTTTCATTCATGGTGAACTTGAGCTCGTCCCAGCCTATGGCATATATCTTCTTGTAGGTGTTGAGGAGCGCCAGGGAGGAGGGCGGCGGCGCGCTGCGACTGTTGATGATCACCGTGATCCCCTCTGGGATGACGGCAAGGGCGTCCCGGAGCATATCATGAAAGGGCGAATCGTCCGCCAGGTGATGGTAGTTGTCAAGAACGATCACGTGCGGGGGCCTCAACCGGGAGCAGAGGTTCTCGAAGTACCGTTTCGTGAATGTCGGTATGCCCCGCAGGTATTCCGTGGTGAGAAGGGGGAGCGGGGTCTTGTAGCGGGGAGCAGCGCTCCTTGTCGCGAGGCCGAGATAGTAGAAGAATGTGGCGATGTCGTTGTCGCCTTCATCGAGATGGTACCACAGACAGGGAATTTTCTTTGCATCGAGCCAGCTCGCGACGAGCGTGGTTTTGCCCGAACCCGCTGGGCCGCTTACCCAGACGACGGGGGAACGGCATCCCCTGTCCAGCAGGTCGAACAGTCTCGATCGGGGCAGGACCCCGGCCAATCGCGGGCGCATGATCTTGGCTATCGGTGTGTGTCTATTCATAGGCTTCATCAGAACCCATCCCCCTGCCTGAGCCTATTGTTTTGCTTGAAAGCCCTTGCCTGGGGACAGAAAATCTCTCCTTCAGTAGACCGGCCACCTTGCTCTTGCCACAGGACCCGCCGCTTTCCGTCACATTCTTACGGACGGATTAGCTTTGCCCCGATTATTCCCTCTTACTCAGCTTGTACCATGGATAGACGCAAGTGTCAAATAATTGTGACAGCTTAATATTTTGATCGACTATATAATTTCAGTTTTAGACGTGGAGAAATACGTGGAAGGCTATTTTCATCCTGTTTATTTCCGATAATATTCAGATTTTCCTGATGTTCTATCCGTGCAGCTTATAGGGAGAAAGTGTGAATGGTTGTTCTTTCCGAAATGTATTTATTACGAACGGAAAGAAACAGGTAGCGATAACTGAAACCGCTGCGGACTACAGGAAGAGGCCACCACGTCTTGACAGGTGCTGTACAAGCAAATCCTTACTCTCACAGTGATAACTAGTCAAGAGGTTCGTTTACAAGGACTGTCTACACAATTCGTGTTCAGGACAGTTCAGGCTGAATCATCTTTCATGTTCATGGATTCTAACATTCTCCTGCAGACACCACACTCTTTTTCCTCTGTCGTCCCATTTTCATAGCGTGTCACCTTTATGCTTGAATTCCAGCACACAGGACACAGGATGAAATAAGACTCACCAAATCCTTTTAGAGTGCTAAACACTACAGTTGAATCACTGTAAAACATATTTAATTTTACCATTTTACTAATGGGAGGTGCTCACTGATTCAATAAATCTGCGATTACCTGTCAATTCTCATTGATAAACGGAACGATCCCCTCCTCCAGTGCAACAGTCCTTCCTGCATTTCTCATTTGTAAAATCTGGCAAAAAGATGAAGGTTACCTGACCTTGTGCGTTATCCGTATTTCTCCTGACAATCTTCATTTGTCCATAAAACATTTCTTTTATGGACATGAAAAGGGCTTGGTTATCCAGGTCCCTCATGTTTGTTACACGCAAATCCTTTACCCCTACTTGCGTAGGATTGACGGTCCTACACAAGGAGCGTAAGATGCAGCTAGGAGAAAAGGACTTTTAAAATAGCTAATAGTATGATCTCAATTTCGGGGAAGATACCATATATTCATGAAATAGAGGAACTCAGGGATCAGATCGGCCACATGGCTTTGCTGATCTTCCTTTCTACTCAGAGGGAATAAGATGCTCTGCAATGAGAATAATGCTTGTATGGGGGATAGGCGTAGACATAAGAGGGTCCCGGTCGTGGGAAGTGCCACACTCCACTTTACGGGTAAGAAAACCGTTCAACCAATGGCAACCATGACGGTCGATATTTCAATGTCAGGCATGGGAGTGTATTCCGACAGACCGATAGAAAAAGGCGTATCTTTATCGGCCGACATTAGTGTTATAGCCTCTGACGGTTCGTTGGGAACTGCTTTTGTGGAAGGAACTGGTGTCTTTTTCAGAGAAATAGGGAATTTTTATTTCGTGGGAATTGAATTCGGAGAAGAAATCGATCCAACAAAACAACCCTTCCTTTGTAACGAAATTCAGAAACTCTTAAATTGAGCTTAGGCGATGTTTGTTCAGCCTTACTGAAATTAACCTATCGACAAAAGTTCTTCCTGAGATGGTGATTTCTTACACTTTGTTCATGAACAGAACACTTGAACCGGGAATCGACGATAGAATGTCACCTATATGGAGAGGTGCACCCCAAAAATAGGACAATCGTATTAGGAAGGAGTTTTGCCCAGAGGTTGCCAAAATGGCCGATTGCGTCTTTCGGCCTGTAGCCTGCACGCCTCTTTTGCGTTGTACACCGCAAACCGCTATGCCCGGGAGGTGCCCGCTATATGATTATCAAACAAACGCGATTCAAAAAGCTGCAACAGTGAAGATTTACAGTGGAAGTATGCAGGTAACGGCTGGCTCACCGGCGCGTCCCGCCGGACACGGTAGTACTACATGGGTGTTCTGAATCACTCCATGCCGCTGACCTTTCCTTCGATTATGATAAGTGAAGCTTTAATACAGAGTAACGGTCTAAAATAAATCTACCTCCTCCATTTTCATCCGAAGGTTCATCTATTTTGCCTTCAGCATAGGAATTCGCTCAATCCATAACTTCTCAAGATAGTCTATTTCTTTTGCCGCCATCTCCTTCTTACCCCTGAATTCCTTATTATCTTTGCCCCCTTTGATGCAGACTTGCTCCGAAAATTCTGCATAGTAGTCGCGATAGTCCTTGGGAACGTTAAGGTCTTTAAGGGCACTAGCACGTATCATTGTGCAATCAGAACCGTTCCAGCCCGCAAAGTATACGATCCGAATATTACCCCACTCTGCGTACGCAGTGCCACTCGCCAACAACAGCAAAAAGACTGATGACATTAGAAGCTTAGCATTCATAACAACCTCTCTCATTAAAGTTTTACAAAATATACGCAAGTATGATGCCAAAGCTGGTTCCTGATATCATAATGTCTCACGAGCATAAATATTATTATCTGTTAATTAGTTATGGCATTGATATTGGATCGGCTCGTGAGTCGACAATAAGGGTATTTAGCTGAGGAAGCGTCTGAAAATAAGACGAGGTGACCAGAAATCCTTCAAAGCCAGCGACTGATGGATATATCTTAGTTACCCTCAACACGTCAAAAATCATGCTGATGAAGTCTATGGCATATGGCATCTACTTTTTTCTGTGTCTTGATATATTCTGCGTAGAAACACTTTTTCCTCTGATTAACAGCAGAAATCAGCACCTTTCTCTTAGGGCTAATGAGTGGGGGGTTTCAGAAGAAAGCCGCGACAGATCGGCGTTGCCTTTTCACAGACCCCTCTCAATAGTTATTGTATAATGACCTCATGTCAGTAACCCATTTTCTTGAATCCCTTGAGAAAGACAGCAGGTTTATCCTCCAACTCGCGGAGCACAGGTATATTCCGGCCATTCAACCAAGACACATGAAACTCGAAGTCAAGGATGCGCTAAGGGAGGTGCTCACACGTCAGGGTGTCAGGAGGTTCTGGAGTCATCAGGCAGAGGCCATTGACCTCATCAGACAGGGAGAGAACGTGGTCGTCATGACTCCCACCGCAAGCGGAAAAAGCCTGATCTATAACATACCGGTGATCGAGTCCTTAATGGATAATCCTGACATGAAGGCCCTCTACATATTCCCCCTGAAAGGCCTTGAACAGGACCAGGTAAAGAACCTGAATGAGCTTTTCAATTCCGTGCATATCAATCCTCCGAAACAAAAAAAGAGCTCCCGCTCGCATCTGGAACCTGCCGAGGTGTACGATGGTGATACCACATCCTACAGGAGGAAGCAGATAAGGGAGTCTGTCCCCAGTGTGATCTTCACGAATCCTGACATGCTCCATCTGGCCATTAACCCCTTCCATCCAAAATGGGAGCGCTTTTTCAGGGGTCTCAAGTATGTGGTGCTGGATGAGGTGCATACCTACCGCGGGGTCTTCGGCTCGCATATGGCTCATGTCACGAGAAGGCTGCGGAGGATATGCCAGCATTGGGGCTCAAATCCGCAGTTCATTGCATGCTCTGCCACCATCGCCAACCCTCAGAAGCTCGCCGAGGGGCTCGTGGGGCTCCCCTTCCGGCCAGTACTCGAAAGCGGCGCGCCCCATTCAGGGATACACTTTATGTTCCTCAATCCCGTTGAAAGCCCTTACACGGAAGCCACATGGCTTTTCATCCAGTGCGTGAAAGCGGGACTGAGGACTATCGTGTTCACAAAGGCGAGGAAGATCACCGAACTGATCTACCGGTGGACCATTGACAGAGCGCCGGAACTGGAAGAAAAAATAAGCCCCTACCGTGCCGGCTTTCTTCCCAGGGAGAGGAGGGATATAGAACAGAGGCTCTTCAGCGGCGACCTTCTTGGCGTCGTCTCTACCAGTGCCCTTGAACTGGGTGTGGACATCGGCGGGTTGGACGTATGCATTCTTGCCGGCTATCCCGGCTCCATCTCCAGCACATGGCAGAGGGCGGGAAGGGTGGGGAGGCATGGTCAGGAATCCTTGATTTTCATGATAGGCCTCCAGGATGCCCTTGACCAGTATTTCATAAGGAACCCGAATGCCTTTTTCGATAAGAGCCATGAGGCAGCGGTTATCGACACCGCGAACAGGCATATCCTTAAGCAACACCTCCCGTGCGCTGCGTCAGAGGTATATCTGAAGCAAAACGACAGCGTCTATGACGTGACATCGCTTAAGCCAGTCATTGATGAGTGCACACATGAGGGGCTTCTCAGTCAGGGAAAGACAGGAGATATATGGTTTTCGAGGAACAGAATGCCCCATCGCGACGTGGGGATAAGGGCCATCGGGGAGTCCTTCCCCATCATGGATGATTCAGGGAAGAGCATCGGCGAACTGAGCGGCTACAGGGTATTCCGGGATGCCTTTCCCGGGGCCATCTACCTCCACAGGGGGAGACAGTACATGGTTCATGAACTGGACCTCGAGAGGAAAAAGGTCTTCTGCAGGGAAGCGGATGTGCTTTACTACACCCAGGCATTAAGCAAAGAGGAGACGGAGATCAGGGAAGTGAAAGAGACGACAAATCTTCAGAGATTCACCGTCAACTGGGGAACGCTCCGAATGACCAACAGAGTAACCGGATATGAAAGGAAGAACATTTTTGACAGGACAAGAATTTCGAGACATGACCTGGAGATGCCCGAATATCACTTCGATTCCGAGGGGCTTTGGATAGCAATAGACAGAGATACCCAAACCTCTCTGGAATCCCGCGGCTATGACCTTGCAGGAAGCCTCCATGCAGCGGAACATGCCTCCATTGCGTGTATCCCCTTGTTCGCATTATGCGACAAGGGCGACATAGGAGGTCTCAGCCACACGCTCTATCCGCAGTTCAAGGCACCGGCAATCTTCATTTATGACGGCTTTGAAGGAGGCATCGGTCTCACAAAGAGGGCCTTCGATGTCATAGAGGAGTGGTTCAGGGCAGCCCTTATGGTGATCACCGAATGCCCCTGCGAGCAAGGATGCCCCTCATGCGTCCAGGACCCCCAGTGCGGCTCAGGCAACCAGCCGCTTGACAAGGAGGGAGCGAAGTTTCTGCTCGAGAGATGGGTGGGGTGAGAAAGAGAGTTTCGTATGTGTCACACCACCTTTTCCCTCCTATGAATATTCCTCCTCTCTTTAAACGACCGGACATGCCCTGAGTGATCGCCTCAGAGGAGAGTGAGGAGGATCTTTCGCAAGCCTGTCGTTGTTATCTCGCCAAGGATTTTGTACCTTATGATTCCCTTCCTGTCAGTAATGAACGTTGTCGGGATGCCCGTCACGCCGAATGTTTTGACGGTCGAGGAGTCGGCATCGAGCAATATCGGATAAGTCGGCCGGAGTTTGCCGAGATAGGACTCGATGGCGTCACGCTTCTGCCCTACATTGACCGAAAACGGCGAGAATCCCTTTTTCTCGAAATTCTTATAGAGAAATTCGAGTGAGGTCATTTCATTGATGCAGTAGGAACACCATGTGGCCCAGAAATGCAGAAGTATCACCTTCCCGCCGAAGCCGCCTGGTATCGCCACGTGATTGCCCTTCAGGTCAGGGAGCGCAAGAGACGGCAGGGCATCGCCCACCCCAGGCGCGGCAAAGGCTGGACGCGTCGTCCACAGGGCATCGGTTGCAAGGGTAATCGTGTAGGCCGCAGTGTAGCGGAGGAAGTCGCGTCGGTTCATCATGCTTCTCACCGTGGCTGTTCGGCGACAAAGCCCTTGAGATCAGTGATCGCCTGCTTTGTCCGGCCACGCAATTCTTCGATATCACCCTTCAACCGCGAACCCTTTGCTCCCTTTGTCTCCTCTGCCATCTGCTCCTGGATCTTCAGCATCTCGGTCATGATCTGGAGCATGTCCTGCATCGTCATGATCTGCATGAGGTCCTTCATGCCGAGACCCTGCTCCATGTTGTGGCTCATTCCGCCCGTCACGCCACCACCCATACCGCCCATCATGCCAGAACCCATACCGCCCATACCACCCATCATGCCTCCTCCCATACCGCCCATCATGCCTCCTCCCATGCCACCTATCATGCCTCCTCCCGTACCGCCCATCATCGGGCAGTCCATCCCGCCGCCCATCATGCCGGAACCCATCATCATCCCGCCCATGCGACCATACGAAGTCATGTTATACTTGTCTGCAATGTTTTGAATCTTCGTCTCCAGGTCTATGATCTCCTTCCTGAGTGTGGCGATGCGTCCGGTATCGGGCACGGACTTGCTGTACTCATTCCGGAGTTCGAGGTTCTTCGTCATGAGCTCGTCTCTCAAAGCGAGGGTCTCTTTTTGGAACTTTTTCATTGTCTCGACATTTGTGCCTGCCCCATAGCCATCCCACTGTGCGCCGGCGTCAATGACGCTCGCTAGGAGGAACACGACCACGAAACCTATCATGGGTGCTCTCTTCATTTTTTCACCGCCTTTCCCCTATGATGATTTCGGCCGCAAGGGAATAAGCCGACATGATCAGCAACAGCAGCGCTCGTAACTACAATGCAGTGTCTTTTCATTGCATCCTCCTTTTCCTCTGTTAAAGGGATTTAGTTCAATCAATACCCCTCGAGCCTGAAGTTTGTGGTAAGCATCCGCACCGTCGAGATCAGGGCAAACCCCAGATACAGCACAGACGAAATGAGCGCGAGCAGCCGCTGCAGGCGCGGTACAACAGACGAGAGGCTCTCGATGCGGCGGAAGGGCATGAGGACACCCACCCCTATTCCGGTCGCTCCGCCTCCCAGAAGGGCGACGTACATGAGGTAGCCGATGTAAGAGTACTCCCGCTGCAGGATATCGAACGGGCAATGGTGCGTCGGCAATTCGTAAAAATAAAGCGAGATAAACGAAATGAGCGCAGCCACGGACACGACAAACATCACAGGTGCGACCACGGAAAAAAAATGCCCCCCTTTGCCGCTCCGCCAGAACATCCAGCCGGAGATGATCGTAAGAAGTGTGGCGGTATAAAAAGCGATCTTAGTGGGAATGCTCGGCAGCGCAGCAATTCCCGAGGTAACCGAGGAAGACTCCTCGCTGAAGAGCGTGCCGCAGCATGAGGTGATGACGTTCGGCTTCATGTCCAGGAAATAGAGTGTCTGCAGCACTGTCTCGGCAAGGATACACGGCATCATGACCAGCAGGTACCCGTACTTTTTTCGTATAAGCGGGTAGTCGTGCGCCCTGTTGTCGGCATAGTTCATGATGAGCCACACCGCCGCAAACAGGAAGTTCACCACCTTGAGCACCAATGTTGGATAGCCAAAGGGATTTACGTTGAGCGTGCCGGCCGCGCACATGGCACCCACAAACAGCCGGTGCAGGTCGTCAGCCGTATAGATGAACAGGAACAGCGACACGAGCTGGAACCCCAGGGCGTAAGCGAGGAGCATAGAGACGAGGTAGGTCCTCCGTTCGAGTTCGAGCTGGAGCTCGCTGCCGCTCTGCAGGTCCCATTTCCTGAGGATCCTGACGCCGTGCGCCGAGGATATCAGGAGCATCACACAGAGCAGGAACGAGCCAACCATCAGGGCGATGACTGTTGGATGCAGCATCATGACGCCACCTCTCCGACCACCCCGCCGTCCCTCATCTCGATAATGCGGTCTACAGCAGGTGATTCATAGACGATGGGATCATGACTTGCCATTACTATCGTCATTCCCTCCCTTTTCAGCGACGCCATGATATCCATGAACTCCCGGGAGAGGATGGAATCAAGGTGTGCCGTGGGTTCGTCGGCGATCAGCACGGCCGGCGCGTTGATGAGCGCGCGGGCAATGGCGACCCGTTGCGTCTCGCCTCCTGACAGCCACTCTATGCGCGCCTCTGCCTTGCCGCCAAGGTTGAAAAGCTCGAACAACTCTGAGGCGCGGCGGCGTATCTCAGCACGGGGCCGCCCGGTGGGATATGCGGGGAGCATTGCATTCTCGATCGCGCTGATGCCTTTGATCAGGTTGAACTGCTGGAAGATGAATCCGAAGGTGCTCCGACGTATCCCGGTAAGAAACCGCTCGGGCAGACTTGTGAGCTCGCGACCATCGAGGAAGACCCTTCCCGCGGTCGGTCGTGCCATGCAGCCGATAATACTGAGGAGCGTTGTTTTGCCTGAGCCACTCGGCCCCTTGAGGACTGTAAGCTTCCGGTCTTCAATACCGACCGTCACTCCGCGCACAGCGGTGAACTCGTTCGGTTTGCCTGCATTGAACACCTTTTTCATGTCCTTGAGCGTGATCATCTCAAGACCTCATGATGACGTCGGGATCGACCGTAGCGGCACGCCAAGACGGTATCACCGTTGCGACTGTGTAGGGCATGACCGTGAGCATGAACAGCGTAGCCACCTGCAGGGGATCGATGAATGGTACGAGCCTGAAGTCCGGGTAGAGCACTGACCAGCCCTTGAGCACCGGCTCAAAGAGTGACGAAGAGGCGAAAAAAACATGGAGGTAGCCCAGGGTTATGCCGCCCAGGAAGGCAGCCAGCGAGACAGAAAGTCCTTCCCAGAATTTCATGACAATGATGTCGGAAGTTTCCCAGCCGATGGCCTTCAGGATGCCGATCTCCCTCTTTTCCTCAGCGCTCAGCCCCGAGGCCTTGTCCCATGCGAAGATGATAAAGGCCAGTACTCCTCCGAAGAAGATCACGAGCAGTATGCCTCCTCGCCAGTTGAAGACCGAGTCATAGGTCCTGAGGATTTCGTCCCGGATGATCGGCCGCGTGTCAGGTAACAGGCGGACGATCTTGGCAGCAATCGTTGCGACCTCGCGGGGATTCATGACCTCTACGACGATGTCGGTAGCCAACGAAGGGCCGATGCCAAAGAGGCTGCGAAAGTCGGTCTCAGCCATCAGCATCAAATCGGCATTCACCAGTTCCGACGCGCCCGTCAGTATCTTTTTGATCTCAAAGCTCAGCAGCGTACCATTGTATGACTTCAGGGGTACTATCGTCCCCTCCTCATAAGAGCCGCTTTGGGCGATGCCGCTGCCGATTGCCACAGCACCCTCGCCATGGGAGAACTGGTCTGGGGCCATAAGTGTGTAGTTCGCGCCTGACACGGCATCGTAGTAATAGCCCCACAGACGGACCTTTGCCGAGCGTACACCCCTGATCCCGACGATCTTCTGCGCGTACCCGACCGGGATCAGATCGTGTCTGCCTGCTATCACGCGCTGCACGACGATCTCAGGAGCTCCCTGGAGCACAAGCGAGGCCTCGCGTCTGATCGCATGGGTAAAGAACATGACCGAGGAGAGGACGAAAACGACCGAGATATATACCACGAGAAGTGCCGCATTCTTCCCTTTGCGCCTGAGGAGAGAAGAGAGGGTGAAGTCGATGATGTTGCGCTGCCGCTCGAACCACTGCATGTTCAGCGTCCTCCTTTGGCGGCAGATCCGACAGTCCGCGCCCTCAGGTGCGGAGGAGGAGGGACGAGTGATCCGGACGGGAAATGCTCGAACGACATGGGATAATCCTGGAACGCGGTATTGAGGTCAGCCATCGACGGGTGGCGGGAATAACGGGCGTCAGTGAAGAGGCAGAGGTCAGTGAGGCCAAGCCGGGCAACCATTGAGCGGCTCGCTTCAAGGCGGGATGCGGCGTTGCGCGTCGCGACCGCGGCATGCACAAAAAGGGCAAGGAGAAGAACCAGGAGTACGCCTTGAGTTATAAACAGCACGGTAGACTTCCTCATATCAATTGAGCTCCTTGAGTATATCCGGCGTTATCTCGTTGAAACGGAGACTTTTTTTTCCCTTGTGGTCGGTCATGAATTCCTCTGCATCCTTCATCTGTTCGAAGGGGATGAGCTCCCGACCCATTGGCCCATAGACATCACTACCGAGGACATAGTATGCCTTATAGCCGTCGACCTGTCTGAGACTGTAATAGTCGGTCACAAAGAGCACATCAATGTCGGCGAGGCGTTTTGATGGGCCGTACTTTGAGATATTGAAATAGTACCTGAACATGTCCTTCGCGCCGTCGAATACAACATATGATCTGTCCTTAAAGACGACCCCCGCGATGAAATCCGGGTACTTTGCCACGAACATCCCGCAGACAGGACATTTGTCCTTTGGCGCAGGCTTGATAAACTTCGTTTCAGCCTGACCGGCTGTCACGGTCCATGCGACCAGCAATACTATATACGCAATCCTTTTCATGCACGCTCCCTGACCATTTCCTTTCAGGCAAGGGAGGGACGGATTCCCCTGCCCTGTTCTGGGGTCACCTCAGATCGACTATAGCACGTGCTGCATTTACCTGGACAATCGGCCTGCGCATGATCCCAAGATAGTCCGCCATACTGTCGGGCATCCTCCTGTAGTTGAGCACTGCCCGAATGGTGACCGTTCCGGCCGCGTTCTGCGGGATCTTCCATGAGTAGGCTTCAACTCTCGGTTCCCGGGGCTTGAGGCGGTTGCTGTAAATCCGGTCGGCATAGTATTGGGCATAGGTGATTTTATTGCCGGTGTAAGCGGGACTGATGAAGATGCTATGGTAAAGCCTGTCTCCCTCCGGCAATGCGTCGCGTGCAATGGCGCTGCCGTTTCCGGCATTCGGACTCGGCCATGCTACTACTGCGTTCGTTGTCACCCAGTAGGTATGGTTCTGATTGGATGTATCAGTGTAGTCCGGGTTCAAGGTGACAGGAATGTGCCAGGAGTTCCCTGCTTCATCATGCGCACTGACGTGAATCCAGAGCTGCCGCTCTTCTTCCGAGCCGGAAGGAAATTCATGCCCCACTTTGTCGTTGGTGACCGTGATCGTAAAATTAATCTCCCGGCCGGGCGATGCGGAGGCAGGTGAGTTGATCCGGAGAGATGCGACGCCCTCAACCCAGGGGCTGAAGCCGCCGGTGAAGTTCATCGAATACATCCCCATCATGCAGCCCCTGCGGCCCATTCCACCCATCATACTGTCCCGCTGATGACAGTCCTGGCAACGGGTAGCAGGGTTATACAGAGAGTTCAGCCATTCGGTATAGGTCCCCTTTACCATCTTGCCAAAAGGGTCAACTTCATCATGGCAACTCCCGCAGATCCTTGGATCGTCATGGAGTGGCGAATAAATGCTCCCATGTATACCCATATGGCCGTGGCCGCGCATCATCATCCCAGGTCCCCGCTTTGGATCAATGTCCGCGGTCGCTACTGAAATGAAGTTGAAATTTACCGGCGGTGTTCCTATGGCAGAGATTGTATGGCAAAAATCGCAGAAGACGCCGCGGTCCGATTCTTTCTTGATTGTTCCGGGAAGCATGCTCCAGGCGTTTTCTGTGCCAGCAGGTTTCGGGGGTGCCGTGTTCATGAGCCTGTCCCCCATGGTCATGTAGGCGCCCGGTGAATGACACCCTACGCATCCTACTTTGATCCCTGACACTTTTTGGTCCAGGTCGCCGTCCGGCCTCGCAAGGCCATAGTATTGGGCGACCATAAAATCACCCGTCCAGGCCCGCGCGTGCTGGCTCGCCTGCCATTGCTGGAATTTGTCGCTATGGCACATCATCCCCATGCCCATACCACCGCCGCATGTAACAGGGTCTTCATAATAATAAAAAGGGGTCTGGCCAGAAATCGCCGCAACTCCGGCAGGGTAAGGTAAGTGATTGATCCCCATGCCCATTCTCGCAAAAGCGATTGTCGGAAGACACAGCGCAACAGCGAGCACAATCACCACCCTATGGAAGCCCTCGCGGTTCATAATTCACCTCCACGCATGGACGCCGAAGCGCTCCCTCAGTTCTGCTTCATCCGTTTCATTTTCCGCTTCTCACGGATCATCTTTGTGTCCTTGTACATGTCCTCGTAGGCAGCCTTCATGGCCTCATCGAACGAGGCGAGCTTACCGCCGTTTTCCTTCATATATGCCTCAGCCTCAGCCTTGGACGCAAAGGCCCATTTTGCGCGCTGGGTCATCACGCCCGGCTTACCCTCCACGATGACCCACGAGGCGCCTTCGGCGTCGATGAGCTCCTTGGTTTTAAAATCGCCGACCAGGATCGCCTTTGGCGTCTTGTCGATGTTCAGGGCGAGGTCAATCGCAGCACAATGGAGGCTGCAGGTCCCTTCGGTCGTTCCGTCATCGTACTCGATCAGTATGCGGGCATGCCCAAACTCTTTTCTGTCCATGCCGCAGTACTTGCAGGAAGCATGCTTCTTGATATCATCGCCGTAGGCAAGACCGGACAGAAACATGAACGAAAGCATTATTATGCAAAAAGGCAACCACCTTTTCATATGATAATCCTCCTTCTTGTGAGAAACTCAGATCTGAGACAGACTCCTTGTCAGGACTTATACGAGGAGGGAGGCCGGTCAATTGTTCTGCATTGATCGAATGTCCGGCAAGGGACGGCCAGGGGATATCGGACCAATCCCGAAAACAACGCAGCAGGCACATCGGAACCATCAAGACATGCTGAGTCGGTGGAAACCACATCAGCCTGCTTCAAGGGACAGGTGCAGGGCGCGAGCTTCGCGACTGCGTCGTCACTACCCAGGGAACAGCATGAATGGCCTGCTCCATCGTTCTTGCAGCAGTAACACTCCAGGCCAGGCGGTGGCTGATTGGCCTGAATTTGATGACATGCTGCAAAACTAGGCGCCACCGGCGCAGCGATTATCACAGCAAGTGACAGCGCAACACACGTCCTTTTCGCCAGTTCACCCAATTGCATTGCTCTGCGCCTGGCACCTCCCGGCATTAAATGAGCCGGTCCCCTCCGGGGGGCATCGCAGGATGGAATTCGTTTTCGTTCGTGCAAAGTGCTCATGATCGCCTCATGAAGAGCATGAATCTACGTCAGCCCGCCAACAACGCTCGCGGCATTTACCCTGACAATAGCCGGCATGATCCCGATGTAGTCCTCATACTGGTTATTGTACAGTTCTTCCATCTTCATTTTAGCAATCGGGCCTTAAAAGTCAAGCTATAACTTTAGGATTTATCGTTCGAAATGAAGGGGAATTATTATTGATTTCTTCAATGGCGTATGGAGGAATTTTCTTGCTTTCACCTAACCTATTGCTTGAACCTAGCAGTACGGATAAGCCGGCGTAACAAACGTCCCAGCAGTTCAAAACCCCGCTTACAGTCTTCCTTCCTGCTTAAGCCCGGCAATAATGTTCTGGATTGCGGGCAATGCCTCAAGGGCGGCCTTCTCCCCTTCGAGGACCGCCTCATGCTTTTTTGAGAAATCTCCTCCTGCGATAGAACCGACCTTAGGCCTTATCACCACATCTGCCCTCACAATCTGCTGTGCGGCGAGTTTTGCATACATGATGCCTATGGACTGGAGTATGGTATCAACCGTGTCTTCAGGCTGTATGTTCTCAAACGCAGAAGTGACATCCACCGCAATCACCACATCCGCCCCGAGCCTCTTCGCGGCATCTACTGCAACAGGGCTTACCACTCCGCCGTCAACATACATCCTGTTGTCGATCTTGACGGGCCTGAATATTCCCGGGATTGCACAGCTCGCCCTCACCGCCCTCCCTGTGTTTCCTTTTCCGAAGACCATTTCCTGGCCATTTTGTATGTCCGTTGCAATGGCATAAAAGGGGATGCGCATTTTCTCCATGGGAGTATTGTTCACGCTCTTATTAATGAACTCCTCGAGTTTCTCGCCTTTCACGAATCCGTTGTCAGGCACAACGAGATCGATAATATCCCCCTTTTCCATGGAAAACGACATCTTCTGGAGTTGAAAGGAATTGTATCCATAGGCGAACATGCTTCCCACAAAACTCCCGGCGCTGGTTCCGATGATCATATGCACAGGTATCTTGTTGGTCTCCAGTACCTTGAGCACACCGATGTGGGCAAATCCCTTTGATGCGCCGGCTCCGAGCACGATGGCCACCTTTGCAGGCCTCTGCAGTGGTCTGACCTCCTTCGGAGCACAGGAGAGACCCGCGAAGAGCAGAAAGGCAAGGATGAGGCTCAGGGACTTCATTTAGAAAAAGATCAGACTCATGGGGTATCCTTTCCCCAGGAGTTCTCTATCCTGTTACGTCCTTTCCTCTTCGCTTCATAAAGGGCAAAATCTGAGGAATCCACAAGCTTCTCTGCGGTGTCTATGGATAGGTCGGGAATACTCGCTATCCCGATGCTCACAGTGATCTTGATATCAGGGTTGTCTGAAAAGGCATGCTCCGAGATCCTTCCCACCAGCCGTTCCGCAAAATGAAGGGCCCCTTCCCTGCCTGTCTCGGAGAGGATTACCATGAATTCCTCTCCGCCCCACCGCGCAACGGTATCAACCGCCCGTACTCCGGCTTTTATCATCCCTGCAACTTCGGTGAGTACCTCATCCCCCATGCGGTGGCCGCAACAATCATTCACTTTCTTGAAGTGATCAATGTCTATCATCAAACATGCGAGAGGAGATTGATAGCGCACCGTTCTGCTGAATTCGCTCTCGATAACACTCTCACAATGTCTCCTGTTGAAAAGTCCGGTCAGGGGATCTGTTATGGCGAGGAACTTTACCTTTTCGAGCATTTCCTCAAGTTGGCGGTTCTTCTCTCTCAGCTCGTCCTGGAGCGCTTTTGTCCTCAGAGAAGCATAAATCCTCGCATTGAGTTCTATTTCATTATACGGTTTGGAAAGGTAGTCGTCTGCGCCAGCCTCGAGCCCCGATACCTTGTCGTGCGTTTCCCCTTTTGTCGTGATCATGATTATCGGGATCCCCTTTGTATGCTGGTCAAGCTTCAGCCATCGGCATACCTCGAACCCGTTTAAGTCAGGCAGCATCACATCAAGCAGAATGACGTCCACTGGCCCGGTTCGCGCCCTCCTGATCGCGGCCTTGCCGTCTTCAACCCAGTCAACATCATACCCGTTATCCTCCAGAAATTCTTTGGTGACCAGCGCCTGGGCCCTGCTGTCCTCTACCAGGAGAATTCTCGCCTTCGCCATTGCCTTATCCTCCCAGAAAGAATGGAGCGTTCATCGCATTCTTCAAATTCCCTGCATCGCTTCAGGCAAAAAACCCTTCGGGAAAGCTAATTCTCCCCCTTGAGCGCATTCAATCTCTCTTTCGCTTTCTTTGCATAGTCGCTCTCAGGATATTTCTTCACCACTTCGTCGTATAATTCCCTTGCATGCTCCTTATTATTTTGCAGCTCTTCAAACTTTGCTGTCTCGAAGAGCTCCTTATCGCCACTCCCCGAGCATGCGGAAATCGAAAAGACAATGGCCAGCATGAATACGACAAGCACCTGTGTCACGAACCCTCCCCTTCTCGATTCATTCTGTGTGGCCTCATAAGACCCCGTTACCCCGGACTCTGCAGCACCTTCCTTTGCCCTTCTATTCAAAGCATTCCATAGTCCTGAGTTTATTTACCTCGAAATGTCTCTTCTCACACCATATTTTCCCGAGCAACGGCGCCTCACCAGACGGTTTCAGCATCTTTGCCCACTTGCAATCCTGGCATCTCTTGCCCTTTTCTGTCACCACCGGGACAAAGCAGGACATATTTCTGTTCTGACCAATGGGAATCCTTCTTTTGCTGCACCAGACAGTACCCGCAGGGGGCCTGCGCAGGTCCGGGGACATCTCAAGGCCGTATTTGCAGTACTTACAGATTACCGTCATGGCACTCTTGCAGGTGAAACAGGGAAGGCACGCCTCTCCCTCACATGAGATATTCTTGCGCTACGCTGCGCATTATAAGAGAACATAAACATGAGAAAGCATATATGCCTGGAAGGATTTGGAGAATGTCTGATTATTACCATTTTCCGCATGTGCAAAAAATTGTCTTAGTTTATACCACAAAATGCAGCTTTGTAAATGATGCATACGCGCATGAAAGCATGTACTCGCCTGTTTTGCACTACCCGATAGATATCATCCCCCTCAAAGTTGATAAAAAGAACGGCGCAGCATATCATAGAACGTATAATTTTATGACCGGGGTTGAGTACCCCGAAGCGGAGGGAAAGATGACTTTTTCCGACGAAGAGCTGAAGCGGTATCACCGCCAGATGCTTATGGATGGCTGGGGAGAGGAAACGCAGAAGAAGCTCAAGAACTCCACCGTATTTGTGGCTGGCGCAGGGGGGCTTGGCTCACCGGTGTCGATATACCTTGCGGTCGCCGGGGTAGGGCATATAAGGATCTGTGACTTTGATTCCCCTGACTGGTCAAATCTTAACAGGCAGATTTTGCACGACCATACCAGAATAGGGGTAAACAAGGCTATTTCTGCACAAATGACTATCCGGAATCTTAACCCTTCCATCATGGTAAGCGCATTCACCGATAGAATCGTTGCAGACAATGTGGACAGACTGGTGGGAGATGCAGACATAATCCTTGATTGCATGGACAATTTCCCCACAAGGTACCTCCTCAATGACTCTGCGATAAGAAAGAAGATTCCAATGGTATATGGCAGTATATGGGGGATGGAGGGCCGTCTCTCCTTCATTCTATCTCCCGAGACGCCATGTCTGCGCTGTCTGTTCCCTGAACCGCCTCCCAGCGAGGTCTTCCCTGTCCTCGGAACGACCCCTGGAGTGATAGGTTCCCTCCAAGCCATGGAAGCCATAAAGTACCTCACAGGTATTGGAACACCCATAAAGGGAAAACTCCTTGTATGGGACGGAAAAAAGACGGAGTTCAGGAATTACAGGGCGCCCAAGGATCCTCACTGCCCCTCCTGCAGCACTCTCTAGCAAGAGCAAAGGCGATTCTCCCGGCTTCTGTGGATGTCAGGGAAGGATTAAGGTAGTTTCGGGAAAATCATTCCTGGAATAGGTTAGAATACACCATGTCCTTTTCAGGCACCTTCACAAGG
>Ga0335084_10001642_pt1 | contig 21144 bp, 19 predicted proteins | sample Lox_Sample_44_FD_206721 | JGI IMG/M metagenome (GOLD analysis project Ga0335084, IMG submission 206721) | Soil microbial communities from Loxahatchee National Wildlife Refuge, Florida, United States - Lox_Sample_4.4 | ecosystem: Environmental > Terrestrial > Soil > Wetlands | place: USA...
TGAGCCCCGGTGGTCTGGTTGGTAATGTTCTTGATCCGGTTTCTCTCGTCATAGGTTCGCTGAGAGACCACAGAATTGGGATCAGTGATGGTTCCGACGTTTCCATTGGCATCGTAATTCGAGAATTGGGTTCTTTGACTAAGGGCATTGACAATCGCTTTGAGTTGGCCCCGATTGTTCCCCTGATCCGAGGTATTTGCATAGTATTCGAGGGTGGTAATGTCTGAAACATCGGTCCTTGGACCGTCGATCTGGGTGAGCTGGCCCAAGGTGTTATACTGGTATTGGGTCGTGTAGGTCTTTGCAGTAGCAACTCCGTTGATAAAGACATAGCCTGATTCCTGCCTGGAGAGGATGTTGCCCTGATTGTCATAGGTTATGGTGGTAACTTTGTTCTGCTGAGGATTAACCACGCTCTTTATGGTTTCTGTGCTCTGGGTCAGAAGGAAGGGATCGTCTGTGCGGTGGGTGTAGGTGTAGGAGGTCGTTCTCTGCTCCGGTACGGGCGGACTCATCACGGCTTCTGTTTTTGAAGTAATTTCTCCCACCTTATCGTAGGGATTAGAAGGATTGTCATAAGTGTAGTGGGTCGTGTATTGCTTGCCGTCGGAGTCAGAGATGGTGGTCACGTCCGTAAGCTCGTGCCTTGAGGAGTAGGTGAAACGTTTGTGGATGCCTCCACAAGTTGAACAACCCTGGATTTCCGTAGCCAGGCTGATACTGCCGACAAGGCCCGTCGTATAGGTGGTCGTCCCTTGAGAGTTTGTCACGAGCGTGCTCCCAGGCTGATAGGTAAGGTCGATTCGCTCCTGGGGCACCCCTTCTTTGAGATAGCGGTAGTAAGTCTGCACCCTTCCATTGGCATCATACCCCCAATGACCAAAGAGGTTATTATTCGTATCGTATTTGTCTGTCAGGTTATGATTCGAATAGGCGTAGGTGATAGACTGGGTGTCAGGATAGGTGACCGAGGTAAGGTCTCCGTTGTTATATCCATAGCCGACTGACCTGCCGTTAGGGTCTGTGATTGATGTGATGTGGTTGTTCACATACTGAATCGAGATGACTTTTCCGAAGTTGTCCGAAACCTGGGTAAGAAGTGTTCCTGTATACATAAAGCTGAGTGAATTTCCGTTGGCATCGGCAATGGAGAGAAGTTTTCCGTCTGAGCCAAACGTGTAGGTAAGGTTACCTTGTTTTCTGCGGAAGATGTACTGGTTTGTGGTCGCATCCTGCCTGAGCCTGTCTTGGGTGATTCCTGAATCCGGAAGAAAATGAGTCCCATCAGAGTAAGTTTGACTGTCCTGAGAATAGTAGAGGGCACGGCCATCCCCATCCCAGACGATGACCCGATTGAAAGGAGTCGTTGCCAAAACTGTTATCCGGATCTCATAGTTGTGGCTCCAGCCATAGCCCAAGGGTCCATCCGAGCTTGCCTGGCTGTTGTAGGACCTTCTGAATTCGAGGGGTATTCCCGGGGTGGAGATCGAGAGATCGAGGACTTCTTCGTATTTGTTGCCGGTGGCGACATTGGTTGGATTTTTAACGGAATTTCTTCTTTCACAAGTGTTCGGGTCAGGATTACCCAGATTTGCTAAAGCATTACCTGCTGTACCAGGATTGGTGTCTTGAGCGTCAAAAATCCCGTCGCAGTCGTAGTCGCGGGACGTCCCGTTATCCATATCCCAACCCGTATAACAATATTCTATACATGTATAAGGATATGTAGTTCCCATATATGTACATGTTGCCGGAGCACATTGCAAAATCGCATCACATCTTAGGTTATAGTATTCATCCGAATAATCCTCCCAAGTACACCAAACCCAACCATTGTCGAGCCCCACATTGGCATACTTTTGGTTGGGATGCCACTGCCGCATAGAAGGTGGCCAAAGCGCGAACGGCACTTTGCCGGTTCCCGACGAAAGCCAATAGCCTTCATGCCCTCCATACGTGGGCGCCTTGCTCCCCGGAATGCATTGACCATTTGCACACCCGTTAACCAAAAATAAATTGGTAAGAGCAAGAATGATAAGAATCCCCCCTACACAAAATATTCCCTTAAACCGCATAGGTCACCTCCCTAAGCGTTAAAAAACCAAATCTGAGGGTGTTCACAAAAAAATAAAAGCCCGGCATCGAAAATTCGAGTGCCAGGCTTCTTCTATTATTTCGTTTCACCTCTTCTCCCCCCTCTTGTTCACAGAAAAGGTGGTCAACTCTTAATCACAACCGAATTACCGTCAGTACATTCCTCAGAAATTCTTATTGAGAAAGAAGTGTACCCCTTATACGACGGATCAAAAAACATGTCAAGCTTTTTTTGAAAAGGATGCTGACATGGTGTTATGCAGATCCTTGGACGATCGGGCAAAAACTTTCTTGGGAATTAAACCTTCGTTGCCGATTCTTAGGTTGGGGGGGTGCAAAAAAGTGTGGAAATTGGAAAGTAAGGCTTCGAGAACTTATACTTGGTATTGCTCATAAAAACTTGGCGCGGAGGACCCACTTAGGATGGATGGGACCAATCCGAAAAAGGTGGCCTGGGGTATCGCGTCGTGGGTTAAATTAGGGTCAGAGGGCCAGATTCTGTGTGTGCAAGATGGACCAAGGTTGAAGCCTGCACTCATAATAGTAGGGTCTGTCCCGACTGCTGCACCGGGGGACAGGGGGGTCGCGTAGCATACTTTAGAAAAAAAGTGGGGCTTTATACCTCGGATCGAGTTCAGATTTCGAAGACCAGATTTCTTTGACCAAAATTTGACTATTTCACTTTTATTTCGACTTTTTCGAACTATTTTTGTTATTTTGCTTATACAAGCAAATCGTTAGAAGAATTAAATAGTTGTGGATTTTTGATAAGTTGGTGAAAAGGGTGGGTCCCGCTCTCAAAAAGCGGGTTAGAGAAAAACCTCCGAAAATTCTTTCAATTTCGTCATATTTTCCGGAGAGATGCTGGTAAATCTCACTCCGGACCGATAATGTTTTTCACCCTCAGCCAATGCCCTGTTGACCCAAACCACCTCGACCACCATTTCGATCGTATTCAACCCGGATTCAGAAGAGAAAAAAACCTTGACCTTCAGGTTTTGGCCAATCTCCACCTGCTCCGGAAAAAGAATCTGCAACCCGCCTTCGCTTGCGTCGAGGGCGTGGCCGGTTCGATTGGTCGGCGATTCAGCTCGAAGGTACTCAATCGGAAGGCGCATTGGAAATCTGCGGTAGGTTCTTCTTTCAAAGTCAGCGATCCCGTAGCGGGGTTTGGCTGCGTTCTGTTCCGTCTTCATGGAAACACCTTTTAGTCAATCCTGTGGGAGCATCAAGGTTTTGATACAACCCTACTAAATTTATCGGATGGAGTCAACGAAAATCTGATGGAAAAACGTAACCTATACCTACCCGGACTCTTTCGCCACTTTCCGCCCCGTCGCTCTCTTTAATCGAACCTCCACCCTGAAACGACAACAACAATTTTTGCTCAAGGATGACAAAAAAATTACCAGCTTAGGCCAATCTGGGAAATCTTTGTTCTCTATAAAAATCCTTTAAAAAACAAAGAGTTAAAATAATATCTACAATTTGGAATAAAAATTGCCGCTAAATCACTGAATAGCTCATACAGGAGGCCAAATCCGAAACATTGAATGGAAAAGGATCCTTCTCTTGAACAACAAAATGCCGAGAATTCTTTCATTTCTCTTCTGAAGGGAGGAACGAAGACACCCGAATCAGGAGACAGGCCCTCCCCTGACGAGCAGAATGTTCCTTCTTGGCCGACCCTTTTTGCCGAGCTGTCTCAAAGTGTCAAGGACAATCTTGAGAAGATAAAATCTCTTGTCTATCTTTCACGTGAAAAATTCGCCGATCGAGAGTATAGCGACTTCTTTTACAGAACGATTTCGAATGATATTGCAAAAACGGACGCCCTCCTGAGCTGTTTCGCTAATTATCTGAAAATCAACACGCCCGTCCCCAAAAAATACAGCGTCCACATGATTCTGGATGAAGTCCTGAAGAAATATGAGAGTTTATTAGAAGATAAGAAGGTGAGGATATTCAAACAACATTATGCAGAAAACCTTCCCGAAACCGGCATTCATGAGGAACAGCTGAGGTTCATACTCAATTCTGTTCTCCGATACGCTATCCCCTCCATCCCTTCCCGGGGGAGCATTGGATTTCTGACCAGATCCTTGCAGGCGCAGGAAGTCCAGGACGAGGGAAAATCAAAACTGCAACCGGACGGGATTTACGTTGAGATTCTGACTGGGTTCAACTCTTGCAAGAACGGGAGTGAACCCTTGGAAGCGGTATTGGAAAACCCAACCTCTTCTCCAAAAGAGAAGGATGATTTCATCTTGCGATTGGCGGAAGAGATTATCAAGACCAACCGAGGCATGATGAAAATGAGGGTCGACCCGGAGAAGTCCATTACACTGATCTCTTTGATATTACCGGTCGAAAGAAGAAAAAAGCCGCAATTTCAACCGACGACGAGTTAGGAGAATGTTTCGTGGATAAAGATTACCTGAATATTCTTGTCTTCGGCCATACCCCCTTTGGCGTCAGACGTCTCAGGATAAAAAAAGAAACTTTTAGAATGGGTGCTTGTCTTCTCGTCTTTCTTCAACTCTCCGTCACTTTCTTCCTTTGCGATTATATCCAGGTCAGGAAGAAAACCCTGCTCCTGGCTCAGTTGCGCCAGGAGTCGCAGATTCAGAAATCCGATATCAAACTCTTCTCAGCCCGGGTTGAAGAACTGGAGAAGAAACTATCCAGATTGAAGGCCATTGACCAGAGGATCCGGATGATCGCCAATCTAGAAAAAGATCAGGAAGCCCTTCCCTTTATTGGCATGGGCGGCTCCTCGCCTGCGGTGATTGGGGAAAAGTTGAGGGGGCAGAAAGACGGAAAGTGAAAAATAAAAAGGCTGACCTAAAGTCAGCCTTTGGTGTGTGTCCTCTTTTGGGAGCAACCACCCTCTTCACGTCATCGAAAGCCAGCTTTAGCCAAAGAGTTTACGCATTGAAAGGTTTCCCCATTCTCTGTTTCCTTCTCTTTGGTCGGCCCCTTTCTGGGGTCTCACGGGTTTCCGAATCTGATCTGTTCTTACTTATTTATGGCATATATGCACGACAAAAACAATGTTGCGGGGCCGTTGAGTATCATCCCCGGGGGCCCACCTTTGAGAGCTTCGCGGTGTGAACCGTCCCCGATTTGTCAGCACGCCTTTCATGACGAACTCTAGATGAGGACGCCTTCCATCCAGCCCAGTTTAACCAGTTGAATCCGGCTCAAGTCGCTAACTCCGAGGTGATATGTTTTATCGGCCACTGCAATATGGATGGGAGGAACGTCCAGGGCTTTGTCCTCGCCGAAAAAACTAATTCGCTTCGTTTGCAGGAGATGGGCGCCGATTGCATCGACCGCCACAGGATCGGTTCCAACGATCAGTCCCTTATACTGCCAGACATATCTCCTGTCGAAAAAGTTGGCTCCTCGCCCATAAAATTGGGGCGTGAGGCAACAGAGAATATTCAGACGTGTCTTTCCTTTTACGATGGGGTAAGTCCAGATTTTGCCCAGGGGCGAGCACCCTTCATCATGGTAGGATGGAGGGTCCGGGACAAATTGGATATAATTCTTCAAACAGGTCCCGACCCCGGACCAGTGATGCGTCCTCAAAGGACGCGCATTCGCGAGTGCCGTACTATTTAAGAAAATCGGGTTATTCAGAACCCCCCGGTCATCAATGCCGATATTTTTCTCTGCCACCCCTATATCCAGCAGCCGGCGTTTGATGGCAGATTCCAATTCCTTCGGGGTCGGCAACCTAGCCCACGTATTGCTTTTAATCCCCACCACATCGGAACTCTTGAAAAGCTTCTGCCAGGCTTCCAGGGGACCAGGGGTCCCCAGGAGATTTTTGACGGCTTCGTCGAGCATCGAGCGCAGGACCTCCTCCTGCACTTTGTCCTGCGGTCCCAAGACTTCGACATTCCGGATGAGGACTACCTTCGCGGTTGGTTCAGCCCCGGTTTCCGCGACAATCCCCGTCCCCAAAGCAGCGGTCACCGCGGCTCCAGCCGTCACTCGAAGAAAATCTCTACGGGTGATGATTTTCTCTTCCATCGAACTAAACTCCTTTCTATAACCCCAATCCTCTTTTCCTCAGAAGATCGGAGCTGAGTGGGAAAGTTTCTTTCAACGTTTCCCGGGCAATCTTTCTTCAATAGCCTTGAGAAGGGCTTCAGCATCCGCCTCCGTGGAAACTCCGAAGACAATGGCAACGAATTCGTTTCGCTGCCGGGCAAAGGTCCACTTTCCGTCTTCCGTCCTTGAACGATCCCTCCCTCCGGCATCCGGAAGGTAAACCCTCATGAAACTCTGATAACTATCTCCAGCCTGTTTCAAATCAGGGTATCGAATCAAGAGAAGGTGGATCTTTTGTTTACCCTGCAGGTATTGAGCGAGCACAGCCTCTGTCTTCCGGCTGAGGTCTAAAATATTCTGGTGGGCGATGAAAAAACGCTGGTTCAGGAGGACGTGACTCTTCAGATAGCGAACACTCTTATCGACCAGCCCGAATTCTTTCCCCGGAATAAGGCCAACCAGTGTCGGCTCGTGGCCCGTCGCCGGGATCGAATGTGCCGTCGCCTTACCGATGTCGAGGGTTCCTGATTCCACCTCTGCCCCCTCCCCTTCTGCATAAACACTGACAAAATACTTTCCTTTCCAGAATCGAAGGAGCCCGCCTCCGAACTCCGATCCCTGACCGATGCCGACAGATTCATCCTGATGCTCAAAGGAGAAAACCCCATAGGCATCCTCCGAGGAATCCATTTCATACAGTTCAATGGTCACGGGGGGTTGGTTCAATTTCTCAAACCGGCGAACGGTGAGATTCTGAAAGCCGTACGCAAGATAAAGCTCTGCGGCGCCGTCGATGTATTTAAACAGGGTTTTGGAATCGTACTTCGTTTCCTTCGCGTCCCACTTCCAGCCCCCGGCTCCTGCCGGCAGGGAAATTTCTTGATTCATTTTTCCCTTCTCTTCCCCCTTTACGGATTCGGCTACGGTAAACATCCACACCAGGATCACTAAAAAAGTCCAGGTCCTCATCTCAGGTTCCCCTTAACATGGATCCGCGGGCAAATGAATGGGAACACTTCATTCATCCCTCGGGCTCCAATTTCTGGAAAAGCTCGGCCCACTTCCCTTTTCCAGTATGCTGGCTGTAAATCATTTCAAGATAATTTCGGTTTCCCAAGACGCTGCTGGAGGAAGATCGAACCGATTTAATCATTCTCAGAATTGCCTTTGCTTTCAACTCGGCCGAAAGACTTGAGAACTGTCTGTCCACCTCATTAAACTTTTTGAAAACGGATTTTTCGAATTTGTTTTCCCCCTCCAAGTCCGCAAGGATCCCTTTCTGGAACGCGTAAATTTTTGTCAGAGCTTTGTAGATGTCGTCGTCCCTTGCCTCTTTGTCACCGTAAAAACGGTCGACAAAAAACTTCTCCAGGGCCATGGGAAACACCGCCACTTCATCCCTCTCAAATATATCTGCGGTTTCCGCGTGGAGGTCTGAGCTGATCCTTTTTTCAATCTCCCGGTTAAGCTGATAATCTTTTCCCCTCTTCAGAGATTCACAGGTCTCAACGCAGAGAATTTCTTTTTCTCTTTTCGTGCCGCAGCACAGCGAGCAGAGGCTCGCCTTCAGTCTCGGACAGAGCCGGTCTCCTTTCCTCTCACCGCAACTCGCGCATTTTGCCATCCGTGTTGTTCCTTATTTCCGGTCCCTTCCTTGCGAAGCACCTTCGCCCCCGTTGCTGGCGACCCTGCGGGCAATGTTTGGTGCCCGCATTTTCATCCAGTCTTCAAGGCTAAGCAAGAAACGGCCTCTGATGTCTCATTGTAACATTTCGTAGCTTTCTTGTGGTAGTATTTCAAATCAGGGTTGAGACCGATTCACCTAAGCAGTCGTCAATCGCGAAAGTTAGCTTGTACTGTGATTTTTTATAAAGAGAGAAAGGCTTTTTCAGCGGAGAAAACGATAGCACCAACGTTTTTGAACGGCCCGTTTGATTCCGATCACATCAGGAGACTCTGCCTGAACTTCCATGAATAACGTTTTCTATTTTGTCATTCTTAAAGCATGTATCCAAAGACCACGCCGACCACGAGGCTGCAAATTATTCCGACGATAAACTCTATGGTCATGCGCTTTCTGGGGTATGTCGTGAGCAATATCCGGTCAATATCACGAGGAATAATTTTTGTTAAAGCGAGAATCAACCCAAAGGTCAACCCTCTGCACAATTTGCCTCCAGCAAGGGCAGAGCTGACCAACGTGTAAACATAAGCCCAGAGAACACTTTGTACGACAACGGCAAGAAGAATCATCCCAATGGTCTTGGCCGATTGGGGCAAAGCCCGCACCGCAGCATGCTTTTCCTCACTTCTATAAATCTTGTCGACAAAGGGGTTAAAAAAGAGGACCGCTGCGACAATAAACCAGAGAATCGTAGCCACTAAGACAGCGAGTATAAACATGGTAACCTCCTTCCGACTGGCAGTAGCGGTGGTCGGTCATAATCTAAGTAATAAGAACTCGTCTTACGAGAGTCAAAAATAGCAAAAAGCGAAGTTGTGTGTCAATAAGAAAACAGGAGGCCTGGATCGTTCAAATGGATAATTTCAGTTTGTTCCGGAGGATGCCGATGATGCCGCCCCTGAATCCGAGAACAGCAGCCATGAACAGAAGGCCCATAATGAAAGTCCAGCTTTCTGTGAAATTGCTGATGATATCCCTCAAGAGAATGATGCAAACGGCCCCCAAGACCGGACCGAAAAGAGTGCCCATCCCCCCTGTAATCGTCATGACGACCACTTCTCCTGAATTGGTCCAATGAAGAGAATTGAGAGGGACAAAATTAAGCAGGAGCGCATAGAACCCTCCAGCGAGGCCGGAGAAGAAGGCGGATAAAATGAAAGCTCTTAGCTTGAACTTGTCGACATCGTAGCCGATGCTCATGGCACGGTTCCGATTTTCCCGCTGGGCCTGCAAAGTCTTTCCGAAGGGGGAATTCACAATCCTGAAGAGGAGAATGGCACAAAGAATGACAGAGAAGAGAAGGAAATAGTAAAAAACGATCTGCGATTTCAAGTCCAGAGGACCGAGCGACGGCCTCGGGACGCGTTGTAGGCCGTCATCCCCTCCGGTCAAACCCGTCCATTTAAAGGCGATGAAGTAGAACATCTGGCCAAAGGCCAGGGTGACCATGGTGAAGTAGATTCCGCGCCGCCGAATGCTCAGGAATCCAATGATGAACCCGGCAAGACTGCTTGCGATCACCCCGCCCAAAAGAGCCAAGGGAACGGAGGGGTAAAAATCTTTCAAGATGAGTCCCGCCGTATAGGCCCCCAAGCCGAAAAATGCGGCGTGGCCGAACGAAAGCATGCCGGCATAGCCCAACATCAGGTCGAAGGCCATGGCAAAGAGAGCAAAAATCAGGATCTCACTGGCGAGGGCGATATAAGGAGCAATATGAGGGAAGACGATGGCCAGCACGAGCGCAGCTGATATTAGGATCATCTTCTGATTTGACCGTGCTCCCCTATTCATGAAAGGCCTCTCGACCGAAAAGTCCGCGGGGTCTGATGAGCAAGAAGGCTGCCATAAAAATATAGATCAGCGTTTGGGCCATAGGCGGCCAAACCATCACTCCAAAGGCGATGATCTCCCCGACAATGAGACCTCCGACAATGGAGCCCGAAATACTGCCCATGCCTCCTACGACCACCACCACAAAACAATCGACCAGAAAGTCCACGCCCATCAAATGGCTGACATTTTGAAGAGGAGCGGCAAGAACGCCGGCTAACCCTGCAAGCCCGATGCCTATCCCAAAGACAAATGTAAAGATCCTGGAGATATTGATCCCGAGGGCATCGACCATGACGCTGTTATCCGTCCCCGCCCGGATGATAGCCCCAAGCTTCGTCTTCGAAAGAAATAGCCAGACCCCCAATGAACAGAGTGCGGTGATGATGATCAAAAAAATGCGATATTTGGGGTAAAACATGAAGCCAAGGTTGATGGCCCCGTCAAGCGAAGCGGGGGCTTTAAAGGGAACCCCTGCGGCCCCGTAAACAATGCGGATAAAATCCTGGAGGACCAACATCAGGCCAAAGGTGAAGAGCATCACGTAGAGGGGAGGCAAATTGTAGAGGCGTCTTAAGATGAATGCCTCGCAGGCCGCACCGAAGAGCGCCATGACAATAGGGCCAACGATCAGAGCCACCCAAAAATTCGGGATGAGATAAGCCATGATCGTGTAAGCCACGAAGGCGCCGAACATATAAAAGGCGCCGTGGGCGAAGTTGATGATTCCAAGCATCCCAAAGATGATGGTCAAGCCGAGGGAGAGAATGACATAGATCGATCCCAAGATGAGCCCGTTAAAAAGTTGCATGATGATAAACTGGATATTCATTGAACTTCGGCCTCTAACCTCATCCGTTTGGACAGGGTGCGTATCTCGGGCAATTCAGGACACGCACTCCTGTCCCGTTTATTTTAAAACTCACCCATTTTGCAGCCTGTTTCCTTCACATCCTGGTAGGCCTGTTCGGTCGGGACTTCGCCGACGATTTGAAAGTAATCCCAAGGTTCTTTGATCTCGCTCGGCTTCTTGGCCCTCAAGATGTATGCCTTGCCGACCCTCTTATGGTCCTCCGCTCGGATGTATCCGGGATTCGTAAAGAAATCATTGAATTTATACCCCTCCAAAGCCTTGATGACCGCCTGAGGATCCTTGCTCCCCGCTCTCTTGACAGCCAGCAGATACTGGGTCACACAGCTATAATTGCCGGCATTGAACCAGTTCGGCGGTCGACCATACTTTTTCACCCACTTAGCGACAAACTCTTTAGAACCAGGTTGGTCAACCTTCCAATCCCAGGAGGCGGTCACGTAATTATCCGCAAAAACCTCAGGACCTGCAGCCTTGATATCTTCTGGAAATAAGAGGGCGTGAACGATCTTCGTTTGTTTCCTCAGCCCAAATTCGACCGCCTGTTTGGTTGAGTTGACCGTATCTTTACCTGCATTCAGAAGGGCCAACACTTCCGGCTTTGCATTCATCGCCTTGATGATAAATGGACTGAAGTCAGAAGCTCCCAGAGGGACCATTTCGTTTCCGAGCAGAGTTCCGCCCCGCTTCTGCAGAGCGGCGCTGAAATGTTTCAGCAGGTCATGGCCCCAGGCATAGTCCGCGGTGATGGTATACCATTTCTTGCCCAGGTTGTCTGCAGCCCAGATGCCAGCCGCGGTGGCCAACACATAGTCGTTGTAGGCCCAATGAAAGGTGTAACGGTTGCACAGGTCGCCCGTATACCGGGTCGTGCCTGACGTAATCGCGAAGAAGATTTTCTTGTACTTGATAGCCTGGTTGGTCACGGCCAATCCCGAGGCACTGTTAGGACAATCAAAGATCACGTCCACTTTCTCTTTTTCATAGAGCTCGATCGCCTTTTGATTGGATAAATCCGCCTTACACTGATGATCCCGATAAACATACTCGATGTCCATCCCGAGGACCTTGCCGCCAAAATCCTCAATGGCCATCTTGGCAGCGTTGATGTTCCCCCAGCCCGCCAACTCAGCGTATGGACCCGACATATCGGTCAGCGTAGCAATTTTAAGCGTTTCAGCTGAGAATGCAGGAGAGACGAGAAGCCCTAAGAGGAGTGCAATCATACCCGTCAACTGAATGGTCTTACTCATGGTTGTTACCTCCTTGATCGTGAAGATCGGTTTGAAATGAATTCGGGAATGGATAGGACCACCTCCTTCTTTTTGGATTATCACGAAACCCCCAAATATCTCTTCTGGACTTCTTGATCAGTCTTGAATTCTTCGTTACTTCCCTCGTAAACAATTTGGCCGTTGTAGAGGATGCAGTGTTTATCCGACACGCCCGTGGCGAATCGGGTGTTCTGCTCAACCAAGAGGATGGTGATGCCCGTCTTCCTGATCTCTTTAAGGATCGATCCGATCTCCCGGACCAGCAGCGGGGCCAACCCTTCCGTGGGCTCGTCCAGAAGCATAAGCTTAAGATCCATGGTAAGAATTCGCGCAATGGCCAGCATCTGCTGCTCACCGCCGGAGAGCTGTGACCCTTTTTGATTTTTCCGTTCTCCTAGAACGGGAAAGTATTGATAGATCTTCTCGAGATCCCAAAGACCTCCCCTGCTTCCCTTAGAAGGGAGAGAGAGGTTTTCAAGAACGGTAAGGCTGGGGAAGATCATTCTCTCTTCAGGAACATATCCGACGCCCAGGGAGGCGATCGAATGGGGTTTTTGGCCGCAGATATTGATCCCGTCAAGAGTGATCCTCCCTTGTTTTGGGGGAACAATCCCCATAATGCTCCTGAGGGTCGTCGTCTTGCCTGCTCCGTTTCTTCCGAGCAGGGTGACCAATTCCCCCTTCTTGATTTCAGAAGAGATCCCTTTGAGGATATGGCTTTCGCCATAATAGGTGTGGACGTCTTGAAGAAGAAGCACTTACATGCCTCCCAAATAAGCCTCCTGGACTTTCTGATTGTTCGTGATCTCAGAAGCAGACCCTTCTGCCAGGATCCCCCCTTGGTACAATACCGTAATGATGTCTGAGATCGAAAGGACGATATCGATATTATGTTCGATAATGAGGACCGGGATATTTCTCGAAATCTCGGAGACGAGATGAATGATACGATTTGCATCCTCCTGGCTCAAGCCGGAGGTCGGTTCGTCCAGGAGAATGAGCTTCGGCTCGGTGGCCAGGGAAATCCCAATATCCAGACACCTCTGTAACCCATAGGAGAGATTCTTGGCAGTCACTTCTGCCTCGCCGTACAACCCCACATCTTTCAGCACCTTTTCCGTCTTTTCCTCTACCCCGTTCAGACTTTTGAAAGAGATAAGGAAATTGAAAGCGGTCTTGAGACGTGACTGAACGGCTAAGCGAACGTTTTCGAAAACGGAAAGTTCAGGGAAAATGCTGGTGATCTGAAAAGAACGGGCCATTCCCAACTGAGAAATCTCATAGGGGTGGAGGGCGGTGATATCTTTTCCAAGGTAAAATACCTTTCCTCCGTCCGGCTTCAGAAACCCCGTCAACAGGTTGAACAAAGTCGTTTTCCCTGCACCGTTCGGGCCGATGATCGAATGGACTCCAGACCCGATCTTAAGGTTTACCTGATTCACTGCTCTTAAGGCACCGAAGTTCTTGCTTAGACCTTCGGTTCTGAGAACCCCTTGATCAGAACGGTTCATCTCTCTCACCATGGATTCCGTCTGTCGCCCTGGCGCAGGGAAAGAAACGAAGAGCAAAAAAGATCATCCCTTTTTCGGTATTGGAGTGGCGGTTGAATGAGTGCAACGGGAGAAACTATAGTGACCTTTTCTTAAGTTGTCAAGAATAAAATGGGTAGATTTCAGACCATGGGGTTGAAATTGTCTTGACAAAAATAATTCATCACTGTAAGAATGAGACATCTCATTTTATCAGATGCAAGCAGTTTAATCAGCCCCGTGGGTGGGGAAATGCCATTTTCGAGGAGGGAAAATTATGGAAAAAGCGAAACTGTGGATAGGAGTGTTCCTTCTGGCGCTGGGTTTGGCAGGGTTGCCTTTTTTGGGGCATTCGGCTTATGCGGCAGAAAAACCGATTGTGATCGGAGCCCCTCTGGCGACGGCTTTTCTCTACGGCTGGGATGCTGAAAGGGCCATCAAGCTAGCTGTCGAGGAAATCAATGCCCAAGGAGGCGTCAAGGTCGGTAACGAAAAGAGACCGTTTAAAGTGGAAGTCATGGATACCCGGGATCTCGAACCCGGCGTCCCCACCAGTGATGCCCTCTTGGTGGTAGAGAAACTGATCCTGGAGAAAAATGCTGATTTTATCATCGGTGGTCCTGTTCGTTCCGAAGCGGCTCTCGCAGCCATGGATCTACTCTCGAAATATAAGAAGGTATCCATATTAACGACTGGGGCCTTGACCCCGGCTTATCACAAGCGGGTGGAGACCGAGTACGATAAGTTCAAGTATTGCTTCCGAATTTCAGGCGAAGTGGGCTGGATGGTGGTTGGAGAATTCATCCCGTGTCTGATGGACATTAAAGCGAAATATAACTTCAACAAGCTCTTCATCATGATCCAGGATGTCGCACACGCACGCGCAGGAGGAGACCTCGTCTCAAAATTGGCTACAGAAAAGGGATGGGAGGTCCTGGGGAAGGAAGTCTATCCGACAGGAACCACGGATTACTCTGTCGGACTCCTCAAAGCCAAGAAAGAAAATGCCCAGGTCATCCTGATCTGGATGGATATGCCCGAGACCTCCATCCTCCTGAAGCAGTGGTATGATATGAAAGTCCCTGCCATTCCCTATGGCACGATTATTTCTGCCGCTGAGGAGCCCGGATTTTGGAAGGCCACCGAAGGAAAAGGGGAATATTGCATGGCGAGCGTGGTCAATGCAGGCAACGCTCCGTCCAAAGCTACCCCGTGGACGATGAAGTTCGTGGAGGCCTACCAGAAAAAATGGAAAGTCGAACCGGAAGGTTATGGGACTTCGTCAAGTTATATGGCGGTCTATACGTTGAAGGATGCGATTGAGCGTGCGGGCTCTCTCGATTCTAATGCTGTGGTGGCAGCTCTTGAGAAGACGGATTTGATGGGCGTTTATGGAAAAATAAAGTTTAACCCAAAAACCCATCAGGTCATCCCAAGCGTTGATCCGAACGAGGGCGCTGTCGGGACCATTTTCCAGTGGCAGGCGGGAAAAAGGATTGTGGTTTTCCCACCCAAAATTGCAATGGGTGAGGTTAAACTTCCTCCTTGGATGAAAAAGTAAGAACAAGACACGGAGAAACGGGGACTCAGAGACACGGAGAAGGATAAGATTTTTCTCCCCATCTCCGTGTCTCCCCATCACCCAATCAGAATTTTCGCCCATTATTCCGATTTTATTATCTATGGACATTCTCATCTACGGAATCATCAATAGCTTCTCGCTGGCGTTGATGGCCATCGGTTTCACTCTGGTCTATGGAATCAGTCGCCTGCCCAACTTTGCCCACGGCGCGTTGTATGTGGTCACGGGGTTTCTTGTCTGGAGTTTCATACACCTCCTCAGACTAAACTACGTCCTTTCCATACTTCTCGCGCTGGTGATCATGGGGCTGGTGGGAGCGGCCGTCTATCGTTTCGTTCTCATTCGGGTGAGAGGCATGGCCACTTCGGAAATCATTGCCACCTATGCCCTGGGACTGGCCATTCTCGAATTCCTGCGTTGGGCGGGATTCAAAGGGATGACCTATACGCTCCCCGTCTTCATTGAAGGCAGCATCAACATCAGCGGCATTCCGGTCGACTTTCAACGAATCATCGTCATCGGCATCGGCATCGTGGTGGTTTCCTTCATGTGGCTCTTTACTCATTTCAACAAGACCGGCTTGGCGTTAAGGGGGATGGCTCAGGATGAGCATGCAGCCATGATGTTAGGAATCGATTCTGACTGGATGGCCGTCATTGCCATGGCCATGGGATCTGTTTTGGCTGGTCTCTCGGCCGTCGCCTTGCTCCCTTTGGGCAATATTGTCGTGGAGGCGGGCTATAACGTACTGATCCTGTCGATCGCTGTATGTATCGTGGGCGGCTTGGGCAGTTGGGGTGGTGCGATTATTGCGGCCTTTATGATTGGATTCCTCCAAATCATTACCGTTAAATACATCCAATCGCATTTTCATATGGTCGTTGCTCTTTTGGCGATTATCATCACTCTTATCTTGAGGCCCTCTGGTCTCTTTGGAAGACAAAAGGAGTTGGAGGAGCGTGTTTAGTGAAGAAATTCCAAATCCCAATCTCCAACCTCCAAATAAATCCCAAACTCCAATGACCTAAAATGGAAACAGTTTGGAACATTTGAATTTGGAGCTTTGTTATTGTTTGGGATTTGGGATTTGTAATCTGGAATTTGAAAAGGTCGAAAGTTGTTTCGGGGACTCTGAAATCTATGGCCAATTTAACAGAGAGGCGGAAAGAGAGGATCGATCGTGGCATCAAAGTCCGGGCAGAAGGGATTTACGCAGTCTCTTCATGGCAAGAGGTCACCTACCTGGTTCTTCCGAGACTGGTTCTCATCGTCGGAATCCTCCTTCTTCCTTTCCTCATGCCATCTCTCTACTGGAATCGAGTCATCTCCATTGTCGGGATCTATGTCCTGCTCGCCCTCGGATTTGATTTCTTAGCGCATTTCGTAGGGTTGGTTTCCCTGGGAGGCGCTTTCTTTATCGGCGTCGGCGGATATACAGCAGCCATTCTCAATAAATCCCTCGGACTTCCGCCGCTGCTCACGATTCCTATGGCTACCCTTGGAGGGGCTATCATTTGCACGCTTCTCCTCCTTCCTGCCCTCCCCCTCAGGGGAGTTTATTTCGCCATCGTAACCCTCATGTACCCCTTAGCTCTCGCAAGAGTTATTGAAGCATTAAATATCCTCGGCGGGACAGACGGCATTCTCGGTGTTGCCAGTTTTCCCAATCGATGGGTTGAACAGTATCTCATTCTTTTGATCGTCATCTTCGCCCTCTTCGGGTTGAGGAGATTGGTAAACCAGGATCTCGGACTCGTCTTTCGTGGCGTCAAGGATAATGATCAGGCGGTCCGAGCCTCCGGGTTAAGCATCACCCGTTACAAGGCCATCGCCGTCTTCATTGCTTCCGGACTGGGTTCTCTCGGAGGGGCTTACCTATCGCATATTTACATGTGGGCGGGTATTTCACAGTTCGCTCTCGATTTCTCCGTCATTCCCATTGCGGCCACAGTGATCGGGGGAGGAGGCACCCTCGTAGGACCTTTACTCGGTTGTTTTATCCTTGTTCCCCTCTCCGAGTTCTTGCGTACCTTCGGAACGCTGAGAATCGTGATTTATGCCATCATCTTAATGATCTTCATCATGTTTCGAAGCGAGGGGATCATGGTCTATGCCCAGCGGAAATACCATCAGTTTGAGAGGTGGGTCAAGGTATGAGTGAAGAGACCATTCTCCAAGTAACCGATGTTTGCAAAGCCTTCGGAGGGGTTCAGGCATTGCTGAATGTCAGTTTCAGTGTTCAGAAGGGCGAGGTCTTTGGAATCATCGGTCCCAATGGATCAGGGAAGACAACCCTGATTAATTGCATCACCGGTTTCATCAAGATGAACTCCGGTAAGGTTTTCTATAAAGGCAAAGAGATCAGCAACAAGGCACCCAATCAGATTGCCAATCTTGGACTCACAAGAACCTTTCAGATCATGAGGCCTTACTATAGCCTTCCCGCGTATAAGAATCTTATTATTCCCCTCTTTTCCCCGAGAGCAAGACGAAAAGGTGGATGGCGGGGAGGAGGCAAGCTGGGGGACCGCGACACGGTGAGCATCGACATTTTGGAAGAAATTGGTTTCGAGAGAGATTCTTATGTCCCTTATAAACTGGCTTCCAGTCTTCCAACAGGCTATCTGAAGCGTCTTGAACTCGCCAGATGTCTTGCTTTGGGACCTGATCTCATTCTCTGTGATGAGGTCTTCTCTGGACTCAGCATGAGTGAGATTGCTAGCATGGTCCCACTCATCGAAAAGTTGCAGATGGACGGAATTACCTTGATCATGATCGAGCACCGATTACGGGAGCTTTTCCGGGTGGCCAGTCGGGTCATGGTGTTAAATTTTGGAGAAAAATTGACAGAGGGCATTCCTGAAGAAGTGATGGCAAACGAGAAGGTAAAAGAAGCTTACCTGGGATCGGAGAAGCTGCTCGATTATATATTTGAAGCCTGATAGGCGAAACGAAGGAATCTCGCATTGCGAGTTAGAGCCTCAAAGTTTGCTGAAGAAGTTATTTTTCTCAGACTGCTCAAAAATGCCCAGATGCAAGGCGCCCGAGATCCTGAGAGTGGCGTCGCGACGAATAAGGAGCGACATCTTGCCACGCCGACGAGATGGTGAGTCGGCCAGAGGCGTACTTGGATGTACACCGCAACGACGAAGGGTGAGGGCAACGCCGCAGATGGGCGTTTTTCAGCAGTTTGCTAATCATTCGGAATTTGCATTCAAGAGATATGAAAGACGAGCTTACCTTTACCCAATTTGATAACGTGTGCGAGAAGTATCCTCATCGACCGGCTATCATTTTTCTGGGCGAGAAGTTTACCTATGCCAGATTGCGAGATCTCATCGACCGATTTGCTACAGCTCTGAATCGCTTGGGGGTCAGAAAAGGTGATAAGGTCATGCTCTATATCACAAACTCTGCCCAATGGGTCATCTCCTTCTTCGCAATCCAAAAGATCGGGGCTGTGGTGGTTCCGGTCGCTCCCATTTACACCTCTTTTGAAATTGAATATATGATCAAGGATGCGGGGGTGGAGACGGTCATCTGTCTCGACACCAATTTTGGGTATGTACAGGAAATTTTTTCTAAGACTGCCTTAAAAAGGGTTATTGTTACAAACCTCGTCGATCTCCTTCCGATTTGGAAACGCACCGTTGGCCTCCTTTTCGATAAATTTCCAAAAGGGATCGTTAAAAAGGGTGAGAAAGTTTATTTCTTCAAAAACCTCCTCAAACAAAAACCCGAAAAGCTAAATGTAAAGATCGACCCCTGGAATGACTTTTCCTATATTCTCTATACCGGCGGGACAACGGGGTTTCCCAAAGGAGTTCCTGGCAATCATATGGGCATGATTTCCTATGTCAGGGACGTCATGGAGGACGTGGCGGGACCCTATATCGAGGAAGGGAAAGATGTCTATATTGCGATTAATCCTCTTTTCCACATCATGGCTCTCGGACTCTTTGTCGCCATTGGTCTAAACTTCGGCAACACAACGGTCATCATGCCGGTTCCCCAGGTCGATGCCATTTTGTATTCAATACAAAAATATAAGGTGAGATGGATTTTGGGGGTTCCTGCTCTTTATCGTATGATCCTTGAAAACGACCGCTTGGACCAATACAACATGAGTTCGCTGAAATACTGCTACTGTGGAGGAGACGCCCTCCCCATTGAGGTTGCCAAACGATGGAAAGAGCTTTTTGGACTGAATATCTACCAGGTCTATGGATCAACGGAAGCGGGTCATGTCACCTATTCTCGACTAAATACAGAGCCAAGCGTCATGTCGATTGGCCTTCCACTTAAGACGAGACAGTGTAAGGTGATTAATCCGGATAGGTTGGAATCCGTTCCTGTCGGTGAGATCGGAGAACTTGTGGTGACTTCCGACTACACGGTGAAGAGCTATTTGAACAAGCCCGAGGAAACCAGTCGTTCTTATATAGAGATCGATGGGAAAATTTACTACCGTATGGGAGACTATGTTAAGCAGGATGAAAAAGGAGAGCTCACCTATGTTGAAAGATCCGCCGATATTATAAAGTTCAAAGCTTTTCGGGTTTCTGCCTCTGAGATTGAGGCGGTGTTGCAAGACCACCCTACAGTCATCGGTGCATGTGTGGTCGGCGTTCCCGATGCGAAAGTGGGAGAACGAATTAAAGCCATGGTCGTCCTGAAGGAAGATGCAAGAGGCGTGGACGCCTCGGAACTGATCCGATGGTGCCGGGAAAGGCTTGCCCCCTACAAGATTCCACAATACATCGAGTTCCGGGACATGCTGCCGAAGTCAAAGGTGGGAAAACTCCTGAGACGCGAAATCAGAGCGGAAGAACGTAGAAAAATTTCCAAGGAAAAAGGATAAGGGTAGAAAATGCTGGAGATCAAAAACCTGATGGTTTTTTACGAGAACGCCATCGCCATCAATAATATCAATATGAAATGCCAGGGCGGAAAGGTGACGGGCGTTTTCGGGGCCAACAGCGCAGGCAAGTCGACGCTGATGTATACCATCTCTGGAATCATTTTGGATGTGAAGAAAAAGGAGGAGATGAAAGGGGGAGAGAGGATCACCGTCCTCGGCCATATCGCGTTTGAAGGAACGGACATCACCTCCATGAAGCCAAGCGAGAGGGCCAGGAAAGGGATCGTCCTCTGCCCTGAGAGGCGAAGGATCTTCGCTGAAAGCAGCACGCTAGAGAATTTGAAAATTGGAGGCTATCTCGCCACAAAAGCTCAGGCTAAAAAAACTTTGGAATTTATTTTTACCATCTTTCCACCCCTGGGAAATCTGAGGAAAAGAGAAGGAGGATTTCTTAGCGGCGGGGAACAACAAATGCTGGCCATTGGAAGAGCGCTGATGGCCCAGCCGAAATTGCTCCTCCTCGATGAACCGTTACTCGGACTGAGTCCGATGATGGAGGGGATGCTTGCCCGATCTGTCCGCGATATCAATCTGCAGACGGGGATTACCATCCTTATCTCAGAACAGTATGCCCGTCCTATTTTGCCGATCATCCATCACGGGTATATCCTTGAAAATGGAGGCGCCGTTCTGGAAGGTTCCTACCAGGAGTTAGTGGACAACCCCGATGTGAAGTCCGCCTATTTCGGGTTGTAAGGAAAAGAGAGATTTTCCATGGAGATCTTGGCGTTGATTGGAACCCCCAGGAAACGAAGCAATACCGATCAATTGGTCGATCAAATTCTGGAGGGGAGTCACAAAGCGAATCATACAAGCAAAAAACTTTACCTCTACGATTATGAAATTCTTCCCTGCGTTGACTGCCGCGCCTGCAAGAAGGGAAATTTCGTATGTCCCTTGAAAGATGGAATGCGAAGGATTTACCCGAAGATGGAGAAAGCCGATCTCATCATCTTGGGTACACCCAATTATTGGTATGGCCCTACCGGAAAGATGAAACTTCTGATCGATCGAATGAGGCCCTTCGTTGAAAACAGGAAACTGAAGGGCAAGAAATGGGCCATTGTGTCGCCATCCGCCGAAGGCCCTCATTCCTGCAGACTTCTGGTCGAAATGCTCCGCCTGTCGTGTGATTATTTGGAAATGAAATTTGCGGGAAAAGTTTTAGCCACGGCGTATGAAAGAGGCGAAATTAAAAAGGATCAAAAAGCCTTGAGGAAAGCGTTTGAATTTGGAATGTCGTTATAGTCCTTCCAGCCAAAGTCGCATTCAGACTCCATTTGAAAACATTCGAAAG
>Ga0335084_10001644_pt1 | contig 21133 bp, 20 predicted proteins | sample Lox_Sample_44_FD_206721 | JGI IMG/M metagenome (GOLD analysis project Ga0335084, IMG submission 206721) | Soil microbial communities from Loxahatchee National Wildlife Refuge, Florida, United States - Lox_Sample_4.4 | ecosystem: Environmental > Terrestrial > Soil > Wetlands | place: USA...
AATCGCTTATGCTTCCGGCGACCCGAATTCTATTCCGAGTTTACAAAATCAGTTGGATTTTGGGGTAGAAATAAAACATAAGACGGATGAGACGAACCAAGTGGCCACTTATGGTGGTGCCCCTGTTTATCTATTGAAAAGCCACGGGTTTACCGCGGATGGGGGGCATAAAGTGCTGGAGGTGGAGTTGATAAGAAGCCCTGGTTATGATCCTCCCTCTGCCCTTTATTCAAAAATGCCTGTTCGCATACACGGAAGTTCAATCTATATAGACGGGAATGATGCTTGTGGGACAGCGAACAAACCCGGCGTTACGACCACCACGGCAACGACCCCACCCATTACTGAATCGGGTAATCCTTCGATCATGGGTTCACCTCCGAAGGTGACACAAACAGGCGGCGCGTCTCCCACGAACCTGCCACTGAAAGAGATGTTAGGTTACTTGAAGGGCGCCGCCAATTTCAAGTATGATTATGATGAAAGTCAAACTTTGACCGGGTATTCTGATAGTTGGGGAACACCGACCAGCAGCGACGCGACTGTTCCAATCACATACACGGGCCCCATGAATATTATTTATTTCAATTTGCAGGGAACTCAGACATTGAAACTAACGGGAGATTGCCGCGGAGCAGGCATTCTCCTCGTTGAAGGGAATCTTGAGATTAATGGAGGATTTAAGTGGTATGGGGTTATTTTGGTGACGGGGGCAGTAGGGTATACAGGGAGTGGGCAAAGGATCGTCACCGGAGGGATCATGGCAGGGGAACACGCCACGATGGGAACAAATATTGACGAAAATACGAGTATTATATATTGCAGTGCTGTATCAAAGCGACTCAAGGAGATCATCCCTCCTTTGAAAATAAGCCGATGGAGGGAAATATCTTAGCTTGCCTGTTCCTGTGGAAGCCATTTCTTTCGTGACTTCATCTTTTTCTCAGTTATTTTCGGAGCGGCTGAAGTTTACCGATCTTTTCTCTGGCTTCCGAGAAGGAATGATCTAATTTTAAAACGAAGTTGAAAGTATCGATCGCCGCCGAAACCATCCCACTTGCTTCGTAGGCCAAGCCCAAATTGAAGTGGAGCCGGGCCAATTTTTCATTAGATAGTCCAGGTATCTTGGAGCATGTTTTATAGTATTCGATCGACTTGTTATAATCTCCCTTCTCCAAATAGCAATTCCCTAGCATGATATAACAATCAAACTTCATCGAAGGGGTCGACGAGGCCAATTCAAATTCGGAGATGGCGTAGTCAAAGAGCTCCATTTCCTTATAAGCAATTCCAAGATGATAGTGCGTCTCCGATTCCTTATCAAGGGTTGAAGCTCCGGATTCAGAGAACGAACCGGGAGACTGCGGGGCATGGGAAGTGACAAGATCTGGAGACTCTGGAACTGGCTTTTTTCCAGGAGAAGGATATTTTGAGGGGAGGGGTTCCGCTGCGGCCGGGGGGGTGATCGCCTTCTCTCTTGGCTGTTGAGGGTTCTCTATATTCTTCAGGGCCTTTATTGCTTCCGAGTCGCTGGGATTGATCTGCAGGATACTCTGGTAATAATTTTTCGCATTTCCTGCTAGCCCTTCCTTTAAATAGAGTGTCGCTATCTTATGGAAGGCATCCGTAAATTTTGGATTAATCGAAAGGATCTTTTTATAAATGGAGATAGCCCGAAAATTCAAATCGTCTTCCGCGTAGAGGGTGGCCACCTTCAGATAGGCCTGTATGGCTTTATCCTCTTCTCCGCTTTTTGAGAAGAGATCTCCTAATTTAAGGTGTAGTCGTTTGTCTTGAGGGTCAGCCTCGACTAATCTCAAATACTCATTGATCGCCTTTTTGAGTTGCCCTTTAAGGATGTACTTTTGAGCAGCGTCTAGTACGTTTTCCTTGTCGATACCCAAATTTTCCCTCGAGAAAAATTTTAACTAAAAATTAGCTAATTAACTAAGAAAAGTCAAGTTTTTTGAAAACGTTAAATCTGAACGAGATAAGGAAAATCCAGGGCTCTAATTGCTGCTGCATCATGCCGAATGCCGACGGAAGGCCTCCTTTACAAAATATTATTTGAAAGAACTCCTCAATTCATCATCTGGTACTTGCCTCTTTCTGAGACTCACCAATAATCACCTAAGGAAGAAATTGCTTGAATTGTATTTGTCAATGGTTAATTATTGACCATCACCTCAATCTTTGTTATGATATGAAAAAACTTAAGATGACAATAACTAATCGAAATAACTAGCTATTATATTATCCTATTATTTAGCAAAATTTGGTATTCATTTTGCTTATACTATTCAAAAGTCCTTAATAATTGCGGCCAAAAGTGTAATGAAGAGATATTAACGACATGTTGAAGGATTCAAAGAGAGTCTTAATCGTGGATGATGAAGAAACTTTGACATGGAGCATGGCAAGAAGCCTTTCCAAAGACAAGGATAGCTATGAGGTGATGATTGCGAACAATGGAAGAGAGGCCTTTAATTTGCTAAAAAAAAATAAGATCGACTTGGTCATCTCCGATATCAGAATGCCAGATATCAACGGATTAGATCTTCTTGTAACGATTAAGAAAGAATATCCTCAAACGAAAGTCATCATTATGACTGCCTACGGATCTTCCGATGTTCAGAAAGAGGCCAATTTAAGAGGGTCCCTCTATTATGTGGAAAAGCCTTTTGAGATCTCTGATTTAAGGAGAATTATTATCGATCTCATCGGTAACAAAAAAGGATTTCGGGGAAAAGTGTTCGGTCTTCAACTGACAGATATTATTCAAATGAATTGCCTGAGCCGGTTAACCACCGCGCTGGTTATCACGAGGGATGGAGAAAAGGGAGTGATCTATCTGAACGAAGGAGAGATCATTCACGCCGAATGTGGTGAGCAGAAAGGAACAGATGCCTTCTACAAAATTCTGAGTTGGCAAGAAGGCGAATTTGTTTCCGACAACAGTTCCAATCCTCCCATTCAGACCATCTATCAAAATTGGGAGCATCTCCTGGTCGAGGCCATGCGGCGAAACGATGATAAGTCGTAAACGATCTGATCAAGCGGGCTGGGTTGTAGAAAATTAATTCATATGAACATCGTTATCACAGAGAAGGATATAAAAAAGATCACCTATTGTCTGAATAAGATGGTGTCTTCATCCATGGCTCATTCTGTGCTGCTCATTGATCGATCGGGTCAGCTGATTGCCCATGAGGGAAATACCCCTGAGATCGACATTATATCCCTCTCTGCTTTGACGGCTGCGAACTTCGGGGCTACTGCGGAAATCGCCCGAATGCTCGGAGAAGAAGAATTCACCCTCTTATTTCATAAAGGAAGATGTGAAAATGTTTATTTTTCAGCCATTGGTGAGCATGTTATCATGGTCACCCTTTTTGATGACAAGACCTCTCTCGGGCTGATCCGGTTACAAATTAACAAAATTATTGACGAGCTCTCAAAAATTCTTTTGTCCATCTTTGAAAAAGAAAAGTCGAAACTTGTTGGAACGGCGCGGTCTTCTTAAAGAGGGGAAGAACTTTAATGCCTTTCATTAATTTTAGTAAAGATGAGATTCAGTGCAAAATTGTCTATTATGGGGCAGGATTTTGCGGAAAGACCACGAACCTGCAGTATATTTATGGCCAGACCATCGAGGATATCAAAGGGAAGATGGTGTCGATTGATACCAAGGGGGATCGAACACTCTTCTTTGATTTTTTGTCTTTAAGCTTGGGGAAAATCAGAGGATTTGATATACGCGTTCAGCTTTATACGGTCCCCGGCCAAGTCCACTATGACGCGACGAGAAAACTGGTTTTAAAGGGGGTAGACGGAGTCGTCTTTGTTGCCGATTCATTAAAAGTGCAAAGGAAAAAGAACATCGAGAGTCTTATTAATTTGGCGAAAAATCTAGCGGAGAAGGGGGTTAGTATTCGGAGTGTTCCGCTCGTCATCCAATATAACAAACGGGACTTAGATGGGACGGATTCGGAGATTCTTCCCGTTGACATTTTAGAAAAGGATCTCAATTCCATGTTGAAGGTACCATCCTATTCGGCCAGCGCGTTGAAAGGGGCGGGCGTCTTCGAAACCTTGAGGGAAATTAGCAAACTGGTGGTGAAAGATGTCAGCAGGAAAGTGATGCTGCTGGATAAACAATCACAGTGAGCAAAAAGGGAAAATAGAAGATGGACAAGGTCATAGAAGAAGAGGATTTTAAAGGTCTGGATGAAGAGATTGATGATGCCGTGGACCGCTTGTTCATAGACAATAAAAATAAAAGAAGCGCAGGAAAAACCTTCTCCGGACCACCTCCTCTTCCAAAGACCCCTTTGAAATCTGTTGTCGAGGAGCCTTCCATAAGACCTTCCGCTTTAGAACCCTTGCTGGAGTCTCTCCCCTTGGAACCTTCCGTGGAATCTGCTATTCCAGAACCCTTCACGAAACCTCCTGCAGAAGAGCCGTCTATGAAGCCTTCTTTCTTGGAGCCTTCTTATGAATTTGAATTAGAGAAGAACGTTGACCTGGATACGACCCCCGATCCTCCTTCCACCCCTGTTCAATTCTCAAAATCTATTGAGAATATGGAGGCTCAACTTCTCTCGTTAGAATGGGAGATCACGGAGGAGAAACTCAAAAAGACAAAGGAGGAGATCCTTGCTTTACGGGAATGGTTGAAACAGAAGCCCGAGCTCGCCTTGATTTTAAGCGGTATGGAGAAAGTGTTAAACCATATGCTTGAAAATGAAGAGAACATTCGGCCCTCATGGATCAAAATCTTGCTGGATTCAAAGGAAACGATAAAGCTCCTTACGAGAAAAGAGACAGAGGGGGAAATCAACATTTATAAACAGCTGGCCTATCTCGGGATCGAATCAAGATTTTCCTCGCTGGAAGGGTTAAAGGAGTCCAAGATCGTCCAGCCCTCTCCCGGCAAAACGGAAGGAGTTGAAAAGGTTGACCTTGCAACCCCGGGAGTGAAAAAGATCGAAGACATGTCAAACAAAATGAATTTATTTATGGTAAATGTAGAGGGACTTTTTAGAACAATGAAACAACAAATATCCAATCTCGAGGAGGCGACTCGAAAACCTCCAGCATCGTTTCTCGATGTCAGGCCTAAACCTCTGAACGCAGCCCCCTCCAAAGAGATCAGGCCCAAACCCTTGAATATAACGATTATCAGAGTTGATCAGAAATTGTTTGGAGTGGAGAGTGAAGCGGTTTTTAAATTATTCAAGGCACCCAATACCTTTCAAAAAAGATATTCAAACCAAGAAAAAATACGGTTTAGAGATTTTGAGATCAAGTTGATCAACTTGAAGAAAATGTTTGCTATCCCGGGGGCGGAGCCAAAAGGGGAGCTAAAAATACTTGCCGTAAAGGACGACGAGGGATACAAGGGGTTCGTCGTAGACCAGGTGGTTAAGAAAGTATTGGCCCCCTCCGAAAAAGGAGAAAAAGTCGGTGATTACTTTTCAGGAATCATTCGTTCCACGTATCAGGAACAATCCGTGGAGATTCCTATTCTTGATTTGAGAAAGTTTTAGGACTTGAATTCTTTTATGAACCAAACGATTACAGCTAATGACATCGAAGAAAAGATTGCTAAGAAAGAAGAAGCGATTCAACAATTGACCCGGAGACTGGAGGATGTCAAAAATTTTACCGAGAGTATCATTCAAAGCATCGGGAGCGGGATTATTATTACGGAGATGAACGATACGATCACTTACATCAATAAGGCGGGGGAAAGGATTCTGGGGTATCGCAAAGAGGAGTTGATGGGCAGGCCTTTCAGCATTTTTGGCTTAAAAGAAAAGCAGAGTGCGATTCCTTCATTTCTCAACAATCCGGACGACATGGATACCCGGAAAGAAGGATGGATGAAAAAGAAGGATCATACCGAATTTCCGGTAGGCTTTACGATCAATAACCATTTAAGTGTCCGGGGAGAGAAAATAGGGAAAATTGTCGTGTTCCGAGATTTAACCAATGTCTATAAGATTCAGGAAGAAATACTGAGGATGGACCGACTCGTGTCATTAGGAAAACTGGCTTCAGGCATCGCCCATGAATTACGAAATCCACTCGCCGGGATTAAGACGACCGCCCAAGCCCTTGGCGAGGAAATGTCCGGAGACGATTCGAGGAGAGAATATTTACACCGAATCACTAAGGAAATTGATCGCCTGAATGACCTCCTTAAGACATTTTTTTCTTTTGCTAAACCACAGAACCTGAACCTCGCTCATTGCCATATCAAGGACATTATCAATGAAATCATCCCATTTCTTATAAAAGAAATCGCTGATAAAGGAATTCGGTTTACTGAAACTTACCATCCCCAACTTCCTAAGATCAAAGTGGACAAGACCCAAATCCATCAAGTATTCCTCAACTTGTTTCTAAACGCAATTCAGGCCATGCCCAACGGAGGCGAACTCAAAATCGAGGCCAGCCCAATGATCTCAGACCCAGTGAAAGGATCCAAACAAAATTTCATAAGGGTCGTTATCTCGGATACCGGGAGAGGCATCCCAGCTCAGATCGTCCACAAGATTTTCGATCCCTTCTTTACCACAAAACCAAAAGGGATCGGGTTGGGCCTTTCCATCACGTATCAGATCATCAAGAAACATGGAGGAACGATTAAGGTAGATAGCGAATGGGAAAGAGGTACTTCGTTTATCATTAATTTACCGGAAACGTTGGAAAACTCATGAGACCATCTATTCTCATTGTTGACGATGATGGAGTGATGCAAGAGACTCTCTCGGTTGTCTTAAAGAAGAGAGGGTACGAAATGTTTTCGGTCGGCTCTGGGAATGAAGCTCTTTCAACGATCAAAAAGAATGTCATTGATCTCATTCTGCTCGATATGAGACTTCCCGACATAGATGGTCTGGAGGTCCTGAAAAGAATAAAGGAATTTGATACCGAGATCTTAGTCATTATGATGACCGCCTTTTCTGACGTGCAAACAGCAGTTTCAGCTATGAAGTCTGGGGCTTACGATTACATCAACAAGCCTTTTGAATTAGACGAGCTAAAATTGCTCATTGAAAAGGGACTCGAGACAAAAAGTCTGATTAATGAAGTAAGAAGACTCCACCGACAACAAAAAGAGAAATACCAAAATAGTCACATTTATGGGGTCAGTCCTCAAATTCATTACGTTAAAGAATTGATCGGAATGATTAGCAAAACTCATAAGACCTCAGTCTTGATTCAGGGTGAAAGCGGCACAGGCAAAGAGTTAGCCGCGAATGCCGTCCACTATAATAGCCATCGGAGTGACAAGCCTTTGATGAAAATTAATTGCAGTGCGATACCGGATTCTCTATTGGAATCAGAGCTTTTTGGATATGAAAAGGGCGCTTTTACCGATGCCAAAAATACAAAGAAAGGCCTGTTTGAATTGGCGGACGGCGGAACGGTTTTCCTGGATGAAATTGGAGATATGAACCCCTTCTTACAATCCAAGATCTTGAGAGTTCTTGAAAGTCAAGCCTTTATGAGGGTGGGGGGGGAGAGGGAGATCAAGGTCGAGGTTCGCATCATTGCGGCGACCAATAAGGATTTGGAAGCCATGGTAAAAGAGGGCTTATTCCGAAAGGACCTCTATTATCGACTGAAGGTGATGGTCGTCGAGATGCCCCCCCTTCGGGACAGGCTGGAGGATATATTGTTGCTTTCAAATTTATTTATAGAAGAAAACAACAAAGAATATAGTAAGACCATTCGGGGTTTTTCAGAAGAAGCAAAGAAGTTGATGGTTCAGTATTCCTGGCCGGGCAACGTAAGAGAATTAAGAAACGTCATTGAAAGGGCAATGATTTTGACAGATCAGGAAGTGATCACTCCGAAGCATCTACCATTTGAATTGAGGCAGACTGAAAAACCCGTTGGAGAGACGGAGCATGAAATATCCGAGGTCACCCATGATATGTCATTGGAAGGTATGGAAAAAACGCATCTTTCGAGAGTACTGAAAAGGCTAGAGTGGAATAAATCAAAAGCCTCAAAAATGCTAGGGATTTCCCGTGCAACCCTAAGAGCAAAGATCAGGAGGTACAACCTCAGGGAGAATTAATTTGGATTATTCATGGGTTATTGACTTTTTCTAAAATAGTTTATTAACTTTAGGCAAGTACTTATCAGAATTTTATAAAGTACTAAAATATTTTGCTTGACTTTTTGTAAAATTTGTTAATAATCTATCTCGATCCATTTCATTGAAGAATGAGGGGGAAAAATAATGTGGGGTAAAAAGAAAGACGTCATTGGCCTTGATATTGGATGCAGTTCAATTAAGCTGGTGGAACTCAGAGAGGATAGGAACGGATATAAGTTGCAGAATTTGGCAATATCACCTCTGCCGCCAGAAGCGATTGTTGACGGAGCCCTCATGGATTCGGTTACCATTATCGATACCATACGGGAGGCGATCGCTGCTTCCAAGACAAAGACGAAAGATGCCGTGACTTCGGTCTCCGGCCATTCTGTCATTGTTAAGAAGATTTCGTTGCCTTTTATGACAGAAGCCGAGCTGGAAGAATCGATTCAGTGGGAAGCCGAAAGATACATTCCATTTGACGTCAACGATGTCAATATCGATTTCCAAATCTACGGGGCGACACCGGAAAATCCCGAAGTCATGGATGTCATTTTGGTTGCGGCCAAAAAGGATGTGATCAATGATTATGTTTCCGTCCTCATGGAATCTGGATTAAACCCCGTCATTATCGATACCGATTCTTTCGCTTTGGAAAATATGCTGGCGATTAGCTATGACATAGGAAAAGAAGAAACCGTTGCTGTCGCTAACGTGGGTGCAAGCGTTACGAATATTAATATCATTAGGAACAATATCTCGGCGTTTACGAGGGATGTTTTTAAAGGAGGAAATCAAATTACAGAAGAAATACAGAGGCAACTCCATGTCGACCATGAGGAGGCTGAAAAAATAAAAGTCGGGACGAAAGCCGACCTCACCTCACAACCCGTTGTGCAAAACGTACTAAAAACAGCCTCTGAATCGTTGGCCGTGGAGATAGGAAATTCTTTGGATTTCTTCCAATCAAGCACCACCTACGAGAAAATTGGCAAATTATACTTGAGCGGCGGCGGGTCGAAGATCAAGGGGTTTGACATCATTCTGCAACAGCAGATCGGGATACCGGTGGAGGTCGTTAATCCATTCAAAAAAATAGACTATCGGGGAAAAGATTTTGATCTTGAGTATTTAAGGGAAATTGGGCCCATCATGGGAGTGGCCGTGGGTCTTGCTTTAAGAAAGGTAGGGGACCGATGATTAAGATTAATTTGCTCTTGGCCAGAAAAGAAAAGAAAAGAGGAGGGGCGAAGAAGGAATTCATTGTTCTCATCCTTTCCGTCGTCCTTTTATTGGCGATCTTTATCTTTATCCAATGGGGCTTAAACAAAAAAATCGAAGATACCATGGCTCAGAATAGCCAAAAAAAACAGGAGATCGCCAAGTACAAATCGCTTACCACGGAAGTCGAAAAGAAGAAGCAAGAGCAGAAGATGTTGCAAAACCGGTTAGATATCATCAACGCGTTGAGGAAAGATAAAGCAAAGGCTGCCATGGTATTGGATGAATTAAGCATTGATAAACCGGAGAAACTTCAGCTTGAGTCCTTGAAGAAAGATGGGGCGAAGCTCGGGATTGAAGGAGTCGCTTTAGATGATGAAACGATTGCGAATTTCATGACCAATCTTCGAAAGTCGAAGCTCTTTAAGAATGTCGACCTTGTCGTCAGTGAGCAGATTGAGCAGAGCAAAATGAAAGTGAAGAAATTCGTCCTTTCGTGCGAGATCGTTCAAACATAAGGAGAGGGATCAAATGGCACTAAAACTCGATTCAATTTTAAAGCTCCCGACACCCAAAAAGGTTCTCATATTGGCCGTTATTCTATGTGCCATTGCGGGGCTCTACTTGTGGCGTTTTTTTCTTCCCAGTCAGCAAGAACTGAGTGCGGCGCAGGGTGAGGGGATCAAATTGGAGAATGAATTAAACAACAGTAGAGCCATCGCCAGAGATCTTGAGAAATACAATGAACAGGTGGCCAAGCTGAATGAGGAGCTGAGGAATGCCCTGACACAGCTCCCGAATGAAAAGGAGATCCCAGAGATATTAAAAACCATTTCCAGCTTGGGGAAGGAATCAAACCTTGAGTTCACGCTTTTTAGGCCGAAACCTGAACAGCCTCAACAGTTCTTTGCCAACGTCCCGATCGACCTCGTTGCCTTGGGAAGCTATCATAATGTAGGAATTTTCTTCGATAAGGTGAGCAAACTTCCAAGAATTATTAACGTCGTCGATTTCAACCTGACCAAGGCAAAAGACACTAAAGATCGAAAGAGTGAAAACGAAATCTTGTTAAGGACATCCTGCGTGATCAGCACTTACCGATTTATAGAACAGAAAAGCGAGGTAAAGAAAAGTGAAACGAAAGCCGGTCCAAAGGAAACAGCGGAGGATGAGATTTCCAAGCCCCAAAAGAAATAGCCTAGGGCTCTGGGGAATGATTTTATCGATCGCCTTTCTCTTTTCAATAGGAGGGTGCGGAGAAGGAACACCCCCATCCTCCATTCCTTCAAAAACAAAGTCTCCCTCTGTGGTAAAAAAGAAGGAGGAGCCAGCCGGGGTGGCCGAAAAAAAGGAGCCCGAGAAGAAGGAGGCAACAGAATATTCGTACAACCCTGTGGGAAAACCGGACCCTTTCCGCCCCTTTATCCAATTAACCTCCGCAAAGGGAGGCTCTAAAACGGCTCCCCTCACTCCTTTGCAAAAATACGATATTAGCCAATTAAAACTCGTGGCGATCATTTCCAGCCCGGGCGGGAATATTGCCCTCGTCGAAGATGTCTCGGGAAAAGGTTATTTTCTGAAGAAAGGGACGTGGGTCGGGAAAAATGACGGGAAGGTCACTAAGATCTTAAAGGATAAGGTGATTGTCGAGGAGGTTTATCAGGATATTTTTGGCCAAACTAAAACAAACGAGGTCTTAATATTTCTTCATAAAGTTGAAGAAGGAGGGGAATCATGAGACGTTTTCAATTCCTTAAAATGACCCTGGGGGTTACTCTTTTGCTCTTTCTTGCGGGATGTTCCACAAAGACTGCTTTGACGAAAACGCCCCAATCGGATACGTCCGCGCCGGCAGTAAAGGTTTCTACGATCCAGAAGATATCCTTTACTGAAGAACAGAATTATACAAGAATTCAAATTGAAGGGTCTGAGCCCATTGCCCCTCCATTTTATAAATTGCTGTCCGACCCTCTCAGAATTACCATTGATGTTCCAAACATTGATTTAAAACAAGTTGAAAGCCCGCTTCGAATCGAGAACGGAACGATTGGGAATGTGCTGACGACACAATATGATGACAAAGGAAGAATTGAAATCAGTCTTCTTCAGATGACCAACTACAATATTTCAAACGAAGAGAAGAATCTCATCATTGATGTTGAAAAGGTGAAAAGAGCCGAAGAGACAAAGGAAGTCAAGAAGGAGGAAGAAGCTTTGAAGGAGACAAAAGTCGAAGCTCCCGCTCCCCCACCTAAGAAAGAAGAAGCTCTTTCCACACCGCCGCCCCTGAACAAGGCGAAAAAAGTGGTCGATGTCTCATTCGAAGAGAGAAAGGATTTCGTGATTTTCAATATCCTGGCCGACGGAAAGGTCGAGAACTTCAACGCCTTCAAGCTGGATACACCCCCGAGATTGGTGTTGGATATTTGGGGCGTAGATACCCGTAAGAACTCATTTAAGGTCAAAAACCCTTTGATCAAAGGGGTTCGCATTGGACATTACCAGGATAAACTGAGGTTGGTTTTTGATTCCGCAAAGACCCAACTCCCACCCTATCAGGTCAATCGAATTGATGATAAGTTGATGGTTTCCCTTGGAAATATTCCCCAGCCCTCTGAACCCCAAATCTATGTCCAGGAGAAATCAGCCAAAGAAGCTACTGCTGCCCCGAAAGGTCCAACAGGAAGTCGGCCGACCCCCGGTAAACCGGGCACCTTGACGGCTGTCGATTTTAAGCGGATGGATGATAAATCGAGAATCATCCTCTCCCTCTCCGCAGAGGATGTTCAAGTTGAATCATCCACTCCTTCCAAGAATATGATCGCCATTGATGTGAAGAATGCGTCCGCCCCAAAACGTCTTCTGAAAGGAATCGATACCAGTGGTTTCGAAAGCGTTGTGAGTTATATTGATCTTAAGAACGTTAAGGTTGGAAAAGGAAACGACGTGCGGGTATCCGTTAAATTAGGGGAAGAAGTCCCTTATGAAACAACCAAGGAAGGCAAGGAGGTTTTTGTCGATATCAAGGAAAAGAACAAGAAGATCGAGGCAAAACCGGCGGTCCCGGCAGAAATGAAGAAAGAGGGGGGAGCTCAGGCTAAGAAGGAAGCGGTGGAAAGTGAGGACCAAGTCAAAAAAGAAGCGAAACCCGCCCCTGAGTTGAAGAACGAGGAAGTGAAGGCCGCAGAGAAATCGATTCCTCCGACCCCGGTTGCGAAGAAGATTAAGGTAGAAGACGAGAAACAAGTTTTTGAAGGGATGCCGCAGAAAGTTTATTCAGCAAGAAAATTATCTCTTGATTTCAAGGATGCGGACATCAAGAACATTCTCCGGTTGATTGCCGAAGTAAGCGACTTGAATATCATCGTGGCAGATGAAGTGACTGGAAAAATTACCATGAGGTTGGTGGATGTTCCCTGGGATCAAGCCCTTGAGATTATTTTGCGATCCAAAAACCTCGGTCAAAGACGGGACGGAAATGTGATCCGAATTGCGCCCGCAGATGCGCTCAGAAAAGAAGAACAGGCCAAGTTTGAAGAACAGAAATCGAAAGAAAGATTGGAACCGACGGTGAATGAGCTGATTCCGGTCAACTATGCCTCGGCGAAAGAAATTATGCCCCAAGTGAAAAGCATTCTGAGGAGTGAACGTGGGGATGTCAAGGTTGATGAGAGAACAAACACACTTATCGTTAAAGACATCGCCACTAACATTCCAGACATTAAGAACTTGATAAAGTTTCTCGATACAAAAACACCGTTGGTCTTGATTGAAGCAAGGATTATTGAGGCGAACCTCTCTTTCCAAAGAGAGTTGGGGGTACAATGGGGGATGCTGATGGGAGGAGGGAAGACGACGGTAGGAGGAGGTACTACGGGCGCGACTTTGGGAAGCGTTGTCAATAGGGTTGTCGATCTCGCGGCAGTTCCAAGATCAGGTCTAGGATCTACAGGGGCTGGGGCGGCGGGTGTCCTGGCAGCTGTTTTCAGCAGAGGAACCATACAAGAAATTGATGTCACCCTTTCCGCTCATGAAAATCAAGGCAATGCCAAGATCATTTCAAGTCCCAAGATCGCCACCCTCGACAACAAGGAGGCGTCGATTGAGCAGGGGCTCAGGATTCCTTACCTGAAGTTGACGACGGAAGGAACCGTCACAACCGACTTTATTGACGCCAATATCAAATTGACCGTGACCCCTCATGTGACAAACGATGGGACCATCAAATTGACTCTCAAGGTAAAGAAAGACGCCCCGGATCAATCCATCGTCGTCCAGGGAGTACCGAGCATTGATAAGAAAGAGGCGATCTCTGAGGTCCTGATCAGAGATGGCGGGGTTGTTGCGATTGCGGGGATTTACTCGATCCAAAAGAATGACCAGGCGGAAGGCGTCCCTCTCTTCAATAAGATTCCTTTATTAGGCTGGCTGTTCAAAAGAGAGAATAAGGAAGATACACGAAAGGATTTGCTAATCTTTGTCTCGCCCAAACTCATGAAAGATGAAGTTTGAGAGGAAGAACCCCCTGATGTTCTTCCTGACGATACATCAGGGGGGATCTGTTTATCCAAAAGTACCAATTAATTCTTCAACCCGGTCTATTCGATTTTGGATGAGATATTTCTTTATTCCACGAATGACTTCGATCCCTGTTTTCGGGTTGACTAAGTTGGCCGTTCCGATTTGAACCGCTGAAGCTCCCACCAGAATGAATTCAATCGCATCCTCGGCATTCATGATGCCTCCCATCCCGATGACAGGAATGCTCACGGCTTGACCGACTTCCCAGACCATCCGCAGCGCAACCGGTTTAATCGCTGGACCCGAGAGGCCTCCAATGATATTACCCAATTCTGGTTTTTTGGTATGGATATTCACGGCCAGAGCCCGGAAAGTGTTCACAAGCGAGACGGCATCGGCTCCTCCCTCCTCAACACTCTTAGCCATCAAAGCAATATCTGTAACATTCGGTGACAACTTTACAATCAAAGTCAACGTTGTCGATTTTCTTACTGCCTTCACAAGGCGATAGGCCATTTGGGGATCGGTACCGAAAACAATTCCGCTTCTTTTGACATTGGGGCAGGAGATGTTCATCTCGAGGCCTGAAATACCGGCGACGTCATTGAAGCGTCTTCCCAGTTCAACATATTCTGTTTGGGTATTCCCAAAAAAGTTTATGATGAGATGGGTTTTCAAGCCTTTACAGTAGGGTAATTTATTCCTAAGAAACTCTTGAAACCCGGGGTTTTGAAGTCCAATAGAATTGATGATTCCTCCCACTGTCTCAAAGATTCGGGGCGGAGGATTCCCTGCCATCGGTTTCAATGAGATCCCTTTCGTGATGATGGCGCCCAGGCGACTCGGATCAAAAAATTCCTCAAATTCCTCGCCAAACCCAAAGGTCCCTGAAGAGGCGACCACGGGGTTCTTCAGGGTCATCTTGCCGATTCTTACTGTGAGATCGCACTCTTCCATAAACCTTTGCTCACTCCCAGACAATGTCCTCCATGCGGAAAACAGGGCCTTCTTGACAGACCCGTTGGTAGGGTGTCTTCGCCTGCTTCGTTTTAACAACGCATCCCCAACAGGCTCCAAAACCACATCCCATTCTTGCCTCTAAGGAAACCTGGCAGATAAACTTTTTGGATTTTACGTTCCCTGCCAACGCCCTTAACATCGGGACTGGACCACACGCATAGATATAGTATTCTTCATTCTTCTTAAATTGTTTTGCTTTGGACACAAAAAGATCGACGACCGTTCCTTGAGCACCCAGACTTCCGTCTTCTGTAGCTGTGAGGATAGTGGAATGAAGTTTCCTAAAATCCTCCACACCTAAAATATCGTTCCGTGTCTTTCCTCCGATTAGGACAACGAGCTTTGTGCCCTCCAGGGCCTCGGCTAAAGGATAGAGTGAGACGATTCCCACGCCTCCTCCGATGAGAACACAATTGGCGGAAGAGGGGAGGGGGGGCAGAGCAAAACCGTTTCCCAAGGGGCCGATGAGATCCACCTTCTGTCCCTTTCTCAAGGTGGTCATCCGTTCGGTCCCTCCGCCCACTTTCTTATACAGGATGAATAAATGACCCCTTTTTCTCTTGTGCGGGTGGGTGAGAGAATAGCTTTTGTAAACGCTAAACGGGCGTCTTAAAAGAAGAGAGGGATTGTCAGAAACCTTAAGCATCACGAATTGTCCGGCCTTGATTTGATCGGAAATCGGGGGACAATAAATCCCCAGCATAAAGTAACAAGACCTTAGCCTCCTATTTCTGACAACCATTCCATCTGTCTGCAAGGGCATAATCTTTAAGCTTTTCTCGTCATCAGGAGGGCATCGAACTTCCCCCGATAAAATTTTTTTCTCATTCCTGACGATTCGTAAGAAAATAATTGATACAGATGAATCGCGGCTTGATTTGAGGAAAGGACTTCGAGATGAAAGTTTTTGATTCCGCGTAGGCGGCCAAACTCAACATAGAATCCCATCAACCGTTTGCCGACGCCCGATCGTCTGTAGTCCGCGTGTACACAAATATTAAAGAGCTCGGATTCTTCTTCGACATTTCGAAAACATATGAAACCGATCACGTGCTGTTCGATTTGGTGTTCCATCTTCATTACAAAACAGTGGCCCAAAGGATTCCTCATCTCCTCAACAAACATGTTCCTCGACCACTGGGTGCCGGGGTGAGAACTCTCTAAGGAAATAACCTCGTCCAAATCATGGAGGTCCATCTTTTGGATCGTTACTTTTTCCCATTCCACTTTCAAAACTCGCGGAGAATCAAGGGAGGCGAATCCGATTAGCGGGATTCCATCCGAGTCAATAATTCCTCGGCGGCCTTTCTCATATCTTCATCTTTCGATTGGTCAAGGATGATGAGGTAGGATTTCTTCGCCTCCTCATATTTTCCCCCTCTTCTTTTGAGATTGCCGATCTCCAAATGGGTCAAAAAGAACCAGGAGGAGGTGCCTTCTAAGTATCCCATTGCGGTTTCGAAGTTTTGAAGGGCTTTTTCAAATTTCCCCTGCTGATAGAATATTTCCCCCAAGCTGAAGTAGGCTTGACCGAACAATTCTAGGATATTTCCCTTCAGGACGATCGAGTAGTACTGGACGGCTTCAACGACATTTTTTTTGGAAAAATTTATATTTCCTAGTTGCAACGCGGCGTGATAGAAAAGCGGATGATTCGGAAAATCTTCCAGGACTTTCTTGAACGCATTTTCGGCTTTGTCCTGTTCGCCCCGGAGGGAATAGAGACCTCCTATCTGAGTGAGCGCAAAGAGATGCCAAATATTCTTTTTGCTTTGACGGGCGACGAGGTTATAGGTTTCTAAAGCCTGATCCACACTCCCCGCCTTGGCGAGGCATTCGCCCTTAATAAACAAGCTTTCTTCGACGAACCTTGAACTTGGGAATTCAAGAAGCAGAATATCTAAATTGGTGATGGATTCTCTCAGCTTATTTTCGAGGAAATATCCCTTTCCAATCTGGAAGAGCGCTTTTTCCCTAAACGGTGTGTTGAGAATATTAAAATAATAGGGGAGGGCTTCAGACACCTCCCCCTCGGTGAATAAGAGTTCAGCGTTTAACCATTGGAGGAATGCTTTCTCGTCCTCGAAATGATTCAGTTTTTGTAATCGTTGAAACGTTCGATTCGCCCCATCTCGTTCGTTCAATTGGGTGTAATTCCAATAAAGAATGAGAAGGGAAATTCCTCCCCAACTGTTTTCTTGTGAAGCATTTAATGTGAGATTCAATTCCTTGATCGAGGACAAATAATCCCCGCTCGCGAGGAGCATTTTCCCCAGGAGATAGTGAGTCGATAACAGAAGAGGCGAATCTTTGAATTGATTCTCGAATAATTGGAAGGCCTCTACAGCGTTCTTGGCACTTCCCGATTGATACTCGCAGAACCCTATCCTCCACGCGATTTCCGGGGTCAGGGGATCATTCTTGAATCGGTCACGAAAGGTCTGGTAAATCGCGTGGGCGTCATTCATCCTGCCTAATTTCAATTGTGATTCTCCTAGCCAGAGTAAAATATATTTTAAATATCCTGGTGGGAGAGTCTTGGGGTTTTGCCATAAAGTCTGAAAATATCCAACTGCCGATTCGTATTGCCTTTGCCGGAAGGAGACGAGCCCTAACCAGAAGAGGGAGGACCGTATAAGCTCCGCATTCATCGAGTTTTGGGAAACCTTCTTAAGCGTTGACTCGGCTGCTGTCAGCTGGTTTGATTCAAATTGGATCAATCCAAGGAGATAGTAGGAACGATCGATTTGGGAAAATTTCGTGTCCCTCTTGATGATTGACTGGAGAAGTTTGGCCGCCTCCTCTCGGTTGCCTAACCTTATTTCCAACTCGGCCAATGCCAGAAGAGTATCATCCGTATTCTCGAAGCCCTTCGCTTCATTAATAATTCTGGAAAAAATTGTCCTGGCTTCTTTCAATTTTCCCTTGATAACTAAAGTCCTGCCGAGAAGATAGCAAACGTCAAACACTCTGGAATGCTTGGGATAAGTACTTATGAAATCTGAGAATTGCCTCTCGGCAATATCATAAAAACCATCCTTAAAGGCTCCTGTCCCGACCCATAGCATTTGTTCGTCCTCGTTGAGGGTTTTGGAATGGCCCTGCGAGAGGAGAAAAAAAGCGCAAAGGATGACATTCATAAGTAAACTAAAAGTGATGTGCCTTTTCATTGTGGATAGGGTTTCCTACTTTTCCTGATCGAGCGTAATTCTTCCGGCGTATTCACATTGATGAATGATTCTCCGCCAGGATCGAAACGAAGAAAATCTTTTTCGTCGACGATTTTGACCTTGAGCTGGTCATAAATATCGACAATCTTAGATTTTCCCTCCTCGATCATCTTTCTTATCGGCGTGACGCAATTTTTAGAATAGATCGCGTGGAGTGGCTCCAAGCCATCCTTCGTCTGTGGAACAACTACATCTGCGTCGTCTATGTTTTCAATCAAATATTGGACCAAAGATTTTTGGATAAACGGCATGTCACAGGCGACACAAAAACAATAGTGAAAGGAGGAGAATAAGATTCCCGTGTACAAACCACCTAAGGCTCCTTTACCAGGGATGAGATCTGAATAAATTTTTGAATTGAAACCTGAAAATAGGTCCTTTTGATTGGTAACGATAATCACTTCTGGAAATAATCCTTTAAATAAGTCATAGATTCTCTTGATAATAGGAACCCCTTCGATGTGAATGAAAGCCTTGTTTTCTCCCATCCGGATGCTTTTGCCACCGCAAAGAATGATGCCCGTGATGTTTTCGTTGGATTCCAAAACCATGTCTGATAAGATATATTATGTTAACTTTTAATTCTTCGCCTTGAATAACCCCTTCCACCCATTCGCTTCTTTATCTCTCTCTTTGCTTAACCCTTCAAACTCTCTTAACAATTCTTCCTGTTTCTTAGTCAAATTGTTCGGTGTCTTCACAATAATTTGAACAACCTGATCACCTCGACCATAACCTCTGGCTCTTGTAAAGCCTTCTCCCTTTATTCGTAGGAACTGACCGCTTTCAATACCCTTTGGTATGGTTAGATTGTTCTTGCCGGTCAACGTAGGAACTTCTATTTCCGCTCCGAGCGCAGCTTGCGGGAAGCTTATGGGTATCTGGCAAATGATGTCATCTCCCTCCTTTGAAAAAAAATCGTGTGCCTCAACGTAAATAAAGACAAAAAGGTCTCCAGGAGGACCTCCTTTCTCTCCTTCTTCACCTTCGCCACGGATTCTTAGTTTGGATCCGGTATCAACACCGGGAGGGATTTTTATTTGAATTTTTTGGGTTTTTCTTACTTTTCCGTGTCCGCGGCATTGCTTACAAGGATGAGAAATGATACTGCCTTCCCCGCGGCATTGGCTGCACGTTGTACTGATTGTAAAAAAACCTTGAGAGCGTGTTACTTGCCCCGTCCCTTTGCAATTCGGACAATGCGTGGGATAAGTGCCGGGTTTAGCTCCAGACCCACCGCAGACTTCGCAGACAAAGTTCTTAGGTATTTCGATCTCTGTTTCCTTCCCAAAGGCAGCATCATAGAAGGCGATCTTCATGTCATATCTGAGATCCGAGCCCGGACGAGCCCTTGTTTTGCGTCTGCCCGCAGTTCCAAACCCAAAGAAATCTTCAAATATGTCGCCGAAGGTAGAGAAAATGTCTTCGAATCCCCTGAAGCCCGTAAACCCGGTGCCTTTCAAACCTTCTATTCCATAGCGGTCATAGATCTGCCTTTTTTCCGGGTCTCTGAGAACCTCATAAGCTTCTGAGGCTATCTTAAAGTTTTCCTCTGCCTCTTTGTTACCTGGATTTCTGTCAGGGTGATACTGCATCGCGATCTTCCGGTAACTCCTTTTTATCTGGTCCTCAGTAGCATCTCTTGAGACGCCTAGAATATTGTAATAGTCTTTCTCTTCCATAGTTATGTTTGCCAGTCCGCAGTTGAAAGAGCCTTCGATCCACCTCGAGCTTCATCCGTCGCCCAATTCAGGGGACGAAATGGTGGTGTCTATTTTTCGTATTTCTCAAGAATCTTACCCGTCCTTCCTCTTTCAACAATCTCATCCATTTTAGGTCCTAAATCAACGCCCAATTCTCTCATTCTTTTCTTAGCCCACAGCCCGACATTTCTTGAGTCCTTATAGAATTCATCTCCCTTAGGCTTTGTCGTATCGAAGCTTGCCAACCGAGATTCTTCAGTTTGGTGGACACGAAACGAAGAAATTAATTTGGTTAGGTTTCGGCTCTTGCAGTATTTACATCTGATTCTATTAATCTTTTCCAGATTAAGAATCAGTTCGCTGAATTCACGCTTGCATTGATTACAGCTGTACTCATATATGGGCATAATCACTTTCCTTTTCCTTTAACCTTTTTCTTTGCCGCCTTCTTCTTTGACGATGTATCACTCACCTCCCTTTCCTCCGCTTCCCCTAAATCGGTCGACGTTTCTTCAGGATTAAACAGCTTATTGCTTACATCCGGCAGCCTTGACAAAAAGGTTTCATAATCTTTTTGAGTTATTACGCCGTTCTTAACATTCCTTGCAATATTTCTCTTGTCAAATTTCTTATCTTCATCAATATGCATACCGTTCTCCTCAAATTATTTTTGACCTTATAAAAATTAGCATAATTTCCCATTCCCTTCAAGATGTATTATAAGAGGTTGTTTTTTTAAATACAATTCTGCCTCGTTCGTTAGTCAACGGATGACAAAAGCTTTAAGACTAACGTTCTTAGCACAGAAGACTAGACAAGATTGTTCATTGCTGATTCTGCTTATGAGACGGGCATTTGTGCATTTTTCCGTTTTTCGGCAAGGACTACTCATGGGCATGAGTCAGGCTAGTGGACGGTATTGCGTATGAACAACACCGAGCATTCGATTAGCAAATATTCGTAATGCTGGGGAGTTGGTGTGGCTTGGTTCGAGGATAGGTCGGCTTCCGGCAGACCTGGAGTTATGAGAGGTTCATTCTTTTCACAAGATTATGATGATCTCTCAGTGAGGTCATTCGTCTCCTTATTTTAAGATTCACGGATATCATCCTTGGGGACAGCACTGCCTTCCGCTGGGCTATCGATTTGATGAAATTCTTAACTGGATAAGCTCGCTGATAAAGTCTAAGAAATTCCTCGTAAAACTCATCCAATGGAAGCCTCGTCGGTAGAACGGTGTGGAAAAAATCCATGAGCTCAAAGCCCTCGGTTATTAAGGTTTCTTTCACCATGTTGTAGAGATCCGTTCCCGGAAACGGGCT
>Ga0335084_10001645_pt1 | contig 21130 bp, 16 predicted proteins | sample Lox_Sample_44_FD_206721 | JGI IMG/M metagenome (GOLD analysis project Ga0335084, IMG submission 206721) | Soil microbial communities from Loxahatchee National Wildlife Refuge, Florida, United States - Lox_Sample_4.4 | ecosystem: Environmental > Terrestrial > Soil > Wetlands | place: USA...
CGCGTCCGGCGCATGCCGCCTGAGGCTTGCGACCAGCTCGACCACTCGCGCCGCCTCGCCCTCGTCGTCGCTGTCGAAGAACGGGTGCACTTCCACCGCGCTGCCGGGCAGCGGCGGGTGCACCGCCGCCGACGGCGCGTACGGCACCGCCCCCGCGGCGGCCTCCTCGTGCGCCGGCATCATCGGTGCGAAAGCGGCGTTGATCCAGTCGACGATGCCCGCCTGCGAGCGGAAGTTCGCGGACAGGCGCACCCGCTCGAGCGCGACGGCGCCGAGCTGCCTGCTCGTCCAGGTGCGGAGGAACTCGCCGACCTCGGCCTCGCGGAAGCGGTAGATCGACTGCATCGGGTCGCCGACCGCGAACAGTGTCCGCCCGTCGCCCGGCTGCCAGCCCGCCGTGAGCTTCCCGATCAGCTCGTACTGGGTGATCGACGTGTCCTGGAACTCGTCGACCAGCAGGTGCCGCACGCGATAATCGAGCGCAAGCGCGAGATCGGTCGGTGCGTCGTCCTCCCCGAGGGCGTGGAGCGCGGCCTGCGCCACCTCGGTGAAATCCACCTGCCCGTGCGCGGCGAAGACGAGGCGCAGCGTCGCGGTCGCGTGCTTGAGCAGGTTCCCGATCGCCGCGATCACGCGCCACTGCGCGTCGGTGTATGCAGCCGGCGGGAGCTCGCAGAGCACCGCGAACGCCTCGCGGAGGGGCTCCGCCTGGGGCAGCCCCGCGAGCGCCTGCGCTTCCGGCGACTTCTTCCGCCAGGTCGTCTCCTTGGTCAGCAGCGACTGCGCGAGCGCCCGCCAGGCGTCCGGCGCGCCGGGCGGAGCGCCCGGGTAGAGCGCGGCGGCGCGGGCGACGAGCCGCTCGCGTTCGTGCGCGAGCGCCGCCTCGAGCTGAGCGCGGTCGAGCGCCCCGTCGCCGATCCGGACCACGTGCCGGATCCACTGGTCGCGCCGCTGGAGCATCCCGGCGAGCAGCCACTCGAGGCGCGCCGCGTCGTTGTCGAGATGCGCGAGCAGGCACTCGATGTCCGCCGCCACCTCGCCGCCGGACTCGAGGAGAGCGACCGCGCCACGCGCCGCCTCGAGGTACATGGCCGACGCGTCCTCGATCGTCTCGGGCGCGGCGCCGAAGCGCGAGAGCACCGGCATCTGCCGGGCGAGCGCGGCGCAGAGCGCGTCGATCGTCTGGATGCGCAGCCGCACCGGGTGTTCGTCGATCCGCCAGCCCTCGCGCCGGTCGCGCTCGACGACCGCCCGCGCGAGGGTGAGCGTCCGCGCCTCGTGCGGGCCACCCGGAACCTTCCCCGCTCGCGCGTGCGCGAGCGCGGCGAGCACGCGGCCGCGCATTTCGCCCGCGGCCTTGATGGTGAAGGTGATCGCGACGACCTCCTCCGGCGACTCCACCGCGGCGAGCAGCGCGAGATAGCGCTGGATCAAGAGCTCGGTCTTCCCCGAACCGGCCGGGGCCTGGACGATGAACGACCGCGACGTGTCGAGCGCGCGCTCGCGCTCGGCGGAATCGGGGATGCCCGCGGCCGTCACCTAGTCCTCGTCGGGCCGCGCGCCGAGCCGCTCGTGGATGCGGCAGAGCGGCTGCACGCTGCACTCGCGGCAGGTCACGAGCCCGCGCTTGGGCGCGACGTCGGCGCGGCCGGCGGCGAACTCCTCGGCGAGCCGGTCGAGCTCCGCGCGCCAGAATGCGACCTGCGCGTCCCAGTCGGACTGCGCACCCGAGCGTGTCCCGGCTTGCGCCGGCGTCTTGACGCCGGGCAGCGCCCCCTCCTCGCGCGCGAGGCCGACGAACTTCATCTCGCCGGCACGCACCTGGGCGAACGCCGCTGCGACCGCGCCGGGCTCGGCCGCAGCGACGTAAAGCGGCAGCTGCGGCTCGTCGGGCCGCTCGCGCAGGATCGATCCGAGCGCGACCTTCCCGGTCTTGTAGTCGATCACGATGCGGTCGCCGTCCGGGGTCTCGTCGACGCGATCGAGGCGGACGGTGAGCGCGAGCGGGCCAACGCGGACCGGGCGCTCGGCCTCCGCGAGCACCGTGAAGTCCGTGCGGCCGCGCTCGGCCTCCAGCCATGCGCGCGCGAGCCGGGCGAGACGGTCGCGCTCGATCGCCGCGAACCGCCCCCCGAGCGCCGTCGGCCGGCGCTTGCGCGCCCGCTCGATCGCCGCCTCGGCCGCCTGCGCGACGAGCGCATCCAGGTCCGGCGCGGACAGCGCATCGAGCGCGCTTTTCGCGCCGAGCTTCCGCCATACGCCCTCGAGCACGCGGTGCACGAGGTTGCCGCGCTCCGCCGCGTCGAGCCCGGCTTGTGGAATCTCGAGCCCCTCCGCGCCCAGCCGGCGAACCGCGACGGCGCGAAACGGGCACGCCGCCTGGTCCTTCAGGAGCGACGCGCCGCCGCGGATCCCCGCGCTCGCATCGAGAACGGGCGCCGTAGCGTCCACCAGCCGCTCGATCACCGCCGCGCGGTGGATCGCGTCGCGCCACGAACCGTATCCGGGCACCGCGAGATCGGTCGCAGGCAGCGGCGCGATCAACGGGCTCGGCGCGAGATCGCGATCGCCTTCGCAGCGCGGATGCGAGAGCACGAGCTCGCCGGCGCCCGTGCGCCAGCCTTCGGCGAGCCGCCGCGCGAACTCGAGCGCCGCGGCCGGCGTCGCGTTGGGCAGACCGGCCGCGCGCTGGAGGCGAAGCGGGATGAACGGGTTGGGGTTGGGCGCGGGCGGCCACGCTTCGTCGGTGAGGCCTGCGACCCAGAGGTGGTCGAAGGCCATGCCGGCCGCCTCCAGGACGCCGAGCACCTGGATCGGCACCTCCGGCGTCTCCGGCTGGAACAGCGTCTCCGCGGCCATCCGTCCGGCCCACCCGAGCGCGGCATCGAACCCGATCCGGGGCGCGACGCGCTCGAGCGTCGCGAGCCGTGCCAGCACCTCGTGCCACTTCTGCAGCGTCTGGTACTCGGACGAATCGAGGCCGCGCTCGCCCGGAAAGCCGAGGAGCGCGAGCGCTTCGCCGAACGCGCGCGCCCACTCGGCGGGCGATTGGGCGCGGAAGAGCCGCTGCTTGCGGAACTCGGCGTAGGTGCGCAGCGCCTGGCCGAGCGTGCTTCCCTCGTCCAGCATCGCGGCGAGCCGCTCGAGCGTGACGCTCGGCCCGGCGCGCCGGCGCAGCGAGGCGTCGAGCCGCGCCCGCGTCTGCGCCTCGGTCTCAGCGAGCACGATGAACGGCGAGCGGATCACGAGGCTCGCCTGCTCGAACGGCGCCTCGCCGCCGGCGAGCACGAGGGCGGCGAGCGCGTGCGCGACGAGCGGTCGCATGGCGAGCGGATCCCCGAGCGAGAGGTTGAACGGCAGGACGCCGCCCGCGCGCGCGGGGTCCATCACCTCGGCGAGCGCGCGCCGGAGTCGCTGCTTGTGCCGGTGGAGCTCGGGCACGACGATCGCGATGCGCGCGTCCGGGTTCGCTTCGAGCCGCGCCCGCGCCCAGCGGGCCGCAAGCTGGAACTCCGCACGGGCATCGGCGCAGGCGACGCGCGTCGCCTGCGCTTCGCGGCGCAACGGGCCGGCGGACGCGAGGGTCACGCCGCGGGCGGCAAGCGCTTCCAAAAGCGCCGCCTGTTGCGGCGTGATCGCGTCGAATCCGTACACGACCAGCAGCCCCGGCTTCCTTACCCGCGGCTCCTCGAGCACCTCGGCAGCGACCGTGGCGAGCCGGGCCCGATCGGTGAAATGCTCGCGGCCGGTGCGGGCGGCATACTCGCCCGCCCAGGCCGCGAATTCGGCGGCGTCCTCGCCGGCAAGCGCGCCCGGGAGTCCCTCGGCGAGGTCCCACGCGTGCGCGAGCGTCCAGGCCTCGCGCGCGAGCGCCGCCGTTTCGGGGACCGCGAGGAGCGCGTTGCCGGGGCGGCGCCGCACCACGTCTTCCCAGAGGCTCTGCTCCTGGTCGGGCCCGAGCAGCAGCGGCAGGCGGTCGGCGAGCTCCGAGTGCAGCGCGTCTTCGTACAGGCGGTCAGCGAACGCGACGTACGGCAGCACGTCGGCCGTCTCCCAGACGGAGAGCCCGGACGCGCGCTGCCGGCGGTCGAACTCCGCCGCGAGCGATTGCGCGAGGCGCCGGTTCGGTGTGACGACCGTGGTCCCGCCGGCCCGCCCGAGCGCAAGCCGCGCGAAGAGATCGTCCCGCGAGAGCTCCAGGAGAGCGTCGGGCATCCCGCGGGATGATAGGTCAGCGTGCTGCGCGATGGGCGAGCTCGGGGGGCGTCTCGCGCGCCGGCTCGGAGCCGAATGCGACGGCGAAGAGGATCGCAGCCGCGCAGGCGATCGCGACTGCGCGATCGCCGAGCGAGCGGTGATGGTCCATCGAAGCAGCCTCCCGAAACCCGATGATCCGAGTATGCGGGCGGCGGTGGCTCAGGGGGCGAGCCTGTCGCACCGCGGGTGGGACACGCGCCTTAGCCGTACTGGCCGAGCGCGGCGGCGAGCTGCTCGCGCACGCTGTCGCGCAGGCTGGCCGGCTCGAGGACCTCGACGTGAGGGCCGTGCCGCAGGACGTCCATCGCGAGCTCCCGCGGATCGGAGAACGGCAACTCGAGCACGTAGCGCCCGTCGGGCTCGAAGCGCCCCTTCTGCTCCGGATGCCAGGCCTCGACCGCCACCCACCGCGCCCGCTCCGCCGTGAAGCGCAGCTTTGCCCAGGTCGTCTTGCGCCCGGAGAAGATGCCGTAACCCGACGCGAGCACCTCGTCCAGGTCGCGCTCGGCGATCGGCCTCGCCTTGCGATCGATGAGCTCGGCCGACTGGATCGCATCGACGGCGAAGCTCCGCAGGTCCTCGCGCAGATGGCACCAGGCGTCGCAGTACCAGTTCTCGCGATAGTGGACGAGCCGCTGCGGGCTGATCTCGCGCTCGGTGCGCTCGTTCGTGCCGCGGCTCACGTAGGTGATTCGCAGCCGCTGGCGGTCGAGCACCGCGTTCGCGACGAGCTCGAAGTGCGGCAGCGCGACCTTGCGCGCCCCGAGATGGATGATCCGGATCCGCCGCTCGACCTCCTCGGCGGTGTGCTCGCCCGACCCGAGCAGGCCCCGCAACCGGGCGAGCAGCGGCTTGATGTGCGGCTCGAGCAGGCCGGGCTGCAGGTTCGCGAGCAGGTGTTGCATCGTCAACAGGGCGCGCACTTCCGAAGGGTTGAACCAGAGGCCGGGAAGCTGGTAGCGGTCGGCCCCGCCGCCGGTGAACCGGTAGCCACCCGCCGCGCGGTCCCACTCGATCGGCGCGTTCAGCCGGTCGCGCATGTACTCGAGGTCGCGCTTGAACGTCGCGCGCGACACGCCGAGCGCGTCGAGCAGCACGGCGAGCTTCACCGTGCCGCGCGCGGCGAGCAGCTGGTGGATCTTGTAGAAGCGTTCGGTGCGGTCCATCGGGCCGGTGCGGCGGCAGAGCGGGCCGCGCGAGTGCCAACCAGTTCACGTTTCTCCGCAATCAGTCGCGGCATTTGCAAAAGATTGTCACATGGCCCGCCGCAGCTCGCGCGAGGGTGGCAACGTTAGGGCGCAACACGTTTTATCCCCTGCGGCAAGCGTTGGGCCGGCGAAAGCCGGCCCTTCTTTTTTCTACTCGCCGAACTCGCGCAGCAGCCGCCCGGCGCGCGGCGCCGAGGGGATCGGCCCATTCGCGTCCACGACCCGCTCGCCGTTCACCCAGACGCCGTGAACCCCGACCGCGGGCGTGACGAGCCGCGCCGCACCTGCCGGCAGGTCGAAGATCCGACGCTTCGGGCCGCGCCCGACCGTCGCCGGGTCGAAGAGCAGCAGGTCCGCCGCGCAGCCGGCCTCGAGCCGCCCGCGGCCCCGGATGCCGAAGACCCGCGCCGGCTCGCTCGTCAGCTTGCGGACGCCCTCCGCCAGCGTAAGCGCGCCCCGCTCGCGCACCCAGTGGCCGAGGAGATGCAGGCCGAACCCCGCGTCGTTGAAAAACGTGAGATGGGCACCGGCGTCCGAGAGCGACACCAGGCTGTGCGGATGCCGGATCAGGCGCGCCACCGCGTCCTCGTCGGAGTTGAGCAGCAGCGCGACGAAGACGGTATCAAGATCCTCGGCGAGCGCGAGGTCGAGCAACGCGTCGAGCGGATCCTTGCCCTGCGCGCGCGCGATGTCGGCAAGCGACCGGTTCTCGAGTCCACGATTCTCCGCGTGCGCCGCCTCGACGACGAAGACCTTGTCCCACTCGCCGCTGAACAGGCGGAACACCGCCGGCCGCGCGAGCTCGGCGCAGATCGCATCGCGGAACCCGGGTTGCGCGATGACGCGCTTGAAGGCTTCGCCCTTCTGCCCGAGCGCCGGCTGCCATGCCGCGAGCCCCTCGAACGGGTATGGCGCCGCCAGCGTGAAGTCCATGCTCAACGGGCAGCAGGAGATCGCGCCTACCAGCCGCCGTCCGCGCGCGTTCGCCGCGCCGATCTCGTCGAGGTCGCGGAACACCGCGTCCGGGGCGGTGTTGCTGTGGAGCAACGCCGCGACGATCGCCGGCCGGCCGTTCCGCGCCGCGAGCTCCTCGAGGAAGCTCACCTTGGTGTGACCGCCCTTGGTCAGCATGAAGACACCGCGGCTCTCGCGCAGCGCGCCGGTCAGCGCGAAGAGCTCGGCGTCGTCGGCGAGCCGCGAGGGCATCGGGATGCCGCCGTCGCCGTTGTGCGCCGGCGACGTCGAGGTGGCAAAGCCGATCGAACCGGCACGCATGCCCTCGGCGACGAGCGCACGCATCGCTTCGACCTCGGCCGCTGTCGCCGCGCGACGCGCGGCTTCGTCGCGCATCACGAAAGTCCGAACCGAGGAATGTCCGACGAACGCGGCGAGGTTGAGCCCGGAGCGGTTGCGCTCGAGCATCGCGAGGTACTCGGGGACGGTCTCGAACTCCCACCGGATCCCCGCGCGCAGCGCCTCGAGCGACATGCCCTCGACGTTGGTCAGGTTGCGCATCGTGAGGTCGCGATCGGCCGGCCGGCACGGCGCGATCGTGAACCCGCAGTTGCCGATCACCGCGGTCGTCACGCCGACCGCGGTCGATGCGGCGAGATCCGGGTCCCACGTCACCTGCGCGTCGTAGTGGGTGTGGTTGTCGATGATGCCCGGCGCGAGCGCGAGCCCGGCGGCGTCGAACGACCGGCGCCCCGCGCCGACGTCCTCGCCCACGGCGGCGATGCGCCCGCCGGCGACGGCCAGGCTGCCGTGCCGCGGCGCCCCGCCGAGGCCGTCGACGAGGAGCGCGTTGCGGATGACGAGGTCGTGCATCGGCCGAATCTTAGCCGGGCCAGCGGGCTTCGGGTACCCTTCGCTTCCCCGACCCGGAGGACGCCATGCCCTACGCGACCACGAACGACGGCGTGAAGCTCCACTACGAAGACGCCGGCAGCGGCGACACCGTCGTCTTCGTGCACGAGTTCGCCGGCGACCACCGCAGCTGGGAGCCGCAGCTGCGGTATTTCTCGCGCCGCTATCGCTGCGTCGCGTACAACGCCCGCGGCTACCCGCCGTCCGACGTTCCCGACGACGTCGAGAAGTACTCGCAGGCGCGGGCGCGCGACGACGTCATCGCGGTCCTCGACCACCTGAAGGTCGACAAGGCGCACGTGGTCGGGCTGTCGATGGGCGGCTTCGCGACGCTGCACGTCGGCCTCGGCCACCCGCACCGTGCGCGCTCGCTCGTCATCGCCGGCTGCGGTTACGGCGCCCAGCCGGGCGAGGAGGAGACGTTCCGCGCCGAGTGCGAGGCCGCGGCGCAGGCGTTCGACAGCCAGGGCATGCAGGCCACCGGCGCGAAGTACGGCCAGGGACCGACCCGGGTGCAGTTCCAGCAGAAGGATCCCCGCGGCTTCCGCGAGTTCCTCGAGGCGCTGCAGCAGCACTCGGCGAAGGGCGCGGCGCTCACTCTGCGCGGTGTGCAGAAGCGGCGCCCCCTGCTCCACCAGCTCGTCGACGGCATGAAGAAGATCGACGTGCCGACGCTGGTGATGACCGGCGACGAGGACGAACCGTGCCTCGAGGCGAGTCTTCTCATGAAGCGCTCGATCGCGACGTCAGGGCTGGTGATCCTCCCGTGCTCGGGGCACACGATCAACATCGAGGAGCCGGACGCGTTCAACCGCGCGGTCGCCGACTTCCTCGCGTCGGTCGAGGCGGGACGCTGGCCGCGCCGCGATCCGCGGGCGGTTCCCGGCGGGAGCATCCTCGGATTCGGAAAGAAGTAGGGGCGCGGACGATGGATCTCAAGCTCGCTGGCAAGACCGTCCTCATCACCGGCGGGTCGAAGGGCATCGGACTCGCGTGCGCGCTCGAGTTCGCGCGCGAGGGTTGCAACCTCCATCTCGTGTCGCGCGACCAGGGCCGGCTCGAGGCGGCGCGCGAGCAGCTACGCGCGGTGCGGAACGTCGAGGTGACCCTGCACGCCGCGGACTTGCGCGAGAGCGGCGCGGTCAAGCGCATCGCCGAAGCCTGCGCGGCCGCCGACATCCTGGTGAACAACGCCGGCGACATCCCCGGCGGCCCGATCGATCAGATCGACGAGGCGCGCTGGCGCCACGCGTGGGACCTGAAAGTGTTTGGCTACGTCAACATGACGCGCGAGATGATCGGCCACATGAAGAGCCGCGGCCGCGGCGTGATCGTCAACGTCATCGGCATGGCGGCCGAGAAGCCGAGCTGGGAGTACGTCTGCGGCGCGACCGCGAACGCGGGTCTCGCGGCGTTCACCAAGGCGCTCGGCGCGAAGTCGGTGGAGTTCGGCGTGCGGGTGCTCGCCCTCCACCCACCGGCGACCCGCACCGACCGGATCGCGTCGCTCCTCAGGACCGTGGCGAAGAGCAAGTACGGCGACGAGTCGCGGGTCGACGATGTGCTGAAGGAGGGGGCGTTCGGCCGCGTCATCGAACCCGGCCAGGTCGCCGACACGGTAGTGTACTTCGCCTCCGAGCGGGCGAGCCACCTGTCGGGGGTGGTGCTGAACCTCGGCGCGTGAAGTCGCGCCGGGCGCCGATCGCTAGCGGCCCTTGAAGTTGGGCGTCCGCTTCTCCATGAAGGCGGTGCGCCCTTCCTTGTAGTCCTCGCTCGACCAGCAGGCGTCGATCCTTCGCTGCAGCCCTTCGAGGTCGCGCGCGCCCGCATCCTTGAGGACCTCGCGGATCGCCGCCTTCGCGGAGATCAGCGACAGCGGTGCGTTCTCCGCCACCAGCGCGCAGTAGGTCCCGACCTCGCGGTCGAGCTCCGCGGCCGCGATCACGCGGCTCACGAAGCCCATCCGCAGCGCGTCCTTCGCGTCGAACTTGCGCGCGGAGAAGAAAATGTCGCCGGTGTTCGCGGCGCCGAGGACCTGCACGAACCGGCGCATGCCGGTGAAGCTGTAGCCGAGCCCGAGCCGCGCCGCCGGCATGCGGAACACCGCGTCGTCGCACGCGAAGCGCACGTCGCACGCGGCCGCGAGCCCGAGACCGCCGCCCATGCAGATCCCCCGGATCTTCGCCACCACCGGCTTCGCCGCGAGGATCGGCGAGAGGTACGCCGCTTCGACCACGCGGTTGTACTCGGCGCGCGCGTCCTCGCTCGCGCGCTGCTGCTCGAACTGCGAGATGTCGGCGCCCGACACGAACGCCTTGTCGCCGTCGCCGGCGAGCACCACGACGCGCACCGCCGGGTCCGCGTCGAACGCCGCGAGCGCTTCCGGCAGCCCGCGCCACATGTCGTAGGTCATCGCGTTGTGGCGCGGCGGATTGGAGAAGATGATCCAGCCGACCGCGCCTTCGCGACGCTTGATGAGCTCCGCCACTAGTCTTCCTTTCGCATGGCGCGGCGCGCCTAGACCACCCGCCGCGCGCGCAGATCCGCGATCTCGGCGTCGCCCAGACCGAGCTCGCGCAGCACCTCGTCCGTGTGCTCGCCGAGCGCGGGCGGCGCCGTCGCCATCGTCGCCGGGGTGCGCGAGAGCCGCGCCGCCTGGTTCACGAGCCGGATCGCGCCGAGCTTCGGGTGCTGCACGCTCGCCGCCGCCTGGATGTGCTGCACCTGCGGGTCCGCGAACACCTGGTCGACGCTGTAGATCGGCCCGCAGGGCACGCCCGCCTCGTTGAGGATCGCGATCCATTCGGCGCTCGAGCGCGTCGCGAGCGTCGCATTCAGCTCGGCGTTCAGCGGTTCGCGGTTGTTCGCGCGGCTCGGCTGACCCTCGAACTCCGGGCGCGAGAGGAGATCGGGGCGTCCGATCGCGTCGCAGAGCCGCTTCCACATGCCGTCGCCGGACGCGCCGACGTTGATGTAGCCGTCCGCGGTCTTGTAAGCGGAGGTCGGCATGCTGGTCGGATGATCGTTGCCGACCTGAGCCGGCACCTCGCCCTTCATGAGGTAGCGTGCGGCCTGGAAGTCCATCAGCGCGATTCCCGCGTGCAGCAGGCTCGACTGCACCCACTGTCCCTGGTCCGAGTACTCGCGCTCGAGGAGGGCGGTCAGCACCCCGAGCGCGGCGAAGAGCCCCGCGCCGACGTCGGCGATCGCCGCGCCGGTGCGCATCGGCCCCTCCCCCGGCTTGCCGGTGACCGACATGAGACCGCTCATCCCCTGCGCGATCTGGTCGAAGCCGGGCCGCTCGCGGTACGGTCCGTCCTGGCCGAAGCCCGAGATGCTCGCGAGAATGATCCGCGGGTTGATGCGTCGCAGGGCGTCGTAGTTGATGCCCAGGCGATCCTTCACGTCGGGCCGGTAGTTCTCCACGACCACGTCGGCCTCGCGCACGAGCTTGAAGAAGATCTCGCGGCCTTCCTCGGTCTTGAGGTTGAGCGTCATCGACCGCTTGTTGCGATGGAGGTTCTGGAAGTCGGGGCCCTCGCGCGGCCCGCCCATGCCCTCGTTCGGGTCGACGCCCGGCGGCGACTCGATCTTGATCACGTCGGCGCCGAAGTCGGCGAGCTGCCTGACGCAGGTCGGGCCGGCGCGGACGCGCGTCAGGTCGAGCACGCGGATCCGCGCGAGGGCATTGGAGGCAGGGACATGCGGCATGGGCGCGCAGTTCGGCGAATGGTTAGAATCGTCCGGACCAACTGAAGCGCTGCATTATGGCGGCGCGCCTGTGCCGCTGCAACCGGGAATCGCGCCGACTCATGACCCCTGCCGAGCTCACCGAGATCCGCACCGCAGTCACCAAGCTCTGCGCCGGCTTCCCCGGCGAATACTGGCGCGCGCTCGACCGGGAGCGCCGCTACCCGACCGAGTTCGTACGGGCGCTCACCGAGGCGGGTTACCTCTCCTGCCTGATTCCGGAGCAGTACGGCGGCAGCGGGCTGGGACTGAGCGCCGCGTGCGCGATCCTGGAGGAGATCCAGGCAAGCGGCGCGAACGGCGCGGCCACGCACGCGCAGATGTACATCATGGGGACGCTCCTGCGGCACGGCAACGACGCCCAGAAGCGGCAGTACCTCCCGAAGATCGCGACCGGCGAGCTCCGGCTCCAGGCGTTCGGCGTCACCGAGCCGACGGCCGGGACCGACACCTCCTCGATCCGCACGACCGCGGTGCGTCGGGGCGACAGGTACGTCGTGAACGGGCAGAAGGTCTGGACCTCGCGCGCGGAACACTCGGATCTGATGCTGCTCCTCGCGCGCACGACGCCGCGCGACGAGGTCGCGAAGAAGACCGACGGCATGTCGGTGTTCCTGGTGGAAATGCGCGCCGCGCTCGGGAAAGGCCTCACGATCCGGCCGATCCGCACGATGATCAACCACTCGACGACCGAGGTCTTCTTCGACAACCTCGAGGTGCCGGCCGCGAACCTCATCGGCGAGGAAGGCAAGGGATTCCGCTACATCCTTGACGGCATGAACGCCGAGCGGATCCTGATCGCTGCCGAGTGCATCGGCGACGCGCGCTGGTTCATCGGCAAGGCCACCGCGTACGCGAACGAGCGCAAGGTCTTCGGCCGGCCGATCGGTCAGAACCAGGGTATCCAGTTCCCGATCGCGCGCGCCTACATGTCGATGCGCGCAGCCGCCCTCATGGTGGAGCGCGCGGCGTCGCTGTACGAGCAGAAACAGCCCTGCGGTGCCGAGGCGAACATGGCGAAGCAGCTCGGCTCGGAGGCGTCGTGGCAGGCAGCCGACATGTGCCTGCAGACGCACGGCGGCTTCGGCTTCGCCGAGGAGTACGACGTCGAGCGCAAGTTCCGCGAGACGCGGCTCTACCAGGTGGCGCCGATCTCGACCAACCTGGTGCTCTCGTACCTTGCCGAGCACGTGCTCGGCTTACCCCGGTCTTACTGACGCGCGCTGCGACGGCGCAGCCGCGCCCCGGGCGCGTTTGTGCACCGCGTCGCGCATCCGATCGGGCCTCGGCGCGCGTACCATTGCTCCAACCGCTTCAGGAGCACGCCATGGACCGACGCGACATCCTCAAAGCCCTCCTCGCCGCGCCACTCGTCGCCCGCGCCGCGCCCCCGCCGGACGCGGCCGGCGTCCAGGCGCTCCAGCGGGACTGGAAGACGCTGCTCGCGCAGGGCGCCGACGTGACGCTCGACACCGCGCCGCTCCAGCGGTCGAACGAGGAGTGGAAGAAGATCCTGACGCCGCAGCAATACAACGTGCTGCGCGAGGAGGGCACCGAACGCCCCGGCTCGAGCCCGCTGAACGGCGAGAAGCGCCCCGGCGTGTTCGCCTGCGCCGGCTGCCGCCTCGTGCTCTTCACCTCGGCGATGAAGTACGACAGCGGCACCGGGTGGCCGAGCTTCTTCACCCTGATCCCCGGCGTGTTCGGCACCAAGAAGGACTTCATGCTCATCTATCCGCGCACCGAGTACCACTGCATCCGGTGCGGCGGCCACCACGGCCATCTCTTCGACGACGGCCCGAAGCCGACCGGCCTGCGCTACTGCAACAACGGCGTCGCGCTGCGCTTCATCCCGAAGCCCGGCACGGCGTGATCGAAGCCGGTCGCCCGGCGACGAGGGCCGCGCGGGGCCTCGTCAGCTGTCCGCACGCGCTCGCCTCCGCGGCGGGCGTGGCGATCCTGCAGGCCGGCGGCTCCGCCGTCGACGCGGCGATCGCCGCCGGTGCGGCGCTGAGCGTCGTCTATCCGCACATGACTAGCGTCGGCGGCGATGCCTTCTGGCTGATCTACGACGCGTCGAAGAAAGCGGTCCGCTACCTCGGCGGCGGCGGTCGCGCTGCCGCGAGCGCGTCGATCGAGGCGATGCGCGCTCGCGGCCTGAGCGCGGTCCCGTATCGCGGGGCGCTGCCGGGCACGCTCACGGTTCCCGGCGGCGTGGCGAGCTGGTGCGAGGCGCACGCGGCGTACGGCAAGGTCCCGCTCGCGCGGAGCCTGGATGCGGCGATCGGCTATGCGCGCGACGGGTTCCCGGTCAGTGCCCGGGTCGCGCAGCAGATCGAGTCCGCTGCCGCGGAGAACGTCTTCAACGCCGAGGCGCGCGCCATCTTCACGCCCGGCGGCAGCCTGCCGCGCGCCGGAACGAAGCTCGCGAACCCCGACCTCGCGCGCACCCTCGAGCGCATCGCCGAGGGCGGCCGCGCGGGCCTCTACGCTGGCGAGACGGCGCGCGAGCTCGCGCGCTTCGCCCGGGATACGGGCGGGTTCTTCGACGAGGCGGACCTGCGCGCCCAGGGCGCCGCGTGGGGCGAGCCGGTGTCGACGACCTACCGCGGCGTGACCCTGTATGAGACGCCGGCGCCGACGCAGGGCTTCACCGTGCTCGAGATGCTGAACCTCGTCGAGCCGTTCGACGCCGGGCGCTGGGAATTCCTCGGGCCCGATCACGTGCACTTCCTCGTGCAGGCGAAGCAGCTCGCGTATCACGACCGCGACCGGCACCTCGCCGATCCCGAATTCGCTCCGGTCCCGATCGACAGGCTGATCTCGCGCGCTTATGCCGACGAGCGCCGCACGCTGATCGATCCGGCGCGTGCGCTCGGGTGGGACCGGGTGCCCTCCTACGGCTCGCTCAAAGGCGACACCGTATTCGTGGCCGTGGTGGACGCGGAGGGAAACGCGGCCGCGCTGATCCAGAGCCTGTACGGATTCTTCGGCGCCGGCGTCGTCGCGGGCGGGACCGGCGTGGTCCTGCAGAACCGCTCGGCCTATTTCACGCTCGACCCGGCGCATCCCAACCGGCTCGAGCCGGGCAAGCGTCCCCTGCACACGCTGATCGCCTCCCTCGCGCTCCGCGACGGAGGGCTCTGGCAGGTGTTCGGCTGCATGGGCGCGGACGGCCAGCCGCAGATCCATCTTCAGGCCTACGTCGCGACCATCGATTTCGGGCTCGACATCCAGGAGGCGGTCGAGATGCCGCGCTGGCTGTCGGGGCGGTTCTCGCTCGGCGAGCCGCGCGACCTGCTGAACATCGAGGGGCGGTTTCCGGCCCCAACGCTCGCCGAGCTGGAGCGGCGCGGCCACGTGTTGAATCGCTGGGGCCCCTGGAATGAGCTCGCCGGCCACGCGCACGGGATCGTCATCGACCCGGCGAGCGGGTCGCGCGTCGGCGGCTGCGATCCGCGGAGCGACGGAGCGGCGATCGGCTACTGACAGGTGGCGCCGCACCGCGGCTCATCTCGCCGCGATTCAACGCGTGCCGGGGTCCTTGAAACACGAACGAAACAAAGATGGACTCCGGCTGACGTTTTCCGGTTACACCTGCCCCGCAGAATGCGCGCCTGCCTTCCATCCTCAACGACACCAGGAGAAGACCATGGCGACAACCGACAAACAAGTCGACAACGGCGTCAAAGTCGATGCGCTGCTCGGCGCACGCGAGGCGCTGACCAAGGCGCCCCAGGCGGCGAAGTTCACGTGGCGCGCGACGTGCAAGTGGGTGAACGGCACCCACAGTCGCTCCACCGTGCAAGGCTTCTACGGGCTTGGCGAGGAGCAGAAGCACAAGACCGAGTTCGCCTTCGACGCCGACCACCCGGAGATTTTCGCGTCCGAGGACAAAGGCGCCACGCCGGTCGAGTTGGTGCTGGCCGGGCTGGCGAGTTGCCTCACCGCCGGCATCGCCTCGGTCGCCCAGCTGCGCAAGATCCAGCTGCGGTCGGTATCGGCGACGCTCGAGGGCGCGATGGACATCCAGGGAATCCTCGGCATCGACAGCGACGTGCGCAACGGCTTCGACGGAAACAAGGTGACGTACAAGATCGACGCCGATGCAAGCCCGAGCGACATCCAGGCACTCGTCGCCCAATCGCAAAAGCGCTCGGCCGTCTACGACATCATCACGAACCCGACGAACGTCACGGTAGAGGTTCAGTGATCCTTCGCATCGGGACGGGGGCTGCGCGTCGCACCACGACCGTCGTCATCGGGGCCGGCCACAGCGGGCTGGCCATGAGCTGGTGTCTCGCGCAGCGCTCGATCGACCATGTGGTCCTCGAGCGCGGCGAGGTGGCCAACGCGTGGCGGACCGAGCGGTGGGACTCGCTGCGGCTGCTCACGCCGAACTGGCAGAGCCGGCTGCCCGGTTACGGCTACGAGGGCGACGATCCCGACGGCTTTCGCACGATGCCCGAGACCATCGCCTTCATCGAGCGCTACGCCGATGTGATTTCGGCCCCCGTCCGGATCAACACCAGCGTGACTTCGGTGCGCCGGTGCGGCGACGGCTATAGGGTCAAGACCAGCCAGGGCGAATGGCAGTGCCAGACCGTCGTGCTCGCAACCGGAGCGTGCAATACCGCGCAGATCCCGGCGGTCGCCGATGCCGTGCCGTCGGCGATCGCCACGCTCACGCCGATGCAGTACCGCAACCCGGGTGAGCTCGCGGATGGCGGAGTGCTCGTCGTGGGCGCCTCGGCCACCGGCACGCAGATCGCCGACGAGCTTCACCGCTCGGGTCGACCCGTGACCCTCGCGGTGGGCGAGCACGTTCGCGTGCCGCGCGTCTATCGGGGCAGGGATATCCAGTGGTGGATGGACGCCGCCGGGGTGCTCGACGAGCGCTACGACGAGGTCGACGATATCATCAGGGCCCGAAACGTGCCGTCGCTGCAGCTTGCGGGCTCGGCCGAGCGCCGCACCGTCGATCTGAACGCGCTCACCAGCATCGGCGTGAAGCTCATCGGTCGTCTTGTCGGCATCGACCACGGCAAGGCCCAGTTCTCCGGATCGCTGCGAAACCAGTGCGCGCTCGCCGACCTCAAAATGAACAGGCTGCTCGACACGATCGACCGATGGGCGAGCGAAAGCGGACTCGACGACGAGGTCGGTCCTCCGCACCGCTTCGAACCCACCGTGGTCGACGCATCCCCGCCGCTCGGCATCGATCTCGCGAGCGGTGGGATCCGGACCATCATCTGGGCGACCGGATTTCGCCCCGACTACTCGTGGCTCGACGTGCCGGTCATCGACCCCAAAGGCCGTGTCCGCCACGACGGGGGTGTGGTCGAGGCCCCGGGCCTGTACTTGCTTGGCATGCCGTTCCTCCGGCGGCGGAAGTCGAGCCTCATCGACGGCGCCGGTGACGACGCACGCGACTTGAGCGCCCATCTGGCGTCCTACCTCAGCAACCGAACCTCCGTGCCTCGCCCCGAACGACAGGTGCTCGGCCGTTGAAGCCGGGCGCGAGTAGCGCCGCGTCTGACCTCTGCCGCGGCGAGGCGGATGCGCAGAAAACGCCGTGCACCGGGTCCAGCGCTTCACGCGCCGGCGTTCAGCCGCCGCGCGAGCTCGGCGAAGAACGCGAGGCTCCGCGGGTTCGCCATCGCGTCGGGGCTCGCCACCTTTTCGACCGGCTGTCCGAGCAGGAGCTTGCGCACGGGCAGTTCCATCTTCTTGCCGGTGAGCGTGCGCGGCACCTCGGCGATCGCGTAGATCTCGTCCGGCACGTGGCGTGCCGAGGCGACGGTCGTGATTCGATCCTTTAGCCGCCCCCGCAGCGCGTCGTCGAGCACGTAGCCGGGCCGTAGCACGACGAAAAGCGGCAGGAAAGACTTCCGGCCGAGATACTCGAGGTCGACGACGAGGCTGTCGAGCACTTCGGGGCACTCCTCCACCACGCGGTAGATCTCGGCCGTGCCCATGCGGATGCCGAAGCGGTTGATCGTCGTGTCGGAGCGACCGTAAATCACCGACGTGCCGCGCTCGGTGAAGCGGATCCAGTCGCCGTGACGCCACTTGCCCGGGTAGAGCTCGAAGTAGCTCTCGCGATAGCGGCGCTCGCCGGGATCGTTCCAGAAGTAGAGCGGCATCGTCGGCATCGGCTCGGTGACGACCAGCTCGCCGACCTCTCCGACCACCGCGCGAGCACCTTCGTCGAACGCCTCGACCGCGACGCCGAGGCAGCGGCACTGGATCTCCCCGGCCGTCACCGGAAGCATCGGACAGCCGGCGACGAAGCCGCACGCGATGTCGGTGCCGCCGCTGATCGAGGCGAGCCAGAGGTCGCGCTTCACGTGCGCGTATGTCCACTCGTATGCATCGACGGTCAGCGGCGAGCCGGTGGTGCTGATCACGCGGAGCCGCGAGAGATCGGCGATCTTCCCCGGTTCGACGCCCGCCTTCATCGATGCGCCGATGAGTGCCGCGCCGCAGCCGAAGTGGTCCGCGCGCGTCGCGCCGACGAGCCGCCAGATTTCCCCCGCGTCGGGATACGCCGGGTGGCCGTCGAACATCACGATGGTGCAGCCGCCGAGCAGGCCGCTCACGAGCAGCGTCCACACGATCCAGCCGGTGCTCGAGACCCAGAAGAAGCGGTCGCCGGCGCGCATGTCCTTGTGCAGGCGCAGCGTCTTGAGGTGCTCGATGACGATCCCGCCGTGTCCGTGGACGATCGCCTTCGGGACACCGGTCGTACCGGACGAATAGACGATCCAGAGCGGATGGTCGAACGGGACCTGCTCGAACGCGAGCTTCGCCTCGCGCGCGACGGCGCTCGACCAGGGGACCGCCTGCGGCACGCCGTCCGGCCGCGCGGCCGGATCGAGGTACGGCAGGAAGATCACGCGCTCGAGCGACGGCAGCTCACGGACGATCTCGGCCAGGACGGCGCGCCGATCGAATGGCTTTCCGCCATAGCGATAGCCGTCGACGGCGAACAGGACCTTCGGCTCGATCTGCTTGAACCGGTCGACGACCGCGCCGGTGCCCATGTCGGGCGAACAGCTCGACCAGACCGCCCCGAGGCTCGTCACCGCGAGGAACGCGACGACGGTCTCCGGGACGTTCGGCATGTAGGAGGCGACCCTGTCGCCCGGCTCGACGCCGAGCTCGCGCAAGGATGCGGCGATCGCGGCAACCTGCCGCTCAAGGTCCGCCCAGGAGACTTCCGACGCGCCGCGCGCTTCCGAGCGCGCGACGATCGCAGGCCGGCCCGCCGCGGCATGCAGGAAGGCGTGCTCGGCGTAGTTGAGCCGGGCGCCTTCGAACCAGCGTGCGCCGGGCATCTTCCGTTCGTCGAGCACGCGGGTGTACGGCGCGGAAGCCCGGATCCCGAGGAACTCCCACATCGTCGCCCAGAAGTCCTCGAGCTGCTCCACCGACCAGCGGTGCAGCGACCGGTAGTCGTCGAAGCGGAGTCCGCGCGTGTCGGCAAGCCAGCGCAGGTAGCGCGCGATCTCGCTCGCCTCCGCTCGCTCGACCGATGGGCGCCACAGGATGGCACCTTCGTTCATGTCGCTCGCGTCCCCCTCCCAGGGTGCGTCCCGTGGGTGAGCGATGCTGACGCTCGCTTAATGCGCCCACCGCGCGACGGACACCACGGGGCGAACCGGGACGACGCAGCTATTTTGCTTGCAGAGCGGTGCCCGCGCAAGAAATCGGCCGCCGGCGCAGCCGCGCACGTGCTGGAGGCCGTCAGAACCGCGTCTTCAAACCGACCACGGCTCCATGGGGAAGGATCTCGACGAGGAGCGGCGTCTCGCGGCTGTGCGCGTACCACCCGGCGAGACCGCCGACGGTCCAGCCCACGAGCACGTCGCTCTGCCAGTGCGCCTGATTTTTCACCCGAGCCGCGCCGATATAGAGCGGCAGGGCTAGCAGGCCGTAGGTCCACGGGTACTCGCTGCCGTATTCGAGCACGTACGGGGTGACCAGCGCGGCCGCGCTGGATGCCTCCCCGCTCGGAAAGCTGTAGTTGCCGTGCTGGAACCACTCGCACGGGTTGTCGGTGTCGCTCGGACGCACACGGCCGAAGGAGTACTTCATGATCTCGGTCGCCCCGAGCGTGATGAGCTGCGAGTCGATCCCCTGCCACGTCGTCTTGCCGAACCGCGACTCCGCGCCTTCCCACGCCGCGCCGCCGATCTGTGCCGCCGTGAGCGTCACGAAAATGCTCCGGTAGACGTTCGGGTTCCAGATTCCCGTCTCGTCCTGTTGGACGCGGTGGTCGATCACCGACCAGCCGCAGCCGGCATTTGCGGCCGCCGACAGCAGAACGTTCGCCACAAAGGCGAAGGAAAGGGTCGAGGTGCGGGTGCACCGCATCACAGTCGCTCTTCGCCGAGCAGTTCTGGCGGGCCGCGTGATCGGGGCCTCGCCGAGTGAGTCAAGAGAATCGTATCGACCTGGCCTGAACGCAATCTGAAGAGGACGGCCGATGCGAGCGCTCTTGGTCGAGGATGATCCGACGTTGCAGCGGGGGCTCCTAGACGCCCTCCGCGGTGCCGGGCTGTTCGACGGCGTCGTGGCGTTGGCAGGGCAAATTGCAGCGAAGAACCAGAGCTTTCCTATCGCTCGTACAGCTTGAGCACCGCGATCGCATCGAGCTCCGAATGGCCCAGGTGCACGAGCATCCGGTAGAGCGACAGCGCTTCGCCCATCATCGGCGTCGGCGCCTTCAGCAGGCCTGCGAACTCGCTCACCATCTCGAGGTCCTTCAGGAGCTGCCGCGCATAGCCCTGCGGCGCGAAGTCGCGCTTCACCATCCGCGGGTAGATCCGCTGCAGCAGCGACCCGTCGGCGTGACCGCCGCCGAGGCACTCGGGCAGCCGCGACGCGTCGATCCCGGCGGCCTCGGCGAGCACCGCCGCCTCGGCCATCACCGCGTAGCCGCAGCCGACGATGAGCTGGTTCAGCATCTTCGCCACCAAGCCGCTGCCGGTCGGCCCCATGTGCGTGAAGCGGCCGGCCACGTCAGCGAAGAACGCTCGCGCCCGCTCGATGTCGGCCGGCTCGCCGCCCGCCATGATGGTGAGCGAGCCCGAGCCCGAGGCCGGCGGTCCGCCGGAGACCGGGGCGTCGATCCACGCCGCCCCGGTCTTCTCGCGCAACCTGGCGGCGAACGCTTTGCACTTCTCGACTTTGATCGTGGAGAAGTCGCTCACGAGTTGCGGCGGGCGCACGGTTGAAGCGACGCCGCCGTCGCCGAACACGGCCTGCTCCACCGCTTCGGTCGTCGGCAGGTTGAGGAGGACGAGGTCCACCCCGGTCGCAGCGTCCGCCGGCGATCGGGCCGCGACGGCACCGGCCGCGCGCGCCGCCTCGACCCGCTCGGGAGCGATGTCGTACGCCCGCACCGCGTAGCCGAGCGCGCGGAGCCGTTGCACCATCGGCAGGCCCATCAGGCCGACGCCGACGTAGCCGAGGCTGGGTTTGGCCGTCATTTGTCACTCCATGCCGTAAATGCGCACCGCGTTGTCGTGGAAGAGCTGCGCTCGCTCGCCGGGGGTGAAATCCCGCACCATCTCCCGGAAGCCCGAGAAGATCGTATCGAACGAGCCGCACAGGCCGTCGACCGGGAAGTTGCTCGCGAACATGCTCCGGTCGACGCCGAAGATCTCGATCGTCGTCAGGACGATCTCCCGGTTCGCCGCTACCGTCCAGGGTTGGCCGGGGACGCCCAGGCCGGAGATCTTCACCGCCGCGTTCGGACACACCGCGAGGGCGGCCATCGCGCGCCGCCATCCGGCGATGCCATCCGGGCTGCGGTCGGACGGGAGTCCCGTATGATTGAGGATGATTGTCGTTTGTGGGAACCGGCGAGCGAGCGCGGCGGCCTCGGGCAGGTGCCACCATGGCGTCTGCAGATCGAACCGCAAGCCGTGCCGTCCGAGCAGCGCGAAGCCCGCGCCCCATCGCGGGTCGGCCATGCCGCCGGGCGCACCGTCGGCGGGCGAAAGGTTTGCCCGCGGCTTGTGACGAATGCTGCGGACGAA
>Ga0335084_10001646_pt1 | contig 21129 bp, 19 predicted proteins | sample Lox_Sample_44_FD_206721 | JGI IMG/M metagenome (GOLD analysis project Ga0335084, IMG submission 206721) | Soil microbial communities from Loxahatchee National Wildlife Refuge, Florida, United States - Lox_Sample_4.4 | ecosystem: Environmental > Terrestrial > Soil > Wetlands | place: USA...
TGGGATTGAGGGGAGTTGAGATCAATCCCAACGTGAACGGCAGGGAATTGACTGCTTCAAATCTGGACAAATTCTTTGCCGCGGCCGAAAGACTCTCTGCGGTGATCTTCATGCACCCGATCGGCTACACGCAGGGCGAGCGGCTGGTCGACCACTACTTCAACAACGTCATCGGCAACCCGCTCGAGACGACGGTGGCGGCGAGCCATCTCATTTTCGACGGCGTGATGGAGCGCCATCCGAAGCTGAAGGTCGTCCTGCCGCACGCGGGCGGCTATCTCGCGCACTACTGGGCGCGCATGGACCACGCCTGGCGCGCGCGGCCGGACTGCCGTACCGTGATCCGCAAGCCGCCGACGCAGTCGCTGAAGAAGTTCTACTTCGACACGATCGCCTTCGACCCGCGCATGCTGCGGCAGATGGTCGAGCAGTACGGGCCGGAGCACCTGCTGCTCGGCACCGATTACCCCTACGACATGGGCGTGGAAGATCCCGTCGGAGTCGTCGACGGGATCCCGGGTCTGAAGTCCGCCGAGCGCGAGAAGATCTGTGGCGGCAACGCGGCCCGCCTGCTCAAGATCCGCAAGGCGGGCAGCCGCGCGGGGCGCCGCACGCCATGAGCGCGCCGGACGCCATCCTCGTAGAGGCGACGACGCGGATATTCCGCGATCTCGGCGACCCGCAGGACTGGAACGGCGCGGACGCAGGGGGCCGGCGCGCGCCGCTCTGGCGCGCGCTGGAAGAGGCGGGATTGACGAGCGCGTGGGTGCCCGAGGCGCTCGGCGGCGCCGGCGCCGGCCTGGCGGACGGCTTCGAGGCGCTGCGGATCTCGGGCGAATTTGCCGTCGCGCTGCCGCTCGCCGAAACGCTGCTCGCGGGCTGGCTGCTCGCGCGCGCGGGGCTGCCCGTGCCCAAGGGCGCGCTGAGCGTCGCGCCGGTGCGCGAGGGCGAGCGCCTGTGGCTGGGCGCCGACGGCAACCTGTCGGGCACCGCCTCGGCCGTGCCGTTCGCGCGCGAGGCCGCGCAGATCGCGGTTCTCGCGCGGCGCGGCGAGGAGCCGGTCGTCGCGCTTGTCGACACGGCACGCTGCTCGATTCGCGCCGGCACCAGCATCGCGGGCGAATCCCGCGACGAGGTGTCATTGCACGGCGTTGCGCCCGCGGCGCTCGCAGCCGCCCCGGCCGGGATCGACGAGCAGGCGCTCCTGCAGATGGGCGCGGCGGTTCGCGCGATCCAGATGAGCGGTGCCCTGCAGGCGATCCTCGAGCGGCTTCCAGGCGGTGCAGCACAGCCTCGCCCGGCTCGCGGGCGAGGCCGCGGCGGCGCTGGCCGCGGCGGGATCGGCCGCCGATGCGATCGAATCGGCGCCCGCGTTCGACGAAGCCGTGTTCCTCGAAGTCGCGAGCGCGAAAATCCGCGTGGGCGAGGCCGCGCAAAGCGGCGCCGCCATCGCGCACCAGGTACACGGCGCAATGGGGTTCTCGCGCGAGCACGTCCTGCACCGCTACACGCAGCGGCTCTGGTCCTGGCGCGACGATTTCGGCAGCGAAGCGGCCTGGGCGCTGCGCCTGGGCGCGATGGTGGCCGCGAAGGGCGCGGACGCGCTCTGGCCCATGCTGGCGGCGCGATAGGAAAGCCATGGCCGCGGCGATCCACTTCGACCAGGTCCGGCTGCCGCCGGAATTGCGCGCGCTGCGCGAGGAAGTGCGCGAATTCGTGCGCCAGGAAATCTCCGCGGGCACGTTCGATCCGCGCGGCGGTTCGACCTACGCGGGCTACAGCCCGGAATTCAGCCGCAAGGTGGGCGCGCGCGGCTGGATCGGCATGACCTGGCCCAAGCGCTACGGAGGCCGGGAGCGCAGCTTCCTCGAGCGCTACGTCGTCACCGAGGAATTCCGCGTCGCCAACGCGCCCGTAGGGCTGCACTTCACGGCCGACCGGCAAAGCGGGCCGATCCTGCTCAAGTACGCGAACGAATCGATCAAGTCCGACATCCTGCCGCGCATCGTGCGCGGCGAATGCTGCTTCTGCATCGGCATGAGCGAGCCGGGCTCGGGCTCGGACCTGTTCGCGGCCAAGACGCGCGCGAGCCGGGCGCAGGGCGGCTGGCGGGTGAACGGCACGAAGATCTGGACCACCGGCGCGCACCACGCCAACTACATGATCGGGCTGTTCCGCACCTCGCCCTCGACCAAGGAGAACCGCCGACACGGGCTGACGCAGTTCCTCGTGGACATGGCCTCGCCCGGCATCACCGTCAACCCGATCGCGGACATGAGCGGCCAGGCGCATTTCAACGAGGTGGTGTTCGACGACATGTTCATCGCCGACGACCACGTCATGGGCGAGGTCGACATGGCCTGGCGCCAGGCGACGAGTGAACTCGCCTACGAGCGCAGCGGCCCGGAGCGTTTCCTGGAAACCTCGGCGGTCCTTTTCGAGCTGGTGCGCGTGCTCGGCGCGAAGCCCGACGCGCGCGGCGCGGAAGGCATCGGCCGGCTGGTCGCGCAGCTGCACGCGCTCAGGCGCATGTCGGTTTCGGTGAACGGCATGCTGCAGGCGGGCAAGGAGCCGGTGCTGGAGGGCTCGATCGTCAAGGACGTCGGCACGGTCTGGGAGCAGGAATTGCCGGCGATCGCGCGCGACCTGGCGGCCTTCGTCGATGCGCGCCAGACCGACCGCAAGGCCTTCGACCAGATCCTGCGCCATGCCATGACCATCGCGCCGAAACTCACGCTGCAGGGCGGGACCACGGAAGTGCTGCGCGGCATCATCGCGCGCGGTCTCGGCCTGCGCTGACATCGCGAGGAGGATTCCATGACCGCCCCTGAATCGCCGAAGGAAATCGGCGTGGAGCTTGCCGATTTCGTCGCCACCGTGGAGATCCGGCGGCCGCCGCACAATTTCTTCGACTACGCGTTGATCCAGCAGATCGCCGACGCTTTCGAAGCGCTCGACCGCGACCCGGCCTGCCGCGCGATCGTGCTCGCGGCGCAGGGCAAGTCATTCTGCGCGGGCGCGAATTTCGGCGACGGCAGGGGTCTCGACGCGGCGGGCCAGGTCCGCAACGCGCCCGGCGAGAACAGGACCGGTACGCCTCAGGTGGCGCATCTTTACGTGGAGGCCGTGCGCCTTTTTCGCACGCGCAAGCCCATCGTGGGTGCCATCCAGGGTCCGGCGGTCGGCGGCGGCCTCGGGCTCGCGCTGGTGCCGGATTTCCGCGTCACGTGCGCCGAGGCGCGCTTCAGTGCGAATTTCACGCAGCTCGGCTTTCACCCGGGCTTCGGGCTGACCGTGACGCTGCCCGAGCTGATCGGGCGCAGCAAGGCGGCGCTCCTTTTTTATACCAGCCGCCGCGTGAAGGGCGACGAAGCCTGCGCGATGGGCCTTGCCGACCTGCTGGTGCCGCAGGCCGAGGTGCGCGCGGCGGCGCAGGCGCTCGCGCGCGAAATCGCGGCCTGCGCGCCGCTCGGCGTGGTGGAGACCCGGGCGACGCTGCGCCAGGGCCTCGCCGACCGCGTGCGGGCCGCCACGGACCACGAGCTCGAGGTGCAGACCCGGCTGCGCCAGACGCGCGATTTCAAGGAAGGCGTGCGCGCGAGCGCGGAGCGGCGCGCGCCGGACTTCACCGGCACGTAGAATCGCGGCACCTCCTTCGCGGGGAGACAGGCCATGACGCTCACGTTCCATCCGCTGCACCCGGGCTTTGCCGCCGAGGCGCGCGGCATCGACCTGCGCCGGGCCGCCGATGCCGCCACGCTCGAGGCGCTGCGCGCCGGCATGGACGAGCACGCGGTCCTGGTCTTCCGCGACCAGCCCTTGAGCGACGCGGAGCAGATCGCGTTCGCGCAGCGCTTCGACGGCGAACTGCACGCGAAGACGGGAGCGGCCGTGCTCGGCCGGAACCGCTTCGGCAACGAGGCCCTCACCGACATCTCGAACGTGGACGCGGACGGCGCCCTCCTGCCGGTGGACGACCGCCGGCGCATGTACGGGCTCGGCAACCGCCTGTGGCACACGGACGCGTCTTTCCAGGATCCGCCGGGCCGCTACTCGATGCTGTCGGCCCGCGTCGTGCCGCCCGTCGCCGCGGACACCGAGTACGCCGACATGCGCGCAGCCTACGACGCGCTCGATGCCGAAACCCGGGCGACGGTCGACGGCCTGCGCGCGCACCATTCGATCGCCTACTCGCGGCAGGTCCTCGGCTTCGAATTTTCCGCCGAGGAGCAGGAACGGCTCAAGGGCGCCGTGCACCCGCTGGTCAGCGTCAATCCGCGCACGCGCCGGCGCGCCCTCTACCTCGCCTCGCACGCCTCGCGCATCATCGACTGGCCGGTGCCCGAAGGACGGCTGCTGCTGCGCGACCTGATCGAGCACGCGACGCGGCCCGAGTTCGTCTACCGGCATGCCTGGCGCGTCGGCGACCTGGTGATCTGGGACAACCGGGCGACCATGCACCGCGGCCGCCCGTTCGACGACACGCGGCACCGGCGCGAGCTGCGCCGCGTGACGACCCTCGACATCGGCCGCCAGTCCTGATTTACTAGCGGCAGGAGGAGGACACTATGGGCAACGTGCGTCTATTGTGCGCCGCGGTCGCGGCGTTCCTGCTGGGACTGTCCGCCGCCGGCGCGGCGCTCGCGCAAAAGCAGGGCGGCATCCTCAAGATGTACCACCGCGACAGCCCGGCGAGCGCCTCGATCCACGAGGAGGCGACCTTCTCGACCGTGACGCCGTTCATGGGCGTGTTCAACAACCTGGTCATGTACAAGCAGGACGTGGCGCAGAACCGCATGGACACCATCGTGCCGGACCTCGCCACGAGCTGGTCCTGGAGCCCGGACCACACCAAGCTCACGTTCAAGCTGCGCGAAGGCGTCAAGTGGCACGACGGCAAGCCTTTCACCGCGAAGGACGTGAAGTGCACCTTCGACATGCTCATGGGCAAGTCGAGCGCGCAATTCCGCAAGAACCCGCGCAAGGCCTGGTACGAGAACGTCGTAGACGTAACGACCAGCGGCGACTTCGAGGCCACGTTCAACCTTAAGCGGCCGCAGCCCGCGCTGCTCGCGCTGCTCGCCTCCGGCTACACGCCGGTCTATCCCTGCCACGTGTCGCCGGCCGAGATGCGCACGCGCCCGATCGGCACCGGGCCGTTCAAGTTCGTGGAATTCAAGACCAACGAATCCATCAAGGTGGCGCGCAACCCCGACTACTGGAAAAAGGGCCGCCCTTACCTGGACGGCATCGAGTACACGATCATCACGAACCGGTCAACCGCGATCCTCGCCTTCATCGCCGGCAAGTTCGACGTGACCTTCCCGACCGAGGTGTCCATTCCCTTGCTCAAGGACGTGAAGAGCCAGGCGCCGAAGGCGGTCTGCGAGGTCGCGCCGACCAACGTCAGCACCAACCTCATCGTCAACCGCGACTCGCCGCCGTTCAACAACGCGGACCTGCGCGAGGCGATGGCGCTCACGCTCGACCGCAAGGCCTTCGTCGACACGCTGTTCGAGGGCCAGGCCGACATCGGCGGCACGATGCTGCCGCTGCCGGCGGGCGTGTGGGGGCTGCCGCCGGAAATCCTGCGCACGGTGCCGGGCTACGGACCGGACATCAGGAAGAACCGCGACGAGGCGCGCAAGCTGATGCAGAAGGCGGGCTACGGGCCCGACAAGCGCCTCAAGGTGAAGGTCTCCACGCGCAACATCCCGATCTATCGCGACCCGGCGGTGATCCTCATCGACCAGCTGAAGGAGATCTACATCGACGGCGAGCTCGACGTGGTGGAGACGGCCAACTGGTTCTCCAAGGTGGCGCGCAAGGATTACGCCGTAGGCCTGAACCTGACCGGCAACGCGGTGGACGACCCGGACCAGGCCTTCTACGAAAACTACTCGTGCGACTCGGAGCGCAACTACACGCATTACTGCAACCGGAACCTGGAGAAGCTCTTCGACCAGCAGTCGATGGAGACCGACCCGGCCAAGCGCAAGAAGCTGGTCTGGGAGATCGACAAGAAGCTGCAGGAAGACGTGGCGCGGCCGATCATCCTGCACAGCCGCGCGGGCACCTGCTGGCAGCCTTACGTGAAGGGGATGACCGTCATGGTCAATAGCTCCTACAACGGCTACCGCTACGAGGACGTCTGGCTGGACAGGTAGCCGCGCGTAACCAGGTCGCTGCGAAAGGCGGGACGCCGCGATGATCGGCTACCTGGTCCGGCGCTTCCTGCTTATGGTCCTGACGCTGTTCGGGATCTCGGTGATCATCTTCGCGCTGCTGCGCGTCGTGCCGGGCAACATCGCCGACATCCTCGCCGACGCCGCCGGCTTCGTGAACCCGGCGGAAAAGGCGAAGCTCGAGGCGGACCTGGGCCTGGACAAGCCGATTCCCGTGCAGTACGCCGCCTGGATCGGCGGCCTGGCGCGCGGCGACCTGGGCTATTCGTACGTCTCCGAGAAGCCGGCGCTGGACGAGATCCTGCCGCGCATCCCGATCACGGCGCGGCTCGCCGGCCTGGCGCTCGTCTTCTCCATCGTCCTCGGCGTGCCGCTCGGCGTGGTGAGCGCGGTCCGGCAGGACAGCGCCCTGGACTATTTCCTGCGGGTGCTGAGCCTGAGCGGCCTGTCGATGCCGGCGTTCTGGCTCGGCCTGCTGATCCTGATGGCCTTCGTCGCCGCCACCGGCACGCTGCCGATCTACAGCGCGGAGCCCAAGTCCTGGCAGGAGGCGCTGCTCATGTACGCGGTGCCCGCCGCCGCGGTCGGCTTCCGCAGCTCGGCGCTGCTCATGCGACTGACGCGTTCCTCGATGCTCGAAGTCCTGCGCCAGGACTACATCCGCACGGCGCGCTCCAAGGGCGCGCCGGAGAGGTCCGTCCACTATTACCACGCGCTGCGCAACGCCGCGCTGCCGGTCGTCACCGTGATCGGCATCGAGGCGGCGTTCCTCGTCGGCGGCCTCATCGTCACCGAGACCGTGTTCAACATCCCGGGCGTGGCGCGCTTCCTCGTCGAGGCGATCCGCTGGCGCGACTACCCGATCGTGCAGAACCTGGTGATGTTCATCGCGCTGGTCGTGGTGCTGGTGAACTTCGCGGTCGACATGCTGTACGCGGCGCTCGATCCGCGCATCCGGTACGCGAGCTAGCCGTGAGCGGCGCCGGCTACGAGGGCGAGCTCGCCCGCGCGGGGGCGAACGTCAGCGGACGCTGGGGCGAGCTGCGCTTCCTCGCGCGCCGCTACCCGCTCGGCGCCGTAGGAGCCGTCATCATGGCGGTGTTCGTCTTCGCGGCGCTGTTCGCCGGGCAGATCGCCGCGGTTTCGCCGCTCGCCACCGACGCCGCGCAATCGCTCGCCGCGCCGAGCGCCGCGCACTGGATGGGCGCCGACAATTTCGGCCGCGACGTCTACAGCCGGATCGTCTTCGGCGCGCGCATCTCGCTCGCGGTCGGGATCGGTTCTACGGCGCTCGGCTGCCTGTTCGGCGTGGCGCTCGGCCTGCTGTCGGGCTACCTCGCGGGCTGGGTCGACCTCGTGGTGCAGCGCCTGATCGACATCCTGCAGGCGCTGCCGCTGCTCGTGCTCGCGCTGGTCATGGCGGCCGCGCTCGGGCCCTCGCTGCAGAACACCGTGATCGCGATCGCGATCCCGCTGATTCCCTACGTGGCGCGCGTCATCCGCGCCAACACGCTCGCGCTGCGCGAGCAGCCGTTCGTAGAGGCCGCGCGCGCGGGCGGCATGGGCGAGTTCGCCATCGCCGTGCGCCACGTCCTGCCCAACACGCTCGCGCCGCTCATCGTGCTGGCGACCGCGCAGCTCGGCGCGGCGATCCTCACCGAGGCGGCGCTGTCCTTCCTCGGGCTGGGGATCCCGGAGCCGCACCCCTCCTGGGGGCGCATGCTGTCGGAATCGGCGGCGGAATACGTGCGCACCGCGCCCTGGCTGGTGATCTACCCGGGCGTCGCGATCAGCCTGGTGGTCTTCGGCACCAACCTGCTGGGCGACGCGGTGCGCGACCTGCTCGACCCGAGGCAGCGCGCGTGAGCCCGTCCGCCCGCGCCGCGAGCCTGCTCGAAGTCGACGGGCTGACGACGTTCTTCTTCACGCGCGCGGGAATCATCAAGGCGGTGGACGACGTCTCCTTCGCGCTCGGGCGCGGCGAGACGCTCGCGCTGGTCGGCGAGTCCGGCTGCGGGAAAAGCATGACGGCGCTTTCCCTGCTGCGGCTGGTGCCCGACCCGCCCGGCCGCATCGTCGGCGGCAGCATCCGGCTCGAAGGCCGCGACCTGCTGCGCCTGGACGACGAGGCGATGCGCGCCGTGCGCGGCAACGAGATCTCGATGGTCTTCCAGGAGCCGATGACCTCGCTCAATCCGGTGCTTACCATCGGCAAGCAGATCGGCGAGGCGATCCGCCTGCACCAGGACCTGCCCGAATCCGCCGTCGCGGCGAAGGCGATCGAGATGCTGCGGCGCGTGCACATCCCGGAGCCGGAGCAGCGCGCGGGCGAATACCCGCACCAGCTCTCGGGTGGCATGCGCCAGCGCGCGATGATCGCCATGGCGCTCGCCTGCAACCCGAAGGTGCTGATCGCGGACGAGCCGACCACGGCGCTCGACGTCACGATCCAGGCGCAGATCCTCGAACTGATGCTGGAGCTCCAGCGCGAGCTGGGCACGGCGCTCATCCTGATCACGCACGACCTGGGCATCGTCGCGGAAACCGCGCAGCGCGTGGTGGTGATGTACGCCGGCCGCAAGGTCGAGGAGGCGGGCGTCGAAGCGCTGTTCGCGCGTCCGCTGCATCCCTATACGGTCGGGCTGATGGCGTCGATCCCGCGCCTGCCGGCCATGCGCACCGGCGCGGGCGCCGCGAACGGCCGCCTGGCGGAAATCCCCGGCACGGTGCCGGCGCTGACGAACCTGCCGGCCGGCTGCACGTTCGCGCCGCGCTGCGCGCATGCGGATGAGCGTTGCCGCCGCGCAATCCCGCCCTATGAGCAGAAGGAAGAGGGCCACTGGGCCGCCTGCTGGCATTCCGCGCGCCTCGCCGGGGGCGGCCATGCCTGAACCGGTGCTCGAGGTAAGCGGCCTGAAGATGCATTTCCCGGTGAGGCGGGGGATCCTGCAGCGCACGGTCGGGCGAGTGCATGCCGTGGATGGCGTTGGCTTTTCGGTCGGCGAGGGCGAAACGCTGGGCCTCGTAGGCGAAAGCGGCTGCGGCAAGTCGACCGTCGCCCGCGCGGTGCTCCGGCTCGTAGAGCCGACCGCGGGCACCATCCGGCTGCGCGGCCACGACATCACCCATCTCGGCAGGGGCGCGCTGCGGCCGCACCGGCGCCAGATGCAGATCATTTTCCAGGACCCTTTCGCCTCGCTCGATCCGCGCATGCCGGCGGGCGCGCTCGTCGCCGAGCCGCTGCGCGTGCACGGCCTGCACATGGGCGCGGCGCTCGAAGAGCGCGTAGCGGAGCTGTTCGCGCAGGTCGGGTTGCGGCCGGCGCAGATGCGCGCCTACCCGCACGAATTCTCCGGCGGCCAGCGCCAGCGCATCTGCATCGCGCGGGCGCTCGCGCTGCACCCGAGCCTGATCGTCGCCGACGAGCCGGTTTCCGCGCTCGACGTGTCGATCCAGGCGCAGGTGATCAACCTGATGGTGGACCTGCAGCACTCGCAGCGCCTGTCGTACCTGTTCATCGCGCACGATCTCGCCGTCGTCGAGCACATCAGCCACCGCATCGCCGTGATGTACCTGGGGCGCATCGTCGAGCTCGCCGACAAGCAGACGCTGTTCAGCCGCCCGCTGCATCCCTACACCGAGGCGCTGCTCGCCGCGGTGCCGATTCCAGACCCGAGGATCAGGCGCAAGAGGCAGGTTCTGCAGGGCGACGTTCCGAGCCCGGTCAACCCGCCCGCCGGCTGCGCTTTCCATCCCCGTTGCCCGCGCGCGATGGCGCGCTGCCGGCAGGAGACGCCGATGCTGCGCGAAATCGCGCCCGGCAATCTGGTAGCCTGCCATCTGCACGACGCCAGCGCCTAAGCTGCCGAACCTTTGAAATCCAAGCCTGCCGTCAACCGCCTTCGCCGCGGCCTGTTGATCGCCGCCGGTCTTTCGGGGGGCGCGTTCGCGCTCGGCGGGTGGTTGTTCTACCGCGGGCGGAACCGCATGCGCCGGCCCGCGGCGCTCGCCCTGCGCCCGGGCGAAGTGGCCTTCAGCGCGTGGCTCAAGATCGGCGCCGACGGCATCGTGCGCGTGCAGGTGCCGCGGCAGGAAATGGGGCAGGGCATCCTCACAGCGCTGCCGATGCTCGTCGCCGAGGAGCTGGATTGCGAGCTGGCGCTGCTGCAGTTCGAGCAGGCGCCGGTGGACGCGGTCTACGCCAACGCGACCATGCTTGCGGACGCGGTGCCTTTTCGCCCCGACGACCGCGGCTGGCTGGCGGACATGGCGCGGCAGACGCAATACCGCTTCGCCGAGCTGCTCGGCGTGCAGGCGACCGGCGGCTCCTCGAGCGTGCGCGACGCCTGGCTGCTGATGCGCCACGCGGGCGCGGCGGCGCGCACGATGCTCGTAGCGGTAGCGGCGAAGCGCTGGGGCGTGGAGGCGACGGCGTGCCGGACAGAGCGCGGCGCCGTGCTGCACGACGCGAGCCGGCGGCGCCTGGCGTACGGCGAACTCGCGGCGGACGCGGCCGCGCTGCCGCCGCCGGCGCGCGTCGCACTCAAGGACCCGCGCGAGTTCCGGCTGCTCGGCAAGCCGCAGGCACGCCTCGATACGCCGGCGAAGGTGGACGGGAGCGCGCCGTTCGGCTCCGACGTGCGCCTGCCCGGCATGCGCTATGCCGCGATCGCGCAATGCCCGGCGTTCGGCGGCGCGTTCAAGTCGGCCGACCTCAATGCGGCGAGGAATCTGCCGGGCGTGGCGGCGGTCCTCGAGCTCGCGCCCACATCGACCAGCCCCGCGGCCCTCGCCGTGGTCGCCGACGGCTGGTGGCGCGCGAAGTCCGTGCTCGATGGCCTGAAAATCGAGTGGAGCGCGGGCGCCGCGCTGGATTCCGCGCGACAGCGCGAGGTCTACGCCGGTCTGCTCGAGAGCGGGCCTGCGCGCGCGTACGAGGCGGTCGGCGACGCGACGGGCGCGCTGGCCGGCGCGAAGAACCTGATCGAGGCCGTCTACGAGGTTCCGTACCTCGCGCACGCGACGATGGAGCCGATGAACGCCACGGCACTGGCGAACGACGGCCGCTGCGAGCTCTGGGCCGGGACGCAGGCGCCCACGCTCGCGAAATGGTTCGCCGCGAAGGGTGCCGGCGTGCCAAGCGATAGAGTGACGGTGCACACGCCGTATCTCGGCGGCGGCTTCGGCCGCCGCGCGGAGATGGACGTGGTGGTGCAGGCCGCGCAGATCGCGGCCCGCCTGCCCGGCGTGCCGGTGCAGCTCGTCTGGTCGCGCGAAGAAGACGTGCAGCACGACGTCTACCGGCCCATGGCGCTTGCGCGCTTGCGCTGCGCGCTCGACGCTGGCGGCGCCATCGCCGCGTGGCACCACCGCATCGCGGGACAGTCCTGCACGCAGGGACTCACCGCGCGACTGATGCCTGCGGCAGCGTCCGACCTGATGAAGGACAAGACCGTCGCCGAAGGCGCCTACGACCTCGCCTACGCGATGCCGAACCGGCTGGTCGAGCACGTGCTCGCGCACGAGCCGGTGCCCGTCGGTTACTGGCGCAGCGTGGGCCACAGCTACAACGCCTACTTCGTGGAGTGCTTCCTCGACGAAGTGGCGAAGGCCGCGGGCAAGGACCCTTTCGAGTTCCGCCGCGCGATGCTCGCCGGCGCGCCGCGCCACCGCAAGGTGCTCGAGACCGCTGCCGCGATGGCCGGATGGGGCAGGCCCGTCGCGGCGGGCGAGGGCAGGCGCATCGGTCGCGGCATCGCGCTCGCCGAATCCTTCCATTCCATCGTCGCGCAGGTCGCCGAGGTCGAGATCGCCCCGGAGGGCGCGCTGCGAGTGCGGCGTGTCTGGTGCGCGATCGACTGCGGCATGGCGCTCAACCCGGCGATCGTCGCCGCCCAGATGGAGAGCGGCATCGTCTTCGGATTGAGCGCCGCGCTGCACGGCGAAATCACGCTGAAGGACGGGCGCGTGCAGCAGTCGAATTTCCACGACTACGAGGTGCTGCGCATGGCCGATTGCCCGCGCATCGCCGTCAGGATCGTGGAGAGCGGCTGGGAGCACCTGGGCGGCGTGGGCGAGCCGGGCACGCCTCCCATCGCTCCCGCGGTGGCCAACGCGGTGTTCGCCGCGACCGGGAAGCCCGTTCGCCGGTTGCCGATCCGAATCGGCTAGTCCGGCTAGCCGACTAGCTCTTGCGCCCGAAGCGCCCCGTCAGCGTGGCCTTGCCGATCGCGTTGCCGTTCACCATGTAGCCTGCCAGCGAGGCGGTGCCTCCCGATGCGTCCAGCTTTTCGGTCTTGAGCGCATACAGCGTGAAGATGTAGCGGTGCGGCTTGTCGCCCACGGGAGGACAGGGGCCGCCCCAGCCGGGGCTGCCGAAGTCGGTGGCGACCTGGAATGCGCCGGCGGGCAAATTCAGGCCGTTCGCATTGCCGGCGTCCTTCGGCAGGCCCGTCGCACTCGCCGGAATGTTGACCACGACCCAGTGCCACCAGCCTGCGCCTCCCGTGGGGGCGTCCGGGTCGTGCACGAGCAGGGCGAAGCTCTTCGTGCCCTCGGGAGCGCCGGACCAGGCGAGCGCGGGCGAGATGTTCTTGCCAGTGCAGCCGAATCCTCCGTATACCTGCTCCATCTGGATGGGGCCGTTCGGCTTGATGTCCGGGCTGGCGAGCGTGAAGCGGGGCCGCGCCGCGCGCGGTTTTGCGGGCTTTCTCCTTGCCATGGTCGAATTCCTCCTGCGGACGGGATTGCAAAATTATAATCAGCTGGAAAGGACTCGTATGAACTCCGTGGATCTGTTCTCGCTCAAGGGCCGGGTCGCGCTGGTGACGGGCGGCTCGCGCGGCATCGGCAGGATGATCGCCGCCGGCTTCATTGCGCAGGGGGCCAAGGTGTACATCTCCTCGCGCAAAGCTGACGCCTGTGAAAAGACGGCCACCGAGCTTTCCGGAGGCGGCGGCAGCTGCACCGCGCTGCCGGCCGACGTCTCCACGGTGGCGGGCGCGCAGGCGCTCGCGAAGAACTTCCACGCGCTCGAGTCCAGGCTCGACATCCTGGTCAACAACGCGGGCGCGGCCTGGCTGGAGAAGTTCGACAAGTTCCCGGAAAAGGGCTGGGACAAGGTCGTCGACCTCAACCTGAAGGCGCCGTTCTTCCTCACGCAGGCGTTGCACGGCGCGCTCAAGGCGGCGGCGACGACGGCCCGGCCGGCCAAGGTGATCAACATTGCCTCCATCGACGGCTGGTCGGTGAACCCGCAGGAGACCTACAGCTACGCCGCGAGCAAGGCCGGCCTCATCCACCTCACGCGGCGCATGGCGCTGCGCCTCATAGAGGACCGGATCGTGGTCTCGGCAATCGCGCCGGGGGCCTTCAGCTCCGACATGAACATCCTCGCGCGCGACCATGCCGAGGAGGTCGCCAAGCGGATTCCCGCGCGGCGCATCGGCACCGACGAGGACATGGCGGGCGCGGCGATCTACCTCGCCTCGCGCGCCGGCGACTACGTGGTCGGCGCCACGCTGGTGGTGGACGGCGGCGTCAGCGACGCGCGCGGCTGAGCCGCCGCCGCGGTCCTGCCGCTTCCCGCGTGCGCTACTCCGTCTTCTCGGTCAACGACCATCACCCGCGCCTCGCGCGCACGCTGCCGCAGCTCTACGGGCAGGTCATGCGGCAGTGCGAGCTGGCAGAGCGGCTGGGCTACGACACGTTCTTCTGCGCCGAGCACCACTTCCACGAGTACGGCGTGGTGCCGGATCCGGCGGTGATGCTGGCGGCGCTCTCGCAGCGCACGCGCCGCATCCGCCTCGGCACGGCGATCGCCATTCTCACGTTCCACGACCCGCGCCGCATCGCCGAGACCTACGCCATGCTCGACCAGCTCTGCGGCGGGCGCTTCGTGTTCGGCGTCGGCTCCGGCTACCTCGCGCACGAGTTCCTGGGCTACGACCGCGACCCGGCGGAGAAGCGCGACCGCTTCAACGAAAACCTCGACCTGGTCAAGCGCCTGCTCGCGGGCGAGACGCTCGCCTACCAGGGGAAATTCTCGAAAAGCGAGAAAGTCGCGCTCAACGTGCTGCCGCACGGGGGACGCGTGCCGCCGATCTACGTGGCCGTGCTCGCGCGCGACGCGGCCTTCCACGTCGGCAGGCAGGCGAACCGTGTCTTCACGGTGCCTTACGCCTCCTGCAAGGACTTCGCGGACATCGGCACCATGATGGCCGAATTCCGCAAGGGGCGCCGGGAGGCGGGTTTCGCGCCCGAGGACGACGACCACGTCTTCACGCTGCATACCCACGTGGCCGAGACCGACACGCAGGCGCGCGAGCAGTGCAAGGCCGCGTACGATCTCTACGTGGACACGCGCCTGTATGCGAAGAAGCACACCTACGAGGACATCCTCGCCAACGGCATCTGCCTGTTCGGCTCGGTCGAGACCGTCGTGGAGAAGATGCGCCGCTTGCACGCGATGGGCGTGCGACACGTCGCCACGCTGCAGAATTTCGGCGCGCTCGCGCCGGAGCTGGTCGAGAAGTCCATGACGTTGTTCGCCCGCGAGGTCATGAAGGAAATTCCATGAAGACACCCACGACAAGAATCGCGCGCCATACGGAGCAGGCCATCTACGTGCGAGGCGCGAGCCTCGTAGACGACCTGATCGGCCAGCTCACGTTCACCGAGATGATGTATTTCCAGCTGCTCGGCGCGAGGCCGACGCCCGCGCAGACGAAGATCCTCGACGCCGTGCTGGTGACGCTGATGGAGCACGGCCTCACGCCTTCGGCGATCGCCACGCGCCTCATCTACGACTCCTGCCCGGAGGCGATCCAGGCCGCCGTGGCGGCCGGCATCCTCGGCGTCGGCAGCACCTTCATTGGCACCATGGAAGGTTGCGCGGCGAATCTGGAGGAAATCATTTCTTCAGAAAATCAAATGCAAGCCGCAAAAGCGATTGCGCATCGCTTTCGCGCGGCGAAGAAGCCGATCCCGGGCTTCGGCCACCCGCAGCACAAGCCCGACGACCCGCGCTCGCCGCGCCTGATCGCGGTCGCCGAGGAGGCGGGGGTCCCCGGCCGCCACATCCGCGCGCTGAAGCTGCTCGCGAAGGAAGTGGACGCGGCCTGGGGCCGGCACCTCACTATCAACGCCACCGGCGCCATCGCCGCGCTGCTCGGAGAGATCGGCATCCCCCAGGAGGTGATGCGCGGCATCGCGGTGGTGAGCCGCGCGGCCGGCCTCGTCGGCCACATCCGCGAAGAGCAGCTCGATCCGGCGGCGCGCCACATCTGGGATGTCGCGTCCGAGAACGTGCCCTATTCCGGCAAGTAGAAAGAGAGCCCGGCATGGATGGGCAGGAACCGTACCGGCGCGGACTCGCGCTGCGGTGGCGCAAATTCGCGGCCGTGGCGGGATTCGTCCTGGCGTGCCAGGCCGTTCTCGCGGGTCCGATCCGGGATCGAAGCGTCGAGCGCGACGTGCCTTACGGCAGCGATGCCAGGCAGAGATTCGACGTCTATGCCGACGGGCGGACGAAGGACGCGCCCGTTCTGTTCATGGTGCATGGCGGCGCCTGGCGGATCGGCGACAAGGCCGCCAATTCCGTCGTTGAAAACAAGGTGGCACGCTGGGTGCCGATGGGATTCGTGCTGATATCCGCCAATTACCGGATGCTGCCCCAAGCCGACCCCATGCTGCAGGCGAAGGATGTCGCCCGGGCGATCGCGCTGGCACAGGACAAGGCGGCCTCGTGGGGCGGCGATCGGCGCAAGTTCATTCTCGTGGGGCATTCCGCCGGAGCGCATCTCGTGGCGTTGCTCGCCACGGCTCCCGCTATTTCCTCGGGCATCGTATCGACACCCTGGCTGGGCGCGATTGCGCTCGACAGCGCGGCGCTCGACGTCGTGAAGATCATGGAAGCGAAACATGCGCGCTTCTACGACGAGGCATTCGGCCAGGACCGCGGATATTGGCGGGCGGTATCGCCCTATCACGCAGTCACGGGAGAAGCGCGGCCGATCCTCGCCGTCTGCTCCACGCGGCGCGACGATTCCTGCCCGCAGGCAAGGCGCTTCGTCGAAAAGGCGTCATCGCTCGGCGTGAAGGCGACGATGCTGGAGCAGGATCTCTCGCACAGGGATATCAACCTGCGCCTGGGCGAGGACCCGCGCTACACGGCGGCGGTAGAGTCCTTCATCGCCGGACTCGACCCGTCCACGGCGCGCGCGCTGGCAGGCGTATCCGCGCCGCGCTAGCCATGACCGCCGTACAGGCGGCGGATCTGCTCGGCGAACCGCTGCTCGATCGCGGGCCGCTTGAGTTTCAGCGTCGGCGTGATCAGGCCGTTGTCGATGGTCCACGGCTCAAGCGTCATCCAGACCGCGCGAGGCGTGGCGTACGCGGGGAAGCTGGAGAGCGCCTTGCGGATGCGGCCGAGCGCCATCTGGCGCGCGGCGGGGGCATCGAGCGAATTGTTTTCGTAGGAGTCGAGCCCGAGCGCGGTCGCTTCCTTCTTCCAGTGGTGCACTTCGAGCACCGCCAGCACGGCGAGGAAGGGGCGGTTCTCGCCGATCACGATCGCCTGCGCAAAGAGTGGATCGGCCTGCAGCGCGAGCTCCAGGTCGGCGGGCGAGATCTTTTCGCCCGTGGACGTAACGAGGATGTCCTTGATGCGGCCCTTGATGACGATGCGCCCGTCGCGGATCTCCGCCTGGTCGCCGGTATGCAGCCAGCCGTCCTCGATCGCCTTGGCGGTGTCCTCCGGCCGGTTGAGGTAGCCGGCCATCACGTTCGGGCCCTTGACGAGCAGCTCGTCGTTCGCGCCGATCTTCACCTCTACGCCGGGAATGGGCGGGCCCACGCTGGCCGGGTCGTTGGCTCCCGGCCGGTTCGCGGCGACCACGGGCGAGGATTCGGTCATGCCGTAGCCCTGCAGCACCTCGACGCCGAGGTCGCGGAAGCGCTCCGCCACGGCAAGGGCCATCGGCGCGCCGCCGGTGATCGCGAAGCGCATGCGCCCGCCGAACTGCGCGCGCAGCCGGCGCCCGACCAGGAGATCGAGCAGCGGCCAGCGCAGGCGTGCGAGGCGGCTTTCCTGGAGCCTCGAGTAGACTCGCTCGTAGATGCGTGGCACCGAGACAAGGATCGTCGGCCGCACCTTGCGCAGGTCCTGGGGCAGTTCCTGCACCGAGCGCGCGTAGGCCACGCAGGCGCCGGCGGCGATCGGCGTGTAGTAGCCGACCGTGCGCTCGAAGGTATGCGAGAGCGGCAGGAAGGAAAGGAACTGGTCGTCGGGGCGCACCTCTACGATCTGCAGCAGCGCCTCCACGTTGGAGACCACGTTGCGGTGCGTCAGCATCACTCCCTTCGGCCGCCCGGTGGTGCCGGAGGTATAGACGATCGCCGCAAGCGAATCGGGCGTGGGGCCCGCCTGAGCGGGGTCCGCAGCGCCCGCGCGGTCCGCCTGCGCGAGCCAGTCCTCGGTCCAGACGGCCTCGCCGCCCTCGGGCTTTTCCAGGCAGAGAACCTTGCCCAGCTCCGCAAACCGCTTGCGCAGTCCGGCGAGCGCGATCCAGCGCGCTTCGGTCTCCACGAGCAGCATCCGCGCGCCGCTGTCGGCGAGGATGTAGGCGATGCTCTCTGGGTTGTCGATGGCGTGCAGCGGCACGGGCACCATGCCCAGCGCGAGCGCTGCCTGATCCATGCAGACATGCTCGATGCTGCCGCGCGCAAGGATCGCCACGCGCGCGCCTGGCGCCAACAGCTCGGCCTGCAGCGCGCGCCTCCAGCGGCCGACTCGGCGGCCGGCCTCCGCCCAGTCGACGACCCGCCAGCCGTCCGCGGCGCGGTCGAACTGCCGGTAGGCTTCGCCGCCGGGCGTCTCGGCGACGCGGGCGCGGAACATTTCTGGAAGCGTGCGCAAAGTTGGCATAATGTATCCAGCAAGGAGGCGCCATGCCGCTCACCGAATTGAACCACTATTTCGTGCGTGCCAACGATCTGGAGCGCACCAGGAATTTCTACGTAGAGGTGCTCGGCTTCGAGGTCATGCCGCGGCCTGATTTCCCGTTCCCGGGCTACTGGCTCGGCATCAACGGCAAGATCCAGGTGCACATGGGGCCGGCGGGCATCCCGAACCAGGAGATGTACTACCTCGGCACGCCGAAGAACGCCTCCACGGACCACGCGGGCGTGGTCGATCACATCGCCTTCCTCGCCTCGAACCCGAAGGAGTTCATCGACCGGTTCAGGAAGCTCGGCATGGATTTCCGCCCGCGCAGCCTGCCCGAGTCGGAGCTGTACCAGCTCTTCATCAAGGACCCGAACGGCCTCACCATCGAGCTCAACTTCTTCGGCATCAAGGAGGCGCCCGACTGGGGCGGCGAGGACTATTCGAAGATGCAAAGGGTGACGGCCTGATGAACGCCCCGGCGGCAAAGGCGCCCGGCTTCGCCGGGACGAAGTACGCGGACGCCCTCGCGGCCGCGCTCGCGCTCGTGCCGGCGCTGCGCGAGCGCGCGCCGCGCGCCGAGGAGGAGCGGATCATGCTCCCCGAGACGCTCGCCGACCTGCACCGGACCGGCCTGCTGCGCGTGCTGCAGCCGAAGCGCTGGGGCGGCATGGAGTTCGACTACGTCGCCTACGTGGATTTTTCCGAGGCCATCGCGCGCGGCTGCGCCTCCACGGGCTGGAACGTCGGCAACCTGCTGATCCACCACTGGATGCTTGCGCTCTACGACGACCGGGCGCAGCAGGAAGTCTGGGGCGAGAACCCGGAGGCGCTGATCGCCTCGGGCATCGCTTTCCCGCAGGGCAGCGGGAAGAAGGAAAAACGCGACGGCGCCAGCGGTTTCCTCGTGAGCGGGCGCTGGAACTTCTCCAGCGGCGTCAACGTCGCCGACTGGAACATGCTCGCCTGCATCGTGCGCGACGGCGACAAGGTCGTGGACCACCGCATGTGCCTGATGCACAAGTCCGAATACGAGATCGTCGACGACTGGCACGTGCTCGGCATGCGCTCGACCGGCAGCATGACGGTGGTGGCGAAGGACGTGTTCGTGCCCGAGCACCGGGCCCTGTGCATGTACGACGCGCGCGGCGGGGACCGGTTTCCCGGCGCCAGGGGCAACCCGAACCCGGTCTACCGCGTGCCGCTCTCCGCGCTCGGCGCGCACGGCATCGGCGGCGCGGCGGTCGGCAACGCGCAGGCGGCGCTCGATCTCACCGTCGAGTCGGTGAAAAAGCGCAGCACCAACTACCAGGGCCTCAAGATGCGCGATATCCAGAGCATCCAGGTACGCGCAGGCGCGGCGGGTGCGCGCATTGACGCCGCCCGCCAGCTCCTGCGCCGCAACTGCGAGGAGGCGATGGAGATCGCGCGCGCCAACGTGATCGCGGACGCGCCGACCAAGCTGCGCTTCAAGCGGGACCTGGCGTACGCGGCGCAGCTGGCGACCGAAGCCGTCGACATCCTGCACGCGATGGCGGGCGCCAACGGCATCTACGACAGCTATCCGATCCAGCGCATCTTCCGCGACGCGCACGCGCTCGCCGGCCACTTCAGCTTCAGCACCGACGCGCAGTTCTCGGCCTGGGGACTCGCCGCGCTCGGCGGAGACATTGCCAATCCCACGCTCTGAGTCTTGGTCCGCGCAGGCGGAAGAACGCAAGCCGTGGAGAACTGAGCCGGTGAAACTCGCCACCTTCATGATGCCGCTGCACCCGCCGGGGCGAAGCCCGGCGCAAACGCTCGCCGAGGACCGCGAGGCGATCCTGCTCGCCGACCGGCTCGGCTACGCGGAGGCGTACGTCGGCGAGCACGTCACCGACCTCGCGGAGAACGTCACCTCCTGCCTGATGTTCCTCGCGAGCGTCGCGCACGAGACCCGCAACATCGTGCTCGGCAGCGGCACGATCAACATGCCGAACAGCCACCCGGCCGCGATCGCGGCGCAGGTGGCGATGCTCGACCACATCCTCGAGGGGCGCTTCATCATGGGCATCAGCCCCGGCGGGCTGATGTCCGACGCCGAGGTCTTCGGCAACTACCAGAAGGACCGCAACGCGATCTTCCTCGAGTCCATCAACATGGTTCTCGAGATCTGGAAACGGGAGGGGCCTTACGACCTGGCCGGCCAGTTCTTCAACGTCAGCACGGCGAGGACGATGATTGCCGAAATCGGGCAGGGCACCATCCTCAAGCCGTACCAGAAACCGCATCCGCCCATCGTGGTCACCGCGGTCGCGCCGCATTCCCGGGGCGTCACCGAGGCCGCCAAGCGCGGCTGGACGCCGATCTCGGCCAACTTCCTGCTGCCGGAGTGGGTGGCGAGCCATTGGCCGCGCTATGTCGAGGGTTGTGTTGCCATCAACAAAGAAGCCAGGACGGAAGACTGGCGCGTGGCGAAGTCGATCTTCGTTGCCGACGACGAGCAGGTCGCCGAGCGCTACGGCCGCTCGGCCGAGGGCCCTTACCACTTCTACTTCAAGCAGCTCGTGCGCAAGCTGGTCGGCTTCGGCGGCCGCGGCAACCTGTTCAAGCTCGACCAGAACCAGCCCGACAGCGAGATCACGCCCGACTCCGTGACGCGCAAGCTGGTCATCGCGGGAACCGTCAACAGCGTGGTCGACCAGATCCTCGCCTTTCGCGAGCAAGTCGGCGATTTCGGCACGCTGCTCTATCCCTGCCACGACTGGATGGACCCGGCGCTCGGCCGGCGTTCCATGCAGCTGATGGCCGAGCAGGTGATGCCGCGCGTCAACGCGGCCTTGAAATGAGGAGCTCCCGATGAAGGCGATCTTCGCACCCGCGTTTGCCCTGCTGGAGCGCATGGGCGTGGGCGCTACCATGGGCCTGCTTTCCGCGCTGTACGTCGCGGCGCCAGTCGCCCTGCTCGCGCTGCCGGCCGCCTGGGGAGGCACCGTCGCCGCAATCCTGATCGCTCTTGCG
>Ga0335084_10001648_pt1 | contig 21119 bp, 16 predicted proteins | sample Lox_Sample_44_FD_206721 | JGI IMG/M metagenome (GOLD analysis project Ga0335084, IMG submission 206721) | Soil microbial communities from Loxahatchee National Wildlife Refuge, Florida, United States - Lox_Sample_4.4 | ecosystem: Environmental > Terrestrial > Soil > Wetlands | place: USA...
CAAGAAGACGTGACACGAGGCGTAGAAGCCCGCCTTAAAGCGTGTCTCTTGAGCTAGCAGCGAACGTAGTCGTTGCAGGGGTCCTGACGGGCCTGGTCTACGGCCTGATGGCTCTCGGGCTGTCGGTGATCTTCGGCGTGGTGCGCGTGGTGAACTTCGCGCACGGCGAGATGATGACCGTCGCCATGTACGCGGCGACGGTCCTCTTCGCCGGTCTCGGCCTGGACCCGTTCCTCAGCATCATCCCAGTGGCCGTCGCGTTCTTCTTCTTCGGCTACGCGCTGCAGCGCGCCCTCATCAACCCATTCATCACGCGCCCGGAGCACTCGCAGTTCATGCTGCTCCTGGCCGTGGCGCTCATCATCGTGAACGGGCTGCTGATGATCTTCGGCCCTTCGGCGCGCAGCGTGCAGGTCGACTACCAGCTCGAATCCTTCGAGATCGGCGGGATCCTCGTCGACAAGGCGCGCCTGTACGCGGCGCTGGCGGCAGTGGCGACCGCCGCGGGCCTGTTCGCCTTCTTCAGGACCACGCGGGCCGGGAAGGCGATCCGCGCCTGCGCCGACAACCATCTGGGCGCCCTCGTCGTCGGCCTCGACGTGAAGAAGCTCTATGCCCTCACCTTCGGCCTCGGCGCCGTGTGCGTCGCGGTCGCGGGCTGCGCGATGGTGCTGCTGGTGGACGTGACCCCTCCGCTCGGCCCCGCGTACACCCTGCTCGCTTTCGTCATCGTCATCGTCGGCGGCCTCGGTTCCATGCCGGGAGCACTGCTCGGCGGCGTGCTGATCGGCGTGTCCGAGGCGCTCGCCGGGCTCCTGGTCGCGCCTTCGGCGAAGGGCATGTTCAGCTTCGGCCTGCTGATCCTGATCCTGCTCTTCCGGCCGCAGGGTCTCCTGGGGAAGAGGGATTGAGCCGAGCCCAGGCGAGCCTCGCCGTCCTGGGCGCCGCCCTGGTCGCGTTTCCCTTCATCGCCGGCAACTACGCGCTCTCGGTCGCGACGCTGATCCTGTACTTCGCCTACACCGGCCAGGCATGGAACGTGATGATGGGCTTCGCCGGCCAGCTCTCGCTCGGGCACGCGCTCTACGTCGGCGTCGGCGCCTACGCCGCGGCGGGCCTCTTCTACCACTACGGCCTGGGTCCTTGGGCCGGGCTGTGGCTGGCGATCCTGCTGTGCGTGGCGATGGGCCTCATCGTCGGCTTCCTCGCCTTCCGGTTCGGTATCTCCGGCGTCTACTTCGCGCTGCTGACGATCGCGTTCGCCGAGTTCACGCGCATCGGCTTCGATCACCTCGACTGGCTCGGCGGCCCGGGCGGCCTGTTCCTCAAGGTCGCGCAGCGCGATACCTGGGACCTGGCGAACTTCCGCGGTCCGCCGCTCATGTACTACTACGCGATGCTGGCGCTGTGCTTTCTGGCCCTGCTCCTGTGCTCGCGGCTGCTCGGGAGCAAGGCCGGGTACTACTGGCAGGCGATCCGGGAGGATGAGGAAGCCGCTCAGGCGCTAGGCATCAACACCTTCCGCTGGAAGATGCTCGCGGTCGCGATCAGCTCGGCGATGACCGCGGTGTCGGGCGTGTTCTTCGCGTTCTACTACAACAACCTCTTCCCCGAGCAGATCTTCCACATCAGCCGCTCGATCGAGATCATTCTCGGGCCCATCATTGGCGGGATCGGCACGCTCTTCGGGCCTATCCTCGGCGCGGCATTGCTGACGCTGCTCTCCGACGGCATCACCGACGGGCTCGCCGCGCTCGGCTGGGAGATCCCCGGGATCAAGCAGGTGTTCTACGGCGTCGTCCTGCTCGCCGTGATCATGTTCCTGCCGAACGGCGTCTGGCCGTACATCGCGAAACGACTGAAGCTGTGAATGTGCTGACGGTCGAGAACATCAGCAAGTCGTTTCGCGGGCTGAAGGCGGTAAGCAACGCCTCGTTCGAGATTCCCGAGGGTACAATCAACGCGCTCATCGGCCCGAACGGGGCCGGGAAGACCACGATCTTCAACATCATCGCAGGCATATTTCCGCCGGATTCGGGATCAATCTCTTTCGGCGGCAGGCCCGTCCACGGCCTGCGTCCCCACGAGATCTGCGCCGCCGGGATCGGGCGGACCTTCCAGATCGTGAAGCCTTTCGCCGGGCTGACAGTGCTGGAGAACGTCATGGTCGGTGGCTTCCTCAGGGAATCAACGACCGAAGGCGCGCGCGCGGTTGCGATGCAGGTCCTCGAGCGGTTGCAGCTCGCGCCGAAGCGCGACCTGCCGGCCTCGGCTCTCACGCTGCCCGACCGCAAGCGGCTCGAGGTGGCGCGCGCGCTCGCCACGCGCCCGACATTGCTGCTGCTCGACGAGGTGATGGCCGGCCTGCGCCCGACCGAATGCGACCAGATGGTCGAGGTGTTCCGCGGGCTGAACCGTGAGGGTCTCACCATCCTGCTCATCGAGCACGTCATGCGCGCCGTCATGGCGCTCGCGCGGTATGTCGGCGTGCTCCACCATGGCGAGGTCATCGCGCGCGGCACGCCGCAGGAGATCGTGCGCAACCCGGCGGTGCTCGAGTCCTACCTGGGGGAGGACACCGAGCTGTGAGCGCGCTCCTCCGGGTCGACGGGCTGAACCTGTTCTACGGCGACGCGCATGCGCTGTCCGACGTCAGCGTGGAGGCGTCGAAAGGCGAGATCGTCGCCATCGTGGGCGCGAACGGGGCCGGCAAGACCTCGCTCATCCGTGCGATCGCCGGGATCGAAAAGGCCCGGTCGGGGAGTATCGCCTTCGCCGGGCAGCCCATCCTCGGCCTCGAGCCCCACGCCATCTGCGACCTCGGAGTCGGCCAGGTCGCCGAAGGTCGGCAGATCTTCGCGACGCTCTCCGTGCTCGAAAACCTGGAGGTAGGCGCCATGCTGCCGCGCGCCCGCCGCGGCGCGAGGCGCGCCCTCGACGAAATCTTCACCATGTTTCCGAGGCTCGCCGAGCGGCGCGCCCAGCCCGCCGGAACGCTCTCGGGCGGCGAGCAGCAGATGCTCGCAATCGGCCGGTGCCTGATGGGCGCGCCCGAGCTCATCATGTTCGACGAGCCCTCGCTCGGACTCTCGCCGCTCCTCGTGCGCGAGGTGCTGCACGCGATCCGCGTCCTCAACGGCCGCGGCCTCACGGTCCTGCTCGTTGAGCAGAACGTGGCGCTGTCGCTGAAGCTCTCGCACCGGGGTTACGTGCTCGAGAACGGCCGGGTCGTCATGAGCGGGCCCGGCGAAACGCTGCTGCACGACGACCGGGTGAGGCAGGCGTACCTGGGGCTCTAGCGCTCGGGTGCCGGCCCGTCGCCGGGACCCCCCGTGCTAGTATCTCGCGCCAACGACGGGAGTCGCAATGAACATCGGTTTTGTCGGCCTCGGCGCAATGGGACAGGTCATCGTTCCCCGCCTCCTCGCAGCGGGGCATGCGGTGACCGGCTGGAACCGTTCGCGCGAGCGCGCAGCGTCCCTGGTCGAGCGCGGCATGGGCCTGGCCGAGAGCCCAGCGGCGGTGTCCGCTGCGTGCGAAGTTACATTTTCGATCGTCACCGACGGCACGGCGGTCAAGAGTGTCGCGCTCGGGGAAAACGGCGTGCTCGCCGGCATGCGGCCGGGCGGCGTCTATATCGACATGGGCACGATCTCGCCCGAGGTCACGCGCGAGGTTGCAGCGGCGTTCGCGAAGCGCGGTTTCAGCATGCTCGATGCGCCACTCTCGGGCAGCCCGGTGACGGTGCAGCAAGGGAACGCGTCGCTGATGATCGGCGGCGACCGGGCGACGTTCGAGCGCGTCGAGCCGGTGTTGCGCGCGATCGGCCCCAAGGTGACATACATCGGAGCGAGCGGCCTGGCCGTGACCATGAAGCTTGCAGTCAATCTCCTGCTCATGGTCGAGGTGATCGCTTTTGGCGAGGCCGTCGCGCTCGCCGAGAAAGGCGGTGTCGCGCGAGAGACCGCGCTCGACGCGGTGCTGAAGAGCGTGACGGCGGCGCCGGTGCTCGGCTACCGCGGGCCCTTCATTCTCGAAGGCAGGATGCCGGCGGTGCCGCTCGCCGACGTGACGCTTCAGCAGAAGGACATGCTGCTCGTGCTGGAGATGGCGCGCAAGCTCGGCAGCCCGGCGCCGCTAGCGGCAGCCGCCAACGAAATGATGAATGCCTGCCGCGGACTCGGCCTCGATCGCAACGATTTCGTTGTTGCGCACGAGGTATACCGCCGCCTGGGCGGACAGTCCCGCTGACCACGTTCAAGGAGGAGCAACAAGTGAGCACATCAAGCGCCAAGCCCGCGCCCGGCCCGAAGCTTCCGCCGGTCGGCCCTTCGATCACGATCGCTCAGGCGAAGAAGGTCGCCGAAGCGGCCTTGGCGCCGGCGCGGGCGAACGGCTGGACCGTCGTCATTGCGATCGCCGATCCTGGCGGACACCTGGTGTACCTCGAGAAGATGGACGAAACCCAGGTCGGCAGCGTCGCGATCGCCCAGGACAAGGCGCGTTCGGCGGCTATCTTCAAGCGCGCGACGAAGACTTTCCAGGAACGGCTCGGGCGCGGCGGTGACGGCCTGCTGGTGCTCGGCCTCGCCGGCGCCGTGCCGGTCGAAGGCGGACTGCCGATCGTCGTAGGGGGCAAACTGATCGGCGCGCTCGGCGTCTCGGGCGGATCGAGCGCGGAGGACGAGGCCTGCGCCGCGGCCGGGGCTGAGGCTCTACGCTAGAGCTGCGCCGTAACAAAGAAGCCCGGTCCTCTTTGAGGCCGGGCTTTCTTGTTTATAGGGAGTCTGGCACTGACCTACTTTCGCGCGGTATACCTCGCACTATCATCGGCGCTGCTCCGTTTCACGGTCCTGTTCGGGATGGGAAGGCGTGGTTCCAGAGCGCTTTGGGCACCAGACATAGCTTGTTGCATCGACGAACTGAGCGTTGTTCTCGTCGAAGCCAATTCGAAAGAAGCAGGTTGGGATTGCATAGAGCGTGACCTTGGCACATTTCCCAAGGTTATAGAGTCAAGCCGCACGGGCAATTAGTACCGGTTAGCTGAAAGGATTACTCCTCTTGCACATCCGGCCTATCAACGTGGTGGTCTTCCACGACCCTTCAGGGAGGTTAACCCTCCGGGACGTCTCATCTTGAGGCGAGTTTCCCGCTTAGATGCTTTCAGCGGTTATCTCTTCCGAACATAGCTACCCGGCGATGCCACTGGCGTGACAACCGGTACACCAGAGGTTCGTCCACTCCGGTCCTCTCGTACTAGGAGCAGCCCCCCTCAAACGTCCAACGCCCACGGCAGATAGGGACCAAACTGTCTCACGACGTTTTAAACCCAGCTCACGTACCACTTTAAATGGCGAACAGCCATACCCTTGGGACCGGCTACAGCCCCAGGATGTGATGAGCCGACATCGAGGTGCCAAACTCCCCCGTCGATATGAACTCTTGGGAGGAATCAGCCTGTTATCCCCGGCGTACCTTTTATCCGTTGAGCGATGGCCCTTCCATACAGAACCACCGGATCACTATGACCTGCTTTCGCACCTGCTCGACTTGTCAGTCTCGCAGTCAAGCACGCTTTTGCCATTGCACTATCAGCACGATTTCCGACCGTGCCTAGCGTACCTTCGCACTCCTCCGTTACTCTTTTGGAGGAGACCGCCCCAGTCAAACTGCCCACCATGCACTGTCCCCGGCCCGGATTCACGAGCCAAGGTTAGAACCGCGAACAAATCAGGCTGGTATTTCACCGACGACTCCACCAGAGCTAGCGCCCCGGCTTCAAAGTCTCCCAGCTATCCTACACAGATCGGTTCACAGTCCCATGCAAAGTTACAGTAAAGGTGCACGGGGTCTTTCCGTCTAGCCGCGGGTAGATTGCATCATCACAAACATTTCAACTTCGCTGAGTCTCGGTAGGAGACAGTGTGGCCATCGTTATACCATTCGTGCAGGTCGGAACTTACCCGACAAGGAATTTCGCTACCTTAGGACCGTTATAGTTACGGCCGCCGTTTACCGGGGCTTCAATCAAGAGCTTGCACCCCATCATTTAACCTTCCGGCACCGGGCAGGCATCACACCCTATACGTCCACTTTCGTGTTTGCAGAGTGCTGTGTTTTTAATAAACAGTCGCAGCCACCTATTCTTTGCAACCGCGTTGGGCTCCAGCTGTACGCCTTCACCTACTAGCGGCACACCTTCTTCCGAAGTTACGGTGTCAATTTGCCGAGTTCCTTCTACCGAGTTCTCTCAAGCGCCTGAGAATTTTCATCTCGCCCACCTGTGTCGGATTACGGTACGGTCGTTCCAGACTGGAGCTTAGTGGCTTTTCCTGGGAGCTGGGTATCGGGGCCTTCGCGGAGCAAGCTCCACTCGTTGTAACGCCTCAGCTAAGCCGCGCGGATTTGCCTACGCAGCACGCCTACACGTTTGAACCGGGACAACCAACACCCGGCGCACCTAACCTTCTCCGTCCCCACATCGCATCTGGAATCGGTACAGGAATATTGACCTGTTTCCCATCGACTACGCATTTCTGCCTCGCCTTAGGGGCCGACTCACCCTGCGCCGATGAACGTTGCGCAGGAAACCTTGGGCTTACGGCGACAGGGCCTTTCACCCTGTTTATCGCTACTCATGTCAGCAGTCGCACTTCCGATACCTCCAGCGTGCCTGACAGCACGCCTTCGCAGGCTTACGGAACGCTCTCCTACCAGACAGATATCCCGAAGGACATCTGAATCCACAGCTTCGGTGTATGGTTTGAGCCCCGTTACATCTTCCGCGCAGGACGACTCGATCAGTGAGCTATTACGCTTTCTTTAAAGGATGGCTGCTTCTAAGCCAACCTCCTGACTGTTTTAGCCTTCCCACCTCGTTAACCACTTAACCATACTTGGGGACCTTAGCTGGCGGTCTGGGTTGTTTCCCTCTCGTGTCCGGACGTTAGCACCCGGTGCACTGTCTCCCGCGCTGTACTTCCCGGTATTCGGAGTTTGCCATGGTTTGGTAGGGCGCTATGCCCCCCTAGCCATAACAGTGCTCTACCCCCGAGAGTAATACGCGAGGCACTACCTAAATAGTTTTCGGAGAGAACCAGCTATTTGCGGATTTGTTTGGCCTTTCACCCCTACCCACAGCTCATCCACCACTTTTTCAACAGTGGTTGGTTCGGTCCTCCAGCCGGTGTTACCCGACCTTCAACCTGGCCATGAGTAGATCATCCGCTTTCGGGTCTACACCTACCGACTGAATCGCCCTGTTCGGACTCGCTTTCGCTACGCCTCCGCTATGCGCTTAGGCTCGCCAGTAAATGTAAGTCGCTGACCCATTATACAAAAGGTACGCAGTCACCCCTTGCGGGGCTCCCACTTTTTGTATGCATACGGTTTCAGGTTCTATTTCACTCCCCTCCCGGGGTTCTTTTCGCCTTTCCCTCACGGTACTGGTTCACTATCGGTCGATCACGAGTATTTAGCCTTGGAGGATGGTCCCCCCGTCTTCGGACAGGATTACACGTGTCCCGCCCTACTTGTCGCAACCCTAGTTCCACCACCGCGTTTTCGCGTACGGGGCTATCACCCGCTGTGGCCGGACTTTCCAGACCGTTCCGCTAACACGATGGCTAAAGATTGCTGGCTATTCCGATTTCGCTCGCCACTACTATCGGAATCTCGGTTGATTTCTGTTCCTCTCCCTACTGAGATGTTTCAGTTCAGGAGGTTCGCCTCGCGCACCCTATGAATTCGGATGCGGATGACCCTTGCGGGCCGGGTTTCCCCATTCGGACATCTGCGGATCAAAGCCTGTTTGCCGGCTCCCCGCAGCTTTTCGCAAGCTACTACGTCCTTCGTCGCCTGTGATCGCCAAGGCATCCACCATATGCACTTGTTCGCTTGACCCTATAACCTTGAGGCCTCCGCTTGAGAGTGAGGCTCGCGGCCATAGGAATTCTCACGCTTGTGCCGGCCCCGCCCGACTAAGGAGGAGCCGTTTTGAATGCAATCACAACCCGTGTACTGATCCTGGAGGATCAATACACTTGCTTCTTCCGAATTGTTAAAGAGCGAACAGCCTCTCCGGTCAAAAGACCAGAAGTAAGCCTTTGGGCTTGCTTTTGATCTCTCGGGAACGCGTATCAGGAGGAAATCCCTTTCTTCATGCGGCTTGCGCTTCTCTCCTTTCATCAAATGGTGGAGGTGAACGGGATCGAACCGATGACCTCCTGCTTGCAAAGCAGGCGCTCTCCCAACTGAGCTACACCCCCGACAAAACTGGTGGGTCTGGATGGATTCGAACCATCGACCCCCGCCTTATCAAGACGGTGCTCTAACCAGCTGAGCTACAGACCCTGAATCCAGCATTCAGGATCCAGAGTCTCGCGCTGAATCCTGCTCTATAAAAAACAACCGATAGGTTGTGGACGCTGAAGCGAAGCTTGTCTCTAGAAAGGAGGTGATCCAGCCGCACCTTCCGATACGGCTACCTTGTTACGACTTCACCCCAGTCATGAATCTCACCGTGGTAGGCGCCCTCCTTGCGGTTAGGCTACCTGCTTCTGGTGAAACCCACTCCCATGGTGTGACGGGCGGTGTGTACAAGGCCCGGGAACGTATTCACCGCGACATGCTGATCCGCGATTACTAGCGATTCCGACTTCATGAAGTCGAGTTGCAGACTTCAATCCGGACTACGACGCACTTTCTGGGATTTGCTCCCCCTCGCGGGTTGGCTTCCCTCTGTATGCGCCATTGTATGACGTGTGTGGCCCTACCCATAAGGGCCATGAGGACTTGACGTCGTCCCCACCTTCCTCCGGTTTGTCACCGGCAGTCTCATTAGAGTGCCCAACTGAATGTAGCAACTAATGACAAGGGTTGCGCTCGTTGCGGGACTTAACCCAACATCTCACGACACGAGCTGACGACAGCCATGCAGCACCTGTGTCCAGGTTCCCTTTCGGGCACACCCGACTTTCATCGGGCTCCCTGGCATGTCAAGGGTAGGTAAGGTTTTTCGCGTTGCATCGAATTGAACCACATCATCCACCGCTTGTGCGGGCCCCCGTCAATTCCTTTGAGTTTTAATCTTGCGACCGTACTCCCCAGGCGGGCAACTTCACGCGTTAGCTGCGTTACTAAAGGAGTTCATCCTCCAACAACTAGTTGCCATCGTTTAGGGCGTGGACTACCAGGGTATCTAATCCTGTTTGCTCCCCACGCTTTCGTGTATCAGCGTCAGTGCTGGCCCAGGGGGCTGCCTTCGCCATCGGTGTTCCTCCAGATCTCTACGCATTTCACTGCTACACCTGGAATTCCACCCCCCTCTGCCGCACTCCAGCCTCATAGTTTCCAACGCAGTTCCCAAGTTAAGCTCGGGGATTTCACATCGGACTTGCGAGACCGCCTACGCACGCTTTACGCCCAGTAATTCCGATTAACGCTTGGACCCTACGTATTACCGCGGCTGCTGGCACGTAGTTAGCCGGTCCTTCTTCTTCGGGTACCGTCATCGACGCGGGATGTTACCCCGCGCCATTTCGTCCCCGCCGAAAGAGCTTTACAACCCGAAGGCCTTCTTCACTCACGCGGCATGGCTGGATCAGGCTTTCGCCCATTGTCCAAAATTCCCCACTGCTGCCTCCCGTAGGAGTCTGGGCCGTGTCTCAGTCCCAGTGTGGCTGGTCGTTCTCTCAAACCAGCTACGGATCGTCGCCTTGGTAGGCCGTTACCCCACCAACTAGCTAATCCGGCATCGGCCGCTCCTATAGTGTGGGGCCTTGCGGTCCCCCACTTTCATCCGTAGATCGTATGCGGTATTAGCCTCGATTTCTCGAGGTTGTCCCCCGCTACAGGACACGTTCCGATGTATTGCTCACCCGTTCGCCACTCTACTCGGGGTTGCCCCCTTTCGCGTACGACTTGCATGTGTAAGGCATGCCGCCAGCGTTCAATCTGAGCCAGGATCAAACTCTTCAATTCAATCCTGAATACTCACTCAAAGTCATTGCAAAGGTTAAAAAACCTTGCTAGACCGGTGTGAGCTTGGTTAAAGCTTAAGTTGTGACGCCCAATACAGCGGCATCACTGGCTTCTCCCAGCGCCCACACCTATCGGCTGTTCAATTTGTTAAAGAGCGTTCCCCGGGCAGGGGTTCTGCGTCCGGCCGAACCCGCGCATTTGCGTTCACAGCGAGGGTTGGTTGCGGGGATAGGATTTGAACCTATGACCTTCGGGTTATGAGCCCGACGAGCTGCCAGACTGCTCCACCCCGCGCCCGGTACAGAAGGGAGATTATAGCGGCCGGCTCGAAATCGTGTCAAACCTTTTTGCGCCGCAACACCCTCATTCGCAGCGGCCTTTATCATCAGGACGCCAGGGATTGCTCATGGTGCTGAGCGACTCGAGAAACACGACGAGGTCCGTCTGCTCGGCAGCGCTGAGGCGCAGCGGCTTCACCTCTCCGGGTCCGCCGGTCTCCGAATAATGGCGCACGACGTCGGCGATCCGCTCGATCTCGCCGTGGTGGCCATACGGGGGCGTGAGCAGCATGTGGCGCAGGGTCGGGACCTTGAACGCGCCGGCCTCGCCCGCGTCCTTCATGGCAACCCGCGTCCCCTCGGCGGTCGATCGAACCGGGTCGTCGTTGTAGGGCCCGAGCAGGTTGAAGCGGCTCTCGCGCAGGCGCTTCACCCCTTCGATGCGGCCGGGGTCGGGGCGCTTTCCGAGCGTGGCAAACCCGTTCGCGTGGAATTCGCCGTCGCTGAAATTCGGCCCGGAATGGCAGCGGTCGCAGCCGCCCTTGCCGATGAAGATCCTCAGCCCGCGCTGGGCGGCCTCGGAATAACGCCAGGGCGCGATGCGCTCGCCGCGCGCGAGCGCGTTGCGGAACTGGTCGAAGGGCGTGGGCGGGCTGTCGAGCGTCTCCTCGAACGCGGCGAGCGCTTTGGCGACGTCCACCAGCACCCGCTCGTCGTCGGTCGCCGACGGCACGGCCCCGAAGGTCCTGCGGTAGCGGCAGGTGAGCTGCTCGTCCCTGCGCACCAGTTCGGCGACGCGCCGCGGGCTGGCACCCAGCTCGCGCGGGTCGAGCATGGGGCGGATATTCTGCGACCACAGGCTGTCCGAGGCGCCGTCCCAGCCGTACCAGCGTCCCAGCCGCACGTTCATGAGCGTGGGCGTGTTGCGCTCTACCTCGGCCGCCGCGGCGCCTCGCGTCTGGTTGTCGGTCCAGTTGCGCTCTGGAACGTGGCAGGTCGCGCACGAGAAGCTTCCCGCCGCGGACAGGCGCGGCTCGAAGAACAGCAGCTCCCCGAAGATCACCGCCTCGCGCGTGCCCGATACCCGGTTGCTCGGGTCGTTCCGCACCGGAACCGGCCACGGGCCGTGCGCGAGAATGGCGCGGATCTCGCTCTCGCTGAAGGTCGGCGCGCCCTCCTCGCCCGCCGCGGCGACGGGCAGGAGCAGCGCCAGTATGCAGGCGAAGGCGACCGGCTTCACGTGCGCTCCGCTTCCACGCTGCGCGGCTGCCACACCATGAGCCGCCTCTCAACGAGGCCCACCAGCCAGTCAAGCAGCAGCGCGAATGCCGTCAGCAACACGATCCCGGCGACGACGGTGTTCATGTCGAAGAATCCCTCGGCCTGATGTATGAGATAGCCTACTCCTCTGGCCGACCCGAGGTATTCACCGACCACCGCGCCGACGAAGGCGAGCCCGACCGAGTTGTGCAGGCTTGCGAACACCCAGCTCATTGCGCTCGGCACGTAGACGTAGCGCAGCAGCTGCCGCGGGCTCGCGCCGAGCATGCGCGCGTTCGCAAGGACCACCGGGCTCACCTCGCGCACGCCCTGATAAACGTTGAAGAACACGATGAAGAACACGAGCGTCACGCCGAGCGCGACCTTCGAGGCGATGTCCAGACCGAACCACACAAAGAAGATCGGAGCGAGGATCACGCGCGGCATGGCGTTGATCGCCTTGATGTAGGGATCGAGGATCGCCGCCGCCGCTGGAGCGAGCGCGAGCCAGAGGCCGACCGCCACGCCGAGGACCGTGCCGATGAGAAACGCAAGCAGGGTCTCGACCAGCGTCACCCAGAGGTGCACGTAGATCTCGCCACCGGCGAACCAGCGCCACAGGCGCTCCGCCACCTTGAGAGGCTCACCGAAGAAGAAAGCGGCCTGGTTGGGCTCGGAAAAGTAGATCGGCGGCAGCAGCGTCGGGCTCGTGAGCACGTACCACGCGACGAGCAGCATCCCCAGCAGGAATCCCTGCCAGAACCGCAGCCGGAACCGGCCTCTCCATCCGCTATTGCCGCTGTTGCCGCTCATAGCCCTTGAGCACCTCTTCCTTCATCGCGTGCCAGATGCGCGTGTGGATCTCGATGAACCGCGGCGAGAGCCGGATCTCCGCGACGTCGCGCGGCCGCGGCAGGTCGATGGCGTAGTCCCCGATCACGTGGGCCTCCGGCCCGGCCGACAGCACCACCACGCGGTCCGAGAGCGAGATCGCCTCCTCCAGGTCGTGGGTGATGAACACCACCGACTTGCGGTCCGCGCCCCACAACTCGAGCAGCTCGTTCTCCATCAGCTGGCGCGTCTGGATGTCGAGCGCAGAGAAAGGCTCGTCCATGAGCAGGATCTGGGGGTCGAGGATGAGCATCTGGGCGAGCGCGACGCGCTTGCGCATACCGCCCGAGAGCTGGTGCGGGAAGCGCCTCTCGAACCCCGCCAAGCCGACCCGCTTCAGCCAGTCCCTGCCGCGCGCCTCCGCCTCTCCGCGGCCGACGCCGCGGAACTCGAGTCCCGCGACGACGTTCTCCAGCGTATTGCGCCAGGGCATCAGGGCTTCGGCCTGGAACATGTAGCCGGCTCGCGGATTCACGCCCTCGAGAGGCTCGCCAAACACCGCCACCGACCCGGCCGACGGAGCGAGCAGGCCCGCGGCGACGTTGAGCAGAGTGGACTTGCCACAGCCCGTCGGGCCCACCACCGAGACGAATTCCCCTTCGGCGACGCGCAGCGTCGCGCCGCGCACCGCGGTGTAGCGCAGCGACGCATCGTCGCGCGAGGCGAAGGTGCACTCGATTCCGTCGAGCGCGAGAGCCGGCGTCATCAGGGTCCTGTCATTCCGAGCGCAGCGAGGAATCTGCTTGCCGACCTCGAGAAAAGAGATCCCTCGTCGCCGCGAGGCGGCTGCTCGGGATGACCGCGCGTTCGCACGCTCACTTGTACTTCGCGTTCGCTTTCTTGACGAACTCGTTCGTGTAGGTGAGCTCGAGCTTGATCTCCTTTGCCTTCACCTCGGGGTTGAAAGACGGTATCACCCTGAGCGCGGTCTTCGCCCCGGCGTCCGAGATCGTGCCGTCGGTCGAGATTGCCTCCTTCACCTTGTTGAAGGAGAAGAGGTACAGCGCCGCGTCTCCCAGCAGATAGGACTCGGGGACGGTGCGCAGCACGTCCTTCGGGGAGGCGCGATGAATCCACTTGTCGGCGCGCACGATGGCGTTCGTCATCGCCTGGACCGTGTTCGGATTCTTCCTGATGAAATCGACCGGAGCGTACAGGCAGCCCGCGGGCATGGGACCGCCGAGCACCTGCTCGGTCCCCTTGAGGGTGCGCGTGTCGGCGATGATCTTCACGTCGCCGTCCTGCTCGAGCCTGGTCATCACCGGATCGGTGTTGGACACGGCGTCGATCTGCCCGCTCTTCAGCGCCGTGATCGCGGTCGCGCCCAGCCCCACGCCGACGACCGAGATGTCCGAGGGCTTGAGGCCGTCGCGGGAGATGAAGTAGTTGACGATCATGTGCGTGCTCGAGCCCGGCGCCGAGACTCCGACCTTGAGGCCCTTCAGGTCCCTGGGCGACTTGTAGGTCTTCGCGCGCGCGGAGGAGATCCCGATGGCGATCTGTGGCGCGCGTCCCTGCTGCACGAAGCATTGCAGGTACTGGCCCTTGGGCTGCATGTTGAGGGTGTGCTCGTACGCTCCCGACACCACGTCCGCGCTCCCGCCGACCACCGCGCGCAGCGCCTGCGATCCGCCAGCGAAGTCCGCGATATCGACCGTCAGCCCCTCGTCCCTGAAATACCCGAGTTGCTCTGCGATCGTGAGGGGCAGATAGTACAAAGAGGCCTTGCCCCCGACCGCGAGCTTGACCTCCTTCTTCTCGAGTCCTTGCGCGCCCGCGAGGAGCGGAGAAGCGGCGAGCACGAGCGTTGCGAGATACCTTAGAAATAACATTAGAGTCCCCCTTTATCGTATTGATTATTCTCGTGCATAATGCACTCTAGAACAGCGATCCCTGTGCCGGCGGAGGACGCCTGAACCTCGCCACCTCCACCCGGTACCCCTTTTCGGCATTCAGCCCGAGGCGTCGGCACGCGACCTCGAAGCGCGCGTGGAGCAGGTCGGCAAACTGTCCCTCGCCCCTCATGCGGCTGCCGAATTCAGGGTCGTTCTCCCGGCCGCCGCGCAGGTCGCGGATGCGCGCCATGATGTGCGCGGCCTTGAGCGGATGGTGCCGCTCGAGCCAGCCCTTGAACAGGTCCTTCACTTCCCAGGGAAGGCGCAACACCGTGAAGCTCGCCGAGCGCGCACCGGCCGCGGCGACGGCCTCGAGAACGGTCTCCATGTCCTTGTCGTTGAGGAAAGGAACGATGGGAGCGACGAAAACGCCCACCGGAACACCGCGCGCCGCGAGATGCCGCACTGTCTCGACGCGGCGATACGGTGCAGCCGCCCGCGGCTCCAGCGTGCGGGCAATCTCGCCGTCCAGGGTGCCGATGGAGATGAACACCTGCACCAGCTTCTCCCGGGCCATGGCCTCGAGCAGGTCGAGGTCGCGCTCGATGAGCGAGCCCTTGGTGACGATCCCCACCGGGTGCCGGAACTCCCAGAGTACCTCGAGGATGCCGCGCGTGATCCGGTGCCTGCGCTCGGCCGGCTGGTACGGGTCGGTGTTGGCGCCCAGCGAGATCAGATCGGGGCGGTAGTTCGGGCGCGAGAGCTCCTCGCGCAGGAGCGCCGCCGCGTTCTCCTTGGCGAAGATGCGAGTCTCAAAGTCCAGCCCCGGCGACAGCCCCAGGTAGGAGTGTGTCGGCCTCGCGTAGCAGTAGACGCAGCCGTGCTCGCAGCCCTGGTAAGGATTGATCGACTGGCTGAATGGCAGATCGGGCGAATCGTTGCGCGAGATGATCGAGCGCGCCTGCCGCAGCGTGATGACCGTCTGCGGGTGCGGCTCGAGGTGATCGTCCTCTTCGCGCCTGCGCTCGATCCTCTCGAAGCGGCCCGCCGGGTTGTCCGCGGACCCGCGCCCCTTGATCGCCGCCTTGTCCACGGCTACACCGCCTTGCGCTCGCGCAGCGCCGCGATCTCGGCGCGCCCGTAGCCGTGGGCGGCGAGCACCGCTTCGGTGTGCTCGCCCAGCTCCGGCCCCACCCAGTCGATGTCGCCCGGCGTCCCGGAGAGCTTGGGCACAACGCCGGGCACCTTGAGCGCGGTCCCGTCCCTGAGCTTCACTTCGCGGACCATGCCGCGCGCAAAGTAGTGCGCGTCGGCCGCGATGTCGGCCATGCTGTAGATCTTCCCGCTCGGGACCTGCGCAGCGGCGAGCGCGGCGAGAACCTCCTCCGCGTCGCGCTTCCCGGTCCACTCGCCGATCGCGGCGTCGAGCTCGTCGGCGCGCTTCGCGCGTCCCGCGTTGTCGGCGAGAGCCGGGTCCCCGGCGAGATCGCCGCGCCCGATCATGAGCATGAGGCGCTTGAATATGCTGTCGGCGTTCGCGCCGATCACGATGTGCTGTGCGTCGCGGGTCAGGTAGGTGTTCGACGGCACGATGCCCGTGAGGTTGGTGCCCGTGCGCTCCCTGATCTCCCCGAACAGGTCGTACTCGGGCAGCGCCCCCTCCATCATGTTGAACACGGCCTCGTAGAGCGCGACGTCGACGACCTGCCCCTTTCCGCCGTTCGCGTCGCGGTGATGCAGGGCCATGAGCGCGCCGATCACCCCGTGCAGCGAGGCGAGCGCGTCGCCGATCGACAGATTGGGGCGCACGGGCGGCCGGTCCGGAAAGCCCGTCACGTAGCGCAGCCCGCCCATCGACTCCGCGACCGCTCCGAACCCGGTCTGGTCGCGGTAGGGACCGGACTGCCCGAACCCCGAAAGCCGCAGCATGACGAGGCCGGGATTGCCGGCGGCGAGCCGCTCGTATCCCAGGTCCCATTTCTCAAGCGTCCCGGGCCGGAAGTTCTCGATCACCACGTCGGCGTCCCGCGCGATGCGGCGCACGATCTCCTGCCCTTCGGGCAGCCTCAGGTCCGCGGTCACGGACTTCTTGTTGCGGTTCTGCACGTACCACCACAGCGACGTGCCGCGGTGGAGCTTGCGCCACTTGCGCAGCGGGTCGCCGCCCGGCGGCTCGACCTTGATCACCTCGGCACCGAAATCGGCGAAGAACTTGCCCGCGAAGGGGCCCGCGATGAGCTGGCCAAGCTCCAGCACCTTCAGCCCCGCGAGCGGCTTGCTCATACGGGCCTGCGCTCGGCCACGGCCTGCGCGAGCGTCCCGGTGTCCACGTACTCCAGCTCTCCGCCCACGGGGACGCCGCGCGCGATGCGCGTGACGCGCAGCGCGCGGCCCTTGAGCATCTCGCCGATGTAGTGCGCAGTGGCCTCGCCCTCGTTGGTGAAATTGGTGGCGACGATGACCTCCCTCACTTCTCCGGCCGCGAGGCGGCGCTGCAGCACGTCCAGCCCGATCTCCTTCGGCCCGATGCCGTCGAGCGGCGACAGGCGTCCCATCAGCACGAAGTAGAGCCCGTTGTAGGCCATGGTCTGCTCCATCATGAGCAGATCGCCCGGCGTCTCGACCACGCAAAGCTGCGAGGCGTCGCGCTTGGGCGAGGCGCACAGCGCGCACAGCTCGTCCTCGGAGAAGGTATTGCACTTGGCGCAGCGGCGGATGCTCCTCAGGGCCCTCGCGAGGGACTCGGCGAGCCGGCCCGCCCCCGCCTTGTCGTGCTGCAGGAGATGGTAGGCGGTGCGCTGCGCCGATTTCGGTCCCACGCCGGGGATGCAGCGCAGCGCCTCGATCAGGTCCTCGAGAGCGCCGGGTGACTTCATGCTCGGAAGCTCAGAACGGCAGCTTGAAGCCCGGAGGCAGGCCCATGCCGCCCGCGAGCGCGCCCATCTTTTCCTGCACCGCCGCCTCGACCTTGCGGGACGCGTCGTTCATCGCCGCCGCGACGAGGTCCTCGATCATCTCCCGGTCGTCGCCGAGCAGGGACGGATCGATCTTCACGCGCTTGACGTCGTGCTTGCAGGTCATGACGACCTTGACCATCCCGGCGCCCGACTGGCCCTCGACCTCCACCGTGGCGAGCTCGTCCTGCAGCTTCCGCATCTGCTCCTGCATGCGCTGGGCCTGCTGCATCAGGCCGGCGAGCTGTCCCTTCATCATCGTCTTTCTCCTACTGCGCCGGCTTGATCGAGGACTCCACGATGGTGGCGTCGAAGTTCTCGACCAGGTCGCGCACGAACGCGTCCTGGCTTATCGCGGCCGCGGCGCGGTCGCGCGCGGTGTTGCCGCCGGTCTCGCCCACGCGCACGGTGAGGCGCACCGGCTTGCCGAAATGCTCCTGCAGCGCGGCGCGCAGCTTGTCCTGGAAGCTCTTCTCGGCGAGGTGCTTCGCCGCCGGCGGCACGCACAGCTCGAGCGACTCGCCATCGAAGCGCTGCAGCTCGCTCGCCTGCGCGAGCTGCTTGGCGACTCCGCCAAGGTTGAGCGCGTTGGCCACCTTGGGCCAGTCGCCGTCGAATCCCGCCTGCCGGGGCGAGGCCGCGACGGGCTTCTCGGCGCGCTGGACCGGGCCCCGCTCGTCGGTCGCGAACGCCAGCATGCGCAGCAGCGCCATGGTGAAGCCGGCAAAATCGTCGGGCGCGAACGGCAGGTCCTGCCGCCCGTGGATGGCAATCTGGTAGAAGAGCTGCACGTCCTCGGGGTGGAGCGCCTTGGCGAGCGCGGCGAGCCGCGCCGACAGGCCGCCCGCCTCGACCGTCTCGGGAGCGGCCTGAGCGAGCGCCACCCGGTGCAGCAGCGAGCCGAGGTCCTGGAGCGCGCCGTCGAAGGCCACGCTGCGGGCGCGCATCTCCTCGGCCGTCGCCAGCACCCCCGCTGCGTCGCGCGCCGCGACGCGCTCGAGAATCGCGTACAGGACCGTGTCGTCGATCGTCCCGAGCATGGCGCGCACGCCCGCTTCCTCGACACGGCCAGCCCCGTGGGCGATTGCCTGGTCGAGCAGCGACAGGGCGTCGCGCATGCTGCCGTGCGCGCTGCCCGCGATGAGCTTCAGCGCCGCATCCTCGGCCGGGATCTTTTCCTCCGCCAGGATCCGCTGCAGGTGCGACGCGATCGCCGCCGGGGGCATCTGCTTCAAGTTGAACTGCAGGCAGCGCGACAGCACCGTCACCGGGATCTTCTGCGGGTCCGTGGTGGCGAGGATGAACTTGATGTGCTCGGGAGGCTCCTCCAGCGTCTTGAGCATCGCGTTGAAGGCCGACGTCGAGAGCATGTGGACCTCGTCGATCACGTAGACCTTGAACCGTCCTCGCGTGGGCGCGTAGACCGCGTTCTCCAGGAGCTGGCGCATCTCGTCGACCTTGGTGTTGGTCGCTGCGTCGACCTCGATCAGGTCGACGTAGCGACCCGAGTCGATCTCGACGCAGGCCGTGCAGACACCGCACGGGCGCGAGCTGATGCCGGTCTCGCAGTTCAGGCACTTGGCGAGGATGCGCGCGAGCGTGGTTTTGCCCACCCCGCGGGTCCCCGAGAACAGGTAGGCATGGTGCAGGCGCTTCTCGTCGAGAGCGTGCCGCAGCGCGCGCACGACGTGCTCCTGCCCGACCAAGGACTCGAAGTTGCGCGGGCGCCATTTGCGCGCGAGGACTTGGTAGGACATGGCCGGATTTTACCAGCCGCGCCGTGTCAGGTATTCCCGACTGGCGCTTTTCCGATTTGGGTGTAGAGTCCCCCGGGAGGACATGGGTCGAGAGATGTCGCAGGCCACCGAGACGAGTTCGGCCCTGGATCGCGGGATCCTGTCCGGGCTCGTCGGCGCGGCCCGCTCCAGGCCCTGGCGCGAGGCGCTGATCGTCGCCGCGGCGTACTACCTGGGCGCGAAGATCGGGTTCGCGTTCACCTTCGAGCCGCACCCGATCTCCATCCTGTGGCTGCCCAACTCCATGCTGCTCGCCGCGCTGCTGCTGACCCCGGTCTCGTCGTGGTGGATGCTTGTCGCCGCGGCTCTCCCAGCCCACCTCGCCGCGGAGCTGCAAAGCGGCGTCCCCCCGGCGATGGTGCTGGGATGGTTCGCAAGCAACAGCGCCGAAGCCTTGATCGGCGCCGTATGTATCCGGCGGTTCTGTCCGGGCCCGCTGCGCTTCGATTCCTTCCGCGACGTCGGCGTCGTTCTCCTCTTCGGTGCTTTCCTCGCGCCGCTGCTCTCCTCGTTCCTCGACGCCGCGCTGGTCCGGGTCATCGGCTGGGGAGAGGGAGAGTACTGGCAGCTGGTGCGCCTGCGCTATCTCTCCAACGTGCTCGCGGCGCTGATCGTCGTTCCCTTCGTCATGACCTGGGCGACCGGCGGAGTTGCGGCGATCCGCGGAGCTTCCGCACGGCGCGCCACAGAGGCCGTAGTGCTGTTTCTGTGCCTCCTCACGGTCGGGTTCGCGATCTTCGACCGGCACCACGCCAGCCCGAGCGCCTTCCACGCGCTGCTCAACGCACCCCTCCCCTTTCTCCTGTGGGCGGCGGTGCGCCTCGGCCCGAGGGGCGCCAGCACCGCGATCCTGGCCCTGGTCATGCTCGCGACCTGGGGCGCGACCCACGGCGACGGTCCCTTCGTCTCCAGCTCCCCCGAGGAGAACGCGCGCTCGGTCCAGTTCTTCCTCATCGCCATGTCGGTCCCGGTGCTGCTGCTCGCCGCGGCCCTGGAGGAACGGCGCAAGGACGCGATCGCGCAGCGGCGGGCCGAGATGGAAGCCAAGGAACATCGGGCTCAGCTTGCCCACCTCACTCGCGTGGCGCTTCTCGGGCAGCTCTCGGGGGCGCTCGCCCACGAGCTCAACCAGCCGCTCACCGCGATCCTCAGTAACGCCCAGGCGGCGCTGCACTTCCTCGCCGCCGGCCGAGTCGATCCCGCCGAGCTGCGCGAGATCCTGAAGGACATCGTCGCCGAGGACCAGCGCGCGGGCGAGGTGATCCACCGCCTGCGGGCGCTGTTCAAGCGCGGCGAGACCCAGCACCAGCTGCTCGACGCCAACGCGCTGGTGCGCGAGTCGCTCGCCCTCGCGCACGGCGATCTGGTGGCGCGCAACGTCGCCGTCGCCGCCGAGCTCTCGGCCAACCTCCTCCCGATGAAAGGCGACCCGGTGCAGATGAAGCAGGTGCTGCTCAACCTCCTCGTCAACGCCTGCGAGACGATGAGCGGCGGCGCGACCGGCGTGCGCGAGGTCACGATCCGGACGCAGCTGCTCACCGACGGCAGCGTGCAGATCTCGGTCGCCGATCTCGGCCCGGGAATCCCGCCGGACGCGGCGTCGCGGTTGTTCGAGCCCTTCTTCACGACCAAGACCCAGGGCCTGGGTCTGGGGCTGTCGATCTCGCGCTCGATTGTCACCGCCCACGGCGGCCGCCTCTGGGGCGCCAACAACGCGGGGCGCGGCGCGACGTTCTATGTCGCGCTTCCCGGCTACCGCGCAGGACCGGCGTGAGCGGGGCGGCCGGCACGGTGTTCGTGGTCGACGACGACGCGGGGGTGCGCAAGGCCCTGACCCGGCTGCTGCGCGCGTCCGGCCACGAGGTTCGCGCCTATGCCTCGCCCCGGGAATTCCTGGGGGCGCACGATCCGGCAGAGCCCGGCTGCCTCGTCCTCGACGTCGCCTTGCCGCAGCAGAGCGGCCTGGACTTCCAGATCGAGCTTGCGGCGTCGGGGAGCGAGCGGCCCGTGGTCTTCATCTCGGGCCAGGGAGACATCCCGACCAGCGTGCGCGCCATGAAAGCAGGCGCCGTGGACTTTCTCACCAAGCCCTTCGACGAGGGCGAGCTGCTCGCGGCGGTGCAG
>Ga0335084_10001650_pt1 | contig 21118 bp, 21 predicted proteins | sample Lox_Sample_44_FD_206721 | JGI IMG/M metagenome (GOLD analysis project Ga0335084, IMG submission 206721) | Soil microbial communities from Loxahatchee National Wildlife Refuge, Florida, United States - Lox_Sample_4.4 | ecosystem: Environmental > Terrestrial > Soil > Wetlands | place: USA...
TCGCATACGCCGCAAGCACTGCACCCAGTGCACCGGTGGCGGTGGATTGGGACGACCTGGTGAGGAACTCAACGGTGGAAAACGTTCCGATCACAGTGGCGACGATCATCAAAGCGAATCGCCGCAACAGCGAAAGGAGCGCAGGTCCCGATGCAACCTGCCACATGTTCGTAACGAGCGCTGGGATCACCAGGATGCCGGCGGCTTGGGCGGGCGTCATTACGATGCTGAGAAGGCCCATGCCAACGGTGGGCAATCCGAGTCCAAGTACGCCCTTGATGCCTCCAGCGAGCAGAAATACCGCGGCGATGAACACGGTAAGGCCAAATTCGGACATCTGCACGGCTGGGATTGGACGTCGGGTGAATAGCTCAGGCTGCCCAGGGGCTGGAAATCGCGGCCTTGATCAGAGGGCGTCGTTCAGGACGGCGGTCTGATTTCACTCGGTTTTGCTCCCGTGGCCCTGAGGTGAGGCGAATCCTACCCGCGGCTTCCTGGTACCGAAAGTCGGGAAAACCCTACACGCCCAGATGCCGGTGCCACAGCGAGCGGTCGGCGGCGAGCTCCGCGGAGGACCCGCGCCAGGCGACGCGCCCGCGCGAGAGCACGGTGTGGTGGTCGGCGATCCCGATCAGGCGCTCGACGTACTTGTCGATCACCAGGATGGTCTGGCCCGCCGCCTTCAGCGCCGCCAGGCATTCCCAGATCTCCTCGCGCACCAGCGGCGCCAGGCCCTCGGTCGCCTCGTCGAGGATCAGCAGGTGTGGATTGGTCATGAGCGCGCGCCCGATCGCGAGCATCTGCTGCTCGCCCCCGGAGAGCTGGTTGCCGAGGTTGTCCATGCGCTCGGCGAGCCCCGGGAAGAACGCGAGGACCTTGTCCAGGGTCCACGGATCGCGAGCGCCGCTGCGGTTGCCGGCGAAGGCGACGAGGTTCTCCCGCACGCTGAGGTTGGGAAAGATCTGGCGCCCCTCGGGAACGAGCGCGATGCCGCCGCGGGCGATGCGGTCGGGCCGCAGCCGCTCGACGCGCTCGCCGCGGAAGCGTATCGCCCCGCCCCTCGCCGGCGTCAGCCCCATGATCGAACGCACCGTGGTGGTCTTGCCCATGCCGTTGCGGCCGAGGAGCGTGGCCACTTCGCCTGAGCGGATCGCGAGATCGACGCCGAACAGCACTTGGCTCGCGCCGTAGGCGGTCTCCAGCTTCTCGATGCGCAGCATCTCGCTCATGCGGCCGCGCTCTCCCCCAGGTAAGCCTTCCTGACCTCGGCGTGGGCGCGGATCGCCTCGGGCGCGCCGGTCGCGATCACGCGCCCCGAGACCAGCACCGAGACCCGGTCGGCGAGCCGGAACACGGCGTCCATGTCGTGCTCGACCAGGAGCACGGCGACCCGCGCGCTGACGCGCTCGATCAGCGCAATCATGCCCTGCGATTCCTCCGGGCCCATTCCCGCCGTGGGCTCGTCGAGGAGCACCAGCCTGGGCCGCGTGGCGAGGGCGAGGCCGACCTCGAGCGCGCGCTGCTCGCCGTGGGCGAGCGTGGCCGCGATGGCGGCCTCGCGCCCCGACAGCCCGATTTCCGCGGCGATCGCCCGCGCCTCCTCGGCCAGCGCGGTCTCGGCCGCCACCGGCCGCCATAAGGAAAAGCTCGATCCGCTGCGCGCCTGCACCGCCAGCGCGAGATTGTCGAGCACGGTGAAGCGCCTGAAGATGCTGGTGATCTGGTAGCTGCGCGCTAGCCCCGCGCGCACGCGCTGGTGCTGGGTTGCGCGCGTGAGGTCCGCGCCTTCGAAGAGGATCGCGCCGCGGTCGCTGCCCAGATCGCCCGCCACCTGCGCGATGAGCGTGGTCTTGCCCGCGCCGTTCGGACCGATCAGGGCGTGCACCTCGCCGCGCTTCACGTCGAGCGTGACGTCGTCCGTGGCGACGACTCCGCCGAAGCGCTTTGAGATGCTCCTCAGCTCAAGCACGCCGCCTCCGCGCGAACGCGCCCGCGATGCCCTGGGGCGCGAACAGCACGATCGCGAGCAGCACGATGCCGACGCCCAGGCCGGAGTGCTGCTGATAGTTCGGCAGCATCGACGCGAGCCACTCGACGCGGTGGTTCGCGATCAGGTCCTCCAGCCCGAGCAGCGCCGCGGCGCCGACGATCCCGCCCCACAGCCGCCCGACTCCGCCCAGGATGACCATCACCATGAGCGTGCCCGACTGCGTCCAGTGGAGCACGTTCGGGTTCACGTACTTGCCGTGGCTCGCGAGCAGCACGCCGGCCAGTCCCCCGGCCGCCCCGGCGATGACGAAGCAGGCGAGCTTGTAGCGGTATACGGGAAAGCCGATCGCCTCGGCGCGCGCCTCGTTCTCGCGGATCGCCCCGATCACGCGACCGAAGCGCGAATGCGCGAGCCGGTGCAGGGCGTAGACGCCCGCCGCGAGCAAAGCGAGCGCCGTGTAGTAGAAAACGACGTCGCTGCCGAGATCGATGCCCAGACCCGTCGCTCGCGCGGGCAGGCTCAGGCCCTCATCCCCGCCGTAGGCCTTCATCGAGTTGACGAGAAAGAACATCATCTGCGCGAAGCCGAGGGTGATCATGATGAAATACGCGCCCCGCGTGCGCAGCGACACCGCGCCGATCGCGAGCGCGACGGCGGCGGAGGCCGCGACCGCGGCCGGCCAGCCGATCCACGCGCTCGTGATTCCCTCCGCGATGAACATGCTCGACACGTAAGCGCCGGTGCCGACGAAGGCGGCGTGGCCGAAGGAGATCATGCCGCCGTAGCCCAGCACGAGGTTGAGGCTGCTGGCGGCGAGCGCGTAGACGAGGATGCGGCTCGCGAAGGACAGATAGTAGGGCTCGTGCACCGCGAGCGGAAAGGCCAGCGCGAGCACGAGGACGGCGAGGGGCGCGGCGCGATGCATCGCTATCCGCGCGCGGGGAAAAGGCCTCGCGGCCTGAAATACAGCACTGCCACCATCAGCAGGTAGGCGAGCACCGAGGCGATCGCCGGGCCGGCGGCGCTGGCGACGCGCGGCTGGAAGAACAGGCCGAACAGCAGGGGCAGGAAGGCGCGCCCGATGGTGTCCACCAGCCCCACCAGCACGGCGCCCACCAGCGCGCCGCGGATCGAGCCGATGCCGCCGATGACGATGACGACGAAGGCGAGGATGAGGATGTTCTCGCCCATGCCGACCTGGACCGCGAGCAGCGGCCCGAGCAGGGCGCCGGCCACCGCGCACAGCGCCGCGCCCACGCCGAACAGCAGCGTGAACAGCCGCCGCACGTCCACGCCCATCGCCAGCGCCATCTCGCGGTTGGACGCGCCCGCGCGCACCAGCATGCCGACGCGGGTGCGCGCGACCAGCAGGTACAGGAGCGCGGCCACCGCGGCGCCGACGCCGATGATGAGCAGCCGGTACGCCGGGTAGAACATCCCGGGCAGCAGCTCCACCGGGCCGGAAAGCGCCGCCGGCATCGACAGCGGCAGGTCGGAGCCCCACACGATGCGCACCGCCTCGTTGAAGATCAAAATCAGCGCGAAGGTCGCGAGCACCTGCGACAGGTGATCGCGGGCATAGAGCGTGCGCAGCACCGACACCTCGAGCAGCATGCCGATGACCGCGGTCGCCGGGACCGCGAGCAGCACGCCCAGGACGAACGAGCCGGTCGCCTGCACCAGCGCCGCGGCGAGGAACGCGCCCAGCATGTACAGCGACCCGTGCGCGAGGTTGATCATGTCCATGATGCCGAACACGAGCGTCAAGCCCGCGGCGAGCAGGAACAGCATCAGGCCGAACTGAAGTCCGTTGAGGAGCTGCTCGAGTATGAGAACCCAGGACATGATCAAATAAAAAGGGGCGAAGCCCGCGCCTCACCCCTCGGTTGTTGCCGAGCGCCGCCCTACCGCATCGGGCAATCCTGCACGTAGGCGTCGCCCCGGTCCTTGAAGATCGTGCCCATGGTCTTGTTGACGATGCGGCCCTGCGAATCCTTGCCGACGACGCGCAGGTAGTAGTTCTGGATCGGGTACTGGTTGCGGTTGAACTTGAAGGCGCCGCGCACCGACTGGAATTTCGCCGCCTTGAGCGCCTTGCGCACCGCCTCCGTGTCCTCGACCTTGCCCTTCACCGCGCGCACCGCCGAGTCGATGAGCAACGCGGTGTCGTAGCCCTGCGAGGCGTACACCGTCGGCAGGCGCTTGTACTCGCTCTCGAAGGCCGCGACGAATTTCCTGTTCGCCGAGTTGTCCAGGTCGAGCGCCCAGTGGGCGGCGTCGAAGGTGCCGAGCATGGGATCGCCCACGGCGCGGATGATGTCCTGGTCCGAGGAGAATCCCGGGGTGATCAGCTGGATGTCTCTCGACAGGCCGGCGGCGACGAACTGCTTGATGAAATTGATCCCCATGCCGCCGGGAAGAAAGATGTACATGGCCTCGGGCCTGGCCGCGCGCACCTGCGCCAGCTCGGCCGAGTAGTCGAGCTGGCCGAGCTGGGTGTACACCTCGCCGGCGACGCTGCCCTTGTAGAAGCGCTTGAAGCCCTCGAGGGAATCCTTCCCCGCCTGGTAGTTCGGCGCGATCATGTAGACCGACTTGTAGCCCTTGTCGGTCGCGTGCTGGCCGGCCGCCTCGTGGTAGGCGTCGTTCGGCCAGGACGCGACGAAGAAATAGGGATTGCACTGCTTGCCTGCGAGCGGCGAAGGCGCGGCGTTCGGGCTGACGTAGACGACCTTGTTCTCGAACGCGACCGGGACCGAAGCGAGCATGATGTTGGAGAACACGAAACCGGTGAGGAAGTCGACCTTGTCGAGCTTGACGTTCTTCTCCGCCAGCTGCCGGCCGACGTCCGGCTTGAACTGGTCGTCGCCGATCAGCACCTCGGCGGGAAGCCCGCCGAGCTTGCCGCCGTTCAGCTTCACCGCGAGCATGAAGGCGTCGCGGATATCCACGCCGAGGGCCGCGCTCGGGCCCGAGAGCGTGCTGATGAAGCCGATCTTGACCTTGTCGGCCGCGTGCGAAGGGAGAGCGGCCGCGGCGATGAACAGGAAAGTCGAGACGAGCGAGAGCTTTTTCATGATTCCCCCCACGGCGGAAAGGCAGACCTTATGTGCGCGCAAAGGAGAAGTCAAGCCGCCGAGGACAGTGGACAAGGCCGGACCGTAAGCCTACGCTCCACCGAGGAAGGGGACGCGATGAGCAGAGCCGATCTGGCCGGCTACCGGCCTTTGCATTTCCGCTGGCGGGTGGACGAACGCGTCGGCGTGATCACCCTCGATCGTCCGGAGAAGAAGAATCCTCTCACCTTCGATTCCTACGCCGAGTTGCGCGACCTGTTCCGCCGCCTGGCCGGGGCCCGCGATATCCGGGCCGTGGTCATCACCGGCGCGGGCGGCGACTTCTGCTCGGGCGGAGACGTGCACGAGATCATCGGACCGCTCACGAAGATGAAGCCGCCGCAGCTGCTCCGCTTCACGCGCATGACCGGCGACCTCGTCAAGGCGATGCGCGCCTGCCCGCAGCCGGTCGTCGCCGCGGTCGACGGCACGTGCGCCGGCGCCGGCGCGATCCTCGCGCTGTTCTCCGACCTGCGCTACGGGACGCACAGAGCGAAGGTCGCGTTCCTCTTCACCCGGGTCGGGCTCGCGGGCTGCGACATGGGCGCCTGCGCGATGCTGCCGCGGGTGATCGGCCAGGGGCGCGCCGCCGAGCTGCTGTACACGGGGCGCTCGATGTCGGGCGAGGAGGGCCTCGCCTGGGGCTTTTTCAACGCCCTCGCCGAGCCCCACCAGGTGCTGCCGGCTGCGCTCGATGCGGCGAAGCAGCTCGCCTCCGGGCCGACCCTGGCGCACGCCATGACCAAGAAGATGCTGCACCAGGAATGGGACGTGAGTCTCGACCGCGCGATCGACATGGAAGCCGTGGCGCAGGCGAAGTGCATGCGGACGAAGGATTTCCGCCGCGCCTACGAGGCCTTCGCGGCGAAGCGCAGGCCGGTGTTCGAAGGCGACTGATGGACCGGTTCGCGCATCTGGAGTGGCCGTTCTTCGAACCGCGGCACGCCGCGCTCGCGCGCAAGGCGGAGGAATGGGCGGCGACCCATCTCGCCCACGCGCACGACGGGAATGAAGACGCGGTCTGCCGCCGCCTGGTGAAGGAGCTGGGCGCGGCGGGGTTCCTCGCGCGCTGTGCGCCGGAGGACTCGCGCTTCGACGTGCGCTCGCTGGCGCTGCTGCGCGAGGTGTTCGCCTTCCACGCGGGGCTCGCCGATTTCGCCCTCACCATGCAGGGCCTGGGCAGCGGCCCGGTCGTCCTCGCCGGCAGCGAGGCGCAAAAGCGCAACTATGTCGGGCGCGCCGCCCGGGGCGAGGCGATCGCGGCGTTCGCCCTCTCCGAGCCCGACGCGGGGTCGGACGTCGCGGGGCTCGCGACGCGAGCGCGGCGCGACGGCGCCCACTACCTGCTCGACGGCACCAAGACCTGGATCTCGAACGGCGGCATCGCCGATTTCTACATCGTGTTCGCCCGCACCGGAGGCGAGCCGGGGACGAAGGGCATCTCGGCCTTCGTCGTCGACGCGGACGCGCCCGGGCTCTCCATCGAGGAGCGCATCGAGATCGTCGCGCCGCATCCCATGGCGACGCTGCGCTTTTCCGCCTGCCGGGTGCCCGCGGCGAACCTGCTGGGAGCCGAGGGCGAAGGCTTCAAGCTCGCGATGCGCACGCTCGACGTCTTCCGCACCGGCGTCGCCGCCGCGGCGCTGGGCTTCGCCCGCCGCGCGCTGTCCGAGGCGCTTCACCGAGCCAGGGAGCGGAAGATGTTCGGCCAGGCGCTCGCCGATTTCCAGACGACCCAGGGCAAGCTCGCCGACATGGCGACCGGCATCGAGGCCGCCGCGCTGCTCGCGTACCGCGCCGCCTGGCTGCGCGACGTGAAGCAGCAGCGCGTGACCGGCGAGGCCGCCATGGCCAAGATGCAAGCCACCGAGACCGCGCAGCAGGTGGTCGATGCGGCGGTGCAGATCTGCGGCGGCCTCGGCGTGAAGCGCGGCCATCCGGTGGAGCGGCTCTACCGCGAGGTGCGCGCGCTGCGCATCTACGAGGGTGCGACCGAGGTGCAGAAGCTGATCATCGCGCGCGAGTTGCTGAAGGCGTAGCGTGGGAGCGGCGGACCGGACCATGGCTTCCACCGCGCACGTCGACACCTTTGCGCGCGACAACCTGCCCCCGCGCAGCGAGTGGCCCGAGCTGATCTTCGAGCGGCCCGAGCTCGACTATCCGGAGCGCCTGAACTGCGCGACCGAGCTGCTCGACCGCGCGCTCGAGCGCGGCTGGGGCGCGCGCGCCGCGCTGCGCACCACGGAAACCGAGGTCAGCTACGCGCAACTCCTTGCGCGGGCGAACCGGATCGCGCGGGTGCTGACCGAGGACATGGGCCTGGTGCCCGGCAACCGCGTGCTCCTGCGCGGGGCGAACGGCCCGGAGATGGCGGCGTGCTGGTTCGCGGTGATGAAGGCCGGCGGCATCGCGGTCGCGACCATGCCACTGCTGCGCGCGAAAGAGCTGACCGAGATCGCCGCCAAGGCGGAGGTCACGCACGCGCTGTGCGACCGGCGGCTGGACGCCGAGCTGAAGGCCGCGCTGCCCGCGTGCCCGGCGCTCCGGACGGTGAGCTACTGGCGCGACGACGCGCCGGACGCGCTCGATGCGCTCGCGGCGAAGAAACCGGGCACGTTCGCGAACGCGGACACGCTCGCCGAGGACCCCGCCCTGATCGCGTTCACTTCGGGGACCACGGGCAAGCCCAAGGGCACGGTGCATTTCCACCGGGACGTCATCGCCATGTGCGATTGCTTTCCGCGCTCCTGCCTCCTGCCCACGGCGGACGACGTCTTCTGCGGCACGCCGCCGCTCGCCTTCACCTTCGGCCTGGGCGGCCTGCTGTGCTTTCCCATGCGCTTCGGCGCTTCGGTGGTGCTGGTGGAAAAGCTCACCCCTGAGCTGCTGCTGGAAACCATCGCGAAGCTCCGCGCCACCATCTGCTTCACCGCGCCGACGTTCTATCGCCAGATGGCGCAGCTCGCCAGAGGACGCAAGCCGGAGAGTCTGAAGAAATGCGTCTCCGCGGGCGAGGCGCTGCCCGACCCGACCCGGCAGCTTTTCAGGGAGGCGACCGGCATCGAGATCATCGACGGCATCGGCTCCACCGAGATGATCCACATCTTCATCTCGCATACGCCGGAGAGGGTCCGGCGCGGAGCGACCGGCTATGCGATCCCCGGCTACCGCGCCGCGGTGCTCGACGACGAAGGCCGCGCATGCGCGCCGGGGGCGACCGGGCGTCTCGCCGTCAAGGGCCCCACCGGCTGCCGCTATCTCGCCGACGCACGCCAGCGGGACTACGTGCGCGACGGGTGGAACATCACCGGCGACGCCTACGTGCGCGACGGCGACGGCTATTTCTTCTACCAGGCGCGCACCGACGACATGATCATCTCGGCCGGCTACAACATCGCCGGCCCCGAGGTCGAGGGCGTGCTGCTCGGGCACGAGGCCGTGGCAGAATGCGGCGTGGTCGGCGTGCCCGACGAAGACCGCGGGCAGGTGGTGAAGGCCTACGTGGTGCTCAAGCCCGGCCACGACCGCTCGGATGCCTCCGTCAAGATGCTCCAGGACTACGTGAAAAGCACGATCGCGCCGTACAAGTATCCGCGCCGCATCGAGTTCGTCGATGCGCTGCCGCGCACCGAGACCGGGAAACTGCAGCGATTCAAACTGAGGGAGCGAGCATGATGCAAATCCTCCAGCCCCCGGGCTGGGCCAAGCCGCGCGGCTACTCCAACGGCATCGCAGTCAAAGGCGGAACGACCGTCTATGTCGCCGGCCAGGTCGGCTGGACCGGCGCGGGCGTGTGGGAGGCGAAGGATTTCACCGGCCAGTTCCGCCAGGCTTTGAAGAATATTCTCGAGGTCCTGGCCCAGGCGAAGGGCAAACCCGAGCACATCGTCCGCCTCACCGTGTTCGTCGTGGACGTGAACGAATACCGCGCATCGCTGATCGCCATGGGCAAGGCCTATCGCGAGCTCATGGGCGGGCACTACCCGGCGATGAGCCTCGTGCAGGTAGGCGCCCTCGTCGAGGCCAAGGCGCGGCTCGAGATCGAGGCGACGGCCGTGGTTCCCGACTCAGTTTAGACAACACGGATGAAGATCAGCATCATCGGCGGCGGACCGGGCGGACTGTACTTCGCGCTGCTCGCGAAGAAGCGCTGGCCGCGCTGGGAGGTGGCGGTGCACGAGCGCAACCGCGCCGACGACACCTTCGGCTTCGGCGTGGTGTTCTCCGACGCGACGCTCGGCACCTTCCGCGACTACGACGTGCCCTCGTACGAGTCGATCCGCCGCAGCTTCGCCTACTGGGACGACGTCGAGGTCGTCTACAAGGGCCGCGCCCTGCGCTGCGGAGGCAACGGCTTCTGCGGCTGCTCGCGCGTGACGCTGCTGCGCCTGCTGCAGCAGCGCTGCCGCGAGCTGGGCGTGGAGATGCACTTCCAGAGCGAAGCGAGCGTCGAGGACTTCAAGGACAGCGACCTCATCGTCGCCGCCGACGGGATCAATTCGCGCACGCGCGAGGCGCACCGCAAGCACTTCAAGCCCTCGGTCGACCTGCGGCCGAACAAGTTCGTGTGGCTGGGATCGACGCGGCCGCTCGACGCCTTCAAGTATTTCTTCAAGGAGACCGGGCACGGCATCCTGCTGGCGCACTGCTATCAGTATGAAGAGGGGGCGAGCACCTGGATCATCGAGACCAACGCCGACACCTGGGAACGCTCGGGCTTCGACAGGATGGACGAGCCGCAGATGCTGCGCGCGCTGGAGGGCGTCTTCGCCGAGGAGCTCGACGGCCACCGGCTCATCGCCAACCGCTCGGTGTGGCGCAATTTCCCCAACATCCGCAACGCCACCTGGGTGATGGACAAGGTGGTGCTGGTGGGCGACGCCAAGGCCACGGCGCACTTCTCCATCGGCTCGGGCACCAAGCTCGCGATGGAGGACGCGATCGCGCTGTTCGATGCGCTGCGCACCGAGGGCGGGGTCAAGGCGGCCCTGGCGCGCTACGACGCGCAGCGGCGCGAAGGCGTCGAGAGGACACAGCACGCGGCGGACGTGTCGCTCGCCTGGTTCGAGAACATGCGCCGCTACTGGAACATGGACCCGCCGCAGTTCGCCTTCGGACTCATGTCGCGCTCCAAGCAGATCACCTACGAGAACGTGCGGCTGCGCGACCCGGAATTTCTGGAAACCGTCGCGCGCTGGTTCGCGGACAAGGTGATCCCGCCGGGATTCGAGGTCCAGGTGCGCAACCCGCCGCCGCCGATGTTCGTTCCGTTCACCCTGCGCGGCATGCGCCTGGAGAACCGCGTGGCGGTCTCGCCCATGGACCAGTACATGGCGGTGGACGGCATGCCGAACGACTGGCACCTTGTGCACCTCGGCAGCCGCGCGATCGGCGGCGCGGGCCTGGTGTTCGTCGAGATGACCTGCCCCTCGCCGGAAGCGCGCATCTCGCCCGGATGCACCGGCCTGTGGAACGAGGCTCAAGCGCACGCCTTCAGGCGCATCGTCGATTTCTGCCACGCCCAGTCCGCCGCCAAGCTGTGCTTGCAGCTCGGCCACTCGGGGCGCAAGGGCTCGACCCAGCTCGGCTGGGAGCGCCCGGACCATCCGCTCGCGTCGGGCAACTGGGATCTGGTCGCGCCCTCGCCCCTGCCCTACGGGCCGCAGTCGCAGGCGCCGCGCGAGATGAACCGCGCCGACATGGACCGGATCCGCGACGAGTTCCTGCGCTCGGCGAGCTACGCGAACCAGGCCGGCTTCGACATGCTCGAGCTGCACATGGCGCACGGCTACCTGCTGTCCTCGTTCATCTCGCCGCTCACCAACCTGCGCAGCGACGAATACGGCGGGCCGATCGAAAACCGGATGCGATATCCGCTGGAGCTGTTCCGCGCGCTGCGCGCGGCCTGGCCCGAGGACAAGCCGATGTCGATCCGCATCTCCGCGACCGACTGGGCGCCGGGCGGCCTGTCGGAAGAGGACCTGCTCGCGCTGGCGCGCGCCTTCAAGGAGGCGGGCGTCGACCTGATCGACGTCTCGACCGGCCAGGTGGTGCCGCAGCAGCGGCCGATCTACGGCCGCATGTACCAGACGCCCTTCGCCGACAAGATCAGGAACGAGCTGGGGATCGCGACCATGGCGGTGGGCAACATCACCACCGCCGACCAGGTCAACACCATCGTCGTCTCGGGCCGCGCCGACCTGGTCGCGCTGGCGCGCCCGCACCTCGCCGACCCGTACTTCACGCTGCATGCGGCCGCCTGGTACCAGCACACCGGCCAGTTCTGGCCCAGGCCCTACTGGCCCGGGCGTGACCAGGCCTACCGCCTCGCGGTGGCCGACCGCGAGGAATGGACCGCGGGCCGTATCGCGACCCGCCCGCCCAGCCACGAGGTCAAGGACGAGCCCGCGCGCGACGGGCCCGGGAAGAAAGCGGCCTAGCGACGCGTCAGTGGCGGTCGTCGTCGCTCGGCACCAGCGCGAAGGCGCGCAGCGCGGAGCCCGTGCCGCCGAGAACCTTCAAAGGCGGGACCACGACAACGAATTCGTACGCCTTCGCTTCCGAAAGCTCCTCCAAGTTCAGGTTCTCGATGATGTAGATCCCCGAGTCCGCGATGATGCGCATGTGCACGGGGAAGATCTGGAATTGCGGTGTACCCCCGTTAATGACGGGCGGCCGCATCTCGAAGGTCAGCGTATCGTCGCCGACTACGCGCGCGCCATGATTGATCAGAAAATTCGCACCTCCGACACTGGGCCCCGGCGAGTCATTTCCTGTGTACACGGCGGAATTGGAATTGAAGTATTGACCCCATCCGGTACGGATGAACACCGTGTCGCCCTTCTTCAGCTTGACCCGTTGGTGCTTCGCCGTCCGCTCCAGAAGCTCCGCCGTAATCTCCTTTTGACCATCGATATGAACGTCCAACGGGCTCGAGTCACCCCGGACAAAGCGGGCCACGTCGAGCAGGATCCCTCGGTTCATCATCAGGTCGGTGGGAAACTGATCGATGGCGAGATTGGCGCCAACATGGTTCGGCTCGTTGGTTCCGATCCCCTTAGGGTTGCTGGTCGACGTTACGGCGTCCGCACCGCCAAAAAGTTTTCCATTGCGGGCAATGTGGCCGATCGCGTCGATCGTCGGGGCGCCATGCTGGCCGCTGAACTGCATCACCTCGGACGCGTAGGTCAGCTGTCCGTTGTCGCCGAACTTGTTGAAGGTATTGGCATGCGTGTCCTTGAGCGCAAAGTCATAGGGCGGGTTGACTCCGGCGACGGGCGAGTCGATCTCCCAGGTGTGGGACAGGTCGATGAGGCGCGCCTTTTTCACGGCCTTCAGCAGATCGTCCGAATCGCGATCGGCAAAGGCGGGGGCGGATGAGATCAGGCAAAGCGCCGCAAAGGCGCCCGCCAGCGCCGTCTGGACGGAACGACTGCGGGAAACAGGGTAGTGCTCGGACATGTTTTCCTCCTCTTGGGTTGACTTTCCGTAAAGGCACCTCAATATTGCGCGCATGCAAAGGTTCCTGCGCTCGGCCGACGCCGTGCTCTTTCCCTCCCGCCTGGCGATCCTGCGGGTGCTCCTCGTCGCCTTCCTCGCGGTCAACGCGCTCACCCGGCTGGCGCTGGCCGCGTACAACGGCGAGCCGTCGCTGTTCCTGCCCTGGCGCATCCTGCCGGCGATGGCGATCGGAGCGGTTTTCGATCTCGGCGCCGCGGCCTTCGTCGCACTGCCTTTCGCGGCCCTGCTCGCCTGGTGGCCCGAGCGCCGTTCCGCGTCGCTCAGGGTCGTGCTCGCGCTGATTCTTCTGCTGCTCTGCGGAGTCATGGCCTTCGTCGGCGCCTCCGAGCTGGTGTTCTGGAACGAGTTCGCCTCGCGCTTCAATTTCATCGCGGTCGACTACCTCGTCTACACCAACGAGGTGATCGGCAACATCCGCGAATCGTACAACATGCCGCTGCTGCTGTCCCTCGTCGGCATCGCGGCCCTGCTGCTGTGGTGGGTGATCGTACGCAGAGTGAGCCCGCTGGTCTCGGCGCCCGCGGCGGGGCTCGGCGCGCGCTCCCGTGCGGTGGCACCGTGGGTCATCGCGCCCTTCGTCGCCTTCGGGGTGCTCGACGCGCGCTACAAGGAATTCTCCAACGACGCCCAGCTGAACGAGCTCGCGGGCGACGGCTATTACGATTTTTTCCACGCCTTCCGCGCCAACGAGATCGACTACGAGCGCTTCTACAGGACCCTGCCGCCGGAGCGCGCCGGGCGGATTCTCGCGGCGGAGCTCGAAGGGGTGCGGCGTCAAGGGGGAGATCCGAAGCCGCCCTTCGAGCGCGACATCGTCGGGCGGGGACCCGAGAAGCGGCTCAACGTCGTCCTGATTTCCGTCGAGGCCCTGAGCGCCGATTTCTTGGGCGCGTTCGGAAACCGCGAAGGGCTGACCCCGCGCCTGGACCAGCTCGCCCGGGAGGGGTTGCTGTTCACCCGTCTCTACGCCACCGGCACGCGCACGGCGCGCGGGCTGGAGGCCCTGACGCTGTCGTATCCTCCGACGCCCGGCTACTCGATCGTGAAGCGGCCGGACAATGCGGGGCTGTTCTCCCTGGGCGCGGTCTTCAAGGACAAAGGCTACGAGCCGCTGTACCTCTACGGCGGCTACGCCTATTTCGACAACATGGAGGCCTTCTTCTCGGGGAACGGCTACACGGTGATCGACCGCACCGCCATCAGGAGCGAGGACATCTCCTACGAGAACATCTGGGGCGTGGCCGACGAGGATATCTTCAAGCTCGCGCTAGGCGAGCTCGACAAGCGCTGGGCGGCGCAGCGGCCGTTCTTCGCGCACATCATGACGGTATCCAATCACCGCCCCTTCGCCTACCCGGCGGGGCGCATCGACCTGCCCATCGGGACGCGCGAGGGCGCGGTCAAGTACACCGACTTCGCCATCGGACAATTCGTCGACCGCGCGCGCGCCAAGCCCTGGTTCGGTCGCACGCTGTTCGTGATCGTCGCCGACCATACCCACAAAGGGCGCGGCCGCACCGAGCTGCCGCTGGAGAACTACCACATCCCCCTGATCGTGTATGCGCCGGGGCAGGTACGGCCCGGCCGCGTCGACGCCATCGCGTCGCAGATCGACGTCGCCCCCACCGTCCTGGGGATGCTCGACTTCAGCTACCCGTCCCGGTTCTTCGGCAACGATATCCTCCGCGAAGGCGCGAAACACCAGCGCGCATTCTTCGCCAACTACCAGACGGTGGGCTACTACCGGGACGGCGTCGTCGTCGAGCTGAAGCCGAAGGGCCGCTACCGCATCGTCGATGCGGAGACTGGAAAACCGCGCGCGGAGGACGCCCGCTCCGCGCAGCTGCTGGACGAGGCGATCAGCTATTACCAGTCCGCGAGCGTGGCGTACAAGTCCGGCGCACTCGGGTTCGTGCGCCGGCGATGAGCGGAGGGCGGGCGCCGGCCCCGTCGCTTCACTTGTCGAATTTACCGAAGAGAAAGGGCGCGAGCAGCGCCACGCTGAAGAGCAGCAGCGCCGCCAGGGGCGCGCGCGTCGCCATGATCGCGAGCGGCAGCGCCACGCACGCGAGAACCAGTATCCAGGGAACCAGCGCCCGGCTGTACTTGAGGTAGGCGAGAAACCCCGCGGGCATCTCGACGCGGATGCCGCGCTCTTCCCGGTCTCTCCGGGCCGCCCTTCCCTCCAGCCAGATCGCGAACACGTAGATCTCCCCCGCCACGCTGCCCGCCCACACCACCGCGCCCGCGAGCAGCGCGAGAATTCCGGGTAGGTAGCGTCCCGCCTTGAACATCACGTCGACGGCACACACGGTGCCGACCAGGACGAAGACCAGCACGACGCCGAGCACCGCCCAGATGCGCGGCCCGATGTAGCCCTGCAGCACGTCGTCGCGCATGAACTTGAGCGCCAGGTCGCGGGCGTCGCGCAGGATGTTCTTCGGGCGGAGCTGGCTCAGCATGTCCCCGCCGGCGGCGCGCAATTCGCGCTCGCCGTGCCTCACGGCGCGACGCAGGTCGCGTTGGTTCATCATGGCCGGGCCATGTTAGGAGTCTTCACCCCTTCATGCAATTGTCATGGTGCCGGCGCCGTGAAATCCGCCCGCGCCGGAAACCCCGGCCTCAGGCGGTCACGCCGAAGAGCGCCCCGACTCCGGCCGTCAGCGCCATCGCCAGCGCGCCCCAGAAGGTGACGCGCGCTGCGGCCGCGGTCACGGACGCACCGCCGGCACGGGCGGCGAGCGATCCCAGCAGCGCGAGAAACAGGAGCGAGCTTCCCGAGACGGCCCACATCAGGGCGGAACGCGGAAACACGAGAACGACCAGGAGAGGCAGCACCGCGCCCACCGCGAACGTGCCCGCCGAGGCGAGCGCGGCCTGCACCGGCCGCGCGGACAGCATTTCCGAAATCCCCAGCTCGTCGCGCGCGTGCGCGCCGATCGCATCGTGCCGCATCAGCTGGCTGGCGACGCTGGAGGCCAGCGCCGCGTCCAGCCCCCGCTGGACATAGATGGCAGCCAGCTCCGCGTGCTCATGCTCGGGACTCTCGGCCAGCTCCTTGGTCTCGCGCGCGAGATCGGCGCGCTCGGTATCCAGCTGCGAGCTGACCGATACGTACTCGCCGGCAGCCATCGACATCGCCCCGGCGACCAGGCCGGCGACGCCCGCGACCAGGATCTCACGGGAGCTCGCCCCCGCCGCGGCGACGCCCAGCACGAGGCTGGCGGTGGAAACGATCCCGTCGTTCGCGCCGAGGACGGCCGCGCGCAGCCAGCCGATCCGCTGCGTTCTGTGTCTTTCGATGTGTCTCATCGCACCCTGCCTTGTAGTGGAGTCTCTCGGACCATTCGAACGAAACGGAACAATCGTCGCATTTTCCGGGCCGGAGCAGTTGAGATTGCGGGAACCAAGGGTGTTGGCACCTCGGTCAATCGACGATGAAGAGCTTGGCTCCGACGTCCGTGCGGGAGCGATGAGGTTCTGCATTGTCCGCGACCTGGTAGCTCATGCCCGGCTTGAGCGTGAACTTGCGCCCGTCTTCGAGCTCCGTGTGAAGCTCGCCCTCGGTGCACAGGAGGATGTGCCCCTTGACGCACCAGTGATCCGCGACGTAGCCCGGCGTGTACTCGACCATGCGGACGCGTATAGGACCGAAATGCCGCGTGCGCCAGTACGCGAACCCGCGTTCGCCCCTGTGCTCGGTTCGCTCGATCCGGGACCAGTCGGTCGTTCCGAACGGTATCGCTGACATATGCACTGCCGGCTCCTTTGCTGGAAGGGCCTGGCTCCCGGCCCGCAGGGGCAAGAATCATAGCGAATCGGCCGCAAACGGGGCGGGAAGGTGAAACAAAATAAACAAAAGCGACCCCCCGCTGAAATTCCGCTGATCCACTCGCTCGCTACGATGCTCCATTTGCCCGTAGCCATGATCTCCACAAGAAGGTTGAACGGCGTCGACCGCGGCGCCCTGGCCGTACATCTGCTCGCGCTCTCCCGCGAGGACCGGAGGCTTCGTTTCGGCGGACACTTGTCCGACGACACCGTGCGCGACTACGTCGCGCGCATCGATTTCGACCGCGACGCGGTGTTCGGCTTCCCTGCCGATGATCCGTCCCTCGGCGGGGCGGCGCACCTTGCCATCGTCGACGGCGTCGCGGAGCTCGGCCTGAGCGTCCTCGCCGCGTATCGGCGCCGCGGCATCGGCACGGCGCTGCTCCAGCGGGCGTCGGACTTCGCGCGCAGCCAGTCCATCCGCACCCTGCACGCGCGCTGCCTGGCCGAGAATGCCGCGATGATGCACATCGTACGCAAGTCCGGAATGCAAATCGTCACCAGACGAGGGGCGGCCGAAGCGCATCTCCAGCTGCCGCCGCTGGACGCAAGAGCCATGGCCGCCGAATTTCTTCTGGAATCGCTCGCCCTGTTCGACTCCCGCCTCAAGACGCGGTAGCCCATCCCGCCTTCAGGGGCGCGGCAACCCCGGTGGAGCTCTGGATTCGCGCGACTGCCGTCACTCCGGCAGCAGCGAGTCGCTCCAATAGCAGCAAGCACGCAAACATCGTGTAAGCTTCGCGCGATCTTTCCGAAGTTTCCATGAACATCTCCGATAGCGTCTCCCGGGGCGCGCTGGCCGCGACGCGCTGGCCCGCCGTCTTCGCGCCGATTCTCGCCGGCGTGGTCGGCGCCTGTGCCTTCGGCAAGATGTCCCCCGCCCTGCCGCTCCTGAAGGACGAGTTCGGCCTGACGCTGATCCAGTCGGGGTGGCTGGTGTCGTCCTTCAATGCGATCGCCGCGACCAGCGCGATCGTCTTCGGCGTGTTCGCCGACCGCATCGGCGCGCTGCGCTTCTGCGTCGCCGGCGTGCTCGCCATCGGCGCGGCCAGCGCGCTCGGCGCCCTCGTCCACGGCGCGGGATGGCTGATCGCCTCGCGCCTCGTCGAAGGCCTGGGGTTTCTGGCCGTGGTGGTGTCGGCGCCCAGTCTCATCGCCGCGGCCACGGCGCCGGATCGCCGCGGCGTCGCTTTCGGCCTGTGGTCGACCTATCTGCCGTTCGGAGTGAGCCTGGTGGTCGCCTCGAGCCCGCTCCTTCTCCCCGGGTTCGGCTGGCGCGGCGTGTGGGTGCTGGTCGCGGTCGCCGCGGGCGCATGCGCGGCGATGCTCCTCGCCCAGTCGCGCCGCTACGCGGGGGTCGCCGGCGGAACGCGCCGGTCGCTCGCGAGCCTGGAGCGATCGCTCGCGCAGCCCGTCCCATGGCTGCTCGGCCTCGCCTTCGCCGCCTACGCCATCCAGCACATGACTCTGATCGTGTGGCTGCCGACCTACCTCCTGGAGACGCGCGGGATGGCGGGCGCCGCCGCGGCGCTGCTCACCGCGCTCGCCGTGTTCGTCAACTGCTTCGGCAACGTGCTGGGAGGCTGGCTCATCCAGCGCAACATCCCGCGCGGCATCATCATCGCGGCGACCTTCGCGGTGACCAGCCTTGCCTTCGTCGGCATCTTCGCCGCGGGCCTGCCCGATTGGCTGCGCTACGCGCTCGCGGTGTTCTACAGCTTCATCACCGGGACGGTGCCGGCCGCGGCGCTCTCCGCCGGCATGCGCTACGCGCGCTCCCCCGCCGAGATCGGCGCAATCCAGGGCCTGATCGTCAACGTCACGCATATCGGGATATTCTTCGGGCCGCCCCTGGTCGCCGCGAGCGTCACCTATGGCGGCTCGTGGGATGCGGTGCTGTGGGTGATGCTCGGCTGCGCGGCCGTGGGCCTGGCGGGCGCGGCCGCGATCGGCCGCTACGAGCGCGGAACGAACATGCCCAAGGGAAGACAGCAATGAAGACCATCGCCATCGAAGAGCACTTCATCACCCCGATGTACCGCGAGAAGGTCGCGGCCAACGAGTTCCGCAACTTCTATCTCACCAGCCGCAGCGAGCAGATCGGCCACGATATCGTCGAGCAGAACGCCGACCTCGGAGCGAAACGCCTCGCGCACATGGACGCGGCGGGCGTCGACGTGCAGGTGCTGTCCTTCGGCTCGCCCGGGCCTCAGGGCTTCGGCGCAGAGGTCGCAATCCCGATGGCGCGGGACGCGAACGACCGCGCGCACGAAACGGTGAGGGCGCACCCGGAGCGCTTCGCCGCGTTCGCCGCGCTGCCCACCGCCGACCCGCGGGCCTCGGCGAAGGAGCTGGAGCGCTGCGTCACGAAGCTCGGGTTCAAGGGCACCATGATCCACGGCCACACCCAAGGGAGCTTCCTCGACGACCGGAAGTACTGGCCGATCTTCGAGGCCGCCCAGGCGCTCGATGTGCCCATCTACCTGCACCCGACGCTCGCCCACCCGGACGCCCTGAATTCCTATTTCAAAGGGTACGAGGAGCTGGCGCGCGCCGGCTGGGGATTCGCCATCGACACCAGCTGCCACTTCCTGCGGATCGTCTTCGCCGGCGTGTTCGACGCTTATCCAAGGCTCAAATTCATCCTCGGGCACCTCGGCGAAGGGCTGCCGTTCGCGATGCACCGGCTGAACGACCACACCGCGCGCGCCGCGGCGAGGCGCGGCCTGAAAAGGCAGCCGATCGAGTACCTGCGCGACAACCTGCTGGTCACCACCAGCGGCAACTGGTACGAGCCGGCGTTCCTGTGCACGCTGCTCGCCCTGGGCGCGGACAACATCCTCTTCGCCGTGGACTGGCCCTACGAGGCCAACACCACGGGAATCGAATTCCTGAAAAAGCTCTCGATCAGCGACGCCGACCGCGAGAAGATCGCGCACGGCAACGCCGAGCGCATCCTGAAGATGTAGGCCCTATCGGTTTCCCTGGCCCGACGGCGCTTCGTACTTCGCCCCTCGCGCCAGGTGGCAATGAGCGCAGCTGCTTCTGAGCGGCTTGAAGAAATACCAGTTCTCGAAGAACGCCCTGCCGCAGCGGGGGCAGGCGAAGCTCGCCACCCGGACGCCGGCCCAGGCGATCGCGCCCATCCAGACGAGCCCGACGGCGGGAAAGGAAGCGTCCTGCAGGAGCAAGGTGTTGAGCAAGTAGGCGAGCAGGAACACTCCCGGAAGGCATGCAAAGAGCAGCAGCCAGAGAACCCTGGACCTGCGGTCCAGATCGCGCCACGCCGGCTCGAATGCGAGATTTGTCGTCATTGGCATGTCCTAGTAGTTCGCCCATTCCCAGCTGTTGACAGACCAGGCGTTCGGCGTCTTGGACACGAAGGTCACGCGCAGGCCGCCCGTGGCGGAGGAGCCGGTCCAGTTGTAGGTCCACAGCAAAGTCCCCTGCGGGCTCCCGGAACCGCCGCTGTTCTTCAGCGAGGTTCGCCGCGGCTTTCCCAGCAACGCCTGCACGTCTTCGATCGACATCCCCTGCTTCAGGTCCGCCGCCCTGCGCTCCGCGTCGGCAAGATTGAGATCCTCGGAGACACGGGAGGCTTCGGCGCCCGCGGGCGCGGTCCATGCGAACGATGGGGATAGGGCGGCCAGAAGAAACAAGGCACGCAGATGTTTCACGTGCAGGACCTCGAAGATGGAGAAGATCGCGCGTCGCGCCACGACCTTTGCAGTTGCGCCGTTCGCCTGCCCTTCAGCATCGCGCGCCGGCCCGCCATCCGGGCGAGCCTTCTCAGCCGCTCGATCGCCCCGATCGCGGCCGCGATGTTCGCCTGGGGCGTGGCGTTTCCGGCGGCTGCCTCCCCGTGGCCGAGGAGCCCGTAGAGCTCGCGCAGCGCCCAGCCGCAGGAAGCCGGCACACCGAGCTGCGTTTCCTTTCCCCGGCGCTGCATCTCGATGCTCGCAAGGACCTCGGTCACTTCGGGTGTGGGTTGTTCGGCATTCATTCGATGCTCCTTCGGAAACCTTCGTCTGACTAGCGGTGACGGGCTCGCAAGTGCATGTCGATCAGCATCTTCGCGGAACGGGCGATGTTCCTCGCCGGACCGTGCACGCCCAGCGTCTGCGCGGCGACCTGCGCCCCTTCCATGAGGAGGAACAGCTGATCCGCGAGCAGCCGCGGCTCGGCGACGCCCATGCGAATGCAGACCTGGACGAGCCGGCTGCGCAGCTTCGCCTTGTGCGCCTCGATCACCTTTCTCGCGGGATGATCTCTCTCGGTGATCTCGACCGCCGCGTTCGCCATGGGACAGCCCCGGGCGGAGGGGTCGGCGACATGCTTGGCCAGCAGGCCGAACGCGGCGTGGATCTGCCTGCGGGGATCACTGGGATGCCGGCTCGCCATCGCTTCCCAAGTCTTCCAGAACCTCGCGTCGTGCTCGCGCAGCCATTCGGCCACCAGCTCGTCCTTGGAGGGAAAATTCCTGTAGAGGCTCATCTTGGTCGTATCGGCCTCCGCCGCGATCGTCTCCACTCCGACCGCGCGAATTCCCCTGGCGTAGAAGAGCTCCGACGCCGTGTGAAAGATGCGCTCGCGGGCGCTCGGCCGGTTCGCGCCCCGCTTGCGCGGAGACGGCAGGGGTGATCGGTCGGCTCTAGGGATC
>Ga0335084_10001651_pt1 | contig 21109 bp, 13 predicted proteins | sample Lox_Sample_44_FD_206721 | JGI IMG/M metagenome (GOLD analysis project Ga0335084, IMG submission 206721) | Soil microbial communities from Loxahatchee National Wildlife Refuge, Florida, United States - Lox_Sample_4.4 | ecosystem: Environmental > Terrestrial > Soil > Wetlands | place: USA...
GAACCCACCAGAACAACAGGACCGTGACGATGAACGACGCCAACAACAGCAGCAACCAGTTCAGGTCGCCCATGTTCGGGATGGGCAGCAGCTGGATCAAGGTGACGAACACCGGCACGATGCTGGAGAGGACGAGCACCATCACGCCGTAGGCGATCATGCGCGCCAGCAGGAGGTCGACCTCCATCAGCCGGAATCGCACCACGGCGTAGCCCACGCCGATCATGTACAGCGAGACCAGCACGTTGCCCACCGGGGGAACGGGCACGTGATACCAGAGGAGATAGTTCGTGGCGCCACCAATGAAGCCGATCACCGTGTGCCAGAGGACGTAGCGAAGCTGGTTGCGGCGGAAAAACGACGCCTCACGGCAGGCGCGGTGCAGCAGGAGCCAGCTGCGCAGAAAGAAATAGAAGAAGTGCGCCAGGTAGAACGGGTAGACCGGCCCGGGAACGGGCCAGAACGGAAACATCATCCGCGGCTCCACGCCGCGCACCACCCACGGCGTGAACGACAGGCCCATGAAGATCGCCGCGAGCCCATAGCCCGCGAGCACCTCGCGATCGTGCCTCTCCCCGATCAGTCGCGTGCTGAAGTGAAAATAGCACACCGGGATCACGATCGCCGGCACCGAGAACCAGCGGCAGAATTGCAGCGCCGTCGCCGCGTCGGGAGCCAGCTGCCAACAGAAATACAGGCCCGACCACGCGGCCACCGTCACGGTCATCCAGGCAAAGGTGCGGGATCGCGGATCACGCGGATTCTTCGAGTAGACCGTGACGCCCAGGATGAGGCTCGCGATCGTGTTGATCAGCGACGACAGTATGCAATAGAGGATCACTTCTCAGCGCGCACCACCACGGCTTGGTTTCCGAACGAGGTGAAGGCCTGCAGATGCACGAAACCGGCCGCGGTCATCATCTCGTGCAGCTCCTCGGCCGAATAGAAGACGTAATAGCCCTGCTCCTCCTTCACCTTGATCTTGCCGGCCGCGCGCAGGAGGTCCCGGGCCGCCTCGATCTCCTGCTTGGAATGGCGCCCTTCCGCGTACCGCCGATAGATGAGCGAGAGATCGCAGAAGGGTTTCATGCTGGAGACCACGATCTTTCCGCCGGGGCGCAGCACGCGGTAGAGCTCGTGCAGCAGGCCCCCCGGCCGTTTGAGGTAGGACAGCAGCAGGCTGCAGCAGATCTTGTCGAAAGTGCCGGGGGCAAAATCAACCATCGCCTCGGCGCCGTCCCCCCCGCCGGCTTCCCCGGCGTCGGCGCCGGCCGCTTCGCCCCCGCCGCCGAAGCGGTCGAGGTCCATCCGCGCATACATCAGCCCCATGTCGGTTCGCCGTTCGCTCTTGCGCGTGCCGACGCCGCGCCGGAGATTGCCGTGTTTCTGCATGGCGTCGAGCAGTCCTTGCCCGGTGAGGTCGACCCCGACATAGACCGGCGGCGGCTGCGGCGATCGTTCCTGCGAGTCCAGCAACTGGCGGAGAACCCACACGCCGAACAGTCCGTTGCCACAACCCGCATCGAGCAGCACCTCCCCGGGCTGAAACTCACCCAGCAGATCGCCCACCAAGTTCAGGTAATATTGGTAGACGTCGACGCTTTCGAAGAACTCATACTTGTCGAGGTACTGGGACCAAAATTCGGTCTCCGTCCCCTTGTCGGGGTTGGCGCGGCGCAGGCGGTCGCGCTCGAGCTTGTTCTGCCGCAGGAAAGACCGCTTGTCCGGCACCACCACCTCCTGTTCGCCGAACTCGCGGCCGTGCGCCCATCCCAAGCACAGTTGAACGAGATGGCGGAAGGTCTTCTCCGCCGCCTCGGGATTCTCCCGCACCTCGTGCATTGAATCCTTGATCGGGACAAACCTGCCCCGCCGCGCGTGGCTCACCACCTGGCGGACATCCTCAAGATCCACCCAAGCGTCATTCTGGGCGGCCAGGAAAGCCACCGGTACGTCGATCTTGCCCACATCGGCACAAGTGCCGTCGAGCGTATGCAGACCGCTGGCCACGAGCGCGCTGAGGAAATGTTCGAAATCGATCTCAAAGCCCAGCACGTCGTTTACGCCCCAATGCTTGCCGGCCAGATGGTTGGCCACCACGTCCTCGTGATAGACGAGCGTGAGCGTTCGCTGCACGTTCACCACCCCGACCAGGTTGATCAGGTAGCTGATACGCGAATCCAGTGCGGCCGCCCGGATCGCCATGCGGCAGGAAAGGCTGTTGGCGATCAATCCCGCCCGCGGCACGCCGTGGATCTGTTCAAGGTAGTCAAAGGCGGCGAGAATGTCCTGCACCGCTCCGGGCAGCGTGAAACCCCGCATTTCGCCTTCGCTTTCGCCCACATGATTCGTGTGGTCGAAACGCAGCACGTTGACGCCATTCACCGCCAGATGATAAGCCAGTTGAAGGTTGTTCTTCTTCGTTTCGCCGTACTTGGGGGCCATGATTGCAAACGGCGCATCGTCGCGGCCGACGGCATGATCGAGGAACGCCACGATCTTCTTGTGCTCGCGAGTCGGAAACACCACTAACTCGCTATGGATCGCGGTGCTCTGCAGTTGCGTCGGCTGCGACATCTTGAAAAGGAGAAAGCCCGGATTTCGCCTCCAAACCAATTGAAGGAGATTCCAAGCGATCGGGCAATGCAATGCTCAACTCACTGGAAATGCCCATGTTTCACGCCATCGCCCGCCGCCGGAGGCCCCGCCCACCGCGCCACCCGTCACCCTCACCGGCCCGCCGTGACGGTGCGATTTTTACTTCCGAGAGTACTGGGAAGAGTCACTTTTCCATTGCCTTAATATTCACTCCCGCCAATTACTTGCAGAGCTTGGTCTTCTCTGTCTATCAGGCCCTTCGCGGCTGGGGATCATCGAAGTGATTCACCTTCTAATCATCGCCGAGGAAAATGTCCGTCTACCTCCGATCACGGCACCTTCTCCCGCGATCGAACTGAAGGTTCTGCGCAAACCCAACCTCACGGCCGCCCGCCCTTTGCTGGAGACGGGCGTGTTCGACGTCTGCCTCCTGGGCGTGGACGAGCTTGGGGAGGACGCCCATTGGCTCATTGCTGAGTTCCGGACCGCCGCGCCGCACTGCCCGCTCATCGTGGCACCGCAGCGAGGATCGCCGGAGGATGAGCGCGCGGCCTACTTGGCGGGGGCCGATCTCGTGCTGGCCCCGTCGTCCGACCAGGCGACCATGCTGGCCGTGGTTCGCCGGCTCGCCGCCCGCAGCGCCGGCGCGTCCTCTGCCGCCAGTCAACGGGCGTCGGCGTCCCCGTTTCTGCTGGCGGGCGTCACCCCGGCCGCTCTCGCGACCTCGGCGCTTGCCGTCATGCGGGATTTCTCGCAGGTCTTCAGCTACTCGCTCGATTACAAGCAGTTCACCGGGCACTTCGTGGTCAAATTGCGCGAGATCATCGGCGTGGCGCGCATCGCGATCTTCCTCGAGCCCCCGCCGCCCGCCGCCTCCCTGGGCATTGCGACCGCGCACGATCCACAGCGGCTGATCTGCGCCGGGGCGGTCGGCCTGCCGGCGGACCTGATCGAGTGTTTCGAGCTGTCGCGCAAGAGCGGCCTCGGGCAACGCATCGCGCAAACGGGGCGAATCCTGCATCTCGGCGCCGAAAGCACGGCTCCGTTCGTGGCCGAGGATCCCCGCATCCAGCGCGAGTTTGAGATTCTCGGCTGCGAAGTCGCCCTGCCCGTCAACGATCGCGAGCGCACCATCGGCGTGGCGCTCCTCGGCGGGCGGCTCACCGGCGCGCCCTTCAGCGAATCGGAGCTCCTGCTCGTCTACCACCTGATGGAGGAACTCGGGCTGGCGGTGAAGAACTCCTGGCTGCACCACCAGCTTTCCGCGAGCCACCGCCTGTTCTCGGACGTGCTTGGCGCGATGACCAGCGGCGCCCTCGTCGTCGGCTCCGATCTGGCCGTGGTGTTCGCCAACCAGGCCCTGCTGCGGGCGTTGAAGGGCGAGGCGGGAGTCGCCGCGCGCCTCGATTTCGCCGATCTGCCGCCGCCGCTGGCCAAGAGCCTGCACGACGTGGTTGAGCGCGGCCAGAGCCTCGCGCCATTCCTCTACGAGCACCCGGGGCCGCCGGCCCGGGCCTTCCGCGCCTCCCTGATCCCGTTTCCCAACCTCGGTCGCCAGCTGCCGCAGCCCGCGCTCCTGCTGCTGGAGGATTTCACCCAGGTCCGCGCGGCGCAGCGGGCCGAGATCGAGGCGTCGAACCTCAAGCTCATCGGGCTGATCGCGCGCCGCTTCGCCCACGAGATCCGCAATTCGCTCGTGCCGCTGACCACCCACCAGCAGTTCTTCGACACCGATTACGCCAACACCGACTTCCGCGATTCGCTCAAGCAGGCGCTCAGCCGGGAGACGAGCCGCATCCAGCGCTTCACCGAACAGATGGTGTTCCTGGCCCAGACGGAGCAGGGCCCCACCGACACCCTGCCGCTCGAGGAGCTGCTGCGGAAGAGCTTCGCGCGCTCGCGCGAGTTCCTGGGCGCCACCGTGGGCGAGCTCGAGATCCGCAGCGAGGTAGCCGATCCGCTGGTCCGCTGCCACCGGCCGAGCCTGGCGCATGCCCTCCAGGAGATCTTCCTGAACGGCCTCCAATCCGCCGGCGCGCCGCCCCGGGTCACCGTCACCGTGGCCGCCGAGCGCGGCGCGGATGGCCGGTCGGGCTTCGCCCTGAAGGTGCGGGACAATGGTCGCGGTTTCACCCCGGAGGTGGCCGCCCGCGCGACGGACCCCTTCTTCACGACGCGCAACACGGGCGTCGGTCTCGGCCTCACCGTCGCCAAGCGGGTGATCGAGGCGCACGCCGGCCGGCTCGAAGTGCACGCGCGCGGCGAGCCCAACGACCCGGATCTCGTCATCCATCTGCCTGCCAACCCCTGACTGACATGCCCACTCCGCCCGCCCGCCCCATCGCCGTCTCCCGCGTCCGCGTTCCCGCCCTCCGGCCGCTCCCCCTCGCCGCCAGCCTCCTCGCCCTGGCCCCGGTCGTGCTCAGCGCCTCCGGCACCCGCGTCGGCTTCAAGGACGCCTTTGCGACCGCGCGCGGCAACGCCTTCGTGGCGACCGCCGACAATCCCTCTGCGATCTACTACAATCCGGCCGGCCTGACGCAACTGCGCGGGCAGGAAGTCTCCGCGACCGCCTATTTCATCCGGCTTGAGGCCGACTACCGCTCGGCCGCCACCGGCCAGACTTCCTCCCTCAACGCCGAGACGAAGCTGTTGCCGCAGGTGTATTATGCGTGGGCGCCGGAGAACAAACCCTGGGCGCTCGGCGTCGGCTTTTACGCGCCCTACGGGCTCTCCACCGATTGGAGCGCCACCCCGGATCTCTTCGAATTCGCCACCAAGAACACGGAGACCTACACGACCCTCAACCCCGTGTTCGCCTGGCGGCTCAGCGACACGGTATCCATCGGCGGCGGGGTCACGTTCAATCATCTCAAGGTCGATCTGAACCGCGGCGTGCTTTTGAGCGGGGTCCTGCCCTCGGCGCTCTTTCACTTCGCGGCCAACGGCGACGCCACGGGGTACAACCTCGGCCTGCGCTGGCAGCCGGCGGAGCAGCACGCCTTCGGCTTGAGCTACCAGGCGCGCACCAACTTCGGCGTCTCCGGCACCTCGGACCTGTATCCGCTGATCCTGGGCGAGCCCGCGAGCGCCGGCTTCGCCTTTCCCGAGGTGTTCATTGTCGGCTATTCCTACCGGCCTACGCCCGGCTGGAATTTCGAGGCCAACATTGATTGGACGAACTGGACCTGCCTCAAGACCGTGACCATCACCAAGGCCAGTGGCGCGGTGGCGCTGCCGTTCGATTGGAAGGCCAGCTACTTCTACGAGCTGGGCATGACGCGCTACTGGGGCGACGGCTGGCAGGTGAGCGCCGGCTACACCTTGAGCGAGAACTCCGTGCCCGACGCCACCTGGAATCCCGCGGTGCCCGACACCACGCGCCTGTTCTGGTGTGCGGGGCTCGGCTACACCCAAGGCCCCCTGCGGGTCATGGCCACCCTCCAGCGCACCACCGCCGGCAGCCGCACCGTTCGGAGCGGCCAGCATACGTTTTTCGGTTCGACCCCCGACGGCGCCTACGACACCACCATCACGTCCTTTTCACTCTCGCTTGACTACCGGTTCTAGCCCAAGCTTTCATCCGGGCGCCTTCCCCGCCGCCCCTTGCTGATGATCCCCGCCCCCTCCGCCGTCGCTCCCGCCGCCCCGCCGGCCGCCCCGCCGATGCCCACCATGCTCGTCGTCGACGACGAGGAGGGTCCGCGTCTCTCGCTGCGCATGGTCTTCAAGAACGACTTTCACGTGCACACCGTGGAGAACGGCGAGCAGGCGGTGGAGTATGCGCGTCAGCATCCCGTGCACATCGCCATTCTCGACATCCGCATGGCGGGCCGCTCCGGCATCGAGGTGCTGCGCAGCCTCAAGGAGATCGATCCGCACATGGAGATCATGATGCTCACGGCCTACGAGACAATCGAGACCGCGCGGCAGGCGCTCCGGCTCGGCGCCTGCGATTACCTGAGCAAGCCCTTCGACCTGCCCACGATCCGCGAGGCCGCGGCGCGCGCCCTGCGCCTGCGCCGCATCTCCGAGAACGTGCTCGCCACCCAGGAACGCCTCCGTCGGCTCACGGACCAGCTCCACGACGCCAAGCTCAAGGAGGAGATGGCGCGAACGACGAATCAGATCTATGCCGGCGTCCTGCACGACATCAACAACCCGCTCACCATCATCGTGGGCTACGTCGAGATGCTCGAACTGCGGCTGGCCAAGGTCTCCTTCCTCCACGGCACTGATCTCGAGGCGGTGCGCGAGGATCTCACCACCATCTCGAAACAGGTGAACACCTGCTTCGCCATCGCGACGCGCTACCTGCGCTCCCTCGGCAAACGCCACTTCTCCAACCGCGAGGTGCGCGTCAACCAGGTGCTCACCGACCTCCAGACGCTGCTCAAACACCACCCCGCCATCAAGGGCGGCCACCTGGCGGTGAAGCTGCTCGACAAAGATGCCGCCGCGCTCATCAACGGCACCGAACTCATCCAGATCCTCCTCAACCTCACCATCAACGCCTTTCAAAGCACGACCAAGGACCAGACCGTCTGGGTGACGGCCGAGGTCGTGCCCGAGCCGCTCCCGCTGGACACGTTGTGCGACGGCCCGGAGGACATGGTGATCGGTCGCGAGCCCCTGGCCAACGAACCGCCGCTCGTCGCGCTCTCGGTGCTCGACCAGGGCCCCGGCATCGCCCCGGAGGTGCTCCCGCACATCTTCGAGCCGTATTTCACCACCAAGGCCGACAAGGGCACGGGCTTGGGCCTCGCCATTGTCTCGCGCCTCGTGCAGGATCACCGCGGGCTCCTGCATGCGAAGACCAAGCTGGGCGAGGGCACGCGGATGACGGTGTATTTCCCCGCGAAGGAACCCTCGGAATCGAACGAGCCGTTCCGGGTCTAGCGCCGCCCGGCGCCCGCGGCGAATGCCGCGCCCGCTTTTCCTCTTGAGCGGGAGCGGTGCTAGGAACATGAGCAAGGAGCTGCGCCGTGCTCACCACCCTGCTCGTCATCGCGACCGCCCTCGTCACTGCCCTGCTTGTCTGGCTGTGGGCGCAGTCGCGCGCCGCCGCGCTGGTCGAACGTCAGCGATCTGCCACGGATCAGCTCGCCAAGGCCGAAACCGAGCTGGGCGGGTTGCGCGGCCGCGCCACCGAGCTCGAAGCCGAAAAATCGCGGCTCGCCACGCTCCTCACCGCCGAGCGCGACGCCCTGCAACAGGCGCAGACCCGCTTGGCCGACACCTTCAAAGCCCTCGCCGCCGACGCCCTCAAAGGCAACAGCGACGAATTCCTCAAGCGCGCGGGCGAGACGCTGGTCAAGCCGGTCGCCGAGTCGCTCAAGAACGTGAACGACAAGATCACCGAGCTGGAGAAGACGCGCGCCTCGGCCTACGGTTCGCTTTCCGAGCAGCTCAAATCCCTCGCCCTCGCCCAAGCCTCGCTCCAAACCGAGACCACCCGGCTGTCCACCTCGCTGAGCACCACCAAGACCGCCGGCACCTGGGGCGAATTGCAGCTCCGCCGGGTGGTCGAATTGGCCGGCATGGTCGAGCACTGCGACTTCACCGAACAGGAGTCGGCCGGCGACCAGCGGCCCGACCTCATCGTGAACCTGCCGCGCGGCCAGCGCATTGTCGTCGATGCCAAGGCGCCGACCGACGCCTATCGGGAGGCCGCCGCCGCCGCCGATCCCAAGGTCCGCGCGGCGAAGCTCGGCGAGCACGCCGCCAAGGTGCGTAGCCATGTCGACGCGCTCTCGGCCAAGGCGTACTGGGAGCAGTTCCAGCCCTCGCCTGAATTCGTCGTCCTCTTCCTGCCGGGCGACCAGTTTCTTGCCGCCGCCCTCGAGGCCGACCCCGCGCTGCTCGACCGGGCCATCCGCGGCCGCGTGCTGCCGGTCACACCCTCGACCTTGATCGCGCTGCTCAAGGCGGCGGCGTACGGCTGGCGGCAGGAGTCCGTTTCGAAGAATGCCGAGGAGATCAGCGAACTCGGCCGACAGCTCGCCGACCGCATCGCCACCTACGTCGAGCATTTCGAGCGGGTGGGCCGCTCGCTCGAAACCGCCACCAAATCCTACAACGCCGCCGTCGGTTCGCTGGAAGGCATGGTCCTGCCGGGCGCGCGCAAGTTCGCGGAACTCGGCGCCAAGGGCGCGAAGGAACTGCCTGCGGTCGAGCCGGTGGAAACGGCCGTGCGCGACCTCTCCAAGCGCGCCTGAACGGGCTCCGCGCGATCAACGCGCGCCCGGTCGCCTCGCTGCTGGCTTTCTGCCGGTCCGGCCTGCGACTGGCAGGCATGTCAACTATTAGTTGACATGTTTCCTCCCCTGGGCCGCCGGATTTCTCGGCCGCCGGTGGCGCGATTCCGGCTCGTTGCGCCCGCTGCGCTCCGCCCCCTGCAAACAGGCCAACTCTTCGTTGGCGTGTTTTCCGCCGGCCTCTTCCCCAAGACGTCACCGCCGCTGATCGCGCTCGTTGAGCTCGATGCGCTCCGCCCCACCGGGCGCGCCGCGCCGCCGCCGGCGCTTTCCGCCCTCGCCATAGTACGCATAGTTCTGCGTGTAGTAGCCGTAGTCGCCGCCCGCCCCGTGCGGAACCTGGTTGAGCACGACGCCCAACACCCGCGTATTGAGGCCGTCGAGGATCTGCCGCGCGCGCACCACCATGCTCTGCGGATTGCGCCGGTGCTGGACCAGCAGCACCACGCCGTCGACCACGCTGGCGAGCACCGAGGCGTCGCTCACGCCGATCACGGGGGGCGAGTCGAAGACAATCTTGTCATAGCGGCTCTTCTGCTCGGCGATAAAGGCACGCAGCTTGTCGGCGTAGAGCAGGCTGAGCACGAAATTCGCATTCGCGCCGCTGGCGAGGAAATCGACTCCGCGGGCGACCCCCGGCCGGACGACGTCGGCCGCCGCCGCTTTGCCCAGCAGGAGGTCCACGAAACCGGGCTCGCGCGCCTGCTCCAGGAAGTGATGCTGCGCGGGCCGCCGCACGTCCGAATCCACCAGCAGCACCCGTTCGCCCGCGGCGCCCATGGCGCGGGCGAGCTGATGGGCCACGGTGGATTTGCCCTCGCCCGGGCCCGCGGAAAGCACGACGAGGCTGCTGGACCGGCCGGGCGTGAGCGCCAGGTTGAGATTGGTCTGCAGCACGCGGTAAGGCTCGGCCTCCACCGGGTCATCCGCATCGAACCGGGTCGGACTGCGGCTCACGGGGATCACGCTCAGCACCGGGAGCTGCAGCCGGTTCTCGACGTCGGCGACGTTGCGGAAGCTGGTGTCGAAGAATTCCAGCAGCACTGCCGCGCCCACGGCGAAGATCCCGCCGCAGAGCAGCGCGAGCACGAGGTTGAGCGGCCAGCTGGGCCGGCTCGGGCGCCGGGCGGGCTCCGCCTGGTTGAGAATCTCGATCGTGCGCTTCGGCACCTGGAAATCGATCTCGCGCTGGCGGAGGGTGAGCTTGAGCGTGGTGAGGAGGCGTGCTTCGTCGTCGAGCTTCTGCGCCGCTTCCTCGAAGGGCCGCAGGCGCTCCCGCGCGGACAGGATCTGGTCGACCTTCGCCTTCGCCAGCTGGTCCTCCAGCTCGGCGACGCGCGCTTCCGCCTCCTTGTACGAGATCTCCAGCGCCTGCTCGTAGCCTTTCAGGAGGCTGTCGAGCTGCTCGCGAATCTTGGCCCGCTGATCGACCGCCGCGATGAGGTCGGGGTGCGCCGCGCCGAGCCGCGCCTTCAGGCGCGTCACCGTCTGGTCCGCGACCAGGAAGGCCTGCAGCAGGTTCTGGATGTTGGCGTCCTGGATGAGCTCGGAGTTGACCAGGGCGAGCCGCTGCTCGAACGGAATGCTCCGGAACCGCTCCCAGCGGGTCTTGCGGCCAATGGCGTCCACGCGCAGCGCAATGAGCGAGTTCTGCATCTGGCGCAGGCGCTCGATCTCCATGTCGGAGTACCGGGCGTTCAAGTCCACGCCGGAGATGTTGAGGTCCTTGCGGAGTTTTTCGACGACGTCGCGCTGCTTTGAGACCACCTCCTCCTGCGCGGCCAATTGCCTTTGGAGCTCCGCCAGCCCCTCCCGCTGCCCGGAGGTGGCGAAGTTGATGCGGTCCTCCGAGTAGACGCGGGCGATTTCGTTGGCGATGCGGGCGGCGAGCGCGGCATCGCGGGCATAGACGTTGATTTCGATCAGCGACGTGCTGCGGCGCGACTCCACACGCAGCATGTATCGGGTGAGGTAGCGATAAGTGACGCTGGTCGGGAGCGCCTCGCCCGCGCCCTCCGAGCGGCCGAGGATGGCGTTGAGGCCGAGGTTCTCGATCACGGGATTGAGGATCTTCTCCGATTGAATGATCTCGAACTGGTCCTGGATGAAATACGGATCGTAGTAGGGATTGCTCTGCGCTTGAAACAGCTTCACCTCCCCCTCGGGTTTCTCCACGCGGATCTTGGTTGTCGCCAGGTACCACCGCGGCAGCAGCGCGGTGACACCGACCGTCGTCAGCACCACCAGCGCAAGGATGAGAAAGATCAGCGCCCGGCGCAGCCGCAGCAGATGGAGGAAGTCGGCCAGCGAAGCGCGGTCCTTCGTGTCGGGGTGGGAAGCCATGCAGGGAAGGCAAAGGAATGGTGCGCGGGCGGACGCCCGCGTGTCAACGCACCCGACGCCCACGCATTCGCGGAACGGATCAGAAATACAGCCGGCCGTTTATCCCGAGGCGCGTGCGATCCTGCCGGCGGTCGGGCGCGTCGGAATGGATCCGGTCGCAGTCGTAGGTGGCGCTGAACGTGAAGTTTTTGCGGGCGACATAGGTGAGCGCGAACCCGAACCGCGTGGTCGTTTCACTGATGTTGGGCTGGCCGCGCCGTCCGAGCAGGGTGGCTGGTTCGACCGTGACGGACACCGACGCCACGACCTGCGCCGTCAGCGCCTCCTGCAGGTTGACAAAGAAGCGGTTGACGCGCGTGTCGGTGAAGAGCGCCGGGTTGTCCGTCTCCTCGAGCGAATGCGTGTAGCCGCCGCTGACGAAGGATTGCTCCGCGTAGTCGTAACGGCCGGTAAGCTCGGCGTAGGGCGCGGTCGTGCGGCGCTCGCCCTCGCGCTGGCGGTCCTCCACGCCGGCGCGCCCGGTCAGCGCGAGCTGTTTCCCCAGCGCATAGTCCGCGCCGGTCAGCAGGAAGTTCGATCGCTTGTCCTTTAACCCGCCGACATGCGTGTAGTCGATGCGCTGGAAGCGATATTCCCCCACCACGGTGATTTCCGGCAGAAACTTGTCGGTCAGCTCCAGACCCGCGAGGTGCTCCATACGGTCGAGGTCCTGGCTGAGCCGGGCATCGTCAAAGTTGAAGGCGAGGTTGCGGTACTTGACCACCACGCCGGTCTTCCGATCGAGCGCCGTGGTCAGGCGCCCGTCGAACTGGTTGCGTTGATAGGACTGGTCGGCGTTGACCGGCACGCCGGCCAGGAGGGACTGCGGGTTCTTCTCGATCTGAAACTCCTCGCTCAGGTCGATGTGGGTTGCCTCGGTGAAGGCGTGGGCGAGCCGCAGCGCCGCGTCGTGGCTGACCAGGGACTTGTCGGTCGGCCGGTTGTCGAAATGATCGAACGACGCCTGATAGGAGGCGGACAGGAAGGTCCGCTTCTCCACCGAGGCGTTGAACGCCAGCTTGGGGGCCACCGAGTAGACCATGCTGCCGATGGCGCCGGTGGCCGAGCCGAAGATGTTGCTATCGTGGTAGGCGCCCGCGTCGACGGTCGCGGTCAACGGCTTGCCCTGCTCCTGCTCCGGGATCGGGGCGTACACGGCCCAGGCGAGCGCGGGCGGGAACAGTGCGCCGATCCCCAGCAAGCCGTAACGCTTCATAAGATGCCTGCGGTGTCCCCATCAGGAGGAGGAACCCGTCCCGAAGCAACACGTTTCACCGTGCCGGCAGGAGGGCGGGATTGAGCAGGAGGATGAGATTGTCGGCGAGCTTCTGGGTTTCGCGCAGCGGAAAGGCGGGCGGCAGGCGGCCCGCCGCCAGGCCGAGGTAGACCGGCCCCCAGCCCTGGTACATCTCGGCGTGCGCCTCGGGGTTGAGGCCGCGCGCGGCGAGCTGCGCGAAGAACGGCCGGTCGAGCGTGGCCGGCGTGAGCAGGAGCAGTCCGATCGGCTGGTCCGCGGAAATGGCGTAAAAGTCCTTGATGCGGTCCGGCTGCGCCCAGACCCGCTGGCGCCCGTACCACGCCACCCCGGCCGGCACATCGGCCATCACGCCCACGCCCTCCAGCCAGCGGTGCTGCTCCATCACCGTATGGATGCGCATGAACAGCGCCGGAAAGTAGGGCGGATAGTGGAAATGCGCCCCGCGCCGCGGCTGCAGCACGTCGTGCAGGAGCGGCGCCGCCTGGAGCACCAGCAACCCGACCGCGGCCAGCCGCGCGGACGCGGCCAGCGCCGGCGTGCTTTCGACCAGCACGAAGAAGAAGCCGGCGCCGAAGATCAGGATCAGCGGCAGTAGATAGTACACCGGCAGGCGCTGGCTCTCGCCGGAATTCAGAAACGGCTGCCCCGCCACCAGCACCAGCAGGGCCGTGGTGAATACCCAGCGCACGCGGTTGGTCGCGGCGCGGCGGAAGGTGTAGAGCCAGCCCGCTACGAAAAACGCCGTCAGAAAATACCCGCCCCCCGACCATAGCCGCTCGCGCACATTGCGCTGGAGGCCGGTGAGCCCCTTGTTGCCGAGTTTGCGGAGATCCAGCGCCGGCGGCTCCGTCGTGAGCCGCGTGCGCACCGCCGCCGGTTCGGCCTGGGAATCACCCGCCTTGAGGGCCAGGTTCTGCGCGGCGAGCCCGACGGGATGGCCGGTGAGCGCGAGGTTTCGGCCGAGCCACGGCGCGGTCGGCAGCGCAAATCCCGCGGCCAGCAGCGCCAGCGCGATCCAGCGACTCCGTTCGCGCAACCGCCAGAGCAGGTACCCCGCCACGACCACCAGGAACAATCCGGCCGAATACTCCGCGAGAAACAGCAGCGCGCCGACCGCGCCGAGGGCGCACAGCCGCGCGCCGCGGCCCCGGTTCATCGCCGCTGGCACCGCGTCCCCCGTCCCGGGGACCGACTCGATCGCCAGCAGCAACTGGAATGCCCCCAGGGTGAGCACCATGAGCAGCGCCAGGCCGTCGACTTCCACGACCCGCTCCCACACCCCGACCGAGAGCAGCAGCGCCAGCGCGCTCACCCACGCCACCCGCTCGTCGAAGAGGCGGCGACCCAGCCGGAACGTCTGCCAGGCCGCCAGCCACAACAACGCGAGATTGATTCCCAGCAAGAGGTAATCCGCGCCGAAGCCGTCGGGCGCCACCGGCACCGACGCAAACAGCGCCTCGCGCCACGCCGCGGGCAGCGCGCGCAGAACCGCGGCGATGAGGAGGGAATAGAGCGGCGCCTGGGACAATTCCGGATAATCGCCGGCCCGATCCAGCGACACCTGCCGCCGGGCCCGCATGAGCGCCGCGGTCTGCGGATAGTTGACGAGCGTCGTGAAGCCGCGGCCGGCGGCGAGCTGGCGGCCCACGTCGGCCTGGAGCAGCGTGGCTTCCTGCGCCGGCCCATGGAATTGCTTGTCGACCGTCACCAGCGAGAGCCCCAGCAGGCCCAACAGCACGGCGCCACGGCGGACCCAGCGCGCCCCCGCGCCCTCCTCGAGCCAGTGAATCCAATCCTGCGCGGTGGCGGGGGGTCTCACAGCGGGCGGTCTTCTGCGGTCACGCCGGAGGCGCCGGGTTCTCCCGGGCGGCCCGGCGACCGTTCACCGGTCGATCACATCGAGCTCCGGCCATTGGGCGAGCTTCCGATGCAGGGTGCGGCGGCTGATGCCCATGAACTTGGCCGCCTTCGTGCGGTTGCCGCGCGTCTTGATCAGCGCTTCCCGCAGCAGGCGTTTTTCATTCTCCTCGACGGAAAGCGGGTTGACCATGGTCTCGGCGACGGGCGCGGCCGCCGGAGCCGCCGGCCCCGCCCCGCCCCGGAACTTCGGCTCGAGATCGAACTCCGTGAGCCGGCCCCCGCGGCGCAATACCACCGCGTTCTCCACGAAGTTGCGCAATTCGCGGACATTGCCCGGCCAGGCGTACGCCTGCAAATGCCGCATGGCGCCCGGCTCGATCGTCAGGGGAGGCACGCTGTTTTCCGCGCTGAGGAGCTTGATATAGTGATCGAGCAGCAGGGGAATGTCCTCGGGCCGCTCGCGCAGCGGCGGCATCGTGATCCGCACCACGTTGAGCCGGAAGAACAGGTCCTCGCGGAACGTGTTCTCCTTCACCATTTGCTCGAGATTCTTGTTGGTGGCCGCGACCAGGCGCACGTCCAGCGCCAGCAGCTTCATGCTGCCGATGCGCTCGATGGCCTTCGTCTCGAGGAAACGCAGCAGCTTGACCTGCGTGGCGAGGGAGATCTCGCCAATTTCATCGAGGAACAGCGTGCCGCCGTCCGCCGCCTCGAACCGGCCGATGCGCCGCTCGGTGGCGCCGGTGAAGGCGCCGCGCTCATGGCCGAACAGCTCGCTCTCCAGCAGCGTCGGCGGCAGCGCCGCGCAGTGCACCGCGACAAACGGGCCGCGGGCGCGCGGGCTCGCCTGATGGAGGGCCTGCGCGACCAGCTCCTTGCCCGACCCGGTCTCGCCTTCGATCAAGATCGTTGCCTTCGACGGCGCCACCAGCTTCACGCGCTCGATCACGTCGACCAGCTTCGGCGAGTTGCCCACGATGCCCTCGAAGCTGAAGCGCTCGTCCAGCCGCTCGTGCAGCTGCTGCACCTCGACCTCGAGGGTCTTGGTCTTGAGCGCGCGCTGAATGAGAATCTCCAGCTTCTCGAGGTTGACCGGCTTGGTCAGAAAATCGAACGCGCCGCGCTTCATCGCTTCGACGGCGCTCTCGATGCTGCCGTAGGCCGTCACCATGATGACGATCGGCTTGCCCGGCAACGCGAGGGCTCTGTCAATCACCTTGAGGCCGGATTTCCCCGGCATGCGCAGGTCGGTGATGATCACATCGTGCTGCTGCGCGTCCATGAGGTTGAACGCCTCGTCGGCGTTGCTTGCGACCGACACGTCGTAGCGCTCCTCCAAGGCCTGCTGCAGGCCCTCCCGGGTGTGCTTCTCGTCGTCGACAATGAGGACGCTGGGCACCATGATGCCATGACACCAAAGCCGCCCGGACGGTCAACGGGAAACGAGACGGAATGACCCAGGCGCGGCGGCGTCCGCGACGCCCTCAGACCATTGACCGCCGCGAGGCGTCGCCGGAATCCCGCTTGCGAGCCACCAACGCGCCGGCCAGAAACACGTCTGCTCGATGACCGGGTCACGGCACCGGAGGCGCAGCGCGATTGAAATGATCTTCCATATCCAGGGAACCGTCAGCCGTGTGCTCGACCGCGGTTTCGAGCTGCAGACTACGGGCGGCCTCACCACGGTGACCACGCAGACCGCCGGCGCGGATCTCGGACTGCGCCCTGGCGACGCCGTGGAAGTGCTCGGCGGGCCGGACGGGCGCGCCCATTTTGCGAGTTCGGCCGCGTTCAAGATACTGCCTGCGGGCCGGCGGATCGAGATCCCGGTGAATGCCTGGCGTCCGCCACCAGAGACGCCGGGGCCCCCGCCGCGGTGACGACAGAAAGTCGAAAATGGCGGGAACCGGATCCGCAACCGTCGGGCCTGATCCAGCGTCTCCATCCACGCCGTTCCTCTTTCCCCATGCGCACCGCGACAAATTCCCCCGTGCTCGGTCCGGCTGGCGCAAGCTGCACCGGGTTGATGCGACGGGTCTGCGCTTGTGCTCTGCGCCGACCGGAGATAGGCTGTTGCGAGCCGCGCCTCCTGACCAGGAGGCTCCCATGAAAGCCCCACGCCTCGTTCTGAGCGCCCTGCTTGCGTCCACCCTCGGCTTCGCCCTCGCAGGCTGCGTCTCGGGCCCGGACCCCTACGCCCAAGTCCGCGCCACCCGCACCTTCGCCATCGTGGCGGCCGACGATCAGGGCGTGTTGGCGCCGGAAGAGCTGGCCAACATCCGGATCGGCATCGTCCAATACCTCTCCAGCCAGGGCTACCTGCAAAGCGACCAAGTGTACACCGACGACCTCGTCCACGCCGACTTGGTGTTTCGCGTGAAGATCGCCTGGCTCAACGAGGGAGCCGGGTATGCCGTCACCGAAGTGGTCCCGAGCTATGGCGGCACCACCGCCACCGAGTACCCTGAGGAGCCGGCCCAAGCGTACGCTCCGGTGCCCTACGAGCCGTGGGATTACGACGACGACGAATACGGCTACTACGGCTATTACGGCTACGACTCCGGCCCCTACGCCCCGTGGCTGCTCGCTCCGTTCCTGCCGATCTTCGGTGGCGATCATCACCACCGGCCCTCTCCTTCGATTGTCCATCGTCCGCCCGCCCCGAATCACCCCGGCGAGCCCCATCGGCCGTGGTGGCTCGGTTCCGGGCACCACCTGCCGTCCCGTTTCGGCGGCGACAATCCGCCGTCAATTTTTCTGCCGCGCCGCCCGCTTCCGACAGGTCCGGGCGATCACCCGACGCCCCCGCCCTTGCGTTGGCGTTCACCCGCGACCGACGCCGATCATCGCCCGGCAACAAATCCGTCGGGCGATCGCCCGCGGAACCCGCCTTCCGATCGCCGCCCGGTGTCCAATCCTTCTTCGAATCGGCCGCGCCCGTCGACCTCCCCGAGCGGCACCCCCCCATCCGACAATCCCCCGAACTGGAATCCGCGGGATCACCGCTCCAACGACCGGACGCCGCCCGCTCCCGACAACCGGCCGGTCGGTCGGCCCGCCTCCACGCCACCGTCAGGGAACCACGATTCGGCGAATCACCCGTCAGACCATGCGCCCGCCCCGGGCCCCCGCAATCCGGGATCCGCCGATCATCCGTCGTCACCCCCGCCCACGCGGAATTCCTCGCCAGCGCCGCGGAACAACGATTCGACTAATCACCCGTCACCCCATTCCCCTCCGCCGGCCCCGCGCAATCCTGGACCCATGGACCATCCGCCGTCGCCTCCGCCGGCGCGGAATTACTCTCCGCCTCCGCGGGCCCCCTCGCCGCCGCCGTCTCCTCCTCCCGCCCGCAGCTATTCGCCGGCGCCGGCTCCCTCGTCGTCGTCTTCCTCGTCGTCTTCCTCTTCCGCTCCCTCTTCCTCCCGGTCGAGCGGCGGGGACCGCGATTCCGGCCGCCGGACGCCAGCAGAGCCCTAGCGCCCCCATGCGGGCCGCGAGACGCCAGGCCCGGATCCAGCCGCCGCGCTGTGCCACCTTCTACGGCACTCCGAACACGCGCCGCAACTCGTCGATGGCCGCAGATGGCATGGGCACCAGCGGCCCCAGCGGCTGGCTGAGCACGAGCGCCTCCGCCGTCGCCTCCAGCACCTCGAGCCGGTCGAAGGCGTCGAGCACATCCCGGCCCACGACCAGCGCGCCTTCGTTTTCGATCAGCAGGACGGGGCGCCGGGCGAGCGACACCTCCGCCGCAATCCGCTCCGCCTCGGCCACCACGCAGGCGTGGGGCAGCTTTCCGACTTCGCGGAGCACCACGTAGCTTTCAGGAATGGTGCGCGTGCTCAGCACCGCCGGGGTCACGGCGAACGCGCTGGTGTGCGCCGGCTGGGCGTTGATCACCGCCCCCGCCCTGGGATCGTGGCGGTAGATCGCCGCGTGCAACCGGGCCGTGCGGCTGGGGCGCTTGCCCCGCTCGCAGGCTGCCGCGGTCGCCCGCACCACGCCCGGCGGCTCCAGTTCGAGGCGGTCGCGCCGCCGCGGCGTGATCAGGAACTGCTCGCCGTCCAGCCGCGCGGACAAGGATCCCGCGGTGCTGATGAGCAAGCGCTGCTCGTAGGCGCGGTGCACAAACCGGCAGATTTGCTCGCGCAACTCCGTCTCCCGCCCGGTTGGCGGGACCGGCGGCAGTTCGCCCGGCGCCGGCAACTCCCGCTCCACCAGCCGTTCGGCCGGCAGGACCCGGACCTCGCCGAGCGTCGCCGCCTTCACCAGCGTCTGCGCGACAAACTCCAGCGTCTCGAACCGCTGAAAGGCATCCGGCAGATCCTTCCCACCGATCACCACCCCGTGGTTCTCCAGCATGACACAGTCCGCGCCCGCCCCAAAGGCCCCGGCGATGTTGCGGCCGAGTTGCTCGCTGCCTGGACAGGCGTAGGGCGCGTAGACCACCTTGCCGCAGATGGCATGGGCCAGCACCTGCACGCGCGTCTCGGGCAGCCGGCGGCAGATGCTGAACGCCACCAACGCGCCGGGATGCGCGTGGACCACCGCCCCGAGGTCGGGGCGCGCCTGGTAGATGGCGCGGTGAAACGGATATTCCGACGAGGGCGCGTGCCGGCCACGCCGCGCGCCGGCCGCCTCCAGACAAACGACGTCGGCCGGTTCCAGCGCCCCTTTGTCCACTCGCGCCGGCGTGATCCAGATGGTGCCGTCCGGATCGCGGATCGAGAGGTTGCCGCCCGAGGTGGTCGTCATCCGGTAGTGATAGATGCGCCGCATGGTCGCGACGATTTCCTCGCGGGGGTGACGACGGCCCGATTCCATGCTCCCCATCGCAGCAGGGCGGGCGGCGCGAGTCAAAGCCACACGCCCCATCCCGCGCCGCCCGGTCCGCCGTTGGCAATCCATCCGCCGACCGACCTGGGTCCGCTCCCGGCCGAGCGATTCGTCCGGTCACCCAGATCATCCGCCGACCCGGGTGGGAAAAAACATGTCAACTATTCGTTGACATGTTGTCTTCGCCGATTGATCCGAAGCGTCGGCGGATCCGCGAGGTGGCGGTTGCGCACCCCGGCGTGCTTCCTCCCTCCAAGGATCCGCCCGGCGCGGTCGCCGGCCGAGCGCTCCTTCTCATTCGCAAAGTCCATCCGCACCGCTGGGAAAGGAACAACCTGCCGGCGAATGGTTGACCTGCCGACACTCGGAATGACGGCGAGATTCCGCGGCCGGCCGCCCGTTAGGCCGCGCCACTCTCCAGCATCCGCACGCGCCGGTTCTTCTGCGGAAAGGATAGCGTGACCACGGTGCCGACGCCCTCCTTGCTCTCGATGCCCACCTGGCCGCCGTGCTCCCGCATGATGCGCTGTACGATCATCAGCCCGAGGCCGTGCCCGCCCGGCTTGGTCGAGTGGTAGGGCTGGAAGAGCTGCGCCAGGTCCTCCTGCCGGATGCCCACGCCGGAGTCACCGAACATGAGATAGACCGAATCGTCATCAGCCCGCGACTTGATCTTCAGGATTCCGCCCGGCCCCATCGCCTCCATGGCATTGGTGATCACATTGAAGAACACCTGCTTCAGCTGGTTGCGATCGCCCAGAATCGCGGGCAGATCGGCCTGCGTCTCGGCCTCCACGGCGATTCCGCGATTCTCCAGCTCGCCGGCCTGAAAGCGCAGCACCTCGTCGAGCACGTCGACGACGCTGATCTCGGCGAGATCGGGCGGGCGCGGGCGGATCGCCTCGAGGAAATTGGTGATGATCCCGTCGAGCCGTTTCACCTCCGCCTGGCAGACCGCGATCGAGTGGGCGAGCGCCCCGGCGTCCCGCCCGGCCTTCAGCTTCGCCAGCTTGCGGGCGATGAGCTGCAGGTGGATGGTGAGCGAATTGAGCGGATTGCCGAGCTCGTGCGCCACCCCGGCGGCGAGGAGGAGGACGGACGAGGTCCGCTCGTTCTCGATCAACCGTTCCGTCGTCAGCTTCTCCCGCGTGACATCGGTGAGAATGACGGCGAAGCGGCGCGCCTTCTCCCGCGCACCCTCGGCCTGGAACGGCACCATGTAGAGCCGGACGACGCGTGCCTGGGGATAGCTCAGCTCGATTTCGCGGGCGACCACCGGCACGGCGGCGCCCTCCATGAGCGAGGCCTCGAGCGAAGCATGCAGCCCCGGCACCAGCCGCCAAAGCGTGGCCCCGGCCAGCTCGCCTTCGCGCAGCCCGATGAGGCGGCTGGCCGCCTCGTTGGCGTACTCGATCGCGCCGTCCACGTTGATGACGAGAATGCCCTCATGGATGGTGTTGAAGATCGCCTCGAACAGGCCGCGCTCGCGCGCGAGCCGCTGCACGAGATTGGCCAGATTGACCGAATCCAGCGAGTCGAGCCTGCCGAGCACGCGATCAAGCGAGCTGTGTTTCTTGCCAGCCATGGATCATCGGTACCAATTCTTCCCCGCGGCCAGCAATGGCGAAGTTGGCGCCGGCGGAACGCCCGCCCAACGGGCGGTGGTGGCCGGGGACCCGGGCGCGGGATCGGTCAGGAGAACAGCCGGAGCTGCGCCGGGTCGACCCGGCCGCGCATGAGCTTGCGCAGGAAGGCCCCGCGGTGCGCCGGGCAGCGCCCCAGCCGCAGCAGCGCGTCGCGGTGTTCGTCGGTGCCGTAGCCCTTGTGCTGCGCGAAGCCGTAGCCGGGATGCTTCGTCTCGAGCGCCTCCATCAGGCGGTCGCGCGTGACCTTGGCGACGATCGACGCCATCGCCACG
>Ga0335084_10001657_pt1 | contig 21075 bp, 20 predicted proteins | sample Lox_Sample_44_FD_206721 | JGI IMG/M metagenome (GOLD analysis project Ga0335084, IMG submission 206721) | Soil microbial communities from Loxahatchee National Wildlife Refuge, Florida, United States - Lox_Sample_4.4 | ecosystem: Environmental > Terrestrial > Soil > Wetlands | place: USA...
GTATCGAGAGCTTGGTGAGCGTGGAGGTGAGATCATTGCGTTTCCGTGAAGGTCAGGGAAGTTGAAGAGGCGGAAATGTCGTCTAGACTGGGGTGCTATGTCGTCCAAGGACGATGTATCGTCCGAGAAGACCGGGGGGAGCTTCGAGGCACTCCTGGCATCAATCGCGGCCACCCTGCTGAATCAGCCCATCGAGTCCTTCGACGCGGGCATCGACGACATCCTCCGCCGACTGACCGCGTTTCTCGGCGCCGAGCGCTCGACCTTCGGCGTGGTCGACCCGACCGATGGCATCCTCCGCTCCACGCATGCGGTCGCGGTGGCTCCCGGCGTGGCTCCCTTTCCGATCGGCCGGTCCATCGCCGAGGCCACCCCGTGGGTCTTCGAGCAGCTCACCGAGAAACGCGTGCCCGTGGTCATCGCGAGCCCGAGCGATCTTCCGCTGGAGGCCTCGATGGATCTCCAGACGTGGCGAGCGTTCGGCGTGCGATCGGTGGCGGTGTTCCCGATCGTGGCTGGAGATCAGCTCCTGGGTGGTGTGTCATTCGGCACCACCCTGCGAGAGCTCCAGTGGCCGCAGCTGATGGTCGATCGTCTCCAGCTGATCTGCGAGGTGTTCGCGGGCGCGCTGCTGCGGCGTGAGCACGAGCGCAAGCTACAGGTCACGCTGGCCGAGGTGGAGGTTCTGCGCGCGCAGCTCCAGTCGGAGAACGAGTATCTCCGCGCGGGCACCACAAGCGCCGAGGGACTTGAGGACATCGTGGGTGAGAGCCCCGCGCTGCAGAAGGTTCTCTTCCAGGTCGAGCAGGTCGCGCCGACGGACTCGACGGTCCTTGTACTCGGCGAGACGGGGACGGGCAAGGAGCGGATCGCGAGGGCGATCCACGTCAGGAGCCGCCGGCACGACCGGACGCTGGTCACGGTGAGCTGCGCGGCCTTGCCTGCCACGCTCATCGAGAGCGAGCTCTTCGGCCACGAGAAGGGCGCGTTCACGGGTGCCGTCTCCCGCAAGATCGGCCGCTTCGAGCTGGCGCACGGCGGCACGCTCTTTCTCGACGAGATCGGTGAGCTGCCCCTCGCGGAGCAGGCGAAGTTGCTGCGCGTGCTTCAGGAGGGCGAGTTCGAGCGTGTCGGCTCCTCCGTCACCCGGAAGGTCGACGTGCGGGTGATCGCCGCCTCGAACCGCAATCTCGCCGAGGCCGTCCGCGAGGGCACCTTCCGCTCGGATCTCTACTATCGGCTCCGGGTTTTCCCTATCGAGATGCCCCCGCTCCGGGCGCGCAAGGAAGACATCCCCCTCCTCGTCTGGCACTTTCTCGGCCACCTGGCCCGGACGGTGGGCAAGAAGATCGAGCGCGTGCCGGCGGCGACCATGGCTCGGCTCGTTGCCTACGACTGGCCGGGCAATATCCGCGAGCTGAGGAACGTCCTCGAGCGGGCCGTCGTCCTGTCACCGGTATCCGCGCTCCGTCTCGACGCGCTAGGGGAGAGCCTTCAGGCTGCGGCGCCGGCGTCGACGGCGGAGGGCGGCGCCCGGAGGCTCGAGGACGTGGAGCGGGAGCACATCCTCCGCACGCTCGAGTCCTGCGGCTGGCGCCTCAAGGGCAAGGGGAATGCGGCGATGCAACTCGGGCTCAACGCGAGCACGCTCCACTCTCGGATGAAGAAGCTGGGAATCCGTCGCCCCGGGACGCGCCCGCGCCCTGCGGATCACGGCTAGAGACTGCGAGAAAGCGGCACGGGGGCGCGGTCTCGGGTCTGAACTTGAGGGAATTCATGTCCAGCGAGAGTGTTGCCGCTGCCCGCCAGAAGGCTGCCGCCCGTCTCCGGATGGCTCTGGATCTCTTCGAGACGGGCTGGAGATGATGTCGCGGGGCGGCGCGATTTCGGCAGCGCCCGGCAACGCTGGATCAGCAAATCGGGGTTGCGCAGGTGTTCAGAGCGTTCGGCGGGCCGGGAGAAATCCAGCCAGACCGTCGCCTCCGGCAGCAGTGTGCGCAGCAATGTAGATTTGCCGGTCTGGCGCGCGCCGAACACGAGATGCACGTACGGCGCGGCAAGTGCCCTTTTCCAGAGCGGTTCGACCCAGCGACCAAACATGTTGGGTACTTCATAATCGTCCGACTAATATAAAGTCAGCTATCTGTCCAGACGCGCGGCGCCGATTTGACCTCTTTCTAGCACTCGGGCAGGATCGGGAGCCTGATGCCGACGCGCAAGAGGAAAAGTGACCGAGCGCCATGGGTGTGGCGGATCATTCGGGCCCGGCCGCGACTGTTCATGTCAGCCGTGGTTGGCATGGCGGCTGTCGGGCTGCTCGCCGCCCTGACCAGCTGGCGGCCGGTGATGCGTGGCCTCGTCGGCTGGGACATCGGTATCGGGCTCTACGTCATCCTCTCTGTGGAGATGATGCTGCGGGCCGATGTGCACCAGATCCGTCGCCGCGCCGCGACCCAGGACGACGGGGCGATCGTCATCCTGGTCCTCACGGTCGCCACGGCGCTGGCGAGCCTCCTCGCCATCGTGGTCTTGCTCGGCACATCCGCGACCGGCGGGGCCCATCGGCGGTCGATCGAGCTCGTCCTCGCGACCATCACGATAGGGCTGTCGTGGGTTTTCATCCACACGATGTTTGCCCTGCACTATGCGCACGAGTTCTACGATCAGAGCGGCGTCCCTGGGCTGGCATTCCCCGGCGGCGAGCAGGAGCCGGACTACTGGGACTTCGTCTACTTCGCGCTGATCATCGGCATGACCGCGCAAGTGGCCGACGTGGGCATCACGACCAGGGAGATTCGCCGCACCGTCACCGCTCACGGAGTCGTGTCTTTCTTCTTCAACGCCGCGCTCCTCGCCCTGACCGTGAACATCGCCGCGAGTGCGATATAGCGCCCGAGCGGAGTCTGCCTAGCCCTCCGCCGGCGCGCGGCGCATAGCGACCACAGTGGCGTAGAGCAGTACCACGGGCCTGGCGATGAAAGTGTCGGCCCGGAGCTCGAAGTTGAGCGCGCTGACGATGGGAGACCTTGCGCAACCGGCCCACCCCCGGCTAAATGGCATCGGATGAACACGAACCGCAAGCGGATCATTCTCGCCGCAGCGCTCCTCGGGCTCGCCACCGCAGGGGCGATCACCTGGCGGTGGTGGAACGGCAAGCCCAGCCAAGTGCTGACCGCCTCGGGCACCATCGAGGCGACCGAGATCCATCTGAGCTTCAAGGTCTCGGGACGCTTGATCGAGCGACCGATCGACGAGGGCAGCCGCGTCGAGCTCGGCACCCGTATCGGCCGCCTCGAGAGCCAGGATCTCGAGGCGGACGTTGACCGGCTCCGGCAGTCGCTGGAGTCGACCGAAACACTGCTGCCGCTCCTCCGGACGGCGATCACCCAGCAGGAGCAGCTCACGGCCAGCCGGATCAGCCAGTCCCGCGCGAGTCTCGCCTCCCGTGAGGAATTCCTCGCCCAGCTCCGGGCCGGCTCCCGCCGTCAGGAGATACGAGAAGCCGAGGCTCTCGTCCGCCGAGCCAAGGCCAACCTCGACAATGCCGAGGCCGACTACAGGCGCATGGAGTCCCTCTACGAGAAGCAGCTCATCGCCCAGCAGCAGCGGGACACGGCCTGGACCGCGTACCAGGTGGCCGCGCAGGAGTACGAGGCCGCCCGGGAGCGCCTGGACATGGTCAAGGAAGGCCCGAGACCGGAGGAGATCCGTCGCGCGGAGGCCGACGTGACCCAGGCCCGGGGCTCGCTCATCGAGGCGCAGACGGGAGAGCTCGACGTGGTGTCCAAGAAACAGCAGCTGGCGACCCTGGAGGCGAACGTGCGGCGCGATCAGGCGGCGCTCGCCGTGGCGCAGGCCCAGCTCGGCTACACCGTGCTCGAGAGTCCCCAGGCCGGCATCGTGCTCCGCAAGCACGTGGAGCCCGGCGAGATCATCGCCGCGGGGACGCCGGTGGTGACCATCGCCGACCTCAACAACATCTGGGTCAAGATCTACATTCCCGAGCCCCAGCTCGGCCGGATCAAGCTCGGACAGTCGGCCGATGTCACCACCGACTCCTATCGGGGCAAGGTCTATCGCGGCAAGGTGATCTTCATCAACTCCGAGGCCGAATTCACCCCCAAGAACATCCAGACACCCGAGGAGCGCGTCAAGCTCGTCTTCGCGGTCAAGATCGGCCTCGAGAATCCAAACCAGGAGCTCAAGCCGGGCATGCCGGCCGACGTGAAGGTCTTGCTGGAGTGAGCATCGCCGTCGACATTCGTGGCCTCTCCCGGCGCTTCGGCTCCGTCACCGCCGTCGACAATCTGACCCTCGCCATCGAGCGAGGAGAGCTCTTCGGCCTCGTCGGACCCGACGGTGCCGGCAAGACGACAACCCTGCGCATGCTCGCCGGAATTCTCACGCCCTCGGCCGGCGACGCGGTGGTGGCCGGCCGCTCGCTGCGTCAGGAGCCCGAGCGGATCAAGAGCAGCATCGCCTACATGTCCCAGCGATTCGGGCTCTATGGGGACCTCACCGTGCTGGAGAACCTGGACTTCTACGCGGACCTCTTCGAGGTGCCCGAGACGGAGCGCCCGGCGCGGATGCGGCGGCTCCTCGACTTCAGCGGCCTCGGGCCCTTCCAGGGTCGCCTCGCCGACAAGCTCTCGGGAGGCATGAAACAGAAGCTCGGTCTCGCCTGTGCGCTGATCCATCAGCCGGACATCGTCTTCCTCGACGAGCCCACCAACGGAGTCGATCCGGTGTCCCGCCGCGATTTCTGGCGGATCCTGTACGAGATGCTGAAAGAGGGCGTCACCGTCGTCATGAGCACCTCCTACCTCGACGAAGCGGAGCGCTGCCGCCGCGTGGCCCTCATGCACCATGGGCGCTTCCTCGCCGTGGACACGCCGTCGCAGGTGAAGGCACTGCTCCGGACCGAGCTCGTGGAGATCGGCGTGCTCGATGCCTGGCGCGGCCGCGAGGCGCTGGCCCGCATGTCCGAGGCGTACCAGGTCACCGTCTTCGGCCAGCGCCTGCATGTGGCCCTGCCCGACGCCGCACGCGATCTCCCGGCCGTTGTCCGCGCGCTGGAGGCGGCCGGCCTCGCCCCGCGCGACGCGCGACGTATCGTGCCTTCCCTCGAGGATGTGTTCGTTTCCGTGCTCGGAGACACCCACGCCCAGAAGCCCGACAGTGCCGCCTGAGCGCGGCGCCCGCGCAGCCGTTCGGGTGGAGGACCTGGAGCGCCACTTCGGCAACTTCGTGGCCGTGGATCGCATCTCGTTCGAGGTCGCTCCCGGCGAGATCTTCGGCTTCCTCGGCCCGAACGGGTCGGGCAAGTCGACGACCATCCGCATCCTTAACGGGCTGCTCTTGCCCACGGGCGGGCGCGGGTGGGTCGCGGGGCACGACATCTGGACGGAGCGTCCGGCCATCAAGCGGGTCATCGGCTACATGTCTCAGCGCTTCTCCCTGTACGAAGACCTCACCGTCGGCCAGAACCTGGACTTCTACGGCGGCATCTACGGCGTGCCCAAGCCCCTCCGGGCGGAGCGGAAGCGATGGGCCCTCGAGATGGCCGGCCTGACCGGGCGCGAAGGCCATCTCACCCGGGATCTGGCCGCCGGGTGGCGCCAGCGGCTGGCCCTCGCTTCCGCCGTGCTCCATGAGCCGCGCATCCTGTTCCTCGACGAGCCGACGTCAGGGGTGGACCCGATCTCGCGCCGCGCCTTCTGGGACCTGATCCACGCCATGGCGCGCAAGGGCGTCACCGCCTTCGTCACGACCCACTACATGGACGAGGCCGAGTACTGCCAGCGGCTCGCTCTCCTGCACCAGGGCCGGATCGTTGCCCTGGGCACGCCGGACGAGCTCAGGCGGACGCGCCTCGACACCCAGCTCCTGGAGGTGACGGTGGACCGGCCGGTGGAGGCGCTCGATCGCCTCGGTCGCGAGCCCGGCGTGCGCGAGGTGGCGCTGTTCGGCACGACGCTGCACGCGAGCGTGAGCGACGCCACGGCCGCCGTCCCGCGGGTGCGCGCCGCCCTCGAAGGCGCCGGCCTGCGCGTGGAGAGTATCGAGGCCATCGCGCCCACGCTGGAGGATGTGTTCGTCTCGCTGATCGAATCGCAGACCTCGGGTCGCGCTCCTCGCGTAGGGGCCTGAGGTGCGGCCGGCGCGACTGCGGGCGGTGATCCGCAAGGAGGTGATCCAGATCCGTCGGGACCCGTGGAGTCTCGGCATGGCCTTCGCCATCCCCATGCTCCTGCTGCTTCTCTTCGGGTGGGTCTTGACCCTCGACGTCAATATCCTGGAGACGGTGGTCTACGACCAGGATCGCAGCCAGCGGAGCCGGGAGCTGCTGGAGCGCTTCGAGGCCTCGCACTACTTCCACGTCCGAACGCGCGCCCTCGGCTGGGAGGAGGTGGAGCGGGCGCTGGACTCGGGGCGCGCCCAGGTCGGCCTGGTGATCCCGCGCAACTTTGCCCGTGACCTGGAGCGTGGCCTCGTGGTGCCGATCCAGGCGATGGTCGACGCCAGCGACTCGAACACCGCCACCATCGCCCTCGCCTACATCGACACCATCACGACCAGGTACTCGGCGCAGGTGGCCCTGCAGATCGCGGGAAGTTCCGGGCCGCCACCCGCCGCCGTCGATGTCCGGCTGCGCGTCTGGTACAACCCCGACCTGGAGAGCAAGGACTTCGTGGTGCCGGGGCTGGTCGCCGTGATCATGACCGTGATCGGGGGACTGCTCAGCTCCCTCACCGTGGCGCGCGAATGGGAGCGCGGGACTATGGAGCAGCTGATTGCAACTCCCATCCGCGTGTCCGAGCTGATCGTGGGCAAGCTCGCGCCCTACGTGGCCATCGGGATGCTCGACGTCCTGCTCGCCGTGGCGGGGGGCACGCTGATCTTCGGGGTGCCGCTGCGCGGAAGCTTCTGGCTCCTGCTCGGCTTCTCCCTGCTCTTCCTGCTCGGCGCGGTGGGGCTGGGCCTGCTCATCTCGGCGCGCTCGCGAACCCAGCTCATGGCGAGCCAGCTCGCCATGGTGGCGACGCTGCTCCCGTCCTTCATGCTCTCGGGCTTCGCCTCCCCCATCGAGAACATGCCGGAGGCGCTCCAGATCGTGAGCTACGCTGTTCCCGCGCGCTACTTCGTCACTGCGCTCAAGGGCATCTTCCTGAAGGGGATCGGGCTGCGGATGCTGTGGCCGGAGGCGCTGTTCCTCGCCGGCTTCGCCGCCGTCGTGATCGCGCTCACCATGCGGGCGTTCCGCAAGCGACTGGACTGACGGGAGCGGCCCATGCGAGACCGGCTCTGGCGCCTGATCGTCAAGGAGCTCATCCAGATGTTCCGCAATCCCCGGATGCGCTTCGTGCTCTTCGTGCCTCCGCTCCTCCAGCTCGTCACCTACGGTTACGCCTTCAACCTGGACATCCGCTGTGTCGCCACGGCCGTGGCCGACCTCGATCGAACCCTGGAGACCCGCGAGATCCTCCGCCGGTTCGAGCGCTCCGGCTACTTCTGCTTCCAGGGACGGGTCGGGCGCGCCGCCGACCTGGGTCCCCTCCTGGACTCGGGGCGAGTGAAGCTCGCCCTGCAGTTCGATCCCGGCTTCACGCAGGACTTGCGGCGCGGTCAGCCCGCCGCTCTGCAGATTCTCGTGGACGGCACGGAATCCAACACTGCCATGATCGCCTCCGGGTATGCCGGGCGCATCCTCGCCCAGTACAACCTCGAGCTGCAGCGGGCGGCCGTCGAAGTGCCCACGACCCGGTCCGGCGTGCCCACCGCGGAGATCCTGCGAGACCGATCGCCGGGCGTCGAGCTGCGGGCCCGGGCCTGGTACAATCCCGATCTCAAGAGCCGGAACTTCTTCGTCCCCGGTGTCATCGGGCTTGTGACCATGCTCGTCTCCCTCCAGCTGACGGCCATGGCCATCGTGCGCGAGCGCGAGGTCGGCACGATGGAGCAGCTCCTCGTCACGCCTCTCCGCCCGATCGAGCTGATCCTGGGCAAGACCATCCCGGTGGCGCTGATCAGCTTCGTGGACATCGCGCTCGTCACCGCGGTCGCCGTCTTCTGGTTCCGCGTGCCCATCCGGGGCAGCCTTCTGTTGCTCTTCGTGGCCTCTGGCCTGTTCCTGCTCTCCACTATCGGGATCGGGCTGCTCATCTCCACCATCTCCCGGACCCAGCAGCAAGCCATGATGGCCATGTCCTTCTTCTTCATGCCCGCGATGCTGATCTCGGGCTATCTGTTTCCCATCGCCAACATGCCTCCGGTCATTCAGTACGTCTCCCTGCTCAACCCCCTACGGCATTTCCTGGTAATCGTGCGGGGCATCTTTCTGAAGGGCAGTGGCCTCGAATTGCTGTGGCAGCCCATGCTCTGGCTCCTGGGACTCGGGCTCGCTCTCCTCACGCTCAGCGCCCTCCGCTTCCGGACGCGTCTCGAGTAGCTTTGCCATCGCCCGTCTGGGTCGTGCCATCCGTGGACAGAAAAATGAAGCATATGCCTCATGGCGCCCCTGCCTCGGGGAGTGTAGCGTTTTGTGCCTGGTGGGACTGCTGGGCGTTGCCGTATCTCCCGTGTCCGCCGCCTACCTGGGCTGGGCAGTACACCCCTTCAGCGTAGATTTCGCGGACGTCCAGAAGAAAGGGGGCTACTTTGGCCGTGTCCGGAGGGCGGGTCCGAAAAGAGGTAGTATGTTGACCTGAGACCCCGCTGATGCTTCCGGATCGCCGAAGGCTGAGGCTGTCGAGGAGGTGGGTCGTGAAGAAGACACTTATCGCAGGCGTCCTGTTTGTCCTGTTGTTACCGGCGGTAGCACTTGGAACGCCAATCACCGCGCTTTATGTGTTCGGCGACAGCTTGTCGGATCAAGGAAACGCGTACAGCACGACGGGCGGTTTCCCGCCAGCGCCCTACGCGCAGCGCGCCTCGAACGGTCCCGTGGCGGTGGAGGTTCTCGCGAGCCGGCTGGGCGTTCCGCTGGCTTCCTCGCAATCCGGCGGCACGAACTACGCGTACGTCGGCGCTTTGACCGGGCCGACTGTCATCCCGGGCACGAACCCTCCGGTGGCCACCGACAATTTCGCAGCGGTCAACTACGCCCAGCCGACCCTGTTCGGCACAGGCATCCTGAGTCAGGTGACCTCGTTCATGGGCAGCGGGTCCGCCTTCGACCCGAACGGGGCCCTGTTCTTCGTGTGGGGCGGGCCAAACGACTTCTTCATCGATCCAAGCGCCGCCACCGCGGCCAGCGCCGTGAACAACCTCGTCACCGCCATCAGCCTGCTCTACGGAACCGGCGCGCGGCACTTCCTCGTGCCGAACATGCCCGATCTTTCGCTGACGCCCTACGGGCTCGGACTACCGCCCCTCCAGCGTGGTGGGCTGCAGGCGCTCTCAGTAGGCTTCGACAACGGGCTTGCGCTGGCCCTCAGCAGCCTGGCCGCCCTGCCCGACATGGACATCACCGGCTTCGATACCTTCACCCTGCTGACGGCTATCTCGGCCAACCCGGCCGCGTTTGGATTCACCAACGCGCAGAACGGCTGCGTCACAGGCGATCTCCCGAACGGCGGGACGGTCTGCGCGAACCCGGATGGCTACGTATTCTGGGACTCCGTGCATCCCACGACTGCCGCGCATACAGTTCTCGGCAACGCGTTCGCCGATGCCTACACCGCCGTCCCCGAACCCACGACGCTGCTCTTGCTCGGCAGCGGCATCGCACTGATCGCAGTAGTGGTTGCACGTCGCCGCGTCCGCAGGCAGAAGTCGCCCGTCGCTGGATCAAGCGCGCCCTGATCGCCGGTGAGAAGGTGGTCGTGACCGATCAGGCGGTGGCGCTGAGCCGACTTCAGGAGCTCTTCCACGCCGGTGCCCCACAGATCGATCCGGTCGGGGCCGCGGAAACCTTGGGACAAGGGGCGAGAGGGCATGCGGGCGGCCGTCCACCTCGCCCAGGGCCCGCTCTACGCCATTCAGGGACACCTCATCTAGTACTTCGACTTCAGGGCCGCTCGCCCTCGCATCGGCGGACGCCCGGCGGCCCTTGCCGTGACGACAGCTTGATCTCTCGGTTCGGCGCTCCTACTTTTGCCTCTTCAGCACCACGTTCCCGGGGTTCATGCCGTCGAGCTGGCCCTTCATCTCGTCCCCGGAAACCTTGAGATAGCCCGTGATCCCGGTCGGGTAGACCAGATACACGTCGTTGCCGTTTAGGATCATCGTGACCGCGCCCGAGCGATCGACGGGCGCTCCGGTGACGACCATGTTCCCTGTCGCCTTGGACCCCTTCTGGGTCAGGGTCATCTCGATCTGCCCGCTCCCCAGGCTCGCTTGCTGGTACGCCCAGGTCCCCGCCCACTTCCCGGTAAGGTTCGGCTTCGTCTGTGCCGACGGCGCGCTCGTGCAGACCGCGCTGGCGAGCACCACGAGACCGACGAGCAGAAGCTTTGTGAATCTCATTGTGGCTCTCCTTGTCCCCTGTGGGGGCATTCACTACGTTGAACTCCACCCGTGCGCATCATACTCCCGTTTACCGGGCGGTGCGGTCAAGCGCCTGCACGGCGGCCGCGATGTCCTGGCTCAGGCGGGCGACGGCCCGGCTGTGGGCGGCGACGAGCGCGTCGATGCTCTTCTCAGGCACGGCTTCGCGCACCGTCGTGCGCCCCGTGTCGGCCTTGCCGTCCTTCGCGCGGCGCACGGTCCAGACCGCGTCCAGCACCGCTGCTTCCCCCGGCATCGAGTCGAAGCGCTGCACCTCGATGGCGACGCGAAAGTCCGAGCCGGCGCTCAGCATCTCGGGGAAGAGGGTTACATGGGGTGTGCCCAGCAGCGCGACGAGGTTCACCGCGACCACGCGCGAGATATTGTTCCCTAGTGGCGCCGCCCAGCGGTTGAACTCGTCGAGCTCCACCTGATTCGGACCCATGCTCACCACCATCTGCGGGCGATCGACGGCGGCCGGTATCGTGACCGGTCCCACCGCGACCGACAGGCTCGATGCAGCCGCGGCGGATGCCGTGGTGCCGCTCAAAGTGTAGAAGCGTGAGGGCGGCGAGGACCCGCATCCGGTTCCGAGGCCAGCGAGGCCGCACAGGATGACGACGGCGGCGAGGCGGCGCATCATTTCTTCTCCTCGGATTTGCCGCGGATGAGGGCTTCCGGATGCCGCTCGAGATAGTCGGTGAGCACCCGGAGCGACCGCGCGGCCTGGACCATCTCCTGCAGGGCGTCGCGCAGGTCCTGCTGGACCGGCGCGTCCTTGCCGACAAGCGTGGCGTCGGTGTTCGTGAGCATCCGATCCGCGGCGGCGATCGCGCTGCGCGTATCCTCGAGGGTGGTCTTGAGGGGGCCAACGAGCTCGGTGTCGATGCGGCTCAGGAGCTTGCTGGTGTCGTCCAGTGTCCGGCGGAGCGCGGTGAGGTCCTGCCTTGCCTCGGCGACGATAGCGTCGAGCGGCAGGTTGTCGAGCTTGTTCAGGATGCCGGTGAGCTTGGCCTCGAGATCCGGGATCGTGCTCGGCACCACGGGCAACTCCAGCGGATCCTTGGTCCAGTCGATCTTGGGCTTCGGCGCATCGGGGAAATAGTTGAAGGCGATGAAGAGCTGCCCGGTGAGGAGGTTGCCGCTTTTCAGCTGCCCGCGCAGTCCTTGCTCCTCCACGATGCGGCGTATGGTCCGAAGCCGGGCCTGCTCACTCTGCTCCATCATGACTTTCGCCTCTGCCCGGCCTTGTCCCGCCACGCGCGACAGGAGCCGCTCGGGATAGAAGGTGATGAGCACGCGCGGGCGGAACGCCTTCGTCACGGGATCCAGGCTGAGCCCCACCTGCGTCACCTCGCCCGCCGGCAGGCCCAGCAGGGTCACCGGCGCCCCCACCGCCAGCCCGAGCACCGACTCGGAGAAGTGCAGCACAAACACCCGCGCGACGAGCTCCGGGTGCTTCATCGCAGTGGCTTCATCCTTGTAGAGAGTGAACTCGGTGTTGGCGGCAGCCGGCTCGGCCGGGGGTGCAAAGGGAGGCACATCGAAGGCGAGACCGCCTGCGAGCAGCGCCACCAGTCCCTCCGTGCGGACGTTCACGCCGCTGGCGCCGACGGAGACGTCGATGCCGCTCGCGTTCCAGAACCGCGTCTCGGGCGTGACGAACTTCTCGTAGGGCGTGCTGATGAACACCGTGATGTCGATGCCCTTGCCGTCGGCGGAGAGAGCGTAGGCGGCGACCTGGCCGGCTTGCAGCTGCCGATAGTAGATCGGCGACCCGATGCCCAGGGATCCCAGGGTGCTCGCCTTCAGGATGAAGCGGCGGCCCGGCTGGTCCGTGATGACCGGCGCCACCTCGAGCCCTTTGAACTTGGTCTGCTTCTTGTCCGACTTGCCGGGCTGGAACCCGATGTAGTTGCCGGAGAGCAGGGTGCCGAGCCCGGAGATACCGCTGAGCGTGACGCGCGGCTCCACGACCCAGAACTTCGCGTCCTCCACCATGAGGCCGGCCGCCTTCTTGGAGATTTTCGCTGTCACTTCCACGTCGCCGTAGGCGTCGGCGAGCTCCACCTTGGTGACATGGCCGATGGTCACGTCCTTGTACTTGACGAAGGTCTTGCCCGCCTCGATACCCTCGGCGGACTTGAAGACCACGGTGATGGTCGGGCCCTCGGTCACGATGCGCTGGACGGCGATGCCGATAGCCACCACCGCGGCGAGGATCGGGATGATCCAGATGACGGAGAGCCGCCGGCGCTTCGGCGGGTCGACGGTGGCCTGCGGGAGAGAGTCGGGGCCGGTGGGCTCAGGCATGGTGGCTCTGCCAGTCTGTGCCCGCATCCCAGATCAGGCGGGGGTCGAATGACTCCACCGCGAGCATCGTGAGCACGACCACGGCCATGAAGAACACCACTCCCGGCCCGGGCTCCACCGACATGAGCGGCTGGAGCTGGATGAGGGCGACGGTGAACGTGTCGACGAAGACATCGAGCATGGACCATCTCCCGATGATCTCGACCAGGCGATACAGGCGCGCGCGGTCGCGATTGCTCGCGACGGAGCCGCGCTGCACGGTGATCAGGAGGTATGCGAGGGCGACCAGCTTCCCGAGCGGGATCATGACGCTGGCGACCAGCACGATCACCGCCAGCGGCCACGAGCCCGACGTGTAGAGGAAGATCGCGCCGCTCATGATGGTGTCGGCATCGGAGGACACGACGGTGTTGGTCCTGAGCACCGGCAGGATATTGGCCGGGATGTAGCAGATGGCCGCGGCGACGAGGAGCGCCCACGTGCGCTGGACGGAATCGCGGCGTCGCCATTCGACTCGGCCGCCGCAGCGCGGGCAGTGCCCGGGATGCGCAGGTTGCGCGGGCCGCGAGAGCAGGCCGCACGTTTCGCAGGAGACGAGACCAGCCTCCGCTCCGCTCCTCGCCGTGGCGCTCATTCCGCGCTCGCCGCGGCCGGCGCGCTGTCCGCCCACTCGACCCGCCTCCAGACTTCGTCCGGGTCGAAGTTGACCATGATGGCGGGGAGGAGCAGCACGAGGAGGCCGACCGCATACATCCCGAGGTCGGGGGTGACCGAGGCCAGCTCCGCGATCTTCACGAGGGCGACGAGGATGCCGAGCATCATCACCTCGCTCATCGACCACGGCTTCATGAAGTCGGCCCAGCGGAGCAGCTCGCCGACCCACGCGGGAGCGGGCGGCCGCCTCGCGGCCAGGAGCACGGTGAGCATGAACGCGATATAAGCGGCCGGCGCGATCACCACGCAGAACGCCACGACCATGGCGGTCAGCGCCTGTCCCTGGACCCACATCTCGTAGGCGCCTCCCAGGATGGTCGTGCTCGCCTGGCGGCCGACCGCCGAGAGCCCCATGAGCGGCTGGGTGTTGGCGATGATGAACACGATGGCGGCCGCGACGGTGAGCGCCAGGGGGCGATCGAGGGGGTCCGCGGAGCGGCTCCCCAGGGTCTCGTCGCAGCGGGGACAGCGTGCTCTCCCGCCCGGCGGAATCGGCGGGATGTGCTGGAGCAGATCGCAAGCCGGGCAGGCAACCGTCTCCGGATTCACTTGACGGCGAGCACCTTCCCGATCGTCGTGTCGTTGTGATAGATCCAGAAGGCGGACACGTCCTCCAGGTTGACCATCGCCACGAGCCCGATGTCTTTGGCGAAGAAGTACCAGGCCGTGTACACCACGTCGGCTGGTCCCACCTTTCCCTTATAGGCAAAGCGGATGAGGATGGCCGGGAAGGCGCCCGCGGGAAGCGTGAGGCTGTAGGTGCCCAGGTACGTGTAGGTGGCGTTGAGCCTGCCGCCCCAGTCGCGCTTGGTCGGGTCGTCGAGATAGTTCACGGAGACCTTCTGGCGGAAGCTCCGCGACTCGCCGGGCTTCATGCCCGTCAGCACGAACGGGTTCGCCGGGGTGGTCACGACGATCACGCCTTCGTCGACGTCGCTGATCGCCGGCATGATGAGATCGCCGCCCTTCGGACTGATGAAGGCAGCGAGCGAGGGCGCGAAGTTGAAGCGCCACGACTCTGTCCCCCCCGGGCGGCGCGCCTTTTTCAGGACGAGGTTCTGGGTTTTGCCGCTGTTGGAGCCCGACGTGACCTGAAAGACGAAGGTCTTCTCGTTGAGCGGGAAGTACGCCGCCGCGTTCCCGATCGTCTCGCTCGGCAGGGCCGCGCCCACGACGTCCGCACCGAGATTGGCCGCCAGCTGCTGCTGGTCGGCGGGCGGCAAGGGCAGTACGGTACCCTGCGCGCGGGCTTGCCCGACAGACGAGACAAAGGTCAGCGCCACTGCCAGTCCGGCGGCGAGTCGCGTGAGAGAAGGCATTGTCATGGCGGCTACCTCTCGGCGGCGATGGTGAAGCTCTCGAACAGCTTCCAATTGCGCTTCGTGAACTCCTTCTGGGCAAGAGGCGATAGCCGGCCCGAGATGAATCCCACGTGCTCGGGAGCCTGGACGTCCGGCCGCTGCGGGAAGCGGGCCACGCGCTCGGTCCAGGCGATGTAGTCCACGGGCAGGGGCACCACAAGGCCCCCGGCCGCGGTGCGCCCGAGGATAGGCCCCGGCGCCGAGACCTGCGCGATGGGCGCGACGGCCTCGTGGTAGCGGGCGAGCATGTTGGTCGCGCCGGCGACGAAGCGGGTCTCATCCTGGGTCTGTGCCGCGGCGGCAAAGATCACCACGGCGTCGCGCCCCGGCACGCCTTGCAGCCGCTGGATCCCCATGGCCAGCGCGGTCAGCACGCTGAGCGAGTACTGGGGGTTCTGCACCAGGGCCTGCACCTGCGCGTCGCTGGCCCCCGTCTCACCGAAGATGACCGTGGCATTGTTGACGAGGTCCGCCGCCGGCGTCTCGTAGATGGTGCTATTGGTGATGGTCACCGCCGACATGGCCATCGAGTACGGGACGAGGATGGACGTGGCCGTCTGGATGATGAAGCGCCCCGAGAAGGCGACCCAGGCCGTGTCGGTGAGCTTCTCGGAGAGGACGGGGTTGGTCGTGTAGGGATCGACGCCCAGGCTCTTGGCCAGGTCCCGGCGCTCCTTCTCGAAGCCGAGCGCGGTGATGGTGGCCATGCCCACGCGCTTCGAGGCCTCCGTGGCCCGCTCGCCGCCGCTCTGACCGGGGGCGGTCGCGGCCTGGTAGACGCGCTCGCTGCCGAGCTTGATGCGGTCGAAGAGGCGAGCCACGCCGTCGGGGAAGCCCGTGATCGTCTCCACCGGGTGGACGATCATGTTGACGGTGGAGGTGACGGGGCGGGCGATCGCCTTGCCCGCGGCCTCCGCGAACTCCTTCGTCTTGCTGAGCTCGTCGAGCTTGGCGATGGCCTCGACCTCGTTCACGCGGATGGGCAGCATGTGCAGACCGTGGGCCTCGAAAGTCCCGTAGGACGAGCGGATGGTGAAGCGTTCGAGGAAGCCCTTGACCGGAACCTTGGGGTCCACGGTGAAGTGGGGTCCCTGGAGCAGCTCGGGGGTGGCGAGGTCCTTCGCGTTGAAGACCGGCTCCGTCTCGTAGCCTGCGGGCGCCTGCGCGTGCGTCACCGCGCTTCCCATGGCCATCGATGCCACGACTGCCACCACGGCGATCGCCATCTTCATGTCAATCCTCTCCTTGGGTCCCGAAGGGTCTGTGTCGTTCTCTAGATCTGGCGTCATGCTCGCGCACTTCGTGCGCCATGTCCACTACGGACGAATTGCGGGCGCCGCAACGGCGCCTACAGCGCCGGGATCTCGTAGTTGGCGCGCCCGTGCTGCCCACCGCGGCCTGGAAGCTGAAGGTGAAGCCCTGCAGCACCTTGGCCGGCGCAACGTAGTCGAGGCTGAAGTTCCCTTCGCGCAGGTTCGGCACGGGATCGCTCGTACCCGGCTTGACCGCATTGGTCCCCTGCGCGTACAGCGTCGTCGCGCTGAGCCCGCTCAGTCCGAGCCGCGCGAAATCATAGGCCAGCCCCACGCCCCAGACGTTTTGATTGGCCTGGTCGAAGTCGTTGATCTGCAACTTGAGATAACCGGGAAAGCGCGCGAACGGTGTCTGAATGTCATCGCCATGCCCGTGAACGACAGCGCGGCGGTGAAGGTGGCGCCGGCATAGCTCAGCTGCGCCTGGCCGCTCACGTTCCAGGTGACGAACTCGCCCAGGAATTGCGCCCCCACGCTCCGTTGGTCCGTGTACTGGAAGCCGAGGGCGAGACCCCACTCCTTCGTGAGCGCGCGCTGGTAGGTGATTTGGCCAAAGGCCGTGTTGTAGGCGTCGGGCAGGTAGTATTCCGCCGCGTAGAGGGACAGCTCCTTCCCCGGCGTCACTGTCAGCGAGGCGATTCCCAGGCCGTTGGTGTGGCGTGCCACACCGGCTATCTGCGTCATCCAGCTGAACTCATTCTCATTGCGCAGCTTCATCCGCTCGAGGAAGCCGCCGTAGTATTGAACCGGTCCCGCCTTCCCAGACAGAGTCACGCCTTCGAACGTATTCGGCGTCATCCGGCTGTCGTAGGGATTGACATAGCCTTGATCCACGACCTGACGGGGGCCCTTCAGGAGCGCGTAGTCCTTGTAGCGGAGCGCCGCCCACGCCTGGCCCAGCACCGCATACCCGTTCTCGCCCGTCTCGAGCAGGAGCGTGCCGCCCCGATCGCCCCGCGCGTAGAGCGGCTCCGAGAGATAGCCGACTGCGCCCACCGCGAAGGTGTCGAGCAGCCAGCCCGATTGGTAGTCGAGCCAGCCGCCGGTGGCCAGAGTCTCCTGAGCGGAGCCGTCGGTGTTGGTCCGGTTGAAGTAATACGTCCGCAGGCGAAGGTTCACGCGGGTGTCGCGGAAGAAGGGCGGAAGGTCTGCCATGCCCTGCCGCAGCTCGGGGAACCATTGCCGGAGCCGCGGCTGATCGTCGCGCACCAATTCTTCGGAACACGCCGGCGCCACGAGCATCAAGCCGAGGGAGAGGACGCAGGCAGTGAGAACGAGAGCTCTCACGCGCATGCGGATCACCCTACCCGGTGCAGATGGCGCCGGCATCGAGGCTTTCCGCGCGGGCAGGCTACGATGACAGCCGCTTCCTGATTCCCTCCAGGAGCTGGCGGGGCTGTTGCTCGTTGGGCAGGATCTCCACAAGCCGCTCGGCGTACGGCAGGGCGCGCTTGAGCTGACCGTGGCGCAGGTAGAAGTTGGCGGTCGCGTAGACGATGTCGGGGTCGCGCGGATCGAGCTGGAAGGCCTGGAGCAGCGCGGCCTCGGCCTCCGGATCTCGGCTCAGCCTGTCGAGGGCCAGCCCGAGGTTGTAGCGCACGCGCGCCCGCTGGGGGAGGAGCCGCGCGGCAGTCTTGAGCGCGTCGGCCGCCTCGCCGAGACGCTTTTCTTCCGCGAGAAGCAGACCCAGCGAGTAGTGGAGCTCGCCCTCGTTGGGCGTGCGCTTGATCCCCTCGCGCAGCACCCGCTCGGCGTCCGCGTTGCGTCCCGTCGCATTGTAGAGCGTGACGAGGTTGGCCCGCGCCGGACCGAAGTAGGGATCCATTCGCAGCGCGGTCAGGTACTCGGCCTCTGCGAGATCGCGCTTCCCCAGCCCCGTGTAGAGCACGGCCAGGCTCAGGTGGCTCGCGGGCATATCGGCCATGACCATCTGGGCGTCGATGAACTCCGCCACCGCCGAGTCGAAGGCTTTGCGCTGTGCCGCGTCGAAACGCTCAGCGGGCACGCCGGCCAGCACGCGCGCCGCCTCGATGCGCACCGCGAGGATGGGATCGGTCAGCGACGGCGCCACCGCGGCCAGACGCTCGGGCGGCGGCGTGGCGTCGAAGGCACCCACCGCGGCGAGGCGGACGGCGGGATCGTCATCGCGCAGCGCGGCCGTCATTGTCGCGGAGCCCTGGGCACCATAGCCGCGCAGCAGCCCGAGCGCCGTGGCGCGGACGATGGCGGGCAGCTCCTTGTCTCCGCCGGCGGCGATCAGCGCCGGCGCTCCGTCGCGCGACCCGGTGCGGCCGGCGGCTACAGCCAGCGCCCAGTCGAAGCTCCTCGGGCGATCGGGGCCGTACCACTTCACCACGGCAGCCGCGGCCCACTCGGCCGTGCGGTCGCGGTGGCAGCCCGTGCACGCATTGGGCGTTCCGATCTTGATCGAGAGGTCCGGGCGGGGCGGGCGGAGCGTATGGTCGCGCCGCGGGTCCACGATCATGTAGCTCTTGGTCGGCATGTGACAGTTGACGCACTGGGCGCCGGGCGAATCCACCTTGTGGAAGTGGTGCGCGGGCGAATCGTAGATCTTGCGCGCGAGGGTGGGGAAGCGCGGGTTCGCCTGGGGCTGGTGGCACTGGGTGCACAGGGCATTGCCCTCGGCCCGGACCTTTGCACTATGCGGGTTGTGGCAGTCGCTGCAGCGCACGCCGTGCTGGTACATCCGGCTCTGGCGGAACGAGCCGTATTCGTACACTTCGTCGAGCTGTTGACCGTCCGGATGGTAGAGCCCGATCCGCAGCGGCTCGGGCCGCAGCGTGTCGTAGAGCGGCCGACCTGGGTGCTCGCCGTTCGCGATGCGGCCCCGACGCGAGTGGCACGTCGCGCACACATCCACCTCGTAGCGCGGGTCGGCGGCCTTGAAGCCGACCACGAGCCCGCTCGGCCCGCCTTTCTTGCCCTTCTTCGCCCACGCGACGTGGTCGGCCCCGGGCCCGTGGCAGGCCTGGCAACCGACATTGAGCTCGCTCCAGGTCGTCTGATAGGTGTCGGCTTTGGCGTCGTAGCCCTTCTTGAAATCGGTGGTATGGCATTCGCCGCACATCAGGTTCCAGTTCTGGTACCGCCCCGTCCAGTGCAGGGGATCGTCCGGTGCGATCCTCTCGCTTGGGTAAAGAGAGAACCAGCGCTTCTTGCCCACGTCCCACGCGATGGTCAGGCTCTGCAGCCGCCCGCCGGGGAACTCGACGAGATACTGCTGCAGCGGGGCGACGCCGAAGGTGTACTTGATCTCGAAGTCGGCCGGCTTGCCGTCGGCGCCCTCGGTGTTGACGAAGAACTTGCCCTCACGCCTGAAGAACCGCGAGGTGACGCCGAAATGGGTGAAGCGCGCATCGTTGAAGTCGGCGCGAATTGTTTTCGCGTCGGCGTGCTGCATGGCGAGGTCGTGATGCGAGCCGGTCCACTCGCGGGTCTGCGGCTCGTGGCACGTGGTGCAGGCGTGATTGTCGACGTAGGCCACCGTGCTCGGGGTGTAGCCGCGGCCGGCGCTCCACGGCACGACGCCCTGCCAGTAAGCGAGCGCGCCGGCGACGGCGGCGGTGACCACGAGCGCCCCGACCAGCATGCCGACGGCGAGCCGCCGCCTCGCGCGGCCCGGAGCGGCAGGCGCGGGCCTGCTCTCGGCCGAGCGATCCCCGGCCTTGGTGTCGCGCCGACGGGATGGTTTCTTGGCCACTGCGTCAGGCCGGGCCGACTCGAAGCATGGCGCCCACTATACCGCAGGGCACAGACCGGCACGCCCGGCGGATAGTGTTTGACCGCGACGGCGAGTTGCATTAGAGGTGGTGAGGCTTCTCACTTTAGAGGTGGTGAGGCTTCTCACTCGCACATCCGGAGGATCGCATGCCTCAACGTCCGCTGCCGACCGAGCAGGAAGTGCGCGCGTGGATCCGCGAGCGCCGCAACTGGGGGCGCTGGGGCAAGGATGACCAGCGCGGCGCGATGAATCTCGTCACGCCGGCCAAGCGCGTGGCCGCCGCGCGGCTCGTGAAGAGCGGCCGGTCGGTCTCCCTGAGCCGGCCCTTCCCGAAGGAGCCGGGGCCCAACAATGCGCTGCCCGCGCAGCACTACATGAAGACACTCCCGCGCGGCACCGGCGGCTTCGCCGCGGACTACTACGGCATCTTCTACCACGGCGTCGCCTCGACCCACATCGACGCGCTCTGCCACACCTGGGACACCGACGGCATGTGGAACGGCCGGGACCCGAAGAAAGAGATCACCTTCGACGGGGCGACCTTCGGCGCCATCGAGCACTGGTCGGAGGGCATCATCACGCGGGCTGTGATGCTGGACGTTCCGCGCCACCGGGGAGTCTCGCACGTGACGCAGGACACCCCCGTTCACGGCTGGGAGCTCGAGGACATTCTGACGAAGCGCGGCATCACGCTCGAGCCGGGCGACGCCATCTGCGTCTACTCCGGACGCGAGGCGTGGCAGGCGGCCAACCCGGACGTGTCGTACGGCCGCCCTTTCGGCGGCGGCCCCAACGTGAAGCCGGGGCTCCACGTGTCGTGCCTGCCGTTCCTGCGTGACCACGACGTGAGCATGCTCGTCTGGGACATGCTCGACCATACGCCCATCGGCTACGACATCCCGTGGGCCGTGCACGCCTGTCTCTTCGCCTATGGCGTGGCGCTGCTCGACAATGCGCTCCTCGAGCCGCTCGCGCGGGCCTGCGTGGACGAGAAGCGCGACGAGTTCATGCTGGTGATCGCGCCGCTCACCGTCGTGGGCGGCACGGGCTCGCCCGCGAATCCTCTCGCCATCTTCTAGGTTGCGATACCCTCGCCCCCGGAGGGGGAGAGGGTAGAGGTGAGAGGGCCCAAGGGAGAGGGAAG
>Ga0335084_10001658_pt1 | contig 21074 bp, 20 predicted proteins | sample Lox_Sample_44_FD_206721 | JGI IMG/M metagenome (GOLD analysis project Ga0335084, IMG submission 206721) | Soil microbial communities from Loxahatchee National Wildlife Refuge, Florida, United States - Lox_Sample_4.4 | ecosystem: Environmental > Terrestrial > Soil > Wetlands | place: USA...
GGGCGCTGCGGCGCCCTTTTTCATTTCTCCTTCTCGAAGAGCGCGATCGACTCGACGTGCGAGGTGTGCGGGAACATGTTCACCACGCCCGCGGCGGCGAGCCGGTATCCCAGCGCGTTGACCAGCGCCCCGCTGTCGCGCGCCAGCGTCGCGGGGTCGCAGGCGACGTAGACGATCCGCGACGGCGGCTTCGACTCGAAGGACTTCACCAGCTCGATCGCCCCCTCCCGCGGCGGGTCGAGCAGCGCCTTGTCGCACGCGGGCAGCGCCGTGCACGCGGCGGCATCGAAAAGATCCGCGGCGACGAAGCGGCAGCGCTCCGAGAGCCCGTTCGCGCGCGCGTTTCCCTCCGCCCTGGCGAGCAGGCCGGCGCTGCCCTCCACGCCGAGCACGTCGGCGCCGCTCCTCGCGATGGGCAGCGTGAAATTGCCCAGGCCGCAGAAGAAATCGGTGATGCGCTCGCCCGGGCGCGGATCGAGTAGGCCGAGCGCGCGCGCAACTAGCAGCCGGTTGACCGCATGGTTGACCTGGGTGAAATCGGTCGGGCCGAACGCGATGCGCACTCCGTATTCGGGCAGCGTGTAGTACAGCCCTGGCGCATCGGGTGGCCAGAAGAGCCGCGCCGAATCCGGACCCGCGGGCTGCAGCCATAGCTGCACGCCGCGGTCCTCGGCGAAGCGCTTGAGCCGCTCGCCGTCCTCGGGTCCGACTGCCTCGAGGACACGCAGCACGAGGATCGTCGTTTCGTCGCCCACCGCCACCTCGATCTGCGGAATACGTTCCCGCAATTCGAGCGAGTCGATCAACTGCCGCAGCGGCCGGATCAGGCCCGAGACCGCGTGCGGCAGCACCTCGCAGCTGGTCATGTCGGTGACGTAGCTCGACTTGCGCTCACGGAATCCGACCAGCGATCCGCCCTTCTTCTCCACCCAGCGGGCCGACAGGCGCGCCCGGTGCCGGTATCCCCAGGCGAGCCCGTGCAGGGGCCGCAGCATGGTCTCGGGCCGCACGCGGCCGACGTGCCACAGCGCGTCCTCGAGGACGCGCTGCTTGGCGGCGACCTGAGTGCGCTCGTCGACGTGCTGCATCGAGCACCCGCCGCAGGTGCCGAAGAAGGCACAGCGCGGGACGACCCTGGAGGAGGCTTCCCGGTGGATGCGCAGGACCTGCGCGGCCTCCCACGCGGGTTTCTTCCGGTAGACCGAGTACTCGACTTCCTCGCCTGTAACCGCGCCGTCGACGAAGATCGTCTTGCCCTCCACGTGGGCGACGCCGCGCCCTTCCCGGTCGAGGGACTCGATGCGCGCGATCGGCATGCCGCGCCGGGCTACCGGCTCCAGCGCCCGACGAACTCGCGCCAGTGCGCCTCGCCGGACCTGGCGAGCGTCTCGCGGACCAGCTGCAGCTCCTTGTCGTATTGCCCTTCGTCGCACTGGCCGCGTATCAGCCGGAAGCGCTGGAACACCAGATAGGTGTTGGCGGCGTCGGTCGCGCAGTAGTTACGGATGCGCTCGATCGCTCCGGCCTGGTACGCCTCCCACACCTTCGCGCCGTCCATGCCGAGCTTTCCCGGAAACCCGAGCAGTCGCGCCATCTCGTCGAGCGGGGCCGTACCCCGGTTCTGGTAGAGCGAAAGAAGGTCCATGAGGTCGATGTGCCGCGTGTGGTAGCGGGCGATGTAGTTGTTGTACCTGAAATCCTTGTCCTCGTCGCCCAGCTCCCAGTAGCGCGGAGCGCTCACGCCGTGGATCAGGCTGCGGTACTGCAGCACCGGGAGGTCGAAGCCTCCGCCGTTCCACGAGACCAGCTGCGGGGTGTATTTCTCGATGCCGTCGAAGAAGCGGCGCAGCAGCCCGGCTTCGCTTTCCTCGGCGCTCCCCAGCGACCAGCAGCGGAACGAGCCCTCGTCGCGCAGGGCGCAGGCGATCGCGACCACGCGGTGCTGATGCAGGGGGAGAAAATCGTGGCCGGTCCTGGCGCGCCGCTCGCGGAACGCGAACTCCGCCACGTCGCGGTCCGGAACCTGCGCGTCGATGCCGTGCAGCAGGCGCAGGCCGGCGATGTCCGGCACCGTCTCGATGTCGAATGCGAGGATCGGCGTCATTCGCTTGCGCGGTGATCGCCTCTTGACGCCCGGCTAGTCAGGGAAGACGCCCGTGGAGAGATAGCGGTCGCCGCGGTCGCAGACGATCGAGACGATGGTGGCGTTCTCGACCTCGCGCGAGATCCGCAGGGCGACGGCGAGCGCGCCTCCGGAGGAGACGCCCGCGAACACGCCTTCCTCGCGCGCCATGCGGCGCGCCGTGTCCTCCGCGTCGGCCTGGCTCACGTATTCCAGCCGGTCCACGCGCGTCTTGTCGTAGACCTTGGGCAGATAGGCCTCGGGCCACTTGCGGATCCCGGGGATCTGCGATCCCTCCTCGGGCTGGCAGCCGACGATCTGCACCTTGGGGTTCTTCTCCTTGAAGAAGCGCGAGCAGCCCATGATGGTGCCGGTGGTGCCCATGCTGCTGACGAAGTGGGTGAGCGTGCCCTTGGTCTCGCGCCAGATCTCCGGCCCGGTGCCTTCGTAGTGCGACAGCGGGTTGTCGGGGTTGGCGAACTGGTCGAGGATGCGCCCCTTGCCCTCGCGCTGCATCTTCTCGGCGAGGTCGCGCGCCGCCTCCATGCCGCCCGATTTGGGCGTGAGGACGATCTCGGCGCCGAAGGCCCGCATCGTCTGGCGCCGCTCGGCCGAAAGATGCTCCGGCATGATCAGCACCATGCGGTAGCCCCGGATCGCGGCCGCCATCGCCAGCGCGATGCCGGTGTTGCCGCTGGTCGCCTCGATCAGGGCATCGCCCGGCTTGATGGTCCCGCGCTTTTCCGCGCGCACGATCATCGACATCGCGGGGCGGTCCTTCACCGAGCCCGCCGGGTTGTTGCCCTCCAGCTTGAGCAGGACGATGTTGGAAGTCTTGCCCGGCAGGCGCCTGAGCCTCACCAGCGGCGTGTCGCCGACCGTGTCCTCTATGGTCTTGTAGGTGAGCTGGGGATTGCGATCCATGCTCGTATGATATTCCCAAGCAGCGCAAAGATCAGCCGGCGGCGGCCGGTTTCTCCTCGCGCTTCTCGTCGAGGAGCTGGCGGACGTAGCGCCCGACGCCCTCTTCCACCGTGAGCAGGGGCGCGGCATAGCCCGCGCGGCGCAGGGCGCCGACATCGGCCTGCGTGAAATTCTGGTACTTGCCAACGAGCGCCTCGGGGAAGGGCGCGTAGTCGATCAGGCGCTGCGCGCGCGCCTCCTCCAGCGACACCGCACGCTCGCCCCTGGACTTGCGGCAGGCATTGATGGTGGCGAGCGCCACGTCGTTGAAGCTCTGTGCCCGGCCCGTTCCCAGGTTGAAAATGCCCGACGTCCCCGGGTGGTCGAGGAAGTGGAGATTGATCCGGGTCACGTCCTCCACCGAGACGAAATCGCGGCGCTGCTCGCCGTCGGCGTAGCCGCCGGATCCCGCGAAGGGACGCACCCGCCCCTCGGCCTGATACTGGTTGAAGAAGTGCCAGGCGACCGAGGCCATGCGACCCTTGTGCCATTCGTTGGGGCCGTACACGTTGAAATAGCGGAAGCCCGCGACCTGCGAGGCCGCTTCGGGCAGGCGCCGGCGCACCACCTGGTCGAAAAGGAACTTGGAATAGCCGTAGACGTTGAGAGGCGCCTCGAACTTGCGCTCTTCGCGGAAGGTGCTGCTCGCCCCGTATACCGCGGCCGAGGAAGCGTAGATGAAGGGCACTTCGTCCTCGATGCAGAAATCTAGCAGCGCCATCGAGTAGCGATAGTTGTTCTCCATCATGTACTGCCCGTCGCTCTCCATGGTGTCGGAGCAGGCGCCCTGATGGAATACGGCCTCGACCGATCCGGCGAAATTCCCCTCCTCCACGCGCCGCCTGAATTCGTCCTTGTCGAGGTAGTCGGCGACCTCGCAGCCCGACAGATTGCGGAACTTGTCGCCGCGTTTCAGATGGTCCACGGCGAGGATGCGCGACTCCCCGCGCGCGTTCAGCGCCCGGACCAGGTTCGAGCCGATGAAGCCCGCGGCGCCGGTGACGACAATGAGCATTGTTCCTCCCTAGGCCCGGGCGAGCGCTTCGCGCAGCTCGTCGGGCTGCACCACCGCGGTGCCGAGCTTTCCGACCACGATTCCGGCAGCCTGGTTGGCGACGCCCACCGCGTCCCGCAAGGGCATGCCCGCGCCGAGCATCACTCCCAGCGTCGCGATGACCGTGTCGCCCGCGCCGCTGACGTCGAACACTTCGCGCGCCCTCGCCGGCTCGTGGCTTCTCTTGTCCTTTTCGTACAGGGTCATGCCCTCCTCGCTGCGCGTGAGCAGCAGCGCCGCGAGGCCGAGCCTGTCCCTCAGTTCCTGCGCCTTCGCGGTGAGCTCGTCCTCGCTCTTCCAGCGCCCCACGACCCGCTGCAGCTCGGCGCGGTTGGGCGTCACCACCGTCGCGCCGCGATAGCGCGAGTAGTCTTCCCCCTTCGGATCGACCAGCACGGTCTTGCCCCGCGCCCGCGCCACCTCGATCATCTGCGCGATGTGCGTGAGGCCGCCCTTGCCGTAGTCCGACAGGATGATGACGTTGCGGTCGGCGATCATGTGCCCGAAATCCGCGAGCTTGTCGAGCAGCACCTCGTGGCTGGGCGCGGTCTCGAAGTCCACGCGCAGCATCTGCTGGTGCCCCCCGATCACGCGCAGCTTCACCGTGGTGGAGACCTCGCCGTCGTGGTGCAGGTAGGCGCTGACCCCGGCCTTCTCCAGCAGCTCGGCGAGCTTGCGGCCCGGCTCGTCGTCTCCCACCACCGAGAGCAGGGCCACGTTCGCCTTCAGCGCCGCCGCGTTCATCGCGACGTTCGCCGCGCCGCCGGGGGTTTCCTTGGAGCGGCCGGCCTCGACCTTCACGATCGGCACCGGCGCTTCCGGCGATATGCGGTTGACCTCGCCGTACCAGTAGCGGTCGAGCATCACGTCCCCGACGACGAGGATCTTCGCCTTGTGCAGCTCCGAGAAATCCGGCTTCACGCTCACGACCTCGCCGCGGGTCTTCCTATCGGATAGTACTCCAGGCCGGCGCGCTTCATCTCCGCCGGGTCGTAGAGATTGCGCCCGTCGAAGACCGCCGGGGTCTTGAGCCGCGAGCGGATCGCCTGGAAGTCGGGACTGCGGAATTCCTTCCACTCGGTGACGACCGCGAGCGCGTCCGCGCCTTCGAGCGCCGCCAGCGGAGAATCCGCGTAGGCGATCCCCTTGAGGTGGGAAAACGTGCGCCTCGCCGCCGGCATCGCCACCGGATCATAGGCGCTGACGCTCGCGCCGTTCGAGAGCAGCTCCTCGATCAGCACCTGGCTGGGGGCCTCGCGCATGTCGTCGGTGTTGGGCTTGAACGCGAGGCCCCAGATAGCGATGCGCCGCCCGGCGAGCTTGCCGAAGCGCTTCAGGATCTTCTTCGCGAGCACGCGCTTCTGTTCCGCGTTCACCTGCTCGACCGCGTCGAGAACCGGCAGCGTGCTCCCGGCCTCGGCCGCGGTGCGGATCAGCGCCTTCACGTCCTTGGGAAAGCACGAGCCGCCGTAGCCGATCCCGGCATAGAGGAACTGATAGCCGATGCGCGGATCGGAGCCGATGCCCTTGCGCACCTCCTCGATGTCGGCGCCGAGCTGCTCGGCGAGATTGGCGAGCTCGTTCATGAACGAGATCCGCGTCGCGAGCATCGCGTTCGCGGCGTACTTGGTGAGCTCGGCCGAGCGCACGTCCATCAGGAACAGCCTCTCGTGGTTGCGCTGGAACGGCGCGTACAGGGTGCGCATGATGTGCGTCGCCTCCGCGTCGTCGGAGCCCACCACCACGCGGTCGGGCCGCATGAAATCCTCGACCGCCGCGCCCTCCTTCAGGAACTCCGGGTTCGAGACCACCGCGTACGGAACCTTGATGCCGCGCCTGACCAGCTCCTCGTCGATGGCGGCCCGCACCTTGTCGGCGGTGCCGACCGGCACGGTCGACTTGTCGACCACGACGCGGTACTCGTTCATGTGCCGGCCGATGCCGCGCGCGGCGGCGAGCACGTGCTGCAGGTCAGCCGAGCCGTCTTCGCCCGGAGGCGTGCCGACCGCGATGCACTGCACCGTCCCGAAGAACACCGCGCGCTCGACGTCGGTGGTGAAGTGCAGGCGCCCCGCGGCGACGTTGCGCTTGACCACCTCGGCGAGTCCCGGCTCGTAGATGGGGATGCCCCCCGCCTCCAGCGTGCGGATCTTCGCTTCGTCCAGATCCAGGCACAGAACGTCGTTGCCGACCTCCGCGAAGCACGCGCCCGTCACCAGGCCGACGTAGCCGGTCCCGACCATTGTGATCTTCAATTCATCTCTCCTTGTCGATCCGATCCGCAGGCGCCGGTCAGGGGGCCTGCTCGAATTCCTCGGTCCGCCTCGGCGGATAGGTCTCCCACCCGCCGCACGCGGGGCAATGCCAGTAGAACTGGCGCGCCTTGAAGCCGCAGTTCTCGCAAAGGTAGCGCGCGAGGCGTCGCGTATGGCTGTGGACCAGGTTGCGGACGGCCTCCAGGTCGCTGCGCCGCTCGACCGGCGTAACCAGCAGCTGCGCCTCGAGCAGCTTGTCCAGGCCGAGCAGCGTCTGGCTGCGGCGCAGCTCGTCCTTCACCAGCCTGTACGCCGCGTCCGCGCCCTCGGTGTCGAGGGTCGACTGGAAAGCGACGTCGAGCAGGTCGAGCGAAGGAAAGCTCGACAGATAACCCCGCAGCAGCGTCAGTCCCTCGCCGGCGCGCCCGAGCGCGCGGTGGCTCTCGAGCAGGCGCTGCGCCACCAGGGCGAGGTACGCGGGGTTCTGCTGCTCGATGCGCTTCCAGGCCTCGATCGCGGCCTGGTGATCGCCCGAGGCGGCGAGGACGTCTCCCAGGATGATGTTGGCGCGGACGCACTTGCGGTGCTCCGCCAGCGCCGCTTCCAGATGGCGCTTGGCGCCCTCCGGCCGGGAGTGCGTCGCCTCCGACACGGCGAGCTCGCAATAGTAGTTCGCGATCTCCTTCTGGAACGATTGCCCGGATTCCTTCTCCAGCTCCCGGGCCACTTCCGCCGCCTTCATCCAGTCCTTCTCCTGCTGGTAGATCTCGATCAGCGACTTGAGCGCCGCGGCGCGGTGCGGCGAGGTCCGGAGCTTCGCGAACATCTCCTCGGCGCGGTCGAGCAGCCCGGCCTTGAGGTAATCCTCGCCGAGCTCGGCCATCGCGTGCAGCCGCTGCTCCTCGCCGAGGTCGGACCGCTCCAGCAGATTCTGGTGCATGCGGATCGCCCGCTCGGTCTCGCCGCGGCGCCGGAACAGGCTCCCCAGGGCGAAATGCAGCTCGACCGTTTCCGGATCGACCTTGACGACCTCGATGAACGCCTCGATCGCCTTGTCCGGCTGCTCGTTGAGCAGGAAGTTGAGGCCCTTGAAGTACGAGCGCGGCAGGTGCCGCGACTCCGACAGCAGCTGCTTGATGTCGACGCGCGCGGCGAGCCAGCCCAGGCCGAAGAAGAACGCGAACCCGAACAGCCACCAGAGCTCGAAGTCCAGGTTGAAGTTCACTGCGCGGCCTAGGCCTGCGGCGGCGGGCTGCGATCGGCGCCGGCGCGCAGGGCGCGCTGCAGCCTCTGGATCTCGCGGCGCTGCCCGAGTAGCCGCGACAGGCAGGCAAGGACCCCGATCGCGGCGCCGACGACGAAGAACAGCAGCAAAGCGACGATCATCGGCGCCTCCCAGCTGCGGCCCAGGAAGAAGCGCAGCTTCACGGTGTCGGTGTTCATGAGGGCGAAGGCGAATATCATGATGAAGAGCAGCGCCCGCAGCAGCCACGACAGTTGTTTGATGAATTTCATCAAAGCAAAACGGCGGCACCTTGTCGATGCCGCCGCTCAATTACCGCCGGCCCGGTTTCCTTATTTTTGATCCACCCTCTCGCGCAATTCCTTGCCTGCCTTGAAGTGCGGCACGAACTTCTCGGGTACGTGCACTCTCTCGCCCGATTTCGGATTGCGCCCGACGCGCGCCGGCCGGTGATTCAGCCCGAAGCTCCCGAAGCCGCGGATCTCGATGCGCTGGCCCTTCACCAGGCTCTGCGTCATCGCGTCCAGGATCATCTTTACCGTGAATTCGGCGTCCTTGGCCACGAGCTGCGAATAGCGCGCAGCAAGCCTCGCGATCAGTTCGGACTTGGTCATGCCGGTCCCCGATTACCGTTAAGCGTTCTTGTTTTCCAGCTTCGCCTTCAGCAGCGCCCCCAGGTTGGTGCTCCCCGTGCTGGCGGCGCTCTCGCTCTGGAGCTTGGCCATCGCCTCGTTCTCTTCGGCCAGGTCCTTCTGCTTGACCGAAAGATTGATGGTGCGGTTCTTGCGATCGACGTTGATGATCATCGCGTTGACGCTGTCGCCTTCCTTCAGATGGTTGCGGGCGTCCTCGACCCGGTCGCGGGAGATCTCGGAGGCGCGCAGGTAGCCCTCGAGGTCGCCGCCCAGGGAGACGACCGCGCCGCGGGCGTCGACCGACTTCACCGTCCCGGAGATGAGCTTGCCCTTCTCGTGGCTCGCGACGAAGTTGTTGAACGGGTCGCCCTCGAGCTGCTTGATGCCCAGCGAGATGCGCTCGCGCTCGACGTCGATCGACAGCACCTGAGCCTCGACTTCCTCGCCCTTCTTGAAGTTGCGCACGGCTTCCTCGCCGGGCGTGCTCCAGGACAGGTCGGACAGGTGCACCAGCCCGTCGATGCCGCCGGGCAGGCCGATGAAGATGCCGAAGTCGGTGATCGACTTGATCGGTCCCTTCACCTTGTCGCCCTTCTTGAAGTTCATGCCGAATTCTTCCCACGGGTTGGGCATGCACTGCTTCATCCCCAGGGAAATTCGGCGCCGCTCCTCGTCGATCTCGAGGATCATGACCTCGACCTCGTCGCCGAGCGCGACCACCTTCGACGGATGCACGTTCTTGTTGGTCCAGTCCATCTCCGAGACGTGCACCAGGCCTTCGATGCCCTGCTCGACCTCGACGAAGGCGCCGTAGTCGGTGAGATTGGTGACCTTGCCGAACAGGCGCGTTCCCGCCGGATAGCGGCGCGACAGGCCCACCCAGGGGTCCTCGCCCAGCTGCTTCATCCCCAGCGACACGCGGTTCTTCTCGGTGTCGAACTTCAGCACTTTCGCCGTCACCTCGTCGCCGACCGCGAGCACCTCGGAGGGGTGCTTCACGCGCCGCCAGGCGAGATCGGTGATGTGCAGCAGGCCGTCGATGCCGCCCAGGTCGACGAACGCGCCGTAGTCGGTGATGTTCTTGACGATGCCCTTGACGGTGGCGCCTTCCTGCAGGTTGGCGAGCAGCGCCTGGCGCTCGGCTCCCTGGGAGGCTTCCAGCACCGCGCGCCGCGACACCACCACGTTGTTTCTCTTGCGGTCGAGCTTGATGACCTTGAACTCCATCTCCTTGCCCTCGTAGGGCAGGGTGTCCTTGACCGGGCGGATGTCGACCAGCGATCCCGGAAGGAAGGCGCGGATGCCGTTGGTCATGACGGTGAGCCCGCCCTTCACCTTGCCGGAGATCATGCCCTTCACCAGCGTGCCGGCCTCGAGCGCTTTCTCCAGGTCGAGCCAGGCGGCGAGGCGCTTGGCCTTGTCGCGCGACAGGCGCGTTTCGCCGTAGCCGTCCTCCAGGGCCTCGATCGCGACGCTGACGAAGTCGCCGGCCTTGACCTCGACTTCGCCTCTCTCGTTCTTGAATTCCTCCAGCGGGATGAACGACTCGGACTTCAGTCCTGCATTGACGACGACGTAGTTCATGTCCACGCGGACGACCTCCGCGGTGATGACCTCGCCGGTGCGCATCTCCTTGCGCGTGAGGCTTTCCTCGAACAGCGCGGCGAAGGTCTCCTGGGGAGCCGCGGTGGAAGATGCGGCGGGGGTTGCATTCGACATAGAGAAAAATCCTGACTCTGCCCGCCTTGTGGGACGGGGTTGGTTGATCCACAACAAGAAGCCAGGTCCTTGAGCCGCCTGGCTTGATGTCACCTGTTCGCCCCGCGGTACCATCCCGCGATGAGGGCCGCCGCCTGCTCGGCGCTCATCGACGTCGTGTCGAGCGGCCGCGCTCCGGGGCTTTGCTTGAGAGGCGCCGCGCTGCGCGTCGCATCGCGTGCGTCGCGCTCGCGCAAATCCTGCAAAAGGGCGGCCAGTGTAGCAGCGATTCCTTTTTCATTCAACTGTTTATGCCTCCGTTCGGCCCTGGCCTCCGGGCTGGCCGTGAGGAACACCTTGAGCTCGGCGCCGGGGAATACCACCGAGCCCATGTCGCGTCCCTCGGCCACCAGGCCCGGCGGGCGGCGAAAGGCCCGCTGGCGCCCGAGCAGGGCCGCGCGCACCTCGGGTATCCGGGCGACGAAGGACGCCGCGGCCGAGACCTCCTCGGTGCGGATGGCGTCGCTCACGTCGCGGCCCCCGAAGATCACCTGCTCCCCCTCGAATGCGGGGGTGGGCAGCCGCTCCGCGAACGCTGTCGCGGCCGCCTCGTCGCTGCCGCCGGCACCGAGCGCCACCAGGCGGTAGAGCGCGCCGCTGTCGAGGTAATGAAACCCCAGCTCCCTCGCGAGGAGCCTGGCGACGGTGCCCTTGCCCGAGGCCGAGGGCCCGTCGATGGCGATCACCGGGGCCGAGATGCTCGCGAGCGCCTCGAAATACTCCGGGAAGGTCTTGCCGACGCACTCCGGATCGTTGATCCGCAGGCGCACCCCGCCCAGCGCCGCGAGCGACAGCGACATCGCCATGCGGTGGTCGTCGTAGGTGTCGAGGGTCGCGGGCCGGAGCGCCGCGGGCGGGGTCACGCGAATGAAGTCGGCGCCCTCCTCGACCGCGGCGCCGAGCTTCTTCAGCTCCTTTGCCATGGCCGCGATGCGGTCGGTCTCCTTCACCCGCCAGCTGGCGATGTTCCTGAGCGTGCTCGTGCCTTGGGCGAACAGCGCGGCCACGGCGGCGGTCATCGCCGCGTCGGGGATGTGATTGAGGTCGGCGTCGACGGGCTTGAGTTTTCCTCCGGCCGGCCGTCCGGACTCGATCCAGTCCTCGCCCATCGAGATCGTCGCCCCCATCTTCTCCAGCACCGCGGCGAAGCCGATGTCGCCCTGGATGCTCGAGCGCCCGACGCCTTCCACCCGCACCGGCCCTCCCCCGATCGCGCCGGCGGCGAGGAAGTAGGAGGCCGAGGAAGCGTCGCCCTCGACGCGGATCTCGCCCGGGCTCGAATAGCGCGCGGCCGGCACGCTGAAGCGCTTCCAGCCCTCGCGGGCGACCTCCACCCCGAAGCGGCGCATCAGGTTCAGGGTGATCTCGACGTAGGGCTTGGAGACGAGCTCGCCCTCGATCTCGACCTCGCGCCCCGCGCCGGCCAGAGGCAGCGCCATCAGCAGCGCCGACAGGTATTGCGAGGACACCTCGCCGCGCACGCGCGCCGGGCCGCCGCGGATCGCGCGCGCGCGGATGTGGAGCGGCGGGAAGCCTTCCTTGTCCAGGTAGGCGATATCGGCGCCGAGGCGCCGCAGCGCCTCCACCAGGTCGCCGATCGGGCGCTCGTGCATGCGCGGCACGCCCGAGAGCCGGTACTCGCCGCCGGCGAGCGCGAGCGCGGCGACCAGCGGCCGGAACGCCGTGCCGGCGTTGCCCAGGTGAAGCTCGGCGGATGCCGCCGGAAATTTTCCGCCGACGCCGTGAACCAGCGCCGTTCCGCCGGGACGCCGCTCGATGTTCACGCCCAGGTGCGCCAGGGCATGCAGCATCACCCGGGTATCGTCCGCGTCGAGCAGGTCGCGCACCACGGTGTCCCCGCGCGCGAGCGCCGCGAGCAGCAGCACACGGTTGGAGATGCTCTTCGATCCGGGCATCTTCACCGTGCCCCAGGCACGCCGGATCGGACCGAGGTCGAGGGAGGTCATTCCCGGTTCTTCAGCCAGCGGTCACGCGCGTCGCGGGCACCCGCGAACAGCGCCTGGAGCGCCCTGGCGTCCCCGCGCTCGAGCATCCTGCGCACGCGCGCCAGGCCCCGCCCGTAGCGGTCGAGCTCGGCGAGCAGAGCCTTCCTGTTCGCCACGCAGATGTCGCGCCACATTTCCGGGTGGCTGGAGGCGATGCGGGTGAAATCGCGGAACCCGCCCGCGGCGTAGGAGAACAGGCGCTTCGCGTCCCGGTGGCGCGCCACCTGGTCGACGAGCGCGTAGGCGAGCACGTGCGGCAGGTGGCTGACGGTGGCGAGCACCGCGTCGTGCTCGCGGGGCGCGAGCTCGAACACGCTCGCGCCGCAGCTCTCCCAGGCGCGCTTCACCAGGGCCTTGGCCCGCGGCGCGGTTCCCGTGAGCGGCGTGAGCACCACCTTGCGGTCGCGGTAGAGCTCCGGGAACGCCGCCTCGGCGCCGCTCTTCTCGGTGCCGGCGATGGGATGTCCCGGCACGAAGCGGGAAAGCGACCGCTTCAGCTCGCGCCGCGCGATCGCGGCCACGTCCTCCTTGGTGCTGCCCGCGTCGGTGACGACGGTCTTCTCGCCGATGAGCGGCGCGATGGCACGCATCACCTCGCGCATCTGGCCGACCGGCATCGCGAGCAGCACCAGGTCGGCGTCGCCGAAGGTCGCCGCATCGAAATCGCCCGCGGCGTCGATGATCTTCAGCTCCTGGGCGCGGTAGATGTTCGCGGCGCTGCGCCCGACCCCGACCACGCGGCCGACGGCGCGCGCTGCCTTGAGCGCGAGCGCGAAAGAGCCGCCGATCAGGCCCACGCCGACCACCACCAGCTTGTCGATGCGCGCCATCAGTTTCAGTCGTCGAGCGCCGTTGTGAGCGCCTTGAGGAACTTCTCGTTCTCCCAGGGCGTTCCCACGGTCACGCGCAGGTGGTCGGGCATCTCGTAGCCCGCCAGCGGCCGCACGATGACGCCCTGGCGCAGCAGCTTGTCGTACACCGTCGCCGCGCGCGACACGCGGAAGGTGAGGAAGTTGGCGCACGAGGGAATGACCTCGAGGCCGAGCGACCTGAGCGCGCGTTCCAGCTTGACCATGCCCGCGCGGTTCATCCTGGTGCTCTTCGCCACGAATTTCCGGTCTTCGAGCGCCGCGGTGGCCGCAGCGAGGGCGAGGCTGTTGACGTTGAAAGGCTGGCGCACGCGGTTGAGCAGCTCGGCGACCGCCGGCTGCATCAGCCCGAAGCCCACCCGCAGGCCCGCGAGCCCGTAGATCTTGGAGAAAGTGCGCGTGAGGATGAAGTTCGGGTATTTCGAGAGCCAGGCGATGCTGTCGTAGCGCAGCTCGCGCGGCAGGTAGTCGGTGTAGGCCTCGTCCACCACCACCGCCACCTCGCGCGGCACGAGCGCGAGGAAGGCCTCGAGCTCCGCGCCGGGCACGAAGGTCCCGGTCGGGTTGTTCGGGTTGGCGACGAACACCACGCGCGTGTCCGGGGCGATCGCGGCGAGCATGGCCTCGAGGTCGTGCCCGTAGTTCTTCGCCGGCACGACGATGCTCCTCGCGCCCCGCGCCTGGGTGGCGAGCGGATAGACGGCGAATGCGTGCTGCGAGTACACCGCCGAGCGCCCCGGCGCGAGGAACACCGCCGCCGCCATCTCGAGCAGATCGTTCGAGCCGTTGCCGACGACGATGCGGTCCTCCGCCACGCCGTAGCGCTTCGCCAGCGCCGCCTTGAGGTCGAAAGCGTTGCCGTCCGGGTAGCGCCCGAGGTCGGCGATCGCCTTCTTGATGGCGGACTTCGCCTTCGGCGACACCCCCAGGGGGTTCTCGTTCGAGGCGAGCTTGACGATGTTCTTCTCCTTCAGCCCCATCTCGCGGGCGAGCTCGGAGATCGGCTTGCCCGGCCGGTACGGGGCGATGGCGCGCACGTAGGACGGGGACTGCTCGCAGAGATCCATCGGAACGGTCCTAGAGCACGGCAGCCGGGTAGCTGCCGAAGATCTTCACGAAGGGCGCCTTGTCCTTCAGCTCGCCCAGGGCTTTCGCCACCCCGGCATCGCGCTGGTGGCCCTCGATGTCGACGTAGAAGTAGTACTCCCACTGCCCGGTGCGCGCCGGGCGCGATTCCAGCCGCGTCATGTTGACGCCCGCGGCGGAGAAGGAGGCGATCAGCTCGAGCAGCGACCCCGGCTTGTTGTGCGTGGTCATGACCAGCGAGGTCCGGTCCCGGCCCGAGGGCCCGGCTTCGTGGCCGCCGAGCACGAGGAAGCGCGTGCGGTTCTTGGCGTCGTCCTCGACCGAGCGCGCCAGGATCTTCAGCCCGTAGCGCTCGGCCGCGATCTCCGGCCCGATCGCGGCGGCGCCCTGCTCTTTCGCCGCCAGGCGCGCGCCTTCCGCGTTGCTCGCCGCCGCAACGCGCGCCGCCCGCGGCAGGTGCTGCGACAGCCAGCCCTGGCACTGCGCCAGCGACTGCGGGTGCGAGTAGACCTTCCTGACGGTCTTCAAGGTCGCTTTCTTCGCCATCAGGTTCTGCTGCACGCGCAGCACCACTTCGGCGCAGATGCGCAGGGGCGTGGCGAGCAGCAGGTCGAGGGTCCGGCCGATGGCGCCGTCGGTGGAGTTCTCCACCGGCACCACGGCGTAGGCGGCGGCGCCGGTCTCGGCCGAGCGGAACACTTCGTCGATGCTGGCGCACGACACTAGCTCGATGCTCGTTCCGAACTGCTTGACTAGTGCCATCTCGCTGAAAGTGCCCGCCGGCCCGAGGTAGGCGACCGCGAGCGGCTCCTCGAGCGAGCGGCAGGCGGACATGATCTCGGTGAACAGCTGCCCGAGCGCGGCGTCCGCCAGCGGCCCGCGGTTCGCCGCTGCGACCTTGCGCAATACTTCCGCCTCGCGCTCGGGGCGGTAGGCGCCGCCGTTGCCTTTCAGCTTGCCGATGGCGGCCGCGTGCCGGGCGCGCTCGCTCAGGAGCGCGACGATCTGCTGGTCGAGCGCGTCGATGTCGGCGCGGTGCCTGGCGATGTCGTCGGCCATGTCAGCTCGGCAGGTAGCGCACCGCGAGCACGCCCTTGATGCCCTCCAGGCCCCCGATCAGCGCCTTGTCCACCGGGCTGTCGACGTCGACCAGGGTGTAGGCCATCTCGCCCTTGGAGCGGTTGATCATGTTGTGGATGTTGAGGCCCGCCTTGGCCATGGCGCTGGAGATCTGCCCCACCATGTTGGGCACGTTGGCGTTGGCCACGCCGACGCGGTAGGGCGACTCGCGCCCCATCACCACGTCGGGAAAATTCACCGCGTTCTGGACGTTGCCGTGCTCGAGGTAGTCGCGCACCTGGTCGACCACCATCACCGCGCTGTTGTCCTCGGCCTCGCGGGTGGAGGCGCCGAGGTGCGGCAGCGCGATCACCGCGGAGTTGGCGCACAGCGACTGCGCCGGGAAGTCGGTCACGTAGTATCTGAGCTTCTTCGAGGCGAGCGCCTGCGCCACCGCCTTCGCGTCGACGATCTCCTCGCGCGAGAAGTTGAGCAGGATCGCGCCGGCGTTCATCAGCCCGAGATTCTTGGCATTGATCAGGTGCCGGGTCACCGGCAGCAGCGGCACGTGCAGCGTGACGAACTGGCTCGACTTCAGGATCTCGTCGATCGAGTGCGCCTTCCTCACCTGCGAGGGCAGGCTCCAGGCGGCCTCGACCGTGATCTCCGGGTCGTAGCCGAGCACGTTCATGCCGAGCTTGATCGCCGCGTCGGCCACCAGGCTGCCGATCTTCCCGAGGCCGATCACCCCCAGCGTCTGTCCCGGCAGCTCGATCCCGGCGAACTGCTTCTTCTCCGCCTCGACGCGTTCGGAGAGCTCCTCGTCGCCGCAGTCGAGCGCGCCGACGAAACGCACCGCGGGAACCAGGTTGCGCGCCGCCATCAGCATCCCGGCGAGCACCAGCTCCTTCACCGCGTTGGCGTTCGCCCCGGGCGCGTTGAACACCGGCACGCCGCGAGCGCTCATGGCCTTCACCGGGATGTTGTTCGTGCCCGCGCCGGCGCGGCCGATGGCGCGCACGCTCTCGGGAATCGTCATCGCGTTCATGTCGTGCGAGCGCACCAGGATGGCGTCGGGGTGCGCGGCCTCCTTGGAGACCTTGTAGCCCTTCTCCGGGAGACGCTTCAGGCCTGCTTGGGAGATCGCGTTGAGTACCAGGATTTCGAATTTTGTCGTGGTCATCCGCGAATGATAAACCACGCTTGTTTCCAGGCCTAACCTGTCCTTAGCGGTCGCTCGGCGGCCCTCCGGCGCCCTCGAGGCCGTAGCGCTTGGCGATTTCCGTCCACAGGCTCTCGCGCAGCTCGGGCGATTTCTGCGAGGCCTTGTTCATCTCCTTGCGCAGCGTGTCGGTGCAGGCCTTGGCCGAGCCCCGCTCTTCGCGGCGCAGCGCCCGCAGCTGCTCGATGTCGCGCTTGATCGCCGCGTACCAGTCGCCGGCCTGCGCGTGCGCCGCGGCCGATTCCGACAGGCGCAGGAAGGTCTGCAGGCCGGCGAGAACGGCGGCGGCGATGCTCACCAGCGCCACGACCACGCGCGCCGAGATGCCGACGGCCTGGTTCTCGAGCGTGGCGAACACGGCGGTTCCCACCACCGTGGAGAAGATCACCGCGGGAATCCCGAGCCAGAAGTGCCAGCGCTTGTAGCGCTCGGCCTCCAGGTAGTAGGCGTGCTGGCAGGCGTCCATGCGCCGGTGCCAGGTCGCGAGCAGCTGCTCCAGCTCCGGAGTCCAGCTGTCCGCGTGGCTGCTTGGGTTTGCGTCCATTGACTGCCTCTCGAACGGGACCGAACCTGGCGGAAATGCTACGCCGGTTGCTTGCGCACGACCACTTCGACTCTGAAATGCTATCCTCTGCGCCGATTCGAGGAGGAGGCCACGATGAATGCCGCAACACGATCCCCGATCCGTTTCCTGGGCGCGGCGCTGCTCGCCGCGGCCCTGCCCTGCGCCGCGCAGCAATATCCCGTGAAGCCGATCCTGGTGGTGATGCCGCTGCAGGCGGGGAGCGCGGTCGACGTGATGATCCGCATCGTCGCCCAGAAGATGAGCGAGAACCTGGGCCAGCAGATCGTGATCGAGAACCAGCCCGGCGCCGCCGGCTCGATCGGCGCCGAGCGGGTGAAGCGCGCGCCGCCCGACGGCTACACCGTCGGGACGCTGAACGACAGCATCCTCACCATGATCCCGAACATCCGCCAGGTCGGCTACGACCCGGTGAAGGATTTCGCGCCGGTGGGCGTGGTGGCGGCGATCACCTGGGTGATGGTGGTGAACAACGACCTCCCGGCCAAGACCGTTCCCGAATTCGTCGCGCTGGCGAAGAGCCGGCCGGGGAAGCTCGACTACTCCTCCGGGGGCAACGGCAGCCCGCAGCACGTGGCGATGGAGGCGTTCAAGGCGGCCACCGGGATCGACGTGGTGCACATCCCCTATCGCGGCGCGACGCAGGCGGCGACCGACGTGATGTCGGGCCGGGTGCAGGCGCATTTCAGCGCGGTGTCGATCGTGCTGCCCTACATCAAGGACGGCCGCATGCGGGCGCTGGGGGTGCCGAGCAGCGCGCGCTCGCCGCTGCTGCCCGCCGTGCCGACCATGACCGAGGCGGGCGTCCCCGGCTTCGAGTGGCGCACCTGGGCGTCGTTCTGCCTGCCGCTGGCTACCCCGGCTCCGATCATCGAACGGCTCAACGCCGAGCTCCTCAAGGCGGTGAACACGCCCGAGGTGCGCGACAAGCTGATCGCCCAGGGGCTGGAGCCGATCGGCTCCAAGCCCGAAGTCGTCACGCAGTGGACCCAGGCCGGCCTGGTGCGCATGCGCGACATCGTGCAGCGCGCCAAGATCCAGGCGGAGTAGCCCGGGCTTTGCTCACGCGCATCGATCACGTCGCGATCGGCGTCGCGGACTTGAAGTCCGGGATCGACGCCTACCGCCGCATCGGCTTCGAGGTCGACGGGCGCGGCACGGCCGCGAACGACGGCGACCACCTGCAGCTGGCGAGCGCCCTCCGCGAAGGCATCCAGTCGATCGCCCTGGCGAGCGACGACCTCGAGCGGGACAAGGCCGGGATGCGCTCGCGCGGCGGCGTCGACTGGATCAAGCTGGTCGCGCCGGGTCCTTCGAAGCCGGGCCGGCACCCCAACGGCGTGCAGCGCATCGAGCGCGTCTACATCGCGGTCGAGGACGTCGCCGCGTCCGCCGCCTTGTACGCCCGCGTGCTCGGCGTGCCGGCCCCGAAGATGGAGCGCGGCGCCGTCATCCACGCCGACATGGCGATCTTCCAGCTCGGCCCGACCGCGCTCGGCCTCGCGCAGCCCGCGGGCCCGGGCGTGTGCGCCGACGCCCTCGAGCGCCGCGGCCCGGGACCGTTCCAGATCCTGCACCGCACCAGCAGCATGGACGCCGCCGCGAAATGGATGGCCGACCACGGCGTCCCGCCGCCCGCGCGCGGCATCCGCAACACCGGCGAGCAGGCGATGCTGGTCGCGCCGGAGCACGCCTGCGGCGTGTACATCGGCTTCGTGGGGCCGGCCTAGGCATGGCGCCGCGCGCGATCGCCACCCTCACCGTCGCGCTGCCCGCGATCCTGCTCGCGGGCTGCGCCGGCACCGGCTGCGAGGAATGGGACACGCGGGTGGAATCGGTGAAGGTGTGCAACTCCAAGGGCTTGAATTGCTCCATGCAGGAACAGCCGGTGCAGTATTGCGCCAGAAAAACCGGCGAGCGCGCCGCGCCCGCCGCCGCGCGCGGCAAGGCTCCCGCTGCCCCGGCGCAGCCGAAGGAAGCCCGGGCGCCCGAGAAGACCGCCAGAGCTGCACCGGCTCCGATCCGGCCCGAAGCGGAGCGAGAAGCCCCGGCTGCGAAGCAGCCCAAAGAAGACCGCCGCGCCCAGGCCCGGGACAAGAACGGCATGCCGAACCTGAACCCGTTCTGGCAATCGCTCTTTGCCGCGTCGAGATATCCCGGGCTGCGGTACGGCAAGCTCAGGAGAGTCGCCATGAGCGCGGCGACCGCTCCGGCCAGCAGTCCCCAGGTCGAGGCGGCGCTCAAGAGCAACGTGCGTTCCGTGGTCAGCATGCAGGTCGCCTCCGACAGCAAGTCCACGCCCATGGATCACCGCCTGGAAGTGGTGGTGTACCGCGCTCACGACCGCGAAGCGGCCGCCGCGCTGTATGCCGCGATGATGCGCGAGGAATGGAGAGACAAGAGACCTCAGACCCAGCCCGGCGTGACGCTTGCCGTGGTGAAGACCGGCGACAAGAAGACCCCCGATGCGTCCGGACAGCGGATCTACCTGCAGCGCGGGCCCTACGTCGTCGAAGTCGACGAGTGGAAATCCATCTACAGAAATGCGGCGGGCAAGCCGGTGCCGGGCAAGCAATTTCCCCATACCGGCCCGATCAGCCCCGGCGTCGTCGCCAAGGCCGTGACCCAGACGTTTCCGGCGGAGTGAGAAGCGGCGAGGCGCGCCGTTTCGTTTCGTTTGTTTCGGATTCGGCCATCGATCCGCCCGAAAGGCGCAAAATAGCGCCGCATTCCGGAAACTCCTGGAGGAATCCTGTGAATCGCATGCTGTGTGCCACGCTCGCCATCGCGCTCGCCGCTCCGGCCCAGGCGCAGTCTCCCGGCGTGAGCTCCAAGTCGGTCCTGCTCGGGCAATCGGCCGCCTTCTCCGGCCCGGCGGCGCAGCTCGGGATCCAGATGAATCTCGGGTCCAAGGCCTATTTCGATCACGTGAACGCGCAGGGCGGGGTGTTCGGCCGCAAGATCGAGCTCAAGACGCGCGACGACAAGTACGAGGCGAATCTCTGCGTCGAGAACACCAGGAAGTTCATCGAGGAGGACAAGGTCTTCGCCCTGGTGTCCTACGTCGGCACGCCGACCACGGCGGCGGCGATGCCGATCTTCACCGAGGCCAGGGTGCCTCTGGTGGGCCCCTTCACCGGCGCGGAAGTGCTGCGCAACCCGGTGAACCGCTACATCTTCAATGTGCGGGCGAGCTACTACGACGAGACCGAGAAGATCGTCGAGCAGCTCGTCTCGACCGGCAACCACAAGATCGCCGTGTTCTATCAGGACGACGCCTACGGGCAGGCCGGGCTGAAAGGCGTCGAGATCGCCATGGGCAGGCGCAACATGAAGATCGCGGCGCTCGGCAAGGTCGAGCGCAACACGGTGAAGGTCCAGGACGCGGTCAAGACCATCAACGCCGCGCAGCCCGACGGCGTGATCATGATCTCCGCCTACACCTCGATCACCGAGTTCGTCCGCCAGATGAAGTCGGCCGGCAGCACCACCCAGTTCCACAACGTTTCCTTCGTCGGCAGCAAGGCGCTCGCCGACGCGCTCAAGGACGAGGGCTACGGGGTGGCGATCTCGCAGGTGGTGCCCTTCCCCTGGAGCCCGAGCATCCCGATCGTCAAGGAATACCAGCAGGTCCTCGGCAAGGCCGGCAACACCGACTTCAACTTCTCCAGCCTGGAAGGCTACATCGTGGCCAAGGTGATGGTCGAGGGTCTGAAGCGCGCGGGGAAGGATCTCACCCGGGAAAAGCTGGTTGCGGCGCTGGAGAGCATGAGCAGCGTCGACGTCGGCGAATTCATGGTGAGCTTCTCGCCCACCAGTCACAGCGGCTCGAAATTCGTCGACCTGACGATGATCGGCCGCGCCGGGAAGTTCATCAAGTAGTCGCCTCGGTGGAGCTGGCGCAAATCGGCGACAAGGCGCCGGCAACAGCCGTACAGGCGCTGAACGAGGGGCCAGGTCCCTCGCAAGTCAGGTAAACCCCTACGGAGACGTACCGAGGAACCCTCGTTTACCTCGAAGAAAAATCCTAGAGTTCGCAAGCCAGCGCAGCGCTTGCTGCGAAACGCGGCGGCCGTGATTGGGCGCGCGTATGATAAAAGTAGAGCCAGCACGCTGTACCTCGTGCAGTGATCCGGCGCTGGCCCCGCCACAAAAAATCGCCGCGCCCACAAAAGGACACACCATGACTACCGTCAAGCGAATCACCGACCTTACGGCC
>Ga0335084_10001659_pt1 | contig 21069 bp, 20 predicted proteins | sample Lox_Sample_44_FD_206721 | JGI IMG/M metagenome (GOLD analysis project Ga0335084, IMG submission 206721) | Soil microbial communities from Loxahatchee National Wildlife Refuge, Florida, United States - Lox_Sample_4.4 | ecosystem: Environmental > Terrestrial > Soil > Wetlands | place: USA...
CTTCTCCTCGGCCTCGAGGCGGCGCACCTCGCCGATCCGCTCGCCGCGGTCCCTCTCCACCACCTGGTCTTCGATGCGCGAGAAGATCTTCACGTCGATGACCACGCCTTCCATGCCCGGCGGGACCTTGAGCGACGAGTCCTTCACGTCCTTGGCCTTTTCGCCGAAGATCGCGGTGAGGAGCTTCTCTTCCGGCGACAGCTCGGTCTCGCCTTTCGGCGTGATCTTGCCGACCAGGATGTCGCCCGCCTTGACGTGGGCGCCGATCCGCACGATCCCCCGTTCGTCCAGATCGACGAGCGATTCCTCGGCGACGTTGGGAATTTCGCGCGTGATTTCCTCCCGGCCGCGCTTCGTGTCGCGCACGTGCAGCTCGAGCTCCTGGATGTGGATCGACGAATACACGTCGTCCTTGACCAGGCGCTCGGAGAGCACGATGGCATCCTCGAAGTTGTGCCCGTACCAGGGCATGAACGCGACCAGCACGTTGGCGCCGAGCGCGAGATCGCCGTGCTCGGTGCCCGCGCCGTCGGCGATGACCTGACCGGCGCGCACTTTCTGGCCGCTCTGGACCAGCGGGCGCTGGTTGATGGCCGTATCCTGGTTCGTGCGCCAGAACTTCTTCAGGCGGTAGCGGTCGTGCTGCTTCAGCCGTGCCAGCGGATGATCGCCGGTTTTCGTGTCCTCGTCGCCCGTGTCGATGATGATCTCATCGGCGGTGACGCGAGTGACCACGCCGCTCCGGCGCGCCGCGACCACGGCGCCCGAGTCGCGGGCCACCTTGTCTTCGAGGCCCGTGCCGACGATCGGCGCCTGCGGGAACAACAGCGGCACCGACTGCCGCTGCATGTTCGATCCCATGAGCGCGCGGTTGGCGTCGTCGTGCTCGAGGAACGGAATCAGCGCCGCGGCGATCGACACGAGCTGCTCGGGAGCCACATCCATGAAGTCGATGCGGTTCGGGGCGAGCAGCGGATAGTCGTCGCGCTTGCGGCACAGCACCAGCTCGTCGGCGAATTTGCCGTCGGGCGTGAGCCGCGCGTTGGCCTGCGCCACGGCGTAGTCTTCTTCTTCCGACGCCGAGAGCCAGCGGATCTCGCCCGTCACCCGGCCGTCCTTCACCACGCGATACGGCGTCTCGACGAAGCCCAGCTCGTTGACGCGGGCGTAGGTCGAGAGGCTCGTGATCAGGCCGATGTTCGGGCCTTCCGGCGTCTCGATCGGGCACATCCGGCCGTACTGGCTGTAGTGCACGTCGCGCACCTCGAATCCGGCGCGCTCGCGCGTCAGGCCGCCCGGTCCGAGCGCCGAGAGCCTGCGCTTGTGGGTCAGCTCGGCCAGCGGGTTCGTCTGATCCATGAACTGCGACAGCTGCGAGCTGCCGAAGAACGCCTGGATCACGGCGCTCACGGTACGGGCGTTCACGAGATCGTCGAGCGTGATCCGCTCGGGATCGTTGTTGATGCTCATCCGCTCCTTGATGAGCCGCGCCATGCGCGACAGGCCGACCGAGAACTGGTTCGCGATCAGCTCACCCACCGACCGCACGCGGCGATTGCCGAGGTGATCGATGTCGTCGGTGTAGCCGCGGCCCTCGGACAGCTCGATCAGGTAGCGGATGATCGCGATGAAGTCGTCCTCGGTGAGGACGGTGTGATCGCGCGACACGTTGACCTTGAGCCGCTGGTTGATCTTGTAGCGGCCCACCCGCCCCAGGTCGTAGCGCTTGGGGTGGAAGAACAGCCGCTCGAGCGCCTGGCGCGCGGTTTCGAGATTCGGCGCCTCGCCCGGGCGGAGCAGCGTGTAGATCTGCTCCAGAGCCTCGGCCTCGGTATGAGTCGGGTCCTTGAGCAGCGTGTTCTTGATCAAGGGCGACTCGCTCCGGCCCGGTGGCAGGAGGACGTCGACCTTACTCACTTTCGCCTTGAGGAGCTTCTTCTTGAGCGTCTCCGTCAGCTCCTTGCCGCCCTCCGCCAGGACCTCGCCCGTCTCGGGATCGGCCACATCGTTGGCCAGAATCGGCGGGCCCTGCCGCTCACGCGTGGTGGTCGGCTGCGCATCCTCGCGCAAATCGAGTGAGGTGTAGCCCGCGAACACGCGCACGCGGGCAATGCCGGCGCGGCGGAACTGATTGAACTTCTCGAGCGTCAGCTCGTCGCCGATCCGCGCGAGCGGGTCGCCCTTCTTGTTCTCGGGATCGGGAACGTCGGCGGCGAGCAGCGTCCCCAGCACTTCACGCTTCTGCGCCCGGCCCTCGAGCCGGCCCGTGATGTCGATTTCCTTGGTGGCATAGAACAGCTTCAGGATCTCGGCATTGGTGCCGTAGCCGAAGGCGCGCAGCAGCGCGGTGGCGGGGAATTTCTTTTTCTTGTCGATATGGACGTAAATCACGTCGTGAATGTCGATCGTGAACTCGACCCACGAGCCGCGGAACGGAATGATGCGCGCGGAAAACAGGCGCTGGCCGTTCGGGTGGATGCTCTCCTCGAACACGACGCCCGGCGAGCGGTGCAGCTGCGACACGATCACGCGCTCGGCGCCGTTGATGACGAACGTACCGAGTGGCGTGAGAATCGGCAGCTCGCCCAGATAGACTTCCTTCTCGATGATGTTCTTGGGCCGCTTGGTCTTCGTGACCTCACCGACCTCTTCCATCACCACGAGCTGCAGGGTCGCCTTGAGCGGGACGGAGTAGGTCATGTCCCGCTCGATGCACTCCTCGACGGAATACTTGGCCTCCCCGAGCGCGTACTTCACGAACTCAAGGGAGTAGTTGCCGTTGACGTCCTGGATCGGGAACACATCCTTGAACACCCGTTCGAGCCCGACGTCGGCGCGCTCGGCGCCTTTGCCGTCCGGCTGCAACAGGGACTGGAACGCCCGTGTCTGGATGTCGAGGAGATGCGGCATGGGCATCCCCGTATCCAGCTTGGCAAACGACAAAACCGGCAGAGTCTTCGTCATGATCTAGAACCTCAGGGAAACGCAAAAGGCCCCTGTCCCCGTCTTACGTTCTTCAAGACGGGGCAGACGTGAGGGGCTCGTGCTAGCGAGCAGGAAAGTGCTGGATTCGCGCATGTCCTCGACCAAAGGAGACCCGAGTACGCGCCACCGGGCTCCCATAGCCCGGGGCGTTTCCCCGGCGTCTACTTCAGTTCGACGACAGCGCCCTGCGCCTCGAGCTTCTTTTTGATTTCTTCCGCTTCCTGCTTGGACACGCCTTCCTTTACCGTACCGGGCGCGCCTTCGACCAGATCCTTGGCCTCTTTCAGGCCGAGGTTGGTGATGGCCCGGACTTCCTTGATGACCTGTATCTTCTTGTCACCGCCGCTCTTCAGGATGACCGTGAACTCGGTCTTCTCCTCGGCAGGTGCCGCAGCCCCTGCGCCCCCGCCCGCCCCACCAGCCGCCGGCGCCGCCGCGGCCGGGGCCGCAATCGTCACGCCGAACTTGTCCTTGAACTTCTCGATCAGCTGGGCCAACTCGACGACCGACAGATTGCCGATCGCGTCGAGGAGGTCGTCGAGGCTCAAAGCTGCCTGAGTCGCCATTCTCGTCTCCCGCTCGAAATTAGGATGCAGCGCCGGCGCGCTGCGTGTGGAGCGCTTCGAGGGCGCCCACCATCATGTACAGCAGTCCGTTCAATGCCCCCGCGAATCCCGCCATCGGACCCTGGAGCGCTCCGCCCAGCTGGGCGAGCAGCTCCGGCTTGGACGGCAGTGACGCCAGCTGCTTGACCTGATCCGGGGTGATCGCGCGACCTTCGACCAGCCCCGCGCGCACCGCCGGTTTCTCGAACTCCTTCGCAAAGTCCGTGAGCACCTTGGCCGGCGCCACCGGATCGGCTCCGCCCAGGACGAGCGCGGTCGGCCCGCCCAGGTGATCGTTGAGACCCGCCACCTGCGCTTCCGCGAGCGCGCGGAGCGCGAGGGTATTCTTCACGACCACATACTCGACTCCGGCTTTCCGCAGCCGGCGGCGCAGATCGGTGAGCCGCGCCACATCGAGTCCGGTGAAATCGGTGACGTACACGGTGGGCGCGGCGCGCAGCTTCCGCGCGAGCCCGCTCACCATTTCCTGCTTCTCGGCCTTGGTGCGGATCATTGGTGGTACCCAGCCGGATCGACCGGCACGCCCGGGCCCATCGTGCTGGACACCGTCACCGACCGCACATAGTGCCCCTTGGCCGCCGCGGGCCTGGCGCGCACGATGGCTTCCATGAACGCCTGAAGATTCTGTTCGAGCTTTTCGGGAGAGAAGGATTTCTTCCCGATCGGGGCGTGGACGATACCACTCTTGTCCACTCTAAACTCAATTTTGCCCGCCTTGAGTTCCCGCACCGCCTTGCCGACGTCCTGGGTCACGGTGCCCGCCTTGGGATTCGGCATCAATCCGCGGGGACCGAGCACTTTGCCGAGCGGGGCCAGCTGGGCCATCACGTCCGGGGTTGCGACGATCACGTCGGTGTCGAGCCACCCATCCTTGATCTTCTGGATGTACTCGATCCCCACGGCATCGGCGCCGGCGCCTTCGGCTTCCCGGGCCTTGTCGCCCTGGGTGATGACGAGCACCCGAATCGACTTGCCGGTGCCGTTCGGCAGACTCACGGTACCGCGCACGATCTGGTCGGCGTGCTTGGGATCGACGCCGAGCCGCACCGCGATATCGACCGACTCGTCGAATTTGGCGTACGCCGTCGACTTCACCCGGTCGACTGCTTCCCGGGTGTTGTACAGCTTGCGCGGTTCGAGCGTCGCCGCCGCCGTCCGGTATTTCTTGCCGTGCGTCCGCATCAGTCGACCACCTCGAGGCCCATGGACCGCGCGGTTCCGGCGACCATGTTCATCGCGCCTTGCAGGTCCGACGCATTCAGGTCCGGCATCTTGAGCTCGGCGATCTTCTTGATCTGCGCCTTGGTCACCTTCCCAACCTTCTGCCGGTTGGAGGTGGGCGACCCCTTTTCGATGCCGGCTTCCATCTTGAGCAGCACGGCCGCGGGCGGCGTCTTGGTAATGAACGTGAAGGTCCGGTCCTTGTAGATCGTGACTTCCACCGGCGTGACGACGCCTATCTGCCCCTGGGTCTTCGCGTTGAACTGCTTCACGAATTCCATGATGTTGACGCCGTGCGGTCCGAGCGCGGTGCCGACCGGGGGAGCGGGAGTCGCCTGCCCGCCCGGCACCTGCAGCTTCACTTGTGCGGCGATCGGCTTTGCCATTAGTGCGCCTTCAGTTGCAAGTAGTCCAGCTCCACCGATGTCGGCCGGCCGAACAACGAGACCGAGACTCGAACCTTCCCCTTATCGGGAATGACTTCTTCCACGGTCCCCGAAAAATCGGAAAACGGTCCTTCGGTGATCTCGACGACCTGGCCGACGAGAAACGGAATCTGCTCGGCCGGTTCTTCTTCCTTGGTCGCCTCTTCAACGCCCAGCAGACGATTCACTTCTTCGGTCCTGAGCGGCATCGGCATCCGGCCCGTGCCGACGAACTTGATCACGCCCTGAATCCCGTTGATCGTGTGAATCGTCTCCTGGTTCAGCACCATCTCGACGAGCACGTAGCCGGGATAGATCTTTCGCTCGGCCGTGACCTTCTTGCCGTTCTTGATCTCGACCACTTCCTGGATCGGCACGAGCGCCTGACGGATCGGCTTCTCGGTGTCAGCCCTCGTGTCGTCCTTGATGCGCCGTTCGATCAGCGACCGCACCTTGTTCTCGTGCCCCGCGGTCGTCTGGATCGCGTACCAGCGATGGTCCGACATCAGAACAGCTTCGCAATGCCGACCACGAAGATCTGCTGCAGCAGCCAATCCATCCATCCGATCACGAGTCCCAGGACCGCCACGAAAATCACGATCACGGTCGTGGCCTTCTTGAGCTCGTCCCAGGTTGGCCACGTGACCTTCCGCAGCTCGTTGCGAACGTCGCGAAAGAACTGCAGCGTGCGGTCGAGCCAATTCCCCTTTGGGTTCGTTAACGCTTCCGTCGCCACGCCTACTTCGATTCCTTGTGCGCCTGGTGCTTATTGCAGCGGGGGCAGTACTTCTTCCATTCCACCCGCTCGGTATGCTTGCGCCGGTTCTTCGTGGTGAAGTAGTTCCGGTCTTTGCACACCGTGCATTCCATGATGATGTTTTCGCGAGGCATCTCGTTGCTCCGGAACGCGGGTTACTTGTGGATCTTGGTGACGACGCCGGCGCCCACCGTGCGGCCGCCTTCGCGAATCGCGAACCGCAACCCTTCTTCCATCGCGATCGGCGTGATCAGCTCGATCAGCATCTTCGTGTTGTCCCCCGGCATCACCATCTCCACCCCCGAGGGCAGCTCCACCGTCCCCGTCACGTCCGTCGTCCGGAAGTAGAACTGCGGCCGGTACCCCTTGAAAAACGGCGTGTGCCGCCCGCCCTCTTCCTTCGTCAACACGTACACTTCCGCGTCAAACTTCGTGTGCGGCGTGATCGACCCCGGCTTCGCCAGCACCATCCCCCGCTCCACTTCGTGCTTCTCCACCCCCCGGAGCAGCAGGCCGACGTTGTCGCCCGCCTGTCCCTCATCCAGCAGCTTCCGGAACATCTCCACGCCCGTCACCACCGTCTTCTTGTCCGTCCCGAACCCCACCATCTCCACCTCTTCCTGCACCTTCACCTTCCCCCGGTCGATCCGGCCCGTCGCCACCGTGCCCCGGCCCGTGATCGAGAACACGTCTTCCACCGGCATCAGGAACGGCTTGTCCACATCCCGCTTCGGCACCGGAATGTTCGTGTCGAGCGCCTTCAGGAGCTCCCACACCTTGTCCACCCAGGCCTTGTCGCCCTCGATCGCCTTCAGGGCCGAGCCCCGGATCACCGGCGTGTCGTCCCCCGGAAACTCGTACTTGGACAACAGCTCCCGCACTTCCAGCTCCACCAGGTCCAACAGCTCCGGGTCATCCACCAGGTCGCATTTGTTCAGGAACACGACGATCGCCGGCACGTTCACCTGCCGGGCGAGCAGGATGTGCTCCCGCGTCTGCGGCATCGGCCCATCGACCGCCGACACCACCAGGATCGCCCCGTCCATTTGCGCCGCGCCCGTGATCATGTTCTTCACGTAGTCGGCGTGGCCCGGGCAGTCGACGTGGGCGTAGTGGCGGTTCTCGGTCGAGTATTCGACGTGCGAGGTCGCGATCGTGAGAATCTTGGTCGCATCGCGCCGCCCCTGCGACTCCGACGCCTTCGCCACCTGGTCGTAGCTCACGTACGTGGCGAGCCCCTTGTCCGCCGTCACCTTCGTCAACGCCGCCGTCAGGGTCGTCTTGCCGTGATCCACGTGGCCGATCGTCCCGACGTTCACATGCGGCTTGGTCCGCTCAAACTTGGCCTTCGCCATAGCTCCTCTATACGGTGAGACTGCGTTAAAGAACTACGTCGAGGAAAACCGCATTCCTTGCGTTCTGGCTTCCGGTTCTCTTTGACGGCTTTCCTTGACGTCTCTCCTTGACGTTTTCCCTTGACGTAATTCTGGTGCTCAAAGCTCGCGACCGGGATTGAACCGGTGACCTCGTCCTTACCAAGGACGCGCTCTACCGACTGAGCTACGCGAGCGGAAGAGCGGGCGACGGGGCTCGAACCCGCGACCCTCAGCTTGGAAGGCTGATGCTCTACCAACTGAGCTACGCCCGCACTCAGTGGTGGGGGAAGGATTCGAACCTTCGTAGGCTGTCGCCGGCAGATTTACAGTCTGCTCCCTTTGGCCACTCGGGCACCCCACCGTGCCGGCCGCGCTACTTCCCCCATCCAACATCTCACCGATCGTAGCCTGGGCGTGCAATTGCTCGTCCCACTGACGACGCACCCCGCGTTCACTACGGCGCGGGGTGTGTGTGCTACAGGACGAGCCGAATCGATCGCGTACTCCGTGAGCTGACGAAGGGACTCGAACCCTTAACCTGCTGATTACAAATCAGCTGCTCTACCATTGAGCTACGTCAGCAGCCCAAGCCCAAACCATCGAGACCCGTAGGATAAACGAGGCAACACCTTCCCGCAAGGGAAGCGGCAGGAACGACTTAGAGTGCCCTCCACTTGGTGCCCTGCGGCGTGTCTTCCAGCTCGATGCCGCGTTGCTTGAGCGCCCCGCGGATGCGGTCCGCCTCACGGAAATCCTTGGCGCGACGGGCCTTTTCGCGCAGCGCGAGCTGGTCCTCGACCCACGACGCCAGGTCGCGCGCCACGGCACGCGGCGTGGGCAGCACATCGAGCAGCTGCATCAGGCGATCGAGCACGGCGAGCGCCGGGCGAGCACCCGGGGATTTGCGATCGAGCTCGCGATTGGCCGCCCGGGCGAAATCAAACAGGGCGGCCACGGCGCGCGGGGCACTAAGGTCGTCGTCGAGCGCCTCCCGCGCCTCGCGCGCGAGCGCCGCCGCCAGGCCCGCCAGCTCACCGTCCGGCGCCCCGGACGGCTCGGCCGACGCTCGGTCCTGCAACCGGGCGTACAGCTCACCCAGCCGCTTCACACCTTCGTTGGCCGCCTCGAGCGCCGCGTCGTTGAAGTCGAGCGGCTGGCGATAGTGCGTCTGCCAGAACAGGAGCCGCACCGCCGCCGCATCGACACCCTGCTCACGCAGATCTCGCGCGGTCAGAAAATTTCCGAATCGCTTGGACATTTTGGTGCCGCGCACGTTGAGAAATTCGCCGTGGAGCCAGTAGCGCACGAACGGTTGTCCCGTCGCGGCCTCCGACTGCGCGATCTCGTCCTCGTGATGCGGAAAGATCAAATCAATGCCGCCGGCGTGGAGATCGAGTGTCTCGGCACCGAAGCGCCCGCGAATCTCGCTCAGCGACATGGCCGAGCATTCGAGATGCCATCCCGGTCTGCCGCGCCCGAATGGGGCGTCCCACGCCGCGCCCACCTGTTCGTCCTGCGCCGTGGCGCGCTTCCACAACGCGAAATCCCGCGGGTCGTCTTTCGCGTATTCGTCGCTCGCGATGCGCGCGCCGACCTTGATCTCCCGCGTGTCGAGCTGCGACAAGCGACCGTACGTCGGAAACTTGCCGATCGCGAAATACACCGAGCCGTCCTCGCCACGATAGGCCACGCCGCGCTCGAGCAGGCGCGCGACCAGCTGGATCATTGCGGGAATCGACTGCGTGGCTCGGGGATACACGTGCGCGGGTTTGATGCGTAGGTAGTCGCGGTCCTGAAAGAACGCCTGGACAAACGGCTCCGTGTGCTGATCCAGCCGCTTGCCCGACTCGGCAGCCGCCTTGATGGTCCGGTCGTCGACGTCCGTCAGATTCATGATGTGAAACACGTCGTATCCCGATTGCTCGAGATGGCGGCGGAGCAAATCCTCGAACAAAAACGTGCGGAAATTCCCGATGTGCGCGTAGTTCCAGACGGTCGGTCCGCACGTGTACATCGTGACGCGCGGCGGGGCAAGCGGCGCGAACGGCTCGACCCGGCGGGTGAGCGTGTTGTACAACGAAAGGGCGGCCATGGAGAGCCGAAAACCTAGGACGGCCACGAGCCGCTCGCAAACCACGGGGCCGCGGGGGAAGACGAGCACCCGCGTCTCACGCCAGCGCGCCAGCGCCGGATCGGACGGGTCGAGCAGGCCGCGCCGCACGAGCCTGGCGGCGACGTCGGAAACGGTCAGGACGGGATGCGGGGTCAGACCGCTATATAAAGGAAGAGGCCGGGAGGCCTGCATCCGGTTCGCGCCAGCCGGAGCGAAACCTCGCGGGTCAGCGCGCGGCGAGGGCGTGCCGGAGAACCGCTTCGGCCAGGAGGTCGGGGCCGAACCGCACCGGGTCCGTCGCCGGCAGGCCGGTCGCTTCGCTCGCCTCGAGGGCGGCCGCACGCGCCTCCGTCTCACTCATGTCAAACGTGTTCAGCGCGATGCCGATCACCCGGGATGGTCGGACGGGGGCCGCTGCCCGCTCGTAGATCTGCACCACCTCGGCCAGGGGTGGAATGCGCACCCACGGTTCACGCCCGTGATAGTCACCGATGAAATCGCGCCGGGTCTGATGGCACAGGATCATCGCGTCGGGAACGGTGCCGTGCAGCAACCCCAGCGTCACCCCCGAGTAGCCGGGATGAATCAGGCTGCCCTGCCCCTCTACGAGCACGATGTCGGCGTCCTTCGCCCCCTCGAGGACAAGCCGTTCGGCCGCGCCGGCAATGAAGTCGGCGACGACGGCGTCCACCGCGATTCCCCAGCCCTCGATGAAGATCCCCGTCTGTCCCGTAGCCACGAAGCGCGTGCGATGACCGCGGCGCACCAGCGCATCACGCAGCTCGAGCTGCGCCGTCATTTTGCCGACATTGCAATCGGTGCCGACCGTGAGAACCACGTAGGCGTCCACTTCCGCGGCGCGGCCGTCCGCGACGGGGAGATCGGCCGGCGGCTTCCGCACGTCGAAGATCCGGACCCCTGCCGTGCGCGCCAGGCTCGCGAGCGCCGGGTCGTCGCCGACGAAGGTGTGCAGGCCGCTCCAGATCTCGAGCCGGTGCGCGATGGCGCGCTCGAGCCACCCGCGCCATTGGGCGGGAAGCTTGCCTCCGGTGGGTGCGATGCCGATGAGGACGGCCGTGGCGCCCCGCGCGACGGCCCGCTCGAAATCCCCCATCACGGGAATCCCGCCCCCGAAGCCGAGGACCTCTTGGACGGTCTTGCCGGCCTGGCGGCGATCGAGCACGGCCACGATCCGCTCAGGGAAGTAGCGAATGCAGGAGTTCGCCGTCTTCGAGGTGAGCGGCCCGAACTGACCATCCGCGATAATGACAAACCGTTGCTGCCGGATATCGAGCATCTGACGCTAGGATTGGCTCCCGACGGCAACCTGCGCGGAGCCCGCGCCGCGCCTGTCTGCTCCACCGCGCCGCTCGGTGGGATGGAGCACGGCGGCCGTGACAATTTCTTCCGATTCGCCGTACACCACACCATGCAGAACGTGGTGCACGAGCACGAGGAGCACCGCGAGAATCGGCACGGCCACCACGAGCCCGATCAGTCCGAACAGCGCACCGGCCGCGAGCACGCTCGCGATCGTCAGGACGGGAGGGAGCGAAACTTTCCGCTCCATGATGTACGGCTGGATGAAATTCGCCTCGATCAGGTGCACGATCACGCCCAACGCGAGAACGGCGATCGACTTGATCCACCCGCCGCTGCCGAGCACCACGAGGGCCGGCAGAAGAATCGAAACAAAGGTGCCGAAGAACGGCACGATGGCAGCGATCGCCGAGAGCGCCCCGAAGGCGAGCCAGTACGGCGCCCCGATGACGAGCAACCCGAGCCCCACCAGCACGCCCAGCACCAGCATATCGAGCAGCTGCCCCACCACCCAGGCTTGGAGCGTCTGCCCGATATCCCGCATGACCAGCGCCGCCACCCCGCGATAGCGTGGCGACACGAGCGACACGACGCCGTCGCGATACAGCGCCGGCGAGCGCGCGAGGTATATGGCCATCACGAGAACGCTCGCCCCGTCGACGAACAGCTTGCCACCGGCCCGCAGGTACGGCACGAGCGAGCCCCTGAGAAAGTTCGCGGCCTCGGCCAGCGCCTGCAGCATGATTCCGGAATTGGGGTCGGCGAGCCGGCTGTTGCGCAGCAGCGGATATTGGCGCGAGAGCCGCGCGAAGGCTTCCTGGGCGGCGGTGATCGTGCCGGGAAGTCCCGACACGAGCGCCTGGATCTGGTCGACCACGGGCGGCACGATGACCATACCGGCGGCCACGAGCACCGCGGTCGTGCCCAGCAATGCGCAGCTGAGTCCCGCCCAGCGCGGCATCCGGAACCGCCGCTGCAGAGCATCGGTGATGGCGCCGAGATAGGTCGCGAGCAGCACCGCGACGAAAACGAGGAGCAGAACCTCGGCCAGCCGAATCGACAGCCAGAGCGTCGCGACGCCGATCGCGACCGCGAGAAACGTGGCGCTCGAAAAGCGCCATGGCTCGTAGCGCTGCTCGGGCGGCAGTGTCAGCGGGAAGACTCTGGCGGCGTCTCGTCGTCTTCGACGAGCTGTGCCTCCGCGGCTCCAGTGCCCAGCTGCTTGGCGCTCGCGACCGACGGCGGCGGGAGCACGCCCATCTTGCGCTTGAGCTCGAGCAACTGCTGATCGGCGTCGGCCCGAACCTCGAGCGTCTGGAACTGTTTGAGCAGACTATCGCCGCTCAGATCGGCATGGACTTCCGCCGCCGCCACGAGCTTCCGCTCCTCGTGCTCGATTTGCTCGGCCATCCGGTCGAAGGCTTCGAACGCGCTCTTGTCGCCCATCGAGGACATCGTTTCCTGGATGCGCTTGTGCGCCTCGGCTCGCCGCTGGCGGGCGATCAGAATGTTCTTCTTCCGCTTGGCGTCCTCGATGCGATCGTTGAGCTGACGCAGCGACAGCTTGAGCTTTTCCGTTTCTTCGCGGTGCTTGACCCAGGTGTCGTGCAGCTGCAGGGCCGACTGGGCGTGCTCGTTGTGACGCAGCAAGGCCTGTTTGGCCAGGTCGTCCCGGTTTTCCTGGACCGCGAGCACCGCGCGGCGCTCCCAGTCTTCCGCGCTCTTCTTTTCCTGATCCACCTGCGCGGACAGTCGTTTTTCGTCCGCGATCGCGGTCGCCACCTGCTGCTTCGCCTTGGCCAGCTGACTCCGCATGTCCACGATCAGCTGGTTCAGCATCTTTTCGGGATTTTCGGCGCGCGAAATCAGGTCATTGATGTTCGAGCGGATGAGCGTTGACAGTCGATCAAAGAGTCCCATGATAATCCTCGGTAGCGGGCTTCTCCGTCGGACGAAATGTAATCGCCCGTTACGCCCCTGATCCGCCGGGCATGATGCGAGCGGCATTCCCTTCGCCCCGATCGCCGCCACGGGCGAGCAGCCGCTCGGCGAAATCCATCCGCTCGGAGAGCTCGGCGACTTCCCGGCGCAGCGCGTCGACCGCTTCCATCAGGCTCGCGTGTTCGGCCCGGTCGAGCCCGGGAGCGGTCCCCGCGCGCAGCCGATCGGCGTACGCACGCCCCACTGGTGAGCGCGCGAGCAGCCACGTGAAGAATCCGACCACGGACACGATCGGGATGAGGACGCCTTCCATCAGCGTGGCGGACGGGCCGGCGGCGCCAGGCGCTCCACCTCGCGCGATGCCGCGCGCAGCCGCTCCATGAAATCGACGCGCTCCGCCAATTCCCCGACCTCCTGCCGGAGCTGCTGCAGCTCCGCCTCGAGCGCTTCATGCTGCGGATCGTTGGGCTCGGGCCGGGACCGGATCCGCTCCGCCAGCGCGCGCCCGATGGGCGAGATCGCGAGCAGGAACAGGGTGCCGCCGCCGAAAATCAGCGCGACCGCGAGGATGTCTTCAACCATGGCCCGGCACCGTCCGCATCGTGGGGAACCTACCGTTCAGTCTCCTGCTTGCAACACGTGCCTGAGAAATACCCCCGTGTGGGATTCCGGCGCACGCGCCACCTGCTCCGGCGTCCCCGCCGCCACGACGGCGCCCCCCGCATCCCCGCCTTCCGGACCGAGATCGATCACCCAATCGGCCGTCTTGATCACGTCCAGATTGTGTTCGATCACCACCACCGTGTTGCCTTTGTCGACGAGCCGGTGGAGCACTTCGAGCAGCAGGCGAACGTCTTCGAAGTGCAGTCCGGTGGTCGGTTCATCGAGGATGTACAGCGTACGTCCCGTGTCGCGCTTGGAGAGCTCGGTCGCCAGTTTTACGCGCTGGGCCTCGCCGCCCGAGAGCGTCGTGGCCGCCTGCCCGAGGTGGATGTACCCCAGACCTACGTCGTTCAAGAGCTCGAGTTTCGCCGAGACCCGCGGCTGGCTCGAGAAGAACTCCAGCGCATCGGCCACGGTCAGCTCCAGGACATCCGCGATCGACTTGCCCTTGTAGCGCACTTCCAGCGTTTCGCGGTTGTAGCGCCGTCCTTTGCAGACTTCGCAGGGCACGTAAACGTCCGGGAGGAAATGCATTTCGACTTTCACGAGTCCGTCACCCTGACACGCTTCGCAGCGGCCGCCCTTCACGTTGAAGGAGAACCGGCCGGGACCGTAACCCCGCATCTTCGATTCCGGCAGCGAGGCAAACAGCTCGCGGATCGGCGCGAACAATCCCGTGTACGTCGCGGGGTTCGACCGGGGTGTCCGGCCGATCGCGCTCTGGTCGATGTCGATCACCTTGTCGATCAGCTCGATGCCTTCGATGCGGTCGTGAGTCCCCGCCACGAGCTTCGCACGGTAGAAGTGGCGTGCGAGCGCCTGATACAGAATGTCGGTGACAAGCGAGGACTTCCCCGATCCCGAGACTCCCGTCACAGCCGTAAACATCGCGAGCGGGAAATCGACATTCAGGTTCTTGAGGTTGTGATGGCGTGCCCCGATCACTCGCAGCACGCGCTCCGGGTCGAACGGCCGTCTGCCGAGCGGCACGGGAACGCGCAGCTCGCCGCGCAGATAGCGTGCGGTGAGCGAATCGGGATGGCGGATGACGTCCTCGAGCGTCCCCTCGACCACGACCTCCCCGCCGTGCCGCCCCGCGCGCGGCCCCAGATCGACCACGTGATCCGCCGCGCGAATGGTCTCTTCGTCGTGCTCCACCACGAGCACGGTGTTGCCGAGCTCGCGCAGCTCGCGCAGCGTATCGAGCAGCCGGGCATTGTCGCGCTGGTGCAGGCCGATCGAGGGCTCATCCAGGATGTAGAGCACGCCGACGAGGCGACTGCCGATCTGGGTGGCGAGGCGGATGCGCTGTGACTCGCCGCCCGAGAGGGATGCCGCCGACCTGCCGAGCGTCAGGTACTCGAGCCCCACGTTCTTGAGAAACCGCAGCCGATCCGTGACCTCTTTGATGATGGGCCGTGTGACTTCCGGATCGAGCCCACGCCCGCCGTTCCGTTTGAGGGGGAGATTCTCGAAGAATCCGAGCGCGTCCGTCACGGACAACCCGACGACGTCGCCCAGGCTCCGGCCGTTCACCAGCACGGACAAGCTCTCGGGCCGCAGCCGTTTTCCCTGGCACGCGGGGCAGGGCTGCTCCACCATGTACTCCTCGAGCTCCTCCCGGACGCTCTCCGACGCGGTTTCGCGGTAGCGCCGCTCCACGTGTCGCAGCACGCCTTCCCACTCCGACCGGTATTCGCCGTGAAGCCGATCGCTGTCGTACTGGTACGTGAGCTTCTTGCCCGGCATTCCCTGGAGAATCACCTTGCGGGCCTGCGGCGGGAGATCCTGCCACGGCGCCGAGAGATCGAATTTCAGGCTGCGGGCGAGCGAGGGCAAAATCACTTTTCGCAAGTAGCCGGCGGGCTCTCCCCAGGGAAGAATCACTCCCTCGAGAATGGAGATCCGCGGATCGCCGAGGATCAGCTCCGGATCGACCTCGCGCCGCGTGCCCAACCCCGAGCAAACGGGGCACGCCCCATACGGCGAATTGAACGAAAACTGCCGCGGCTCGAGCTCGGGGATCGAGAGCCCGCACACGGGACAGGCATAACGTTCGGAGAACGTCGTCGTCGTCTCGGCGCTCCCGCTCCGGTGGCGCACCACCTCGACCAGCCCGTCCGCCGCTTTCAGGGCCGTTTCGATCGAATCCGAGAGCCGGGCGCGATCCTGGCGCCGCAACACGAGCCGGTCGACCACGACCGAGATGGAGTGGTTCTGGCGCCGGTGGAGCTTGGGAACGGCGGCGAGATCATGGGTGGCGCCGTCCACCCGCACGCGCACGAACCCCTGCTTTCGCGCCGCCTCGAACACCTCGCGGAACTCGCCTTTGCGCCCGCGAACGAGCGGCGCCAGAATCTCGAGCTTGGTGCCCTCCGGCCACTCGAGCACGAGATCTGTGATCTGTGACGCACTCTGCCGGGCAATCGGCGAGCCGTCGTTGGGGCAGTGGGGTGTGCCGGTGCGGGCCCAGAGGAGCCGCAGATAATCGTAGATCTCCGTGATCGTGCCCACCGTGGACCGGGGATTGGTGCCCGCGGACTTCTGCTCGATCGAGATGGCCGGCGAAAGCCCCTCGATCGCGTCCACATCGGGCTTCTCCATCAGTCCGAGGAACTGCCGCGCATACGCTGACAGGGATTCCACATAGCGCCGCTGCCCCTCGGCGTAGATCGTGTCGAATGCGAGTGACGACTTCCCCGACCCCGAGAGGCCGGTGATCACGGTCAAGGAGTTTCTGGGGATTTCGACGGAGATGTTCTTGAGGTTGTGCTCGCGGGCGCCGCGGACCACCAGGGTATCGCTCGACATAGCCTTGTAGCGTTAACGGGGAGGGGTTCCCGGGTCAACTGGGCCCCTGCTTGCCCCCCGACCCGGCCGCCCCTACGTTAGCCCGGCCCATGAAGTCCCCCGAGCCTGTGGACCCCGTCACAGCGCTGGTCGTGTTGACCACATTAAGCTCTGAAGCAGACGCGCGGATGCTGGTTCGCTCGCTCATCGATGAACGCGTGATTGCCTGCGGTACCCTGCTCGGCGGTGGTCGCTCGATCTACCGTTGGGAAGGTGAGATCAGAGAGGAGCGGGAAGTGGTCGTTCTCCTGAAAACCGACAGCAGCAAATGGAACGATCTCGTCGCTCAGGTGCGCGAACGCCATCCCTACACCGTACCCGAACTGCTGGCGCTTCCCGTAGATCGCGGACTCGAATCGTATCTCGCGTGGCTCGCCTCGGAGGTGGAAGCGTGATTCACAAGCGCGATCCGCACGCCCAATCCTCGACGGAGCGGGCCCGTGTGGCCGCCGAGCTGATGACGGAAGCCGAGCAGCTGACGAAGACGGTGGGCATGGCGACGCCGGCCGAAGTGACGCGAGAGCAGCTCCCGCCGCCGCTCGCGCCGATGGTCGAGCCCGAGTCGAACCCGCCGCCGGCGGCAGCCGTAGAACCCCCTGTCGCGCCGCGCAGTCGCCCGGTTACACCCACTCAAAACGAATTTCCGGTGCGCTACGAGACGGCCCGCGCGGACCTGGAACGGCTGCTCCAGGCCGAACCTGGCAACGTCTCCGCGCATCTCGAGCTCGCCGCGTTACTCGCCAAGCGCGGCCTCCGCGCCGAAGGTCTGCCGTATCTGCGGCGGGCCGTCGAGCTCGAGCCGCAGCGGGTGACGGTCTGGCACCAGCTCGGCGAGCTGCTCAACCGGCTCGATGATCTCGCCGGCGCGAAAGACGCGTTCGAGCACGCAATCGCGCTCGATGCCCGGCATGCCCGCTCGCTGTACGGGCTCGCCATCGTGCTCGATCGCATGAATCGTCCCGATGAGGCTACGTTCCTGTACCGGCGCTCGCGCGATGCCGCGGGCGGGGGGTTCAGGGCTTCGAACGGGGGCCCCCCGGGAGCATCGGCCACTCCGTGATTCGGGTCGTGGTCGACGATCTCGCGTTCCTTGCCACCGACGCGATCGTTCGCCCTACCACGGTTCGCCTCGATTCCACCACTCCCGCCGTCCGGCGCCTCGAGCAGGCGGGCGGCAGCCAGTTTCTCGATCGCATTCGCGTGCGCAAGGATCTCGTGGTCGGCGCCGCTGTGGTCACGGGCGCCGGCGGCGATCTGCCCGCCGAATTCGTGATTCACGCCGTCATCCAGAGCGACACGGAGCCTGTCACCCGGACCGGCGTGGAGCGCGCCTGGCGCTCGGTCCTCGAGCGGGCGCAGGAATGGGAATTCGCCCGCCTGACCGCGCCCGTGCTCGGGACGGGCGCCGGCAATCTCACGCTCGAAGACGCGGCCGCCATCATGGGACGCGTGGCGCGATCTCACGCGGGTGGGGCGAGCTTTCCCAATGACGTTTGCATCGTGGTCGAGACGCCGGCCGAGCTGGCCACGGTCGAAGCGGTGTTGCGCACGACCGCGTCGTGACCCGGCGCGGCTGGGCGGTGACGATCACCGTGGCGTGGCTCGCCGCGCTGGGATGGCTCGCGAAGCGCGAGTTTTTCCGCAGCACGAGCGAGCGGCTCGCCGAAGCCGCGCTTGCCGTGGCTCCCGGGACGGCGTTCTACCGGCTCACCCTGGGCGCGCAGCAGGTGGGCTTCGTTTCGATGACGGTGGACACCCAGGGCACCACGCTCGCTGTAACGGATTTCCTGATACTCGAGATTCCGACTGCGCGCGGGATGCGGCGGACGCGGGCGCGCAGCGTGGCGGTGGTCAATCGCGCGCTGCGCACGCAACGTCTCGATGCCCGTGCCGAGAGCCCCGATGGGGCCTTCGGCGCGCACGGGATCGTCACGGGCGATAGCCTGCTGTCTCTGGTCGTGACCTCCTTTCGAGGCGCGGATTCACAAGGGATACGCCTCCGGCTCGAGCGGCCGTTGCTCCTGCCGTCGCTTGTACCGCTCCGGGTCGCCTTTGGGGGCGCGGGCGCGCTCAAGCCCGGCCGTACTCTGGAGCTGCAGGTGTTCGATCCGTTCGAGCTGATGGACCATGACGTGCGCCTTGCGATCGGCCCGGAATCCACCTTCGCCGTTCCCGACAGCGCGACGTTCGATTCGACGACGCTTACCTGGACCACGGCGCGTCTCGACACCGTGCGCGCGTTCCGAATCGACGAGCGCCGCGAGGGCTTGCTGACCCGGGAGTGGGTCGACGCCGAAGGGCGGCTCGTGCGAGCCGTAACCGCGAGCGGCCTGACGCTCGAGCGCACGGCGTACGAGATCGCATACCAGAACTTCCGGCACCGCGATACGGTCCGCCTCATCGCAGCGGCCCACAACCTGGTGGCGGGCGGGAGGCACGGGGGGCGCGCCGCGCCGCGCATCGTCCGGGCCCGGATCTCCGGCGTCGACCCCGCGGCACTCCCGATCGAGAACACCCGCCAGCGAGTGTCCCGAGACACGCTCGTCATCACACAGGACCCGGACTCGCTGCTCAGCGCCCGTTATGAGCTTCCCGCACGCGATCCGGCGCTGGCACGGTGGCTCGCGCCGGCGCCGCTCGTTTCGAGCGATGCGCCGAGTGTGCGAGCGCTCGCGCTCGCGATTCTGGGATCCGAGCGCGAGCCGCGACGCGCCGCGGCGCGGCTCGCCGCCTGGATCCGGGACAACATTCACCCTGGTCCGCCGGCGGGCGCGCCGAATGCGTTGTCGGTGCTGCGACACCGGAGCGGTGGCAGCAACGAACGCGCGGTGGCGTTCGTGTCGCTCGCGCGCGCCGCGGGATTGCCGGCGCGCACCGTGGGCGGGCTGCTCGAGCAGGATGGCGCCTGGGCACCGTACGCCTGGGCCGAGGTGTATCTCGGCGGCTGGGTGGCGGTCGATCCCGGCCTCGATCAGCTCCCGGCGGATGCCCGACACGTGCGCCTGATCGCCGACGGGCTGGCGCGCGAACTTGAGCTGCTCCGCGTTCTCGGCCGCATGAACCTCGAGGTCCTATGATCAGGCTGGAGAATCTCACCAAGCTGTACGGCAGCTTTGTCGCCGTCGACGACGTCACCCTCACGATTCCCGCGGGTGAGCTGTTCGGCTTTCTCGGGCCGAACGGCGCGGGGAAGACGACGACGCTCAGGATGATCGCGGGCATTCTCCGCCCCAACGGCGGCCGCGTCTTCATCGGCGACGACGACGTTCACGAGCGGCCCCTCGTCGCGAAGCAGCGCCTCGGCTTCATCCCCGACCGGCCCTTCGTGTATGAAAAGCTCACGGGCGGGGAGTTTCTCCGATTCGTCGCGGGATTGTACGGGCAGGAAGGAGATGCCATCGAGCGCCGCATCGCGGAGCTGCTCGAGGTGTTCGAGCTGACGAGCTGGCGCGACGAGCTGATCGAGGCCTACAGCCATGGGATGCGCCAGAAGCTGATCATTTCGAGCGCGTTGATTCACCGCCCCGCCTGCATCGTCGTGGACGAGCCCATGGTGGGACTCGATCCGAAGGCCGCGCGGCTCCTGAAGGACATTTTCCGCCAGTTCGTCGACCGCGGCGGCACGGTGCTGATGAGCACGCACACGCTCGAGGTGGCCGAGGCGATGTGCGATCGGATCGCGATCATCCAGCACGGCAAGATCGTCGCGAGCGGCACGATGCCGGAAATCCGCCGGCAGACCTCGTCGGGCGACGCCAGCCTCGAAGAGCTGTTCCTCAGGCTCACGGGCGGGGCCGAGCTCCGGGCGCTGGTCGAAGTGCTCGGCGGAAACGGGACGGCGGCTTCATGATCCAGCCGTCGCTCGCGCACGTCCTGCAACCCAAGTGGCGCACCGCGCTGCAACGCATGCGCGAAGAGCGCGAGAACGGCGCGGGGAAGCTCGTCGCGCTCGGCATCGTGGGCTCGCTGTTCTGGCTCGCCACCTTCGGCATTCTCTACTTCGTGCTGCGGTACTTCCGCGGCGTCGAGGAACTCGGACCGCTGCTCGCGGGCAAGCTGCTGGGCCTCGTGCTGCTGTCGTTCGCGTCGATTCTCGTCCTGTCGAACGTCGTCACGGCGCTCTCGAGTTTCTTCCTCGCCCACGATCTCGATCTGCTCGTCTCGGCGCCGGTGGATTGGCTGCGGCTCTACCTCGCCAAGCTGAGCGAGACGCTGGTCCACTCGTCGTGGATGGTGGCGTTGATGACGATTCCCATCCTCGCGGCGTACGGCGTGATCTATCACGGGGGGTGGTGGTTCACGCCGTATGCCGTGATCACGATTGTGCCGCTGCTCGTCTTACCGGCCGTCGTGGGGACCGCGATCACCCTCGTGCTGGTCAACCTCTTTCCGGCCAGGCGCACGCGGGACCTGCTGTCGATTATCGCGCTCGGCGCCGCCGCGGGAATCGTGCTCCTGTTCCGGCTGATCCGTCCCGAGCGGCTCGCGCGACCCGAAGGCTTCAAGAACCTCCTCGACTTCATCACGGTGCTCCGCACGCCCACGTCGCCGTTCCTGCCGAGCGAGTGGGCGACCCAGGCGATCATGAGCTACCTGCGCGGACCGTTCGACCCGCTTCCCGTGCTGCTGTTGTGGACCACGGCCGCGGCGTTCGTCATGCTTGGCGCGCTCCTGCACCGCGAGCTGTTCGCCACGGGGTACTCCAAGGCGCAGGAAGGCGCCGAACGGTTCGTGAAGGGTGGCGTCTGGAGCCGGGCGCTCCGGATCGCGCTCGCGGGGCTGCCCGTGGCCA
>Ga0335084_10001661_pt1 | contig 21052 bp, 24 predicted proteins | sample Lox_Sample_44_FD_206721 | JGI IMG/M metagenome (GOLD analysis project Ga0335084, IMG submission 206721) | Soil microbial communities from Loxahatchee National Wildlife Refuge, Florida, United States - Lox_Sample_4.4 | ecosystem: Environmental > Terrestrial > Soil > Wetlands | place: USA...
CGCGCACCCGCGCCTGGGCCGAGACGAGCGTCGCCGTGGTCTTCAATTCGGACGAGGAGCGGCTCTCGCCGACCTCCAGGCCGGTGATCGAGGCCGAGGCGCGGCGGGCGCACAGCGTGGGCATCCTCGAGCCGGCGCGCCCGGGCGGCGAATACGTGATGGCGCGCAAAGGAGCCGGCACGTTTCACCTGGAAATCCAGGGCAAGGCCTCCCACGCCGGGCTGCAGCCCGAGCTGGGCGCGAGCGCCATCTGGGATCTCGCCCAGAAGGTCGCGGCGCTGCACGCGCTGACCGACTTCGACACGGGCGTCACCGTGAACGTGGGCACCGTGCGCGGCGGCGACCGCCCCAACGTCGTCGCCGCCCGCGCCGCCGCCGAGGTCGATCTGCGGGCGTGGAGCCAGGCGGACGCGGACGCGACCATCGCGGCCATGCGGAAGATCTGCGAGCGGCCGCACGTCGCCGGCACCAGCGCCCGCTTCCACGGGCAGATCCACTTCCCGCCGTGGCCGCCCGGGCTGCCGGGCACCGAGCGACTGCTGGAGATCATGCGCGCGGCGGGACGCGAGCTCGGCGTCGAGGTGCGGGCCATCAAGACCGGCGGCGGCTCGGACGGCAACCACACCTCGGCCATCGCGCCCACCCTCGACGGCATGGGGCCGAAGGGCAGCCGCGCGCACAGCGACGAGGAATTCATCGAGGTGGCCACGCTGCTCGAGCGGACGAAGATGATCGCCCTCTTCCTCGACCGCTGGGCCGCGGAGTTCGAGATCCCCGCGCGCTGAGGCCGCCTCGTCAGGCGAAGTGGCAGGCCACGGCCCGCCCGTCGAGCGGGCGGAGCGGCGGCTCCTCCGCCGCGCATCGGGCCTGGGCCAGCGGGCAGCGGGTCCGGAAGCGACAGCCGCTCGGGATGTCGCGCGGGTTCGGCGGCTCGCCCTCGAGCGCGAAGTCGGCGGTGACGCGGCGGCCGCCGATGCGCGGCACCGCGGCCAGCAGCGACTGCGTGTAGGGATGGCGCGGCGCCTCGAAGACGCGGATGGTCGGGCCGCGCTCGACGATCTTCCCCAGGTACATCACCGCGATGCTCGCGCACATCGCGCGCACCACCGAGAGATCGTGGGAGATGAACACGTAGGTGAGCGCGAACGTCTCCTGGAGGCTCCGGAACAGCTTGAGCACGCTGGCCTGGACCGAGACGTCGAGCCCGGAGGTCGGCTCGTCCAGGATCACCAGGCGAGGCCGCAGGGTGAGGATGCGCGCGAGCCCCACGCGGCGCTGCTGGCCGCCGGAGAGCTCGTGGGGGTAGAGGTCGAGGTGGGCGTCCGGGAGGCCGACCGCGGCCAGGATCGCGCCTACCTCGCGGTCCCGCTCGGTCCGGGTCAGCGTTGTGTGGATCCGGAGCGGCTCGTGCAGCAAGGGCCGGATCTTCCAGCGGGGGTCGAGCGACGCGCCCGGGTCCTGGTAGACGTACTGCAGATCCTTGGCCACCGAGCGCCGCGCGCGGCGGGGCAGTCGCCCGATCTCGCGGCCGCCGAAGCGGATCTCGCCCGCGGTCGGCGTGTAGATGCCCATCACGGTCTTGCCGAGCGTCGACTTGCCGCAGCCGCTCTCGCCCACGAGGCCGAGCGTCTCGCCCGGGCGCACCTCGAGCGAGACGCCGTCGACGGCTCGCAGCCAGCCGACGCGGCGGCCGAAGGCGCTGCGCACCGGGAAGTGGCGCGCGAGGTCGACCAGCTCCAGCAGCGGGGGCGCGGGCGCGCTCACGCGCCGGCTCCGGCGGGCGCGTCGACGGGGTGGTGGCAGCGGACGCCGTGGCCGTCCGCGAGGGCGCGCGGCTGCGGGCGCTCCACGCGGCACTCCGCGGTCGCGTGGTCGCAGCGCGGGTGGAAGCGGCACCCCGGCGGCGGGGTCACCAGGCTCGGCACCTCCCCCGGGATGTCACGGATCTCGCCGTCGGGGCCCGGCACGCTGGCGAGCAGGCTTCGCGTATAAGGGTGCGCGGGGCGGCCGAAGAAGGCGTCGGTCGGCGCCGCCTCCATCTCCTGTCCGGCGTACATCACCACCACGCGGTCGCAGAGCTCGTGCGCGGTGCCGAGATCGTGAGTGGTGAAGAGCACCGACACCCCGCGCTCCTTCACCAGCGCGCGCAGCAGGCGGAGGATCTGGGCCTGGATCGTCACGTCCAGCGCGGTGGTCGGCTCGTCCGCGATGATGAGATCGGGCTGCGGGAGCAGGGCCATCGCGATCATGAGCCGCTGGCGCTGGCCGCCGGAGAACTCGTGGGGCAGCCGGCGCAGCGCCCGCGCCGGCTCGGGGATCTGCACCGCGCGCAGGGTCTCGAGCACCGCCTCGCGGTCGGCCCGCTGGCGCGCGCGCGGATAGCGCCCGAAGAGGGACGCCGGCCGGGCCTGCTCGCGCGCGCGCGGGGACTTCCACTTCATCAGGTCCATGATCTGGGTGCCGACCGGGAACAGCGGGCTGAACGAGGTGAACGGGTCCTGGGGGATGAAGGTGATCGCCCGGCCGCGGACGTGCTCGTTCATCGCCGCGGGACCCTGTGTCAGTAGATCGGTTCCCCGGAAGCGCACCTCGCCCTCGCGGATCCGGGCGGACCCCTCCGGCAGGATGCCGAGGATCGCGCGGGCGAGCGTGGTCTTGCCGCAGCCGCTCTCGCCGACGAGCCCCACCACCTCGCCGGCCGCGATGTCGAGGTTGATGCGGTCGAGCACCTGGGCCGGTCCCCGGTCGGTGGCGAAGTCCACGCGCAGGCCGCGGACCGCGAGCAGCTCAGCCATCGCGCGAAGGGCTCCGGCGCAGCCGCGGGTCGAGCACGTCGCGCAGGCCGTCGCCCAGCAGGTTGAAGCCCATGACGGTGAGGAAGATGGCCAGGCCCGGCGCGGCCGCGTACCACCAGGCGTCGGGCAGGAACTCGCGCGACTCCGCGATGGTCCGGCCCCACTCCGGGGTGGGCGGCGGGGGCCCCAGCCCGAGGAAGCCGAGCGCCGCCGCGGTCAGGATCGTGAACCCCATGCCGATCGACGCCCGCACGATGATCGGCGAGGCGATGTTCGGCAGCACGTGCAGCACGGTGAGCCGCCAGGGCGACGCGCCGAGGGCGGCCGTGCTCTCGACGAAGGCTTCCTTCTGGAGCGCCCGCGTCTCGGCGTAGACCACGCGGGCGAACCAGGGCCAGTAGGTGACCGAGAGTGCGAGGATGACGTTGGGCAGCGACGGGCCGAGGGTCTGGGCGATCGCGATGGCGAGCACCACCTGCGGCACCGCGAGGAAGATGTCGGAGACCCGCATGAGCAGGTCGCTCGCCCAGCCGTGGTGGTAGCCGGCCACGAGGCCGATCGGGACCCCGATGGCCAGCGAGGCGCCGACCGCGATGAGGCCGATGAGGATGGTGATTCGCGCCCCGAAGAGGAGCCGGCTGTAGACGTCCGCGCCCATCCGGTCGGTGCCGAGCCAGTGCGTGCCGCTCGGCGCCCGGAGGCGCTCGGACGGGTGCAGCTCGAAGACGTCGTCCGGGTGCGTCGACAGCAGCGGCGCCAGGAGCGCGGCCAGCACCAGCAGCGCGATGAGCACCAGCCCGATCAGCGCCGACCGATCCCGCGCCAGGCGCGCCACCACGAACCACGCTGCCGTCATGACGCGCGTTCCCGTGGATCGACGAGGGTGTGGGCGACGTCGACGAGCAGGTTCACCACGATGAAGATCGCCCCGGCCCAGACCGTGAAGCCCATCACTGCGTTGTAGTCCGCGCGCACGATTGAGCTGACCGCGTAGGTGCCGATGCCCGGCCAGTCGAAGACCGCCTCGGTCACCACCGCGCCCGCGAGCAGGATGCCGAAGAGCAGGCCGATCTGCGTCACCGTCGAGGTGAGCGCGGAGCGGAGGATGTACTTCCACACGATCAGCGGGCGCGGCAGGCCCATCGCGCGCTCGTAGAGGACGAAGTTCGACTGCATGACGTCCAGGACGCCGGCCCGGGTGAACCGCACCAGGGTGGCCAGCGCCGGGAACGCGAGCGTCGCCGCGGGCAGGGCGAGGTGCCGGAGCGCGGCGCCGAAGGTGGCCCAGTCCCACGTGAGCGCGGCGTCCACCAGGTAGAGGCCGGTGATGTTGCTCGGGGGAAAGCCGGGCAGGCGGCCGTTGAGCGGCGTCCAGCCGAGGCGCATCGAGAAGAGGAGCTGGAGCATGATGCCCAGCCAGAAGCCGGCGATGGCGAGCCCGGACACGGTGAGGACGCGGAGGGCGTGGTCGAGCAGGGAGTTGCGCCAGAGCGCGGAGAGGACGCCGAGGGGGATGCCGACGAGGACGGAGGCGAGCATGGCCACCACGGTCAGCTCGATGGTGGCCGGGAGCCGGTGGGCGAGGTCGTCGAGGATCGGGCGCCGGGTGAAGAGGCTCACGCCCATGTCCCCGCGCGCGAGCCGGGCGAGGTAGTCGACGAACTGCACGGGCAGCGGGCGGTCGTAGCCGAGCTCCCGCCGGAGCGCCTCGACCTGCGCGGGGGTGGCGGTCTCGCCCGCCACCAGGGCCACCGGATCCGACGGCACCACCCGCGAGATCACGAACGTGACCACCAGCAATCCCAGCAGCGTGGGCACGAACCACAACAGCCTATGTAAGGCGAGCGCCAGGAGCCTCATCGCAGACCGAGGTCAGACCGCTCCGAGCGCCGGCTCCGCCGGCGCCATCGAAGGGGGAGGCAGGGAGAAGCACGCCGCAGGCGTGCGCCGACCGCCGGAAGGGGGGCAGAGCCCCCCTCCGGGCTAATAATGCAGCCAGCGGATCTCCTGCCCGTTGCCGATGGGACTGAAGCGGATGCCCTCGATGTTCTTGGCCCAGGGGCCGAAGTACTTGGTGTTGTAGATCCAGACCCCCGCCGCGTCGCTCACCACGATCCGGGCCGCCTCCTGGTAGGCCTTGTCGCGGACGGCGCGGTCCGTGGACTTGAGCGCGGTGTCCAGCAGGTCGTCCACCTTCGGATTCTTGTAGAAGCTCGAGGCCTTGAACGTCCCCCACTGGCCGGAGTGGAACATCTCGCCGATCCAGTTGTTGGGATCGGCGTAGTAGGTGCTGATCCAGTAGACGACGAGGTCCGGCGACGTCTCCGGCTTCTTCATCCGCTCGACCATCGCGGGCCACACCTCGCTCGTCATCTTGGTCTCGAGCCCGAGCTTGCGCAGGCCGTTGGCCATGACGGTGGCCGCCTGCTCGGTCTGGCTGAAGCCCTGCAGGTAGCCCACCGTGATCGGCCGGTCGACCTTGGCCTGGGCGAGCCCGAGCTCCTGCTTGGCCTTGTCCAGGCTGTAGGTGTAGCCCTTCACGTCGCGCGGCACGCCCCACATGTTGTTCGGGATCGGCACCGGGTTGCGCTCCACGGTGCCGCCGAGGATCTCCTTGTTGAAGCCGTCGTAGTCGAAGGCGTAGCTGATGGCGCGGCGCACATGCACGTCGGTCAGCGGCGCCCGCTGGTTGTTGATCTGGAACATCATGATCCGCATCGACTCCTGCTCGACGATCTTGACGTTCGGCGCCTCGCGCAGCCGCTTCACCTGGTCGTTGGGCAGGTAACCGCCGGTGCCCTGGTAGTCGCCCTTGATCATGCCCAGCACGCGGGTGTTGTCTTCCTTCACGAAGCGGAAGTCGATCTCGTCGATGTACTTCGGGCCCCACGGCATGAAGTGCCCGGCGAAGCGCTTGGCGACGAACCCGATCGCCGGGTCGTAGCGGGTCAGCATGTACGAGCCGGAGCCGGCCTCGTTGTTGGTGAGCCAGGCGGCGCCCCAGTCCCCGTCCTTCTCGTTCTTCTTGACGAGGGCCGAGTTGACCACGTGGATCTCGGGCAACACCGCCAGGAAGATGGCCGCGGGCTTGGTGAGCGTGAACTGGACGGTGTAGCGGTCGACGGCCTTGGTGGCGCCGGGGGCGATCATGGTGGCGAGCAGGGCGGCCGCGCCCTTCTTCATGGCGAGGATGCGCTCGGCGCTGTAGCGCACGTCCTCCGCGGTGATCTCGGTCCCGTCGTGGAACTTGGCCCCGTGCCGCAGCTTGAAGGTGTAGGTGAGGCCGTCCGGGGAGACGGCGTGGCTCTCGGCCAGCCACGGCTCGAGCTTCGGCGGGTTGTCGAGCCAGCGGTAGAGCCCGTCGTAGAGGTTCAGGCGCACCGCCACCCGCCCGACGTCGAAGGCGGCGTGCGGGTCCATGGTGTCGTAGGGGCTCTCGTTCGCGAACACGAACCGCGTCTGCGCGGTGGCCGGCGCCGAGAGGATCGCCGCGAGCACTACCGCGATGAGGATGAGGGTCAGCCAGGAACGACCGTGGGTCATGGGCAGCCTCCAGGAGTTCCGAAATGTCGGCGGCGTCGGCGATGTGGCGGGATTGTACTGCACGGCCGCCGGGCCAGACAAGGGCCGCCCGGGCGGCGGCGGGCTCAGTTCACCCATTGCCCGCCGTCGACGTCGATGACCTCGCCGGTCATGAAGCACGGGGTGACGGTGGCGAGGAAGACGACCACCTGCGCGATGTCCTCCGGCGTGCCGAGCCGCGCGAGGGGGATCGAGCGCACGAGGGTGTCGGCGCCCTCGCGCGCGATCATGCCGGCGGTGAGATCGGTCGCGATCAGCCCGGGGCAGATCGCGTTCACCGTCACGTGCGGGGCCAGCTCCTTGGCCAGGCCGCGGGTGAGGCCGAGGATCCCGGCCTTGGCCGCGCAGTAGGCGGACTTGCTCACCGCCGCGGTGCCGGCCCCGGTGTGCGCGCTCACCGACGACATGTTCACGATGCGCCCGGCGCGCTGCGCCAGCATCGTCGGCGCCACCGCCTTGCACCAGTTGAACGCACCTTTGAGGTGCGTGTCGATGGTGCGGTCCCACTCCTCCTCGGTGATCTCGAGCAGCCCCTTGGGCTGCGAGATGCCGGCGTTGTTCACGAGGACGTCGACCCGGGCCCAGGCGGCCAGGACGTCGCCGGCCAGGCGCTGCGCCGTCGCCAGGCTCCCGACGTCGCCCTCGAGGGCGAGCGCCTCCGACCCGGCCTCGCGCACCAGCGCCGCCGTCTCCTGCAGCTCCGGCGCGCGGATGTCGACCAGGGCCACCCGGAAGCCGTTCTTCGCGAGCGCGACCGCCGTCGCGCGTCCGATGCCGCGCGCGGCGCCCGTCACCACCGCGGCCCGGGCCGGCCCGCTCATCGCCCTGGCTCGACCGGCGGGCCGAAGTAGCCGTTGCGGTGGAACATGCGCACCGGCCCGCGCGGCCGCGCCCGCAGCGCCGCGGTGGCCGCCGCGTCGATGGTCCCGCTCTCGTCGATGACCACGCCGTAGTCCTCCCTGGCCGCGCCGACCGACACGACGCCGCCCAGGACGTCGCGCCGGACGCGCTCGAGCGTCCGGTCGAAGGGATGCCCCCAGCCGCCGCCTCCGCTGGTGGACAGGCGCAGCACGTCGCCCCTGCGCAGCACGTTGCCGTCGGACATCGGCGGGAGCACGCGCTCGTCGGACCGGCCGGGGTTCACCACGCAGCGCCCGGGGCGGCCCGCGTGGCCGCCGTTCACGCCGGCGGGCGGGAACAGGATGTTGTCCTGGCGGACGGCCACGATGGCCTCCTCCGCGGTCAGCTCGATCTCGCGGATCACTCCTGTCCCTCCGCGGAAGCGCCCGGGCCCGCCCGAGTCCTGGTGCAGCGCGTAGCGACGGAGACGCAGGGGGAAGACCATCTCCATGAACTCCGCCGGGTAGTTCTTCTGAGCCACGTAGTAGATGGCGTCGAGGCCGTCCGCGAACGGCCGCGCCCCGTAGCCCACCGCCACCCCGTCGCTGCAGAGAAAGAACTCGTCGCGGGCTCGGTCGAAGCCGCGAAGGAAGTAGATATTGTAGACGGAGTTCGGCGCCGGCACGTCGCCCCCGGTGGCGAGGGCCAGGAGCGCGAGGACGCTGGACTGCACGCGAGCGAGGGTGTGCGCGCGGTTGCCGAGCGCCGCGGGCCAGTGCGGCTGCAGGATGCTGCCCGGCCGCACGAGCACCTCATCGATGGCGTCCTGGGCGCCGTCGTTGAGCAGCACCGTGGGATGTCCCGAGAGCAGGTAGATGCCCACGATCAGCTTCGGCACGCTCGGGTGCATGATGAAGTTGATCGGGCCGCGGGCCTGATCGTCGCTCTCACGCGTATCGAGGGTGATCCGGCCGCCCTCCTTGGTGAGTCGCATCCGGACGTGGAACGATCGATCGCTCATCCCGTCGCCGTCCACCGCGTCGTCGGACTCGTATTCGCCGTCGGGGATCCGGGACTCCAGCGTCTTGCGGATCGTGTCGCGGCACTGCTGCTCGAACAGCGCCCACGCGGTCAGCACCGTCTCGGCCCCGAAGCGGTCGAACAGCTCGAGGACCCGGCGCTCGCCGAGCCGGCAGCCCGCGAGCACCGCGCGGATGTCACCCTTGAGGATCTCCGGGAAGCGCGAGTTGCGGATGAAGATGCGGAACGCCTCGTCGTTCAGCACGCCCTCGCGGTAGATGCGGACGGCGGGGACGATGGTGCCCTCGTGGAAGATCTCCGTCGCGTCCGGCGAGATGCTGCCCGCCCGCATGCCGCCGATGTCCCAGAAGTGGCCCCAGGTCTGCGAGAAGGCGACGAGCCGACCGCGGTGGAACACGGGCGCCGCGAAGACCATGTCGGGCGAGTGCGAGACGCCCCCGCGCGAGCCGTGGCAGTCGTTGTACCAGTAGAGGTCGCCCGGCCGCATCGTGTCGGGCGGGTACTGCTCGAAGATGATCTGGGTGAGATTGCCGAAGAGCGGGACCATGGTGCCGCACACCACGCGGCCGCGCGCGTCGAGGATGCCGGCGAAGTAGTCGTTCTTCTCGCGGATGAAGGGCGACATCGCGGTGCGCTCGATGACCGCTTCCATGTGCGTCTGCGCGGCACGGAGGGCCCCCCGGATGATCTCGCGCGTCACCGGGTCGAGCGCGGGCCGGGGTCGCCGGCGCGGGGATCGCCGTCGTCTCATCGCGTGCGCCGGCCGGACGGGATCGTCTGCGGGACGGTCCGGATGACGAGATTACCGACCCGGTCCACCCGGGCTCGGTGCCCGGGCGGCACCACGGTCGTGGTGTCGAGCTGCTCGACGATCGCGGGCCCCGTCACCACGGCGCCCGCGCCCAGCCGCTCGCGATCGAGGCAGGGGCACGCCGTCCATCCCACGCCCGCGAAGTGTACGCGTCGCCGCGGAGGGCGTGTCGCGACCGCGCGGCGGCGGGCGACGGGGGCAAGCGTGAAGCGCCGGACCCGGCCGGCCGCGGCCACCCGCAGCGTGACGATCTCGACCGGCGCGTCGGCCAGCGCGTACGTGTAGAGCTGACGGTGGCGGGCGTGGAACCGCGCGAGGAGCGCGTCCACGGCGGGTCCGCGCTCGGGCCACGGCACCGTGAGCTCGAAGCCCTGGTGGCGATAGCGGAGGTCGGCCAGGCGAGTGAGCCGGCGCGCGGAGGGGGCCACGCCCTCCGCGGCCAGCCAGGCCTGCGCCTGGCCCTCGAGATCGGCGTACACGGAGGCGACGGCGCCGAGGTCGTAGTCGGGCGGCTTCTGCAGGCTCGTCCGCGCGTAGTCGTTGCGCACCTCGGTGCCGAGGAGGCCGAACGTCGACAGCACGCCGGGGTGGCGCGGGACGACGACGGTGCGCATGCCGAGGAGCGCGGCCAGATCGGCGCCGTGCAGAGGGCCGGCGCCACCGAACGGCACCAGCACGAAGGCGCGCGGGTCGTAGCCCCGCTCGACCGACACCAGCCGGAGGGCGCCGACCATGTTGTTGTTGACGATGTCGAGGACGCCTTGCGCGGCCGCGGCCAGGGGCAGCCCCAGCGGCCGCGCCACCCGCTCCTCGATGGCGCGGCGCGCCCGCTCGACATCGAGCGGGATCTCCCCGCCGAGCAGGTGCGAGGGGATGCGACCGAGCACCAGGTGGGCATCGGTGACGGTGGGCTCCTCGCCGCCCGCGCCGTAGCACACGGGTCCGGGCTGTGCCCCCGCGCTGTCGGGCCCGACGGTGAGCGTGCCGTCCTCGGTGACGCGCGCGATGGAGCCGCCGCCGGCGCCGATGGTGTGGATGTCGATCATCGGAACGTGGAGGGGCCAGGCGCCGACGCGGCCCTCCGTGGTCACCTCCGCCTCGCCGCCGCGGACGAGACACACGTCCGCGCTCGTGCCGCCGACGTCGACGGAGATGAGGTCGTCAAACCCGGCCGCCTCCCCGATCCGCCGCGCGCCGATCACGCCGGCGGCGGGCCCGGACAGCGCGGTGTGGATGGCCTGGGTGCGGACGACGTCGGCGCCGATGACGCCGCCGTTGGACTTCATGATCGATAGCGGGGCTCGGATCCCTCGCGGGCGCAGCTCTCCCACCAGACGCGCGACGTAGCGCCCGACGAGCGGCTGCACGTAGGCGTTGAGGACCGTGCCCATCGACCGCTCGAACTCGCGGAACACCGGCAGCACCTCGCTGGAGAGCGACACCGCGGCGCCGGGGTGCTCCTCGAGGAGCACTGCGCGGGCCCGCCGCTCGTGCGCGGGGTTGGCGTAGCTGTGCAGGAAGCAGACCGCGATCGAATCCACGCCGGCCTGCCGCAGGCGGCGGGCGGCCGCGGAAACCGCGCCCTCGTCGAGAGGCTCGAGCTCCTCGCCGTCCACGGTGACGCGGCCGCCGATCTCGAAGATCAGCTCGGGGGAGACCGGCCGCGCCGGCTTCACCCACGCGAACATGTTGGCGCGGCGCGGGATGTCGTGGCGGCCGATCTCGAGCACGTCGCGGAAGCCGGCGGTGGTGAGGAGGCCGATGGCCGCGCCCTTGCCCTCGAGGATCGCGTTGGTGGCGGTCGTCGTCCCGTGCAGGACGTGGCGCAGCGACGCGGCCTCGATGCCGGCGAGCCGGAGCGCCCGGTCGACACCGGCGATGAATCCGGCCGACGGATCGTGCGGTGTCGTCGGCGTCTTGGTGACCCAGAGGCGGCCGCTCGCTTCGTGCACGAGCGCGACGTCGGTGAAGGTCCCGCCGACGTCGAGGGCGATGGCGTAGCCCTTCGCGCGGGTGGTGACGGAGGGCTCCATGATCGGCGGCTATCGTCGACGAAAGGTTCCGGCCTGTCAACTCACAGCGTCCGCCGGCCCGCCTCTGCGGCAAGAGCTGCCCTTACATGGTGGCGCGATCGAGTCGCGTTTGACCGGTGGTAAAGAATGTGGGCAATTTCGTCCCGCTCGGGCGAAACGCCGGACCGGCCAGCGGGTCCGTCCGCTCCGCAACTCGAGGATTTCCTGCAGGTCGTGTGGTGGCCTCGGTCTTGCTCGCAACCGGGCGAGTCCAGAACATGCTCCGAACACAACCTACGGGGAGGCCGTGATGGAATCGACCGGTTCATTGAAGATCCAGCTGCAGTCCGCTCTCCTGTGCCTCGACCTGTCGTGCAACACGGTCTTCGACGGATCACTCACCCGGCACTGCCCGATCTGCGCCGGCGACAACGCGTATCCCCTCGTGGTCTGGCTCGACCGGCCGGAGAGTCTCGCCCACGCTGGTCGGGTGAGCGTGCGGCAAGTGCCGACGGTGATGGCGGCGAGAGTCCGCGCGGCGTAGCCCGCGAGACTGCTGCCCGCCGCCCGATCGACGACGACGGCCCCCGCCTGCCAGCGCGCGGCGCCGAGTTTCTTCGGCTCCCGATGGAACGATTCACGCGCTGAGGCGTTGGCAGGGTCGATGGACGAGATCCAGAGGCCTTCGACCAAGCCCGGCGGCCCGACCAGCCCACGACGTGGGCGGTGCCGGCGAGTCCTCGTCGCCGCAGTCGTCGCCCTGATCGTGCTCACGGGTGTCGACGCCGCGGTCCGAGCCGTGCCACCGGCCTCGGTCGACATCCAGGACTCGAAGTACCTCCCACCCGCGCTGACCGTTGCGCCGGGCACGACCGTCCGATGGACCAACCGGGACGAGGAGACCCACACCGTGACCTCGGCGACCGGGCTCTTCGGGTCCGCGGGCCTCGACCTCGGGGAGGCGTACACGTACACCTTCACGGCGCCCGGTGAGTACGTCTACACCTGCGATCTGCATCCGTTCATGCAGGGGACGATCGTCGTCAAATAGCCACCAGAAGAGGAGAACAGCATGGATCGCATGAATCGGCGCGGCTTTCTCGAGTGCATGGCCTGGGCTGGGACGGGAGTCGTGTGGACGGCCACGGGAGGGATCCTCTCCTCGCGGGTGCTGCCGGCCGCGGCGGCCGAGCTCACCGGCGGGGGCTTCAGCTTCGTGCAGATCAGTGACAGCCATGTCGGCTTCAAGGGCCAGGCCAACGCGGACGCCACCGCGACCCTCCAGCAGGTAGTCGGGAAGATCAACGCCCTGCCGACGCCGCCGGCCTTCGTCATTCACACCGGGGATCTGACCCATGGGCAGAAGCCGGGTGCCTTCGACACGGTGGCGGAGCTCCTCAAAGGGGTCAAGACCGAGAAGGTCTTCTACGTCCCCGGCGAGCACGACGTCTTCGTCGACGGCGGCAAGGAATTCCTCGGTCGCTACGCCAAGGGGGGCCCGGGGTGGCAGAGCTTCGACTACCAGGGCGTGCACTTCGTCGGCCTCGTCAACGTCCTGAAGTACAAGGGTGAGCACATGGGGGCGCTCGGCGCCGAGCAGGTCGCGTGGCTCAAGCAGGATCTCGCCGGGCTGTCGAACAGCACGCCCGTCGTCGTCTTCGCCCACGTCCCCCTGTGGGCGGTCTTTCCGGCGTGGGGCTGGACCACCGAGGACGCTCAGCAGGCCATGGCGCTCCTGACGCGCTTCGGGTCCGTGACCGTCCTCAACGGGCACATCCATCAGGCGCTCCGGAAGGTCGAGGGCAACGTGACCTTCCACACGGCGATGTCCACGGCCTTTCCGCAGCCGGCCCCCGGCGTGGGCCCGGGCCCGGGCCCGATGAAGATTCCGGAGGAGCAGGCGCGCCCCATGCTGGGCCTGCGGGAAGTGCGCTACGTCGTCGGCACCACGCCGCTGGCCGTGGTCGATTCGACGCTCGCCTGAGCTAGTCGGTCTTGTTCCTGACCGCCGGGATGCTCTTGAGATACTGTGCGATGGCCCGCAGATCGGCCTGGGTCATGTCCTTGTAGCCGGCCAACGACCCCTGGATGTTCCCGCCCATGAGCCCGCCGGCCACATCGCCATCGGGTCGGTTGCCCGTTCCGAGGTAGGTGGCGATCTGCTCCTCGGTCCACTCGCCGATCCCCGTAGTGGTGTCGGGGGTGATGTTGGGCGCCGCCTGGCCCTCGGGCCCGGTCTTCTTCGAGTTGCCCGCGAGGAAGCGCGCGTTGTCCACGGCCATGGTCAGGGCGGAGCGCGGGGTATGGCACTCACCACAGTGACCGACGGCCCGCACCAGGTACTCGCCGCGCGGCAGACCCGACACGGGCGCGGCCGACGGCGGCGTCTCCCTGGACGCAAAGGTGGCGAGCCAGACCGGCAAGAAGACGCGCTCGAACATGGGCACGGTGATCTTCTTGGGCGGCGTGGCGCGATGCACCGGCGGGACCGTCCGGAGGAACGCCACCAGGGCGTTCAGGTCCTCCTCGGCCATGCCGTTGAATGACGTGAACGGGTGCACGGGCAGGATCCGCTCGCCATTGGGTCGGCGGCCCGATCGGATCGCCGTGATGATCTGCTCGTCGGTCCAGCCGCCGATCCCGGTCTCGCGGTCCGGCGTGATATTCGCCGCATACACCGTCCCGAAGGGGCCCTCGAACTTCTTGCCGCCCGCGTTCGCCGCTCCCTTGGGCTCGGTATGACAGCCGCAGCCGGCGGCGGCGCCGAAGATGTACTTGCCCCGCGCGACATCGGCGGGGCCGGCGGCCCCGGCGACGCCCGCCGAGAAGGCCACGAAACAGGTCACCAGCAGGAGTCGGCGCATGGCACATATGCTAACGCCGCCTCTGGTCGGTGGTTCCTGGTGAAGATGAATTGCAACCAGATCGCAGTGGACTTTGGTCCACTATCGAAACCAGGGAGCGCCCCGTTACCCTTTACCTACACATTCTTTTCAGCACTGGGAGGTGCCTCATGCAAGGGCAACGCGCGTGGCTCAAATCAGGGATCTGGGGCGCTGTGATCGGTAGCATTCTTACCATGATCGTGGGTTTCAATTGGGGAGGCTGGACGACGAGCAGCACGGCGGGTCAGACGGCGATAAAGCAGGCTGATGCCGCGGTCACGGCCGCGCTGGTACCGGTCTGTCTCGCCGGGGAGAAGGCCGATCGCGGCCGCGCCAAGAAGCTCGGCGAACTCACGGCGATGGCGTCGTCCTACGACCAGACAGAATTCGTGATGAAAACCGGATGGGCGACTTTCCCGGGGCAAGCGGACCCCAATCGAGCTGTGGCAGAGGCCTGCGCAGCCGCACTGCTCAAGACCGCTGCTGCTAAGTAGCGCTTCCTTAGGGTAGGGGGGTCTCTCCCCCCTATTTCCTCTTGAGGCGATGAAAGGCGGGGAAGACCCCATGAGCATCGGGCGGACTGCCCCCTTGCCGACCGAATCGCGAGGGACGCCCCAGCGATCACCGGGGCGAGTTTGGTTCTGGGCGGGCGTCACCATGCTGGTGCTGAGCTTTGCCATTTATCCCGCGTATCCCCTGTTGCCTTTCCTGCCGATCTCGGCCTGGCAGAAGGGCGGAGTCGGGATCGCACTGGCGGTCGTAAGCTGGGGGATCTTCTTCGCGGGGTCAGCGCTTGTCGGCAAGGAAGGCGTGGCCTACCTCAAGCACCGCTTGTTCTGGCATCGGGAAAACCCGTCGGGCCGCGACCTGAAGCGGGGCGCCTCGAGAAGATAACGAGTCGGCCGCTTCTCAACCCCAGCCGCGAGATCTCGGTCTCGCCTAGGAGCATCCCATGCAACTCTCGGGACGGACCGCGCTCGTCACCGGAGCCTCCCGCGGCATCGGCCGCGCCATCGCCCTCGCCCTGGCCGAGGAGGGCGCCGACGTCGCCGTGAACTACGTATCGAGCGACCACCTGGCGAAGGACGTCGTCGACCAGATCCAGAAGAAGGGGCGACAGGCCATCCTGGCCCAGGGCGACGTGGCCGACTACGCCGACACGGACCGCATGGCCCAGGACGTGCTCAGGCAATTCGGCCATCTCGATATTCTCGTCAACAATGCGGGCATCACCTCCGACCGAAGCTTCGTGAAGATGGATCACATCGCCTGGCGAAAGGTGCTGGCCATCAATCTCGACGGGCCCTTCAACTGCACGAAGGTGGTCATCGATCAGATGATCAAGCAGAACTGGGGACGGGTCGTGAACATCACGTCGGTCATCGGGCAGATCGGCAATTTCGGCCAGGCGAACTACGCGGCCTCCAAGGCCGGCATGGCCGCATTCACCAAGTCGCTCGCGAAGGAGCTGGCTTCGAAGGGAGTCACCGTCAATTGCGTGGCGCCCGGCTTCATCGAGACCGAGATGGTGACCGCCATTCCCGCTCACGTTCAGAGCAAACTCCTCGAGCAGATCCCGATGAAGCGCTTCGGCAAATCCGAGGAGGTCGCCCGGGCCTGTGTCTACCTCTGCTCCCAGGATGGCGACTACATCACGGGAGCCGAGCTCAGCATCAACGGCGGCCTATTCATGTAGAGCTCGGTAGAGGGAGCAGCGCGATGACCTACACGGAGATCGCGCGGGCGCTGGGCCGGATCTATGCGAGCCCGGGCACCCCGCTGGCGTCTCGGGCGGCGTTCGCGTGTGCTCATTGCCGGAAAACACTCGCCTGCCTCGGGTTACCGTCTTGAGCAGAACCGCCCAGCGAGGCGCCTACCCGTAGTCGTGCTGCTCAGAACTGAAGTAGCGCTGGGCGTCCCAGAACCTGCCACACGCGGGCACAGCGAGGATGCATGCGCAGCAGTCGTTTCGGCGAAGGCTCTACGCCGAGGTAGTTCCGCTGACGATCAACGATGGCCTCGTCACACGCAGAACAGACAATTCCCGTTCCCGGGGAGACCACCGCCGCGCAGAACTGGACAGGAGAGTCGAGCGCCCCGGCCCGGAGTTTCCACATGATCCTCGGTTCAATTCGTGCGCAGTCTTGGCACGCAGGCATATCAGGGATCAGGACGTCAGAGCAATACAGACACAATGCTTCCCCAACGCGGGTTGATCTCATCAGGTTTACCTCCATACGCACCGCTAGCTTCACCCCTGAGCGCTGCATTCCCAAGCTTTTCTTGAGGGCGCCGAGGTGATGGACCAAAGTCCAATAGGCGGTGTCCCGACGGGGCTGCTAGCGTGAGCCCTGACGGTCACCAGGAGGACTCGGCTATCGACGAGGCGAGCAAGCTAGCGGAGGCGCTCGAGCACCTCCGGGGCGGGGAACATGGTAGCTGTGAGGAATGTGGGAGACCGATCCCGCCGGCCCGGCTGCGAGCCACACCGGAAGTTACGACCTGCCTCCGATGTTAGGGCCGCCTGGAGCATTCAGCACGTCGACTCTAGGCCAGTCTGCCACCCCTGATGTTGCCGCGACCCGCGCCGCGGGACTGACGGGCACCGTTCTCCAACCTCCCGGCCCATTTGCTCCGGCCGCGCCCTTTTACAGAAGCAATCCGGCCTTCATCGGGAGGACGGCGCAGTAGCGGCCGTACGCGCGGCAATTAGTGTGCAGTGAACGGATCTGCTGGAATGATTGCGGGAGGCCTTCATGGTCGATGGCCAGTTTATTCAGATCGCTCCGGTTGCCCTTCGCGTGCATCAGGGGACGGCGAGGGAGACGGTGATTACTACCTTATATGCGTTGGACAGCCTCGGGAACGTCTGGAAACTCTTGGATCACAGCGGGCAGAAGTGGATGCTACTAACCAGCGAACGGTAAAGATGGAACGCGGAGAAAAGCGAGTTGATGGCTTTCGATTTCTGCCGCCCGGCTTGAGCGCCTGGATCCGGTCTTTCATTCCGCAAGGAGAGTTCTCGGGGACCATTCCTTGGACACCGCTGGCGAAGCCGCTGCGCCAGGCGACGATGGGGCTGGTCACCAGTGCCGGAATCAGTCTGAAGACAGATCCTCCGTTCGATATGGAACGGGAAAAGCGGGAACCTACCTGGGGGGACCGATCCTTCCGGGAGATCCCCAGACACGCAACTGAGAACGACATCGAAGTCAATCACCTCCACATCAATACCGCCTATATTCAGCAGGACATCAACGTCGTGCTTCCCCTGGCCCGGATGGCCGAGTTCGAACGGGAAGAGCTCATCGGCCGTCTGGCCCCGACCGCCTACGCCTTCTACGGGTTCCAGTGGCAGAGCGTGGCGTTTCTGGAGACCGCCATCGCCCCGATCGCTCGGAAGCTGAAACGGCAAGGGGTGGAGGCCGTGCTACTCACGCCCGCCTGACCGTTCTGTTGCCAGTCCGTTGGATTGGCAGCCAGGTTCTTGGAGGAGGCGGGGTTTTCGACCGTGATTCTGACTCCGACACCTGAATTTCACCGCGCCATCGGAATCCCGAGAAGCGTCGCCATTGAATACCCGTTCGGACGGCCAGTCGGGCAGGTTCATGACCGCGAGGGGCAGCGGCACGTGCTCCTGAAGACCCTCAAGGTTCTGGAAGACGCGCAAGCACCCGGAGAGATCTGGCACCTGCCCTTCACCTGGCCAGAGGAACCGAAGAAGACGGCTTGGCAGCCCCCGGAGATGTCCCCACTGATCAAGCTCTATATGGCGGAAATCAGACACGCGCGGCAGCGCGAAGCGGAACGAGAGAATGCCAAGAGCCCAAGCGACAGCAGGAACTAGCCGGGCGATGATTGCCGCACGTCCTCGGCGAGCCCCAGCTCGGCCCAGATCCGCCGCTTGATCGCGGCGAACTCCGGAGACAACCGCAGCTCCAGCGTCCGCGGGCGCGGGAGCCGCACGGCCACTTCCGCCTTGACCCGGCCCGGCCGCGGAGAGAACACGATCACGCGGTCGGCCAGGCAGATGGCCTCCTCCACGTCGTGGGTGACGAGCACGACGGTCTTCAGGCGCTTCTCCCACAGCCGGTGGAGCTCGTCCTGCATCTGCCCGCGGGTCTGGGCATCGAGAGAACCGAAGGGCTCGTCCATGAGCAGGATGGACGGGTCCGTGGCGAGGACGCGCGCCACCTCCACCATCTTGGACATGCCCGCCGACAGCTCGCCCGGATAGGCCCGCTCGAATCCCTGGAGACCGATGAGCTGAATGAGCTCCGCGGCAACGACCGCGCGCTCGGCGGGCGCCGCGCCCTTGGCCCGCAACCCGAACTCCAGGTTGTCCTGCACCGTCATCCAGGGGAAGACCGCGTCCTCCTGGAAGACGTACCCACGCTCGGCCCCCGGCGCGTGCACGGGCCTTCCATCGCAGAGCACGGTTCCTCGCGTCGGGGTGAGAAACCCGGCCACGATGCGGAGGAACGTGGTCTTGCCGCAGCCCACGGGTCCGACGATGGCGAGAAACTCGTTGTCGTCCACGGCCAACGTGAGCCCATCGAGCGCGTGGGTACGCGTGCCCCCCTCGTACACGTAGGCGACATCGTCGACCTGGAGCCGGATCTTCCGCGGCTGGTCCCTATGCATGCCGCCTCCTCATCCAGCGCGTCGCCCGGCGGTAGGCGGCGAGCGTGAGCCCGTCGGAGACCAGGACGAGCAGCGCGATGGCGGCGAGAGCGATCACGATGGTCGGCACGCGCGGGTAGGCACCGGCGAGCGCCAGAAGGTAGCCGAGGCTCGGCATGGAGGGCTTGATGAGCTCCGCCGCGATGACCGTGACCCAGCCGAGCGCGACGGCGATGCGCAGGCTCGCCAGGATCTGGGGCAGCGCGGCGGGGAAGACGATGCGCCGGAGCACGAGGCTCGGCGGCGCCGCCAGGGCCGAAGCCGCGTCCCAGTACACGCCCGGGATACCGCGCACGCCCTGGTAGGCCCCCTGCAGCATCACCACCGCGACCGCCGTCGCGATCAGCCCGATCTTGGCCGCCTCGCCCAGGCCGAACCACAGCACGTAGAGCGGCAGCAGCGCGAGGGCGGGGGTGAACCGGAGCAGGACGACCCACGGATCGAGCACATACTCGAACCCGGCCGCCCACCCCATCGCCAAGCCCAGGGCGATGCCGACGACCGATCCCAGAAGCAGCCCGGCCAGGACCCGCCCCGTACTGACGGCGGCCCCTTTCACGGGGATGCCCGCCTGCACGAGGAACACGCCCTCCTCCCCGAGCGAGGAGTAGGTCGGGAGGAGCTCCACGCCCTCGATCTCGTGCACCACCAGGGACACCCGCGTCGGGAGCCGGCCGCTGGCGACGTGAGCGGCCACGACGTAGAGCGTGAGCAATGCCAAGAGCCCCACGAGCCCCCGCCGCACGCGAATCGAGCCCAGCGTGGCTACCACGCCCGCCGCCTCCTGGCCCAGAACGTCAGCCGATCGTTCACGATCCGGGCCGCCGCGTCCATCACGTATCCCACTGCCGCGAGGCCCAGGATGCCGACGATGATCACCGCAGGGTCCACTCCGATCTGCAGGCGGGAGGACCAGAGCCCGCCGCCCACGAGCAGGTGGCCGATGCCGTCGTCCCCCATCAGCATCTCGACGCCGACCGTGGTCATCCACGCGATGATAGCGAGTAGCGCAGGGCGGAGAGCACGGCGGGACTCGCAGCCGGCAGGACCACCCGGGCGAACAGCAGCCGGCCGCCGGCCCCGAGCGAGCGCGCCGCGCGCACGTACACGTCGGGCAGATCGCGGACGCCGTGGTAGGCCGGGATCATCACCGTCGTGAAGACGGCGTACACGATGGGGATGAGCAGGTGGGCCTCGCCGTGGCCGAACCACAGCATGACGTAGGTGATGAGCGCGAGCGAAGGGATGGACCGCAGGAGGATGTAGATCGGGTGGAGGTAGTCGGCGGCCGTTCGGTTCCAGCCCAGGACGAAGCCCGTCAGGATGCCCAGCGGGCCTCCGACCGCCACCCCGAACAGCACCCGCAGGACGCTGACGAGCAACGCGCCTTGCAGGGTCACGTGCTGCTCCACGAGCTGACCGACGTGGCCGCTCGGATGAGCGTGGTGCCCTTCCATGGGCGGCAGCTCGCCGGTCACGAGGCTCACGAGGGTCGTGAAGATGGCCTGCGTGGGAGGCAGGAGGTCCGGCCTCGACAGGCGAGCGAGCGGCGTGTACAGACAGACCAGCACGCCAACCGACACGCACCCCAGAACCACCCGCCGCCTGCCTGGACTCCTCATCTTCGCCCTCACCGGCCCCCGATCGACGTCGCCAGACTCGCCGGGGCGTGGTCGGCTGCGCTGGCGGCGCGGGCGCCGGCCTAGGGCGCGGGAGGCCGGCGGTCAGCGACGCGCAGCGAGTCGGGCCACTGGTAGCGGAAGTATACGTCCAGGCAGTGGCGGCCGCAGGCGATGTCGGTCGGCTCGTCGAACGCCGTGCAGCGCTTCACGCCGGTGATGCGCCCGGGCCACAGCAGGCGCGGCACGGTCACGAACTCCACCTCGACCTCGTGCTGCTTGGTCCGGCACCAGAAGTGACGCCGGTACGTTCCGCTCTCGGCGGACTCGGGGTACCCGCCCGGGGGCCCCTCGGAGCCGGGCTCCGGCGGCCGTGCCATCGAGGGCACCATGGTCAACTCCAGCTCGGCCAGCAGATCGCGTTTCGGGTTCATCGCGGCCTCCCCGTCGGTCCTGAACTCACCGTAGCTCCATGCTGAGACGAGGGGAGGGCGCAAGTCCTCCAGCCGGCTCATATTTCTAGGCCGAGCGCCCTGGCGACTGCCCGGCGCCCTCAGGACGCGCGCGTGCGGAGCCGCCAGCACGAGCAGAGCTCGCCGAGGGGGCGGAACCGCATGGGCTGTTGCGGGAGCCGGTCGAGGTGCAGGCACGCCTTGTCGCAGCGCACGTCTTCCGGCGGCGTGAACGCGGAGCAGCGCTCCACATCCAGGCGCCGGCCGTCCCACATGGTCTCGCGGAAGTCGGTGGCGACGTCCTGGTCCTTGATCGGGCAGCGGAAAGCGTA
>Ga0335084_10001662_pt1 | contig 21050 bp, 19 predicted proteins | sample Lox_Sample_44_FD_206721 | JGI IMG/M metagenome (GOLD analysis project Ga0335084, IMG submission 206721) | Soil microbial communities from Loxahatchee National Wildlife Refuge, Florida, United States - Lox_Sample_4.4 | ecosystem: Environmental > Terrestrial > Soil > Wetlands | place: USA...
GGTCTCGGCCCGGATTTCAAACGCGCAGCCCCCCGTCGGATTTGCGTCCAGACACCCTAACTTCTTGTACTGTTTCGTAGGCATGACATCCTCCTTTTGGTTGAGAGAAGGGCGCATCGGATGAGCCCCCTCGATTTTTATATTCCGACCTACTTCATCTTTCTCGGATCCTGATAAATCATCAGATGGGCATACGGGGTGCCTTCCCACATGATATAAGCGCCCATTTTGTTCGGCATGGTCCGAAGGCCGGCTGTTTTGGCGTCAAACGGCCAGAAGACCATCCAATGCGCCGGCTCGGTCAGGAGCTTTGCGCCCGGCTCGTTTTTCATCAAGATCTTTCCGTCCTTTTCAAAATGCCAGCCCCCCTGTGCCATATACGCGATTCCCGGAACCGTATTCGTCGGTTTCTCCGCCCCGCTCATCAAATCGTTCGCCCATTGCCAGGCGGCCGGGTCGCCGCACATCGGGTCCGGCTTCTTCTGGCCGTCGATATCGGGGATACAGGTGAAGCCGTTCGTTCCCTTTCGGGCCTCCATCAACTTACCGTCGGGGCCGGGTATCATGATCGTCGCGTCTTTTGAGATTTCCGCGGGGGCGGCGCTCTCGGCGGTCTTGATCAACTGTTCTTTCGACATCTTCCCGATCGGGCTTTTGCTCATCTCGGCCATTGAAACGGCCGCAACACTGACGGACAAGACCATCATCAATACAAAACCAACGATGCCCATTCGAATCGGCTGCATTTGGCGCCTCCTGTGTGATTGACGGATCAAGAACCGGAACCCGAAAAACAGATCATCGCTACAGTAAAACCGGGACGTATACCCTTCGTATAGGGCGATTCACCCCCTTTCGTGTCATGGCCGCATTTGATGAATGATTGAAATGTTCGGAGTGATTTCAAAGGATGGAGAGATCATGGCATTCCCGGGGCGATAAGGCCCGACACCCTGACCACGCTTATTTTGAACGTTAAAAAGCGTTTTCAGAATAATCCAATTTTATGGCGTCTGTCAAGAGACGCGGAATTCCTTTTGACAGCCCCCGCGGCAAATGTTATATGTCACACAAGTCCCATATGACACATCATCCTCTGATCATCGCCCACCGTGGGGCCTCCGGCCACGCGCCCGAAAATACGATGGCCGCGTTCCGTCTTGCGGTCGAGCAGTCCGCGGACTGGATCGAGCTGGACGTGCACCAGACCGCCGACGGCGGCCTGGTCGTCCTCCATGATTTTACGCTTCGGCGGACGGCGGGCGATCCGCGCCCGGTCCGGGAGCTCACGCTCAAACAGATCAAGGACCTGGATATCGGCTCCTGGTGGGACGGAAGCTACCGGAGCGAGCGGGTGCCGACGCTGGACGAGGTGTTGGGATTCGCCGCCGGCCGCCTCCGCGTCTTCATCGAAATCAAGCGCGGTTCGCCCTTTTATTCCGGGATCGAACGACGGGTGTTGGAGACGATCGCCCGACACCGCGCCGGGGACAGGGTCGCGATCTCGTCGTTCGATATCGCGGCTTTAAATACCCTTCGCGGGCTCGATTCCGGGATCCCCCTGGGACTCCTGACGCGAAAGACGAGGCCGCGGGACATATTGAATGCGGCCGAATCGTTAACGGCCCATTCCATCCATATCTCAACCCATCGTTTCACGAAAACCATTTTGACCCGGGCCCACTCCGCCGGCCTTCCGGTCTATGTTTACACCGTCAACCGCCCGTCCCTGATGAAACGGTATCTCGCCATGGGAGCGGACGGCTTGTTTACCAACTATCCCGACCGGCTGCGGGACCTCCTGGGGAATTCACCTGCTTTAAAATAAGAGACCCTGTTGACCATGACCCTCCCCGCTAGGGCGATTTGTTATGCCGGCTCCTCCGCCAAAAGGAAGAAAAACCGCTTGATGCTATTATTCGGGGCGTGTTAATATTGATCATTATCAATTCCTGGCCCGCATAAACGAGGAGCGATTGTTGCCCCGTCAAACTCCGTCACAACCGTCCGGTCTCAAGACAAAAGAACCCCCGAATTTAGAATGGATCCGAAGCCGTTGCGGGGAGATCCGGAGCCGGCTGATCCGGGACGGCCTCTTCCACCCTCCATCGGAGAAAGAGGCCCCCGCATCCGACGGGGCCGTCAGCCGGATGGCCTGGCGGGTATCGCCGGAACCCTTTTGGATATCGGCCGCCGACCTCGAGGCGATCCGGGACCTGGGACCCCGCTTGCTCGCCTTCTATACGGCCTTGAACCGCCTTTACTTCGCCAGCGTTCGCGGGTCCCAGCCCCGATGGATCAGCCGGTACCTCGATCAGGGAAAACCCGAGGCCGTCGTTGATTACGGACGGATGAACCGGTTCAAAGCGGACCTCCCGGGCGTCATCCGTCCGGACCTGATTCTCACCGACGACGGGTGGATCGTGACCGAGCTGGACTCGGTTCCCGGGGGAATCGGCCTGACGGGAAATCTGTCGCTTCATTATTCCGAATTGGGCGTCGACGTCATCGGCGGGGCGGACGGAATGGTCGAGGGCTTCGCCGCAATGGTCCGGTCCGTCGCGGGCGGTCCCGGTCCAACGCTGGCCGTCGTCGTTTCCGAGGAATCCGAAGACTATCGTCCCGAGATGCGGTGGCTCGGAAACCGCCTCACCCGTGCGGGACTCCGCACCTTCGTAATCGAGCCGGAGCAGATCCGGTTTACCGAGGAAGGACTGACCGTCGACCATCAGGGCGCCCCCGTTCCGATCGATGTGGTGTACCGTTTCTTCGAACTGTTCGATCTCAAGAACATCCCGAAATCCGAGCTGATCCTCTACAGCGCCCGGAAGGAAAAGGTCAAGATCACCCCCCCGGCCAAGACCTGCCTGGAAGAAAAGATGGCCTTCGCGCTGTTTCATCATCCGGCGCTCCGACCGGTCTGGACGGAAACCTTGGGTGAAAAAACCGACGCGGCGCTTCTTCGGATATTTCCGAAGACCTGGATCGTGGACCCGCAGCCGGTTCCGCCGCACGCCGTGATTCCCGGCCTCTCGATCCGGCAGCGGCCCGTGAGCCACTGGGCGGAGCTGACCGCGCTCACGCAGAAGGAACGTCATTACGTCTTGAAACCCTCCGGCTTCTCCGAGAAGGCCTGGGGCAGCCGGGGTGTGGTGGTGGGGCACGACCTTCCCGAAGAGGAATGGGCCCGGGCGCTCGCCGACGCCCAGGCCCAATTTCCCCGGTCTCCGTCCATCCTGCAGGAGTTCCACGGGGGCCGGAAGGTTTCGGTCTGGTACGACGACCCGTCCGAACCGCAGCCCAGGCTCATGGGCGGCCGCGTCCGTCTGTCCCCCTACTATTTCATCGACGGGGAAAAGGCCGATCTGGGGGGGATCCTGGCGACGATCTGCCCGTTGGACAAGAAACTGATCCACGGCATGACCGAGGCCGTGATGGCGCCCTGCGCCGTGAAGGATTAATGCGCGCGGGTGGCCGGGCGGAGCGGTTAAATCGAAGGCGCGGATTGGGACCGGGCCCCTTCGGCTCCGGCGGCCTCCGTTTGACCCGGCTAAGGCTCGGCCGCTAAATTTTGCGAAGGTGAGGCACGCAAAATTTGCCTGTCGTTCCAGGCCGCGTCCTTCGCCAAGCCGTGTGCCCAAACGCAAGCCGAGTCGCCTCTTGGGCCCACCCCAACCGGCCTGTGGATTGAGTCGTAAAGCAGGGCCCGCGGAAGCGATATTTTAAACCATCCATGCAAGGAGGCCGAATGGAAGATTGGCAACGCGAGCTTCAAGCCAGCATCACGAAACCGGAAGACCTCGCCCGCGAGCTGGGCGTGGACCCGGACGCGATCCGGGACGTCATGAAGGAATACCGCATGCGGATCACACCCCACGTGCTGAAGCTGATCAAGGAAAGGGGCGACGCCGTTTGGAAACAGGTCGTCCCGGAGGCGATCGAGGGCGATGACCTCCTGGCCGCGGCCGACCCGCTGAACGAGGATGCCGACAGCCCCGTCCCGCACCTGGTCCACCGCTATCCCGATCGCGTCCTGCTGATGGTCACGAACCAATGTCCCATCTACTGCCGCTTCTGCACTCGCAAGCGACTGGTGGGCAAGCCCGGGTTCATATCCAAAGGAGACCTCGACCGGGCCGTGGATTATATTCATGACCATCCCGAAATCCGGGACGTCATACTTTCCGGAGGCGACCCGCTCCTGCTGACCGACGATCACCTCGAGCGGGTCCTCAAGGCCCTTCGGGCGATCCCGCATCTGGAGATCATCCGGATCGGAAGCCGCGTTCCGGGGAGCCTCCCCTCGCGGATCACCGAAAACCTCTGCGCGATGGTCAAAAAATATCACCCGATCTATATGAACCTGCACTTCAACCACCCCGACGAGATCACCCCGGAGGTGAAACAAGCCTGCGAACGGCTGGCCGACGCCGGGATCCCGCTGGGAAGCCAGACGGTTCTGCTCAAGGGGGTGAACGACGACCCGGAGGTGATGAAGCGCCTGTTGCAAAAACTTCTTGCCTGCCGGGTCAAACCGTACTACATTTATCAGGCCGATCTGACCCGGGGAACCAACCATTTCCGGACCCCGGTGGAGGACGGCCTGGCGATTCTCAAGTCGATCCAGGGCCATACGTCCGGAATGGCGGTTCCGCACTACGTGATCGACGCGCCGGGCGGCGGCGGAAAGATCCCGCTCTTGCCGGCCGATTACCTCGTCGAGCTCAACGGCCGGGAGGCGGTACTGAAAAACTACGGGGGCCGCGTCTACCGATACCCCCAGGTCGAGCCGGACAAGGTCTCGGCCAACCCGCGGGGGGCGAAGGGGCCCTTCAAAATTCTGAACAACGGAGGCGATGAATGATCAAGAGCGACCGGTGGATCCGAAAGATGGCGAATGAACACGGGATGATCGCCCCCTTCGAGGAAAAACAGATCCGGCAGGGCGTGATCTCGTTCGGCGTCTCGTCGTACGGCTACGACATCCGGATCGCGGACGAGTTCAAGATCTTCACCAACATCAACACGACGATCGTGGATCCCAAGAACTTCGACCTGAAATCTTTCGTCGATTTCAAGGGCCCGATCTGCATCATCCCGCCCAATTCGTTCGCCCTGGGAATGAGCGTGGAATATTTCAAAATCCCGCGAAACGTCATGACGATCTGCGTCGGCAAAAGCACCTATGCCCGCTGCGGGATCATCACGAACGTGACACCGTTCGAGCCGGAATGGGAGGGGTTCGTGACCCTCGAGATCTCCAACACCACCCCGCTGCCCGCCAAGATCTACGCCAATGAGGGCATTGCCCAGGTGGTCTTCTTCGAGAGCGACGAGCCCTGCGAAACCTCCTACGCCGACAAGAAGGGGAAATACCAGGCCCAGCGCGGAATCACCGTTCCCCGGATCTGACCCGGGTCATCTTGGGATCCCCGAGAAAACTTCCTCATAAAGCAGCCCGGCCAATACCCGATAGCCCTCGGTGCTCAGATGGAGGCCGTCGTTGGAATAGGCCCCGGCCAAGCGGAGCGTTTCCGGCTCGGCCGTGGCCGTGAAGAGATCGACCGCCGGCTGCGGTTTGGTCCGGCTGTATTCCAGGATGAGGCGGTTGAGGGTTTGTCGGGGGGGAATCCCGTCGTCGAAGCCGAGGATCGAGGGAATGGTCACGGCCACGGGCCGCCCGCCCGCGCCGCGGACCCGCTCGTAGATCGTCACGAGATTTCGCATCACGTCCGGGGGACGCGCGCCCCACCCGAGATCGTTGGTCCCCCCGAGGACGATGACGTAATCCGGCCGAAGCGGAAGGACGTCCGTCCCCAGGCGCAAGGCCATCTCGCCCGTCAGCTCGCCGTTGAGGCCGCGGATCAAGACCTCGGCCGATTCCCCCAGCCGTTCCTGTAAAAACCGTCCGTAGGGCGTGGCCGCCCCGTCCGGATTTTCGGCCGTCGGCGATTGATAGCCCACGGTGAGGCTGTCGCCGAACGCGATGATTCGAAGCGGCCGGGTCATGACGGACGTTTTCCAACCATGATCCTAACCTCCGGTTGAATTTCGCGTTCCTCCTGAGATAAACTGTACGACAAACGGCATTCAGTATAAACCATCCCCCCGCGCGCGACAAGGAGGTCCGATCCATGAAGGTCAAACCGCCCGATCTCACCCATCAGTTTCCCCGAAGCCCCGGCGAGACGCTCGGGGGGTACGCCCACCTCGCCCGCATGGCCGACAAGGCGCGGGCCAAGGCGGCGGGCACCGTCGGGGAGTATATCTATCCCTGCCCCCTGGACCTCGCGCTGCTCGAATTCCTGACGATCGACCCGGACGCCTTCTACGAGGCGGTCCAGATAAAGGACGACCGGGAACTGCTGGGCTGGGTCCGGGAAAAGGCGGCAACCCGGAATCCCGAGGAAATCGAATCCTGGAACCGGGCCTTTCTGAGCCGGAAACCTCGTAACCAGGATAGCCAGCGCCGTTTCGATGAAATCCGGAACCGGCTCGCCCCGCACCGCACCGACATCACCGCATGGCCGGATCTGTTAGATCTGGAAGAAGGCCGCGAGGTACCGGTGCGGAGGGCGGACGGATAATCTTTTGCGCTTGACAACCTTTCCCCCCATGTGGTAAACAGTAATTATTATCAATTAGGAATCATTCTTATGTTCCTCACGCCCGAGCAGCTTCGAAGGCATTTCCAGGATCGCGGCCTCAAGTTCACGAGCCAGCGGTATGCCATCTACCGGGCGCTGGCCGGGTCGACCGAACATCCCAGCGTGGAGGATCTTTACTCGACGGTCAAGAAGGCCTACCCGACCCTGTCGATGAACACGGTCTACAACACCCTCGAGAGCCTGAAGGACGTCGGGATCGCGTCGGAGATCAGCCTCTGGCACGACAAGGCCCGGTTTGACGCCAACCAGGCCGCCCATCATCACCTCGTCTGCCTGCGTTGCAAAAAAATCGAGGACCTCTACGACGACACCCTGGATCGCCTGGCCCTATCGCCCAAGGCCAAGCACCGTTACCGGATCACGGGACACCGGGTCGAATTTCACGGCTACTGCAGCGATTGCAAATCCAAACTAACCAAACCCCAAAAAAGGAGGTAAGCACCATGGCCAAGAAAGCCTTGAAAGGATCGAAGACCTGGCAAAATCTAAAGGATGGATTCGCCGGAGAATCCCAGGCCAACCGACGCTATCTTTATTTTGCCCGTCGCGCCGACATCGAGGGACAACCCGACATCGCCGGCGTGTTCCGGGACACGGCCGAGGGCGAGACCGGGCATGCCTTCGGACATTTTGATTACCTGGCCGAGGTCGGCGACCCGGTCACGGGCGTGGCCGTCGGCGACACCGCGGCCAATCTGAAGTCCGCGATCGAAGGCGAAACCTACGAGTACACCCAGATGTATCCCGGATTCGCCAAGACCGCCCGCGAAGAAGGGTTCGAAGAGATCTCGGAATGGTTCGAGACGCTGGCCAAGGCCGAAAAGTCCCATGCGGGACGATTTACCAAGGCCCTGGACAGCATCAAGAAGTAATTCGCCGGGGAAACGGGATGATCGCCTTCGACTCCCCCCGATTCAAAGAACCGGAAGCCCTCCGGGCCGAAACCTTGCGGGTCTACGAGATCTGCAACGGATGCCGGAGGTGTTTTAACCTCTGTCCGTCCTTTGATGTCCTGTTCCGCGGCATCGACGACAAGGACGGCGAGGTCGCCGCGCTTGACGCGCCGCTTCACGATCGGGTGGTGGATCTCTGTTATTACTGCAAGCTTTGTTTCAACCACTGTCCCTATTGTCCGCCGCACCCATACGACCTGGATTTTCCGCGGCTGATGCTTTGGGGAAAACATCTGATGGCGAAACGGCGGCCGGCCGGATTTAGGGACCGTCTTTTGGTGAACGTGGATTTCGTGGGACGCTTGGGCGGGATGATCGCGCCCCTGGCCAATTGGGCCCTCCGCCGGCCGTTCTTCCGCCGGATGCTGGAGGGCGTGACGGGCATTCACCGGGAGCGGCTGTTCCCGGACTTCCGGTGGCGGTCGTTTGCATCGTGGTTCGGACAAATTCGGAAATCAGGTAGATCTACCGTAGGGGCGGCTCTCCGTGGCCGCACTGACATAGGGCAGGCACGGGGACCTGCCCCCACAACCGAGAAGATTGCCTTGTTCTACACCTGCTACGTCAACCGCCACGATCCCGAGATCGGCAAGGCCGCGATTCAGGTCCTCGAGAAAAACGGCGTCGAGGTGATCTGTCCTGAACAGGAATGCTGCGGAATGCCCTATTTCGACATCGGGGATCTGGACGCGGTTCGCCGGAAAGCCCGGTCGAATTTGAAGCGTCTCGCGGCCGCGGTGGACGGGGGCTACAAGATCGTATCGCCGATGCCGACCTGCAGCCTGATGCTGAAGAAGGAATATCCGGACCTCGTTCCGACCGAGGAGGCGCGAAAGGTCGCGGCCAACACGTACGACCTCTGCGAATACCTCATGAAACTCGAAGGGATGGGAAAGCTCGCGAAGGATTTCGTGTCCAGTCCCGGGAAGATCGCCTACCAGGTCCCCTGCCATCTGAGGGATCAGAACATCGGGTTGAAGTCGCGCGACCTGATGAAGTTGATTCCCGGAGCCACCGTCGAAGTGATCGAACGGTGCTCCGGGCATGACGGCACGTTCGGGGTCAAAAAGGAATTCTACGACCTCTCGCTCAAGGTCGGACGAAAGGCCTTCGCGGCCGTGGAGAATGCGGAGCCGGACGTGGCCGTTTCGGACTGTCCCCTTTCCGGAATCGCGCTCACCCAAAGCACCGGGAAGAAGTCGGTCCACCCGATTCAGGTGGTTCAGAAGGCCTACGGGTTGAAATAATAACTGGAGATTCCCATGAACACGCTTGAGCTCAAAGACATCAAGCCGCTCCCGGAATACGAGGCCGTTCGCAAACCGTTCCGGGATCGGATCATCGCCCTCAAGAAAAGGCGCCGGGTTCCGCTCGGGGAACGGATCACGCTGGTGTTCGAGAACCGGGACACGGTCCTGTTCCAGATTCAGGAGATGATGCGCGTGGAGCATATCTACGATCCGGCCAAAATCCAGGACGAGCTGGACACTTACAACCCGCTGATCGCCGGTCCGGGTGAGTTGTCGGCCACGCTGTTCATCGAGATCACGGAGCCCGAACGAATCAAGGAGACCTTGGATCAACTCCGCGGGATCGATAACGGTCGTTGCCTTTTTTTCGAAATCGGCGCCGACCGGATCGACGGACGGTTCGAGGAAGGGCACAGCAACGAGGAGAAGCTCAGCGCGGTTCATTATGTCCGCTTCCGTTTCACCCCGGAACAGCGGGCCGCCTTCCGCAACGATCAAGTTCCGGCGGCGCTGACCGCGGACCATCCCCATTACCGGGTCCGAACGCCGCTCGGCAAGGATGTCCGGCACGAACTTTCGGAAGATTTTCTTTAAACAACGATCCATTGTCATAACCCTGAAGGAGGGGATCACCATGAAACGAGGTTCAAGCAAATGGTCCATCGCACAAGGCGCGGGGCTCACGGCCGCGCTGGTCGTTCTGCTCTTCGGTTCACTCCAGGCCATCGGAGCGGAGCCGAAGGAATTCAGACCGCCGATTCCGCTGGGACTGGAAGCGGATCAATTTTACGTGCCGAACGACAACCCTCTGACCCGGGAAAAAGTTGAACTGGGACGGCAGCTTTTCTTTGACAAGCGCCTGTCCAAGGAGAACACGATCGCCTGCGCCGTCTGCCACATGCCGGCGCTCGCCTTCACCGACGGTCAGCCCGTCTCCTCCGGGGTCCGGCACCAGCAGGGGGGACGAAGCGCCCCGATGGCGATCAACCGGGCCTTTTCCAAGGCCCAGTTCTGGGACGGGAGGGCGGCCACGCTCGAAGACCAGTCGGTCGGGCCCTTCGTGAACCCGGTCGAGCACGGTTTCGCCGACTATAAGGAAATGATCGAGAAGATGAACAAGATCGAGGGCTATAAAAAAGAGTTCAAGGAGGTCTTCGGCGGCGAGATCACGGTCGATAAGATCGGGAAGGCCATCGCCAGCTTCCAGCGTACGATCCTCTCCGGCAACAGCCCCTTCGACAAATTCGACGTCGGCGGTGAAGAAAACGCCCTCTCGCCGGCCGCGAAGCGAGGGTTGGACCTCTTCCGGAACAAGGCCCGCTGCACAAAGTGTCACTCCGGCTTCAACTTCACGGATGAGAAGTTCCACAACCTCGGGATCGGGTTCGACAAGGACATGGTGGACACGGGGCGGTTTCACGTCACAAAGGACCCCAAGGACATGGGCGCCTTCAAAACCCCCAGCCTGCGCGAAATTTCACGGACCGCGCCGTATATGAACGACGGCCGCTTCGCCACCTTGATGGACGTGGTGAATTTTTATAACCAGGGCGGAATCAAAAATCCCTTCCAGGACCCGCTGATCATCCCGCTCGATCTCACGGAAAACGAGAAAAAGGACCTGGTCGAGTTCCTGAACAGTCTCAGCGGCGAAGGGTGGCAGAACATCACGCCGCCCTCCGAGTTCCCGATGTAATACAAACGACAATAATCCTGTTCCATTGCCGGGTCCTGTCCTTCGACAGCCCCACCGTGCTCGCCACCCCGCCCGGTGTAGGGACCCCGGCTGCGCTCGGCGGGGCGCCCCGTCTCCGGCCACCCGCCGAATGTCAGTCTAATATTTTCGTTTGTATTAGTAAAAACCCGTTGACGTAGCAACTCCGCGGCCCGTAAAATAGAACCATATACGGAGACCAATTATGCCCGTAACCGAGAAAGAAGTATTGGCCGCCTTAAGCAAGATCCAGGATCCGGATCTCCACAAAGATATCGTCGCGCTGGGCTTCGTCCAGAACATCAAGATCCGGGATTCCCAGGTCGGCTTTGATATCGTCCTGACCACCCCCGCCTGCCCCGTCCGGGACCAGATGCGCGAGGAGGCCCAACGTCTCATCGCGGCCCTTCCGGGCGTATCCAAGGTGGACATCAACATGACCTCCAATGTCACCAAGGGGATCAGCGGCGTCAAAGAAGATTACATCCCGTTGGTGAAAAACGCGATCGCGATCAGCAGCGGGAAGGGCGGCGTGGGAAAATCGACCGTCAGCGCCACGCTCGCGGTCGCGCTGGCCGAGACGGGCGCGAAGGTCGGCTTGATGGACGCCGATTTCTACGGCCCGAACATCCCCATGATGATGGGGGCCGAGGAACCGCCGAGCCAGCGGGACAACAAACTGCTCCCGGCCGTGGGCCACGGAGTCAAACTCATGTCGATGGGATACCTCGTCCCCGAAGACCAGCCGATCGTCTGGCGCGGCCCCATGATCCACGGAGCGATCCAGCAGTTCCTCCGGGACGTGGAGTGGGGCGAACTCGACTATCTCCTCGTCGATCTCCCGCCGGGAACGGGCGACGCGCAACTCTCGATCTCGCAACTCGTGCCCTTGACCGGGGCGGTCATCGTCACCACCCCCCAGAACGTCGCGCTGCACGATTCCAAAAAAGGGCTCGCCATGTTCCAGAAGGTAAACGTTCCGGTGCTCGGAATCATCGAGAACATGAGCTACTTTGTCTGCTCGCATTGCCACGAACGGACCGAGATCTTCAGTCACGGCGGGGGCCGGCTCGCCGCGGAGAAACTCGACGTTCCGTTTCTTGGAGAGATCCCGATCGATCCCGAGGTCCGGGTCGGCGGGGACAGCGGGGCTCCGGTTCTCGTTTCCCACCCCGACTCCCCCACCGCCGAGGCGTTCCGAAAAATCGCCCGGGCCATCGCGGCCCAGATCAGCATCCAGAACGCCAAACGCCAGACCCTCAAAATCATCGGTTGAAGGACGGGGCCATCCGGGCCGCCGGCCGCGTTGACACACCGTCGGATTCTATGCTAACCTAACCACCTCTGCACGGAGTATGTCGCGTGGACCAAAAACTCTTATCCATCGAGCGGCTGATCGGGCTCGCCATGATCATCATGGGGTTTCTGAACATCCTGCTTTCCATCGAACATGACCTGGACATCATGCCGGTGATCTTATTCCTGTCCGGCGTCATCCTTTTCGTCCATAGCAGCGTCGAGACCTGGCATAAATGGGGCCTGATCGCCATGACCGTTGCGGCCGGCATTGTTTTTAAGGTCTACGAGATTGATCCGGTGGTCACCTACTGGTACAAGATGATCCTTTTTTACGGGACGATCCTCACGGGCATCTTCTTCGTTCTCAGCCACCGGGTCAAGTCAAGCTCATGAGCGCCGAGCGGCTCAAAGGACTGGAACTGGAGATCGATCAGTACCGGATCGCGCAGGAGCCTTTTTATATCCCGGTCCGGAGCGAGGCGGAGCTCTTCCGCACCGCCTACCTGAATCGAATGCCGGTCATGCTCAAGGGCCCGACGGGCTGCGGCAAGACCCGCTTCGTCCAGCACATGGCCTACCAGCTCAAGCGCCCGCTGATCACGATCGCCTGCCATGAAGACCTGACGGCCTCGGACATCGTGGGACGTTATCTCCTCCGGGGCGATGAGACCGTCTGGGTCGACGGCCCGCTGACCCTGGCCGTCAAACACGGCGCGATCTGTTATCTGGACGAGGTGGTGGAGGCCCGCAAGGACACGACGGTCGTGATCCATCCTTTGACGGACGACCGGCGGATCCTTCCGATCGAGAAGAAGGGCCAGGTGATCGAGGCGGTGGACGAGTTCATGCTCGTGATTTCCTACAATCCCGGTTATCAAAGCGTCCTCAAGGAGCTCAAGCAAAGCACCAAGCAACGGTTCATGGCGATCGAGTTCGATTACCCCCCGAAAGAGATGGAGGTCCGCATCCTCCGACACGAGACCGGCCTGGGCGAGGCCGTCGCACAGAGCCTCGTCAAACTGGGCGAGAAAGTCCGGAATTTGAAAAACCACGGACTGGAGGAGGGCGTCAGCACGCGCCTGCTCGTCTATGCCGGAGAGCTCATTCAAAAAGGAATCGATCCCCGGACGGCCTGCGAGGCGGCCGTCACCCAGCCCATCACGGACGACCCCGATATGCATCGGAGCCTCTCCGAAATCGTCAACAGCATTTTTCCTTGATCGGCCATGACCGACCCGAACCCGCCGGTGCCGCTCCCCTCCGCATTGACCCGCCTTTGCGACCGCGAGCTGGATTCCGCCCAGCGACAGGCGTTTCTGAAGGCCGTCTCCGCCGTCAGCCCGTCGGATCGAAGCGCGCTCCTTGAACTTCTGGAGGAGCTGGTCGAGGCCGCGCCGAAACCGGCCGCCATCGGTCTCCGAAATTTTCCCCGGGTCCTCGAAATGTGGGATCCGGCTCAAACCCTTTCCTGGCTGGATCTGGGCACGTCGATGGCGTCGCAGTCCTCCGCGGCGGCGCAGAAATATTTTTTGGAGAGTCCGGACCTCCTGTCAGAGATCCATACTCCCCAACGGGCCGCGCTCCTTCGACTGGGGCTCGAGCTCAGCGACGGTCATTACGGCGTTCTCATGGACTTCATCCGGGCCTGTCCTCACCTCCCCCCCGGAATCGGAACGGACGACCTGACCGTCTGGATGGAAACCGGCCGACGGCTGGCGGAAGAGGACACGGTGCTGGCGGTCGAATATTTCCGGATCAGTCCCAGGGTCCTTCACCCGATTCCGATCGCCGACCTTCCGCGCTGGGTTGAATTGGGGCGTCTCCTGGTCGAGCCGAACACATTGGGCAAACCCGATTATCTGAACGCGATCGAATTCTTCCGCCTCAGCCCCGAAATACTCGCAAGCATCGAACCGCCGGACCTTCGACGGCCGTTCCTGGAACTGGGAATCGGGCTGTCCCGCCGGGCCGCCGCCCTCGGAATGGACTATCTTCGATCCGGCCCGACGATTCTTCGGGAGATGGAATCCCCGGCCCGCCGTCGTCTGTTCCTCTCCCAGGCGCAGCGGGTGGCCGATTCGATTCGATCGGACCGGGAAGCGTCCGTCGTTCTGGACTATCTGAAAGAGGGTTCGAAGATTTTCCGGGCCTTCGAATACAACCCGGCCGACTTCATAGGCTGGGTCGACGCCGGTCTCTCCCTGCTGGCGGGGAACCCCGAACGCGCCCGGGCGTATTTCAGCGGACGATCGAAAACGGGGCAGGAAACGACCGAGCGGCTTATCGGCGGGGTGTCCCTCAAGACGGTCGGCCGGACCCTGACGCTGTTCGCCGAGGCCCTCTCCGGACGATCCGTCGCGATCAGGCCGACCGCGGATCTTCCGGATCCCGTTCGGGAGACGGTCGGCGATGCCCCGACCGGCGACGGACGGACGATCTTTCTCCCGTCCCGGATTCGCCTGTTCCCCCGTGACGAGGATAACTTCCGGCTGTACAAGACCTCCACGCTGCATGAGGCCGGACACCTTGAGTTCGGAACCTTTGAGCCGGACCTTCGGGCCATGCAAGAGGTCATCGACGGGGTGCGGACCGAATACGGCCGGGCGTCGTCGGAACCCGGCGGGGTTCTTACGGCCGCCGATTATTTGAACCTTTTCCCGAACCCGTCCTGGGCCCGGGCGCTCTGGACCGTTTTGGAAGACGCCCGGGTCGATTTCCGGCTTCGGGCCCAGTATCCCGGCGCGCGTCGTGACATGGACCAGATCGTCGCGCTGGACCTCCAATCCCGGCCGAAGCTGGAGGCCCTTCCCCCGCGGACGGCGGTTCATGAAGCCCTGCTCCAGCTTTCGATCACGGACACGACCGAGGTCCCGCTGGAGCTGGCCGAAACCGTCTCGGGCGCGTACGATCTCCTTCTTGAGGTCAAGAACCCGGCCGCCACGTCGACCGACTCCCTCCGGGTATTGGCCCGGCTCTACCGTTTTCTTGAAGAACAATTCAAACGCTTTCCGTCGGTAGCGGGCGAGTCCGATCCCCTCGGCGTGCAGGAAAAGACAGCCGATCCTCACTCGGATCCGACGGCCGCTTCCCAGCGGCGGGAGACGCGCCCTTCCCCGTCCGCGTTTTCATACCGCGGCGTGATGCATCCCGACTGGGTCCGGTCCCGTTCCGAAGAAAAGACGGTCCCGATCGATCCGGCCCGCACAGGGTCCGCTCCTCCGGCCTCCCCTTCGGGCGAGCCCCGGAATAAATTCCTGGAAAACAGCCAAACGGAAGCCGCCACGAAGGAAAAGGCGCCCGACCTCGGATTCAAAGACGCGCCCGCCCCTTCCCGGCCGGCCCGGGACTCCGAAACCCCGATTTTTCTCTATGACGAATGGGACGACGCGGCCCAGGAGTACCGGCCCCGCTGGTGCCGTCTGTACGAACACCGTCTCCGGCCGGAATCGAGCCGGAGGGTTCAGGAGACCCTTTCTTCCAACGCGCCGGTCCTGCGGCTTCTCCGGCGCCATTTTCAGGGCCTGAGGCCGGAAGCCTTCCGGAAGGTGAAGCGGCAGGCCGGCGGCGATCAACTCGACATGGACGCCATTGTCGAAGCCCGCACCGAGCTGCGCAGCGGCCAGACGCCGCACGAGAACTTTTACATCCGGAACGAGAAACAGGTGCGCGACGTGGCGGTCGCCTTTCTGATCGATATGAGCGGCTCGACCGGCCGGCAGATCCCCTCGTCCCGTAAACGCGTCATCGAGGTCGAACAGGAGGCCCTGATTTTAATGGCCGAAGCCCTTCAGGCCGTCGGAGACGCTTTCGCGATTTACGGATTTTCGGGGGATTCGAAGGACCGGGTCGATTTCTACGTCATCAAGGATTTCTCCGACGCCTTCAACCCCGTCATCCATGAACGGATCGGCGCGATGCGGGCCCTGAACCAGAATCGGGACGGAACGGCCATCCGGCACACGCTGGCCAAACTGGGACAACAACGGGCGAAGACCCGGTTGCTCATCCTGTTGAGCGACGGAAAACCCCTGGATGCCGGCTATGCCGGCGCTTATTCCCTGCAGGACACGAAGCACGCGCTGAGGGAAGCCCGGATGCGCGGCGTTCATCCGTACTGCATCACGATCGACCAGGAGGCCAGCCGCTACGTGACCGAGATGTACGGCGAGGTCGGTCATACGATCATCGACCGGGTCGCGACGCTGCCGGACAAACTGCCCCGAATTTACAAACGATTGACGACCTAGAAGGAGGGAGGCCCCGAAGCGATGAGCGCTCCGCAGGATCAACCCTACCACGGCTGGATCTGGGACATGTTTCAGGAGTACGTCCGGAAGATCACCCGGACCGCGTCCACCGGGGCCATGCCGCTGGAGGAAATGCAGTCGCGTTACCGGAAGATGCACCGGGACTTCGAGATCAAGATCATGGTGAGCGACAAGGTGGGGATGATCGTCCAGTTTCTCGACCTGGACATGTACCGCTATCCCGACTTTGAATCGCTTCTCGAGGCATCCGCTTTCTTAAATTTTCTCTCTCTAAAATACGGCGGGGGAAAATTCAAGGTGAACCTTTACTACGACGGAACCTTTATCGCGACGAAAAATTTTAAAATCGAGGAAGGTCCGGAAAAGTGGCGGGAACTGCTGGGTTCAAGGGAGGGGAACAATTCGTAAGGGCCGGCTTCCTCAGCGGGCGCCCCGACCCAGCAGGACCACCTTGATCGTTTCAAAGAGAATGGTCAGATCCAGCCAGATCGAAAGGTTCTTGATGTAGTAAAGATCGTATTGAAGTTTTTCCAAGGCGTCTTCCTTCGAGGCCCCGTAACTGTATCGGATCTGGGCCCAGCCGGTGATTCCCGGCTTCACCGCGTGACGGGCGGAATAGTAGGGAATTTCCTTCAGCAATACCGCGACAAAAAACGGCCGTTCCGGACGGGGCCCGACAAAGCTCATATCGCCCTTCAAAACGTTGATGAGCTGGGGCAGCTCGTCCAACCTCGACTTCCGAAGGAACCTCCCCACGGCCGTCCTTCGATCGTCCTGATCCTGGGCCCACTTGGGCCCGGTCGCCGCCTCCGCATCCACCCGCATCGAACGGAACTTCAACAAGGTGAACACCCTTTCCCCCTCCCCCACCCGCTCCTGACGGAAGAAGGCGGGACCGGGGGAATCCAGGCGGATCAGGACCGCGATGAAGGGGAACAGAGGCAGGCTGACCAGGAGGGCCGCGGAGGCCAGGACCAGGTCCAAAACGCGCTTGGTGACGCGGGCCAGCCGGTATTGTTGAAACCCGGATGAAAAAATAAACCAGCTGGGTTTCAGGTTCTCGACGAGGATCTTTCCGACCAGCCGTTCGTAGAAGTTGACGCCGTCTTCAACCCCCGTCCCCTGAAATTTGCAATCCAGCAGCATGTTCACGGGCAGCTTGCCCCGCCGGTCCGGCAAGGCCACGATGACCCGGTCGATGCTCTGCTGGGATACGATGGCCGAGAGCGCGGTATAATCGCCGATGATCTTCGGATTGACCACGCTCTCCCCCACCCGCCTCGGGTCCTCGTCCACAAAACCAATGATATCGTAGGCGTCCCGATGATTGTGAAGGACCTCCTCCCCGATCTTCCGGGCCAGCGAGCCGGACCCCAGAATGACGACCCGGTCCCTCATCCCGCTGAATCGGCTGAGCCGGTCGTAGGAGATCCGCCATCCGATCACGGCCAACGGCAGCAGGACCAGGGTGATCAGGAAGATCCCCCGACCGATGATCAGGGACGGAAAAAGATAATAGACCGCGGATAAGAGGATCGCGGCCGCGGCCAGCGATTGAACGAACTTGATCGTCCACTCGCGGCGCTGGTGGAACAGTCGAATGACATAAAGGTCGTTGTAATAGAAACTGACCTGACAGATCGAGGCGATCACGAACGCTTTCAGATAGACCAGTCCGTTCGAGAGGGGGGAGACTTCATTGAGGAAGAAGCGAAGCGATACCGCGATCAGCACGCTGGCGCAGAGCAGCAGATTCTCGATTAAGATGAATCCGACGCGGCGGATCAAATTTCCTGGACTCGACAGCAACATGGTTCACGAACGTTTTAACGCCCTATTTTTTTTGGTGATGATAATAATAGTAATGCGACATATACGATTTGACGTCGTTTAATACGACGCCGAGAATCTTGCGGCTGTCCAGATCGGCGATCGCGCGCTGCACCAGACGTTGCGGGGTGTGTTCGGCCCAGATGACCATGATCATCGCATCGGCCAGCCCGGTAATCACGTTGGCGTCGGCCAACGGAAGAATCGGAGGAATATCCAGGACAATAAAATCATAACGGCCCTTCGCCTGTTCCAGAAACTCCCGGATCTGCTCCGAACCGAGAAGACGAAGATCGTCCCCCATGCTCTTTCCGGCCGGCAGGACCGTAAGACGCCCGTCAAAATAGGTCAGGCCGACATGGTCCAGATCGGTCTGGAGCGACAGCAGATTCACGAGACCGCCGTTCATCGGATGTCCCAGAAGCCGGGACAGCGAGGGGTTCTTGAGATCGGCCTCGATCAACAGGACACGGCGGTTGAAGTCCTTGGCCAGCGCGGCGGACAGGTTGATGGAGGTCAGGGTCTTCCCCTCATTCTTGACCGAGCTCATCACCGCGATCACGCGGGAACCCAGATCCTTGGAGATTTTATTGAGCTTGGCGCACACGACCCGATACTGCTCGGCCGCCAACGAAACGGGCTCCGTGATCGTGACCAGCGTGGGATCCAATTTTTCCGCAATCCCCGAGGGTGTTCTCGGCCGGACGCTGGTCTCGCCGATGTTCGGAATGGAGGCCAACACGTTGAGACCGAGAACGGTCTCCACTTCCTCGGCCCTTTTGAAGGAATTATCCATCACCTCACGGAGGAAGGCGGCCCCGCCGCCGGAGGAAAGGCCCACCAGGAGACCCATGAGGACCACCCGGAACAGATCCGGCTTGTAGGGCTTTGTCGGCAGCGTGGCCGGATCGAGGATGCGGAATTGTTCCCCCTTCTGCCGCTTTTCAAGATTTTCCGAAATGCGTGCGTTGAGTTTTTTGTCCAGGAGGGATTGATAATGCGCCTTGGTGCTCTCATAATCCCGCATCAAGGCCAGCATCTGCTGTTCCCGGAGCGGGGCATGTTCCACGCGGGCCTCGTAGGCCTTCATCTGCGCCGCGATCTGTTTTTGTCGGTCTTCAAGACGGCGGATATCGAGAAGGGTTTGATTATATTCCCCCTGAAAGTCGTCCGCGGGAGCGGCAACGGCCTCGGTTGTTGCGTCCTTCTGTCCCCCTTCCTTTGACTTTCCGGAATTGGAATCCTTGGCCTCGGAAGCGCTGGCCTTGAGACCCGCCTCCAGTTCCGCGATCTCGCCTTTGACGCGAACCACATCCGGATATTTGTCCGTGAACCGCGTTTGGAGGTCCGCCAGTTCGCTTTTCAACCGGACCAACCTCTGGGCCGGGGTCAAGGCCTCCAAGCGATCCCCCGCGTCATGGTCTTGGGAGGACAAGACCCGTTTTGAGTTGCTCTCCAGTAAAAAGGCCCGGCGTTCCTTGGCCCTTGACAGGGCCTCGCCGACCGTTTGTTGCTCGAGTTGGAGCCGGTCCAGGGTTCGAAGGTTGGCCGAGGTCTGCTCGGGAAGCTCCCCCATGTTTTGCTGCTTGTACTGACGTATTTTATTTTCCTGGGCTTCGAGGTCGGCCTTGATCCCGGTCAGCTCGTTGTCCAGAAAATCCGAGGTCCCCTCCACAAACTCTTCACGGACCTTGAGATTCTCCTCGATAAAGAGGGAGGCCAATTTATTCGTCACCTGCATCACGGTCCGGGGATCGGGCCCCTCATATGATATGCTGAAGGCGTCGATGTCCTTCTTCCCCCGCTCGACCTTGACCTCGACATTTTTCCGGACCAGGTCCACCACCTCGTCGGGCGTCATCCGCTTCGCTTCCCCCTTGTAAAGTCCGAATTCGTCGATGACCGACTGCAGCAGGGTCCGGCTCGTGACCTGCACCTCGATATTGCCGAGCCTTTCGTCAATGTCGGTTGAAACGGTCGACTTGACATAGTTTTCCGGAACCTTCTGCTGCTCGATGGTGATCAACGTGGTGGATTTATAGGTCTTGGGCAACACAAAACACAATACAACGCTGACGATCACGGATAGGAAAAAAGGGACGATGACATACCAGCGTCGGCGTAAAAAAATCTCCACATAATCCTGCCATACCATGCCGGTCATCTGTGAAGACATCGGATTCCTCTCAAGACCAATGCCCCTGAAGGGCGAAGATGTATTGATTCTGGATCAGGTCGCCCTGTGTGGACCCAGCCTCCTCTTGTCGGGTGTAGTTATAGGAAAGATGTCCGTTCAGCCAAGTGGCGAACTGGTAATTCAACCCAACATTGACATTCTGGGAATGGATATCGGTATGAAAACCGGCGGACGTGGCCGAGCCGAGCGAATAGTTCCTGGCCGCATTCAATGCGACATTCGCGCTTAAAAACCTCGACATTTGCCGGCTCAGGGAGACCGTCCCGCTATCCGTTATAAGGACCGTGTTGGCGATCCCGCCGTTATTGGTGCTGAAATTCCGCCCCCCCATCACGCTCAATTGAAGCTTTTCGCTCAGACTCCTTGTCAGGGACATGTTTCCCATACTGATAAAGTCGGGGTGATTTGAGCTCGGAAGCACGGCCGCGCCCGCTCCCAGATTCACGCTTCCAGTCATGACCTCCGAAAATATATGCTTCTCCCCCACCGTCAGCATATATGTGAACGATGGTCCCCCGCCGTGGGGGTCGAAGCGGCTGTAGGACACGTTGCCATTCACCGTATCGACCCGGCTCAGGTCATGGCTTAAACCGATCGCGAACACATTCGTCAGACTGTCAACCAGCGCGGGATCGTCGTAAGTGGTGTAGGTGTTTTGGTAGGAGAATTGGATACCGGTCCGGGCCGTAATCGGGGAGGATTCGGAGATACTGAAAAAGTTCAGAAAGGTATTGGTCCTCGGCGTGCTCACCCCTCCGGTGGTCACACTGGGATTGGGAGCCACGGCCGACTGAAAATTGGGAAGGAAGGGCGCGTCAACCATCATTTCCGAAAAGTGCAGAGTGGAATTATCGGGAAAAACGGGCCCCAT